>JAABUN010001055.1_pt1 | contig 65428 bp, 53 predicted proteins | sample 5559311 | NCBI WGS metagenome assembly JAABUN01 (sample SAMN10711877, study PRJNA513370) | rock metagenome | isolation source: Antarctica rocks | place: Antarctica: Victoria Land, Siegfried Peak sud
AGTAATAACGTAAAAAGAGTAGAAAAATTAATCAATAACAGACCCATCAGAAAATTTGACTACAATTCAGCTAATGAGGTATATTTAATAAAATCAGCTGTTGCACTTATTGCTTGAACACAGCAATTACTTATATTTTTATTGTCTTAATTTTTTCAAATTCTAATTGCAAACCATATGTGCCCGTCGAGAGGGTCTCCGCCTTATGTATCTCCATGCTTTATTATGCATCATTTAGGCCTTTATTAAAGTAATTTAATGTAAATTTTCATAAAGATATTTTACTCCGCCCTATTATATAAACTAACTTTCTATGAAATCTAATAAACTTTTATGTCTGTTGGGAAGAAAAAAAGGACTGCTTATGCTTGGCTTTCTCCTCTTTTCCCTGCACGCTGTTTTTTCTCAATCTAACCCGAAAATACCTATCACAGGTACTATTGCAGACACCAGCGGACAGGGTATACCAACTGTGACTGTAACAGAAAAAGGTACCCAAAATTCGACAGCAACGGGCCAAACCGGAAGCTTTTCTTTGAATGTCGCTGGTTCGGGGTCTGTTTTAGTAGTTACTTCTGTTGGGTATGCGCCCCGGGAAGTGCGTATTGGAACATCAACTAATTTAACAATTACCCTACAGCAAACCAGCCAGGCTTTGGGTGAAGTGGTCGTTGTAGGATACGGAACGCAAAGAAGACTTGCAGTAACCGGCGCGGTTTCATCTGTTAAAGGAACCCAGCTTGCCGAAACCCCGGTCTCAAATATTTCTAATTCTATAGCTGGAAGAGTTGCAGGCGTAAGTATGCGTCCAAACGGTGGGCAACCTGGCTCGGATGCAGCAGAGATTCATATCAGAGGTATTGGAACCACGGGTAATAATCAGCCATTAGTTGTAGTTGATGGTATAATAAGAAGCAACATTAACCAAATAGATCCAAGTACGATTGAAGCAGTAACGGTTTTAAAAGATGCTGCTGCAGTGGCGCCTTACGGATTAGGAGGTGCTAACGGAGTTATTTTAATTACTACTAAAAGAGGAAAAAATGGTGAACCTACTTTAACATTCAATTCCTATTATGGTACACAAACGCCTACGTACTATCCTGACCTGCTAAGTGCCCAGGATTATATGAGATTAAAAAATGAAGCCTACCAGAATGAAAATCCTACCGGGGTTAATTTACCTTTTGCAACAGACCTGGTAGAAAATTATCTTACTTTAAATGCTGAAGATCCTGACAAATACCCTATAAGTAATACGAAAGATCTTGTGAAAATGCATGCCCCCATGCAAAATTATAATTTACAGTTAAGTGGCGGCGCAGGGAAAATTAAGTATTTCATGGGATTGGGATATTACAAACAGAATGGCATGTTCGACCCTGTTAAATATACCCGTTATAATTACAATATGAACCTTGAGGCCCAGGCTACTAAAAGTACTACAGTAACCCTTTCCTTAATCGGTTCCATAGAAAATACCCAATCTGTTGACGCCGCTGTTAACGCTACCAACCTTTTCCGTAGTGGTTTTAAATATATTCCTATACAAAACTTATTTTACACAAACGGGCTATGGAGTGAATTTGCAGGCAACTCTCCGGTAGGAATACTTAATGCAGGATATGCCCGTAATCTTAATAATACCTTACTGACAACTTTGGGCATAGAACAAAAATTACCCTTTATAAAAGGATTAAGTCTTAAAGGTACTTTTAGTTACGATCCTAGTCAAAGAACAAGTAAAGGCTGGCATACACCATTTTATTTTTATTCTCAAAATACTTCAACAACTCCTTATACCTACACCAGGCAAATTTCGACAGCTGAGGGCGGAGCAGCAGCTTACACCTGGCTTAGCCAGCAGTATTCCAGAAACCAGACATTTACTTACCAGGGCTTCCTGAATTATCATAACACGTTTGGAAAACACGATATCACAGGATTGATAGTTGCTGAAGCAAGAAACAATGTAGCGGATACATTTTCTGCCAAACGTAATAATTTTGCCATTAATATTGACGAATTAAGTTTAGGCAGTTCAAACAAGAATGATTTTGATAATAGTGGAATATCTGCAAGTGGTAGCCAGATTGGTTACGTATATAGGGTAGGATACAATTACGACGGTAAATACCTGTTTGAAGCATCGGGCAGGTATGACGGACATTATTATTTTGCGCCCGGTAAAAGATGGGGGTATTTTCCTGCCTTTTCAGCAGGATGGGTATTATCCCAGGAAGACTTCTTCAATAAAAGTTTACCCTACTTCGATAATTTTAAACTTCGTGGTTCCTGGGGTAAATCGGGTAACCTGACCGGTACTCCTTTTCAATATTTAGCCGGTTATAATGTTTATGGTAATGCTTACGCTTATGGTTTGGGAAGCATGGTACAGGCATCATTTAATCCAAGGGAAGCTAACCCCAATATTACATGGGAGGTAGCTACAAAAACAGATGTGGGTTTTGAAAGTAGTCTATGGAAAGGTTTGTTAACCGTTGAAGCTGATTATTTCCATGAAAAAAGAAAGGGTATGTTATTGCCACCGGCAGTAAGTGTTCCGGTTGAGTATGGGTTACCTCTTGCAGATCAAAATGCAGGCATCATGGAAAGCAATGGATTTGAGTTTAGCATTGGTAGTTCGAAGAGATTTCAAAATGGACTTAGGTTAGGAATAAATGCCAATTTTAGCTATGCCAAAAATAAGATGTTACAGGTTTTTGAAACTGCTGCAACCCGGAATAACTCAAATCGTAGCCGAACAGGAAGGCCATTAGGTACCCAATTTGGCTATCATGCTCTTGGGTTGTTCACTACTGCCGAAGACAAAAACTCAGACGGAATTATCAGCACAGACGATGGTTATAATATAACACAATTTGGTGTCCTTCATCCGGGTGATATTAAATATGCAGATCTTGGCGGAGGACCTGATGGTAAACCTGATGGTAAGATTAATTCAGCTGATGAAACTGTGATAGGTAATCCCGTTTATCCTTTTATTACTTATGGCATTACACCAACAGCTTCCTGGAAAGGGTTTGATCTTAGTTTGTTTTTCCAGGGTTCAGCACTATCCAGCCTTGACATAAGACAATTTCAAACTATACCTTTTAACAATAATAACAGCAACTCCAGTTATGAATATTATAATAACCACTGGACGCCTGCTTCGCAAAATGCAAGGTATCCGAGGGCTAACCAAGCTCCGTATGCAAATAATACCCAGGCCTCTGACTTTTGGATTTCAAACACTGGATATGTAAGACTAAAAACAGCTAATCTTGGCTATACGCTTCCAAGAACTGCAATGCAATTATTGAAAATCCAGGCAGTGAGATTATACGTTTCAGGACAAAACCTTCTAACTATTAGTAAATTGAAATTTATGGATCCTGAAGTAGGCTATACTGATCGCGAAACCGCATATCCTAATCAAAAAGTATATACTGTAGGGTTGGATATAACTTTTTAGTTCGTTAACATTAATAATAAAAACATTTATGCTTAATATAAAAAATATAAAAAAAAGTACCTGGAAAATCTTTATAGGCTTGTTCCTTCTAAGTACGTTTTCGTGTAAGAAGGATTTTCTTGAAAATCCGGAAAAAACACGATTGACAGATGTAAATCAATGGCAATCTGAAGGAAATGCTGATATCTTCCTGAATGATATTTATAATGATCTTTCTAATAAATGGAACACTCCAAATAACCTTGATAATTATACAGATGATAATGATGCTGGTTTCTATTGGTTGTCGTATGCATGGCGGCAAGGCATTGTAGATCCTACTGTAAATGGTGGTTCACCGATGGGAAATACAGACAATGCTGTTAATTATGCCAACTGGGCCTCGGGATACCTGAAAATAAGAGAGTGTAATCTCTTTATGCAGAGATTGAAAGAGAATGCTTCTAATTTTTCGACTGGTTACCTGCAAAAAAGGCTGGATGAAGCCAGATTTTTAAGAGCTTATTTCTACAGTGAATTATTTATGCACCTTGGAGGACTACCTATCATTACCTCTGTTTTAGACAGAAGCTCTATGGATAGTACGCAAATCTATAATGCGAGGAATACCTTTGAAGAAACCTTTAATTTTATTACTTCAGAACTGGATACAATAGTTAATAATAATGCATTAGCAGTTAAGTATAAAAATGGAGACAATGATGCAGGGCGTGCTACATTAGGAGCAGCACTTGCATTGAAAGGATGGATTGAATTATATGCAGCAAGTCCTGCATTTAATACGCCTACACCAGCTGCCGGTCCCGATCCTGGTAAACTTGCCGGGTTTGGAAATTTTGATGCCGCACGATGGGCGAAAGCAGCCGCTACCAATAAAAAATTTCTCGATATGTATGGTAGCACCTACAGCTTGTTTCCTGATTTAAATGCCTTGTGGTGGGAGAAGAATGAATACAATTCAGAAATTATTTGGGACAGGCAGATAGTCCCCATTATCATGGGTTCCAATTACGAGCAATATGGCGGGCCGGTATGGATAAACGGGGTATACTATACATGGGGCAATTACGACCCGACGCAGGAACTGGTAGATCAATTTGCCATGGCTAACGGGAAACCTATTTCCGATCCAGCATCGGGTTATGATCCTCGAAACCCTTATGTAAACCGTGAAAAAAGATTTTATGATTTCATAGTTTACGATGGCGCTCCTTATAAACAGGATTGGATGGAGAAGACCGATACAATATACACTCGTATTGATAAATTACGCCAATCAAAAAACCAGATTGATTTTGGTACTGATGATGTCGGAAACACCGGTTATTATTTTAAAAAGAAGATCAACCCGCTCAAACCAAGAGGCGGCGCTGCAAGCGGTCAGAATTATGTGTATTACCGTTATGCAGAAGTTTTATTAAATTATGCCGAAGCCCAAAATGAAGCCTCTGGCCCTGATGCTTCTGTTTATGATGCAATTAATAAAATCAGGAGCCGCTCAAATTTACCGGAGCTTCCTTCTGGTTTAAGTCAGGTTGAAATGCGTGCTGCCATATACCGGGAGCGAAGAGTTGAACTTTGTTTTGAAGCAAAAAGATTTTATGACATTATCCGCTGGAAAATTGCTGAGGATGTGCTGAACAAAGATTTACATGGTATGAAGATCACCAATTCATCACCTGATGATAATAGCGGTACATGGGTTTATGAAGTAATCGGTTTAAATCATCCGCATGTATTCACTCAAAAAATGTATCTAAATCCTGTTCCCCAAACTGTAATTGACCAGAATAAGAAAATAATCCAGAACCCAGGTTATTAATACAATTGCAGTAAATGTACCCGTTCAAATGAGCTGTCTGTTTTAGCAGCTCATTTGAATTTTTAATCGTATAGTTATGGTTGAGCGATCTTTTACCAACTTCCGTACTGTATCGGGCTTGGTTGTGTTGCTCACTCACTGTGCCGGAAGCAATTGGGTAAGACACTTCATGTTTTTTTTAGTTGATGGAAAGTAAGAAGCGCACCTGCCTGAATTATTGATAGCGTTATAGTGAGTGTCTATCAACAATATTAATAAAAATTAATGATAATTTGTTTTATCGGATTCATTGAAAAAATATTTATGGTGTCTGCGTTTAACAGCGGCAACAAAGTGCACTTTAAGATAAATCAAATGTAGATTAAAAAATGTTTATTTTATAAAGTCCATCCTCAATTTTAATGAAGTAAGTATGATTAATCATAGCTGATTCAGTTTCTTCTATTCTTCTGCCCAAGTGGAACAAAAAAAGTGGACTCTGTAGAGTTGGTCAATCTATTAATGGGCAACAATTGTCTGAACTTATAAAATGAGACGATTTGAATAAACATGAGACGAATTGTATTAAGTAAGGATTAAAAAATGCATTATTTTGCTATAGAAATTCTCGGTTACAACAATTTAAAAAACATTGCAGCTTTTTTAATTATCCGGTTGTCTTAAGTTTTAAACATTAATTGCAAAGCCATATGTACCTATCCAGAGGATCTCCCCTTTTTATATTTTCTATGCTTTAGAATATTTTTATTTTTTCTTAAAGCAATTATCAATTTTAAATAAAATGCATATTGGTTGAAATGTTTTCTCTGACTTGTAATTTAAACAAATTAGCTATGAAATTAACTGAACATTTATCTCTCTTATGCAGAAGAAAGAGAGGGCTTTTCCTTGGCTTTCTTCTTTTTTCTCTGACTTCCGTTTTTTCTCAGTCTGGCACCCGGATACCCGTTACAGGTACTGTTGTAGATAGCGCAGGCGTTGGCGTACCTAATGTAACTGTTTCAGAAAGGGGAACCAAAAATTCGACAGCCACAGGCCAGACCGGGGGTTTTTCTTTGAATGTCGCTGGTTCAGGGTCTGTCTTAGTAGTTACTTCTGTCGGATATGCGCCTCAGGAAGTGACTGTTGGCACACAAACCAGCTTAACAGTCAGGCTTCAGCAAACCAGTCAGGCGTTGGGTGAAGTAGTTGTTATAGGATATGGCACACAAAAAAGAGGATCATTAACAGGTTCTATTGCAACCGTTACCAGCAAAGATTTGGATCGTGTGCATGGCGGTTCTACCGTTAGCACAGGTTTGGCAGGTAAATTGGCCGGTGTCACTTTCAGAATGCCGGAGGGCCGGCCGGGAGCATCTGCCAATATTCAAATCCGTAATATGGGACGACCCTTGTATGTTATAGATGGCATACAGCAGGATGAAGGCCAGTTCAATAACTTAGCTCCAAACGACATTGAAAGCATTTCTGTGCTGAAAGATGCTTCTGCGGCTATATATGGTGTTCGTGCTGCAAACGGGGTAGTGGTGGTAACAACAAAAAAAGGTGCAACGGGACGTAATACTATTAATGTAGATGCCTATTCAGGATGGCAGAACTGGTATCGCTTTCCAAATGTAGTTAATAACTCATATGACTATATGCGGTACCGAGCAGAGGCTGAGGTAAATAGTAATGGGAGCACTAATATTACCCAGTCTGAATTGGATAAGTATAAAGCGGGTACCGATGCTGCTTACAGAAGCTTTGACTGGCGCAAGTATGTACTTAGAAAAAATGCTCCCCAAAATTCGGTTAATATAAATCTTAACGGAGGATCCGAGAGGGTTAATTATTATGTTTCTGCAACCAACCTGTTTCAAAATTCTATGTTGGGAAGAGAATATGAATTTAACCGTTCTAATATTCAATCCAATGTAACCGCAAAGTTATCTAACCGGTTAAGAGTCGGTGTTGACATTAATGGACGTGTTGAAACCAGAGAAAATCCCGGTGTACCGGGAGGGGACGATTATTTCTTGGCAAGATTTGCTGTACTTAGAAATACACCATTGGAAAGACCTTATGCTAATGATAATCCTGCCTATTTAAATAATATAGGGCATACGGAAACAAACTACGCTTTTCTAAACGAAACTATTTCAGGTAAATTTCATAGTGACTGGCGTGTTTTACAAACTAATTTTCATGTAGATTATGAAATACCGGGAATTAAAGGACTGACAGTAAGAGGAGCATATTCATATTTTGTTGCTGATTATTTAGGAAACAACCAGGAGTACACTTATAATGCTTATACATACAGACCTGAAACTGATAAATATGAAGTGACAGGAGGCAGCACTAACCCTTGGCGTGACCGTGAGCAGATTAAACAGATAAATACCAATACGCAGGTACAGGTAAATTACAGCAATACATTTGGTGAGCATACTATTGGTGCTACAGGGGTGGCAGAAAGGATTAAAAATCATCGCACCAGAAACTGGCTGCATGCTTCACCCATTTCAAACTTTTTGCCCCTTATTTATTTCCCTACAATGGACCGATATGAAGACGAGGATAATACAGAGTCACGAATAGGATATATAGGGCGGCTCACTTATAGTTTTGCAAACCGTTATTTCTTCGAGGCCTCTGCAAGACGTGATGCTTCTTACCTCTTTGCACCAGGTTTCCAGGTTGGTTATTTTCCCGGCGTTTCTGCCGGCTGGAGAATAACAGAAGAACCTTTTATGGAACAACTGCTGGGTGGCAAAAACTTAGTAAGTGATCTAAAGTTAAGAGGGTCGTACGGGGAGTTAGGTGATGATAGAAACCCTGCAAATGCAAATCAGTCTATCGTTGCTCCTTATGCATTTTTACCAGGGTATAATTATAACCAGGGTACTGCCATACTGGATGGAAATGCTGTTACTGTTTCCAGGGATAAAGGTATACCTACTACAAGAATTTCCTGGTCAACAAGTAAAATCACTGATATCGGATTAGATTTCAGCTTATTAAGAGGAAAGCTAAGTGGCTCCATTGACTATTTTTACAGAAAGCGTACTGGCTTATTGGGTAATAAAAATGATGTAATAGTTCCATTGGAAATTGGCTATAGCTTACCACAGGAAAACATCAATAGTGATGCTCAATATGGGGAAGAAATGTCGTTGGCCTATAACGGTAAAGCAGGACTGGTAAATTTTAATGTAGGCGGAAATGTATCTTATAGCCGTGGCAAATCCTTAAATTCATATAACCCGCTTTTCTTCAATTCATGGGATCAATACCGGAACTCAAATGAGAATAGGTATTCGCACATTGATTGGGGGTATATAGTTGACGGTCAATTTACTTCTCAGGAACAAATTAATAATTACCCTGTAAACATTGATGCAAAAGGAAACAGAACTTTAATACCGGGTGATTTGATTTATAAAGATATAAATGGGGATGGTAAAATAGATCAGTATGATCAGCGACCCATTGGCTTTGGTTATGGGACACAACCAAATATAAACTTTGGGTTTACAATTGGGTTACTCTATAAAGATTTTGATTTTAATGCAGACTTTTCAGGAGGGGCGGGATATACCTGGTTTCAGAACTATGAAACCAGATGGGCTTTTCAGAACAATGGAAATTTAAATAGTATTTTTGAAGACAGGTGGCACCGGGCGGATCTGTTTGATGTAAACAGCGCATGGATGCCAGGAAAATATCCGGCAAACAGGGTAAACCCAGGATTTAGTCATAGCGATTATGAGCTTAACGGACAAAGAAATTCTTCCTTTTGGTTGCATAATGTAAAATACGTTAGGGCAAGAACGATTCAATTAGGATATAGATTGCCCTCATCCATTTTGAACAGGGTGAAAATACAAAGGGCAAGAGTATATTTAAATGCATACAATATGTTTTCCTTTGACAATCTTAAACAGTATGGAGTTGATCCAGAAACTACAGATGATAATGGCCTCCAGTTCCCGCAAAATAAAATTGTTAACGTAGGTATTAATCTTACTTTTTAAATCATCCTTGAGTATAAATAATTTCAATGAAAAAGATATTATCAATAACAATGTTTGGGCTCCTGATTGGTGTATGGGGCTGTAAAAAAGACACTGAGTTTTTAGATATTCCACCGATCCAGGTTCTTCCTAATGAGGTTGCCTTTTCTGATCCTGCACTGGTGTTATCTATTTTAGGAGAATTATATAACCGCCAGTTAGATTTTACCGCCTTAGACAACCGACCAAATCCTGAATCAAGACCTAATGAGCCGAATAACCCGGAAACTGAAGCAGGCTGGAGAACTTTTACTGATTTTAGTGAAAGTTTTCCATCTGAAAATGGCAGCTCTTTTATAGTTCAGCGAACAGGTTGGGGTTACGATGAATGGCGCGTTGATTGGGCCAGAAGCTATGGTTATCTTCGCGATCTTAATTTGTTTATTGAGAGAGACAGCGCAGCTACGAAACTTTCAGAAGGTGACAAAACAAGGTTTATGGCTGAAGCACGTTTTCTGCGCGCAAATTACTATCTTGAAATGGTAAGAAGAATGGGTGGCGTTCCCCTGGTAACAAGTACTATGGAGTATGATTATAAGGGTGATGCTACTTCTTTGCAAAGACCGCGTGCAAAAGAATCCGAAATCTATGATTTTGTAATCAGCGAAGCAGAAGCAATTAAAAACCAATTGCCTGCTGATCCAAATGTAAAATCCCGGGCATCAAAAGCCTCTGTGCTCGCTATGGAAGCAAGGGCAGCATTATACGCCGGATCGATTGCAAAGTATGGAGCTACAACTCCCCAGGTTTCATTGCCTGGTGGAGAAGTAAGTATTCCTGCAAGCATGGCTCCCGTTTACTATGCAAAAGCATTAGCTGCAGCACAGGAAATTATTAATGGAGGTGCAGGTTCCTATCAATTATATAGAGTTTTACCTGATCTTGCAGATAACTTCGCTGCCATTTTCTTAGATAAAAGCAGTGTTAACCAGGAATCGATATTTATTGAAGATTTTAAAGTGGGTGGCAAAACACATAATTTTACAGTAAATAATCAGCCTTTTTCTATTTCAGACGAAAATGGTAGTTCAGATGCCGGACGTCTAAATCCTTCATTGAATCTGGTAGAAGCATTTGAAAAACTTGACAATACCTTTGCTCCTATTCCAACTACAGACGCTTCAGGTAATCCTCTTTATTACTCCGATCAATTGGATATTTTTGCGGGAAGAGACGCACGATTGGCTGGTACTGTTCTTTTGCCTAACGGTTTATATAAAGGTAAAAGAGTGGATATATGGGCGGGGTACCAATTAGCGGACGGCAGCATTCTCTCAAGTGATAATTTTGTAAATGAGAAGCCTTTGCCTGGTACAACTGATCCTGTGCAAGTCGTCGGTCAGGATGGTACTGTTAACGGGCTTGAAGCCAGATCTCAATCCGGATTTTATATCAGGAAATATCTTGATCCTGTAATAGGTTCAGGAAGGAGAGGCAGGGGTAGTGAAGTAGCATATATCCGTTATCGCTATGCTGAAGTTTTATTAAATGCTGCAGAAGCAGCTTTCGAGTTAGGTCAGCCTGATGTGGCTGCGGGTTATATGAACCAGGTACGTTCAAGGGCAGGTTTAACTACACCGTTAGCTCCAGGTGATATTACATTTGATCGTATTGTTCATGAACGTCGGGTTGAGCTTGCATTTGAAGGACATATTTTATTTGATTATAAGCGTTGGAGAATAGCCCATATCGTGTGGAATGGAACTCCTACCAGTGTAACTGATTTACGTAATAATATAGGTAAGGCTACTCAGAAAAGTACCCAACCCTGGGGTTTATGGTCATATAAGTATTATAATCCCGGCGATCCTAATAATGGCAAATGGATCTTTAAAGAAGTGCTTCCCTCTCAGGTTACAGGTACTAACCGTTTCCAGTTTGGAAACTACTATTCACAAATTCGCGATGACGTACGGGCAGCGAACCCTAAGATAGTAAGACAACCAAATCAATAAGCTTTAATTTATCAAATTGCTCATTATGAAAATTCAGTTTCATTATATAGTTTTAATTGCGGTATTTGCGTCAGCCGTTTCCTGTAAAAAAGATAATTATGAGGCGCCTACCTCTACTTTAAAAGGAAGGATAGTTTACCAGGGAGAAGCAATTGGTGTTGAAAGAGACCAGGTGCCCTACGAACTATACCAATATGGCTTTGGTAAAGTAGGTGCTTTAGGCTCTTCTTTCGCTCAGGATGGCACTTTTTCTGCTCTTCTTTTTGACGGGAATTATAAATTTATTATTCCTAATGGCCAAGGGCCTTTTATGTGGAAGCAAACGGCTACCGGCGCACCTGATTCTTTGGCGATTACATTAAGTGGAACCCAGACTTTAGATGTTGATGTTACCCCTTACTATATGATCAGAACTCCACAAATAACTGGTAGTGGAGGTAATGTATCGGCTACTTTTAAAGTAGAGAAAATCATAACTGATGCTAATGCTAAAGATATCGACAGAGTATCACTTTACATTAACAAAACGCAATTTGTTTCAGGTGCAGATAATATTGCAATAACTGATTTATCCGGTTCTGCTATAACTGATCCAAATAATATAACTTTAAGTGTTAAGGTGCCGGCCATTGTGCCAACTCAGAATTATGTTTTCGGACGAATAGGTCTTAAAATTGCCGGTGTTGAGGATATGATTTTTTCACCGGTTCAAAAAATTCAGTTCTAATAGTTCTTAATGCATATTTATTGGCTGCTTAATTAGTGAAAATGATTGTAATGAAGAATAGAAAAAATTCATGAAATAAGAAGTTATTTTCTTTTAACCTTTCGCAGTACTAATTTACAACTTGCGCTAAAAGTTTAACTTTGGGTGCAAGTTGTTGTTTTTTTAAGCAAATTCTTGCAATAGAAATATACCTATTAACTACATGTCTAAATTTAAAAAAGTGAAGAAGTTTTCTTTGATTTTCGTAACTGTACTTTTTTCGTCAGTTCTTACCTTTTCTCAGCAATCAAACTGGAAAATTGCCGGGAGCAAAATTTTAACTCCCTGGGCTGAAAAAGTAAATCCTGCAAATCCGCTTTCTGAATATCCTCGTCCTCAAATGGTTCGCTCTGCCTGGAAAAATTTGAATGGCCTATGGGATTATTCATTGAAGCCAAAAGATGAAGCGATACCTGCTTCTTATGCGGGCAAAATATTGGTTCCATTCGCTGTAGAGTCTGCATTATCCGGAGTTGGAAAAACTGTAGGAAAAGATAGTTTATTATGGTATAGAACTAATTTTACGCTTCCTTCTGATATGAAAGGCAAAAATATATTGCTGCATTTTGGTGCTGTCGACTGGCGGGCCGAAGTATATATAAACGGTAAAAAATTAGGAATGCATGAAGGGGGATTTGATCCATTTTCTTTTGATATAACTTCTGCCATAAAAAAAGGAAATCAACAACTGGAAGTAAGAGTCTGGGACCCTACTGATGATGGTCCACAGCCTCGTGGTAAACAGGTAAAAAATCCTCATAGCATTTGGTACACACCGGTAACAGGTATCTGGCAGACGGTGTGGCTGGAAGGAGTGCCGAAAACGTACATCAATGCTACAAAGCAAACACCTGATATAGATAAACAAGAACTCACTGTAAGTGCTGAAGTGCAAAACCCTCAAATGGGTGACCAGGTTAAAGTTTCTGCATGGGATGGCTCTAATAAGGTAACTGAACAAACAGTAAATGCTAATACAATAGCAACTCTTACAGTTAATAATGCAAAGCTTTGGTCTCCCGATAACCCTTTTTTATATGATTTAATATTTTCTGTTGTTCGTAATGGTAAAGTAGTTGATGAGGTTAAAAGTTATTTCGCTATGCGCAAAACTTCAATCTCCCCAGATAGGAATGGGGTACAAAGAATGATGTTAAACAATAAATTTGTATTTCAATTCGGCCCTTTAGACCAGGGGTGGTGGCCCGATGGATTATATACAGCGCCTACAGATGAGGCACTGAAGTTCGATATTGAGAAAACGAAAGAAATGGGTTTTAATATGATTAGAAAACATATTAAAGTAGAACCTGCCCGGTGGTATAATTACTGCGATAAATTAGGCATGCTCGTATGGCAGGATATGCCCAGCGGAGACCTTGGTAATCATTGGGAGCCTCGTCCGGGAGTTATTGACAAGGCTACAGATAAAGAACGTACACCTGAGTCCGAGAATTATTACCGCAAAGAATGGAATACCATTATTGATGCTTTATATAACTTTCCCTGTATTGTAGTTTGGACGCCATTTAATGAAGCATGGGGCCAGTTTAAAACTGAAGAGATTACTAACTGGACAATGCACAAAGATCCTACCCGATTGGTAAACAGTGCAAGCGGTGGAAATTTTTACCCTGTTGGCCATATTGTTGACCTTCATAATTATCCGCAGCCTGCTATGCCTCGTCCCGATTTATTTGGAACAAAGCAAGCCATTGTTCTTGGCGAATTTGGTGGTTTAGGTTTGCCTGTAGAAGGTCATACCTGGATAGAGAAAGGTAACTGGGGCTACAAAAGCTTTACAAGTGCGGATAGCATGTTCATAACTTATTCTTCTTTCACAAACAGACTGGAAGAGTTAATCAAATTAGGATTATCTGCAGCAGTTTACACCCAAACTACTGATGTTGAAGTAGAGACTAACGGGTTTATGACCTATGACAGAAAGGTAATGAAGATGCCTGTTGAAAGGTTAAAAGAAGTAAACAGCAGATTATATAATCCGGGGCTTGCAATTAAATAGGGAAATGCAGTGCAAAGAATATTTTCATTAAAAAACTTCATGTACTTATTAAATGAAGTAGCAGTAAGCTTTGTGTTTGCTGCTAAGGGTAAAGCACTGAATAATTCTGTTCTAAAATTAACAGGAGAGGAATATTTTGAACCACAGAGACACTTTACGACAGGGAGTTTCACAGAGGATAATAGTACTCCTCCGTGGTTCTCAGTGGTGATGTGGCTCCTGGTTTAAAAAAAGCTAAAAAACTCACCCTATCAAAATATTTTCTAACATTTACAGTACGTTCATTAGTACGATGCCCGATAGAAATTCTACAGCTGGTAGAAAAAAATTATCCTGCTAAATTATTATAATGACTGAATAAAGAACAAAATGTTTATGTCTGAAAAGCAGATTGTTCGATTCTGTAATGTTTTATTGCTAATTAATATTATCGAAAATTCTAAATGAATTATATGAATTGTTTGCACTTGAAAAAGTTACTTTTTTGTTTGTTGCTTAGCCAGCAGCTTTTTGCCCAGGTTGACAAAGCGCCTGCTTATCCATTGATCACTCATGATCCTTATTTTAGTCTCTGGTCGTTCAATGATACATTGAATGTATCTCCTACTAAGCATTGGACAGGAACCAATCAATCAATGATTGGAATGATAAAAACAGATGGTAAAATTTACCGTTTTATGGGTAAGGAAGAAGAACCATTGCAAACAATATTGCCTGCAGCAGATGAAAAACCATATCAATGTAAATACACAGAAACAGAACCTCTCGGCGACTGGATGAATGCAAACTTTAATGATAAGCAGTGGAAAACTGCCACAGCACCATTTAGTAATGACAAGGAGCGTGCAAAAACATTGTGGACAAGTAAAAATATATGGGTAAGAAGATCTTTTGTATTGAATAAGATAAATCTAAACAAATTATTTTTAAAGTTGCATCATGACGATAATGTAGAGGTATATCTGAATGGGCAAAAAATTTATAACTGCGATTGCTGGAATGGTAAGATAGAGAATTTCGCTGTTGAAGATGCGGTTAAATCAAAATTGAAAAAGGGTAAAAATGTACTGGCTATTCATTGCGCTAACACCACAGGGGGCGCATGGTTAGACGCTGGTCTTGCTGATAAGCCTCCTGTAAAATTGCTGGCAAACATTTTACCGGCACAACAAAAAAGTGTTGATGTAAAAGCTACGCAAACTGTGTATACATTTACTTGCGGCACTGTAGATTTGGCGCTTACTTTTACTTCACCTTTAATTATGAATGATCTTGATTTGATGTCAAGGCCGGTCTCTTATGTATCTTTTAAAGTGCGTTCTAATGATAATAAGACCCATGATACACAAATATATTTTGGTGCTTCCACAGCTATTGCAGTTAATGAACCCGTACAAAATGTGACCGCTCAAAAATATACTTCGGGTAATTTAAGTATATTAAAAGCTGGTACTGCAGAACAGCCGGTTTTGCAGAAAAAAGGCGATAATCTGCGTATTGATTGGGGTTATATGTATGTGGCAGCACCGAAATCAGCAAATGCAATGCAAAACCTTGCATCTGCTCAAAACGCTTCAACTGCTTTTTCTTCAAGGACAACTCCACAAAATCTGACAGGGAAAAATCTGTGGCTAAATACTTTGATTCCATTTGGAAAGATAGGAAGTGAGGATAAAGAGAAGATGGTAATGCTTGGTTATGATGACCTTTATTCTGTTCAGTATTTTCAGCAGAACCTGAAGCCATGGTGGAAGAAAGATACTGCTACGACTATAGAGAGCGAAATGGAAAAGGCTCTCGCTGATTATAGCAGCATACTTACTAAAGTCGATTCTCTAAATACCACAGTCTACAATGATGCCATAAAAGCAGGTGGGGAAGTTTACGCTAAACTATGCGTTATGGCTTACCGGCAAGCTATTTCAGCGCATAAACTGGTAAGGAGCCCGCAGGGAGAAATTTTATTTTTGTCTAAAGAAAACTTTAGTAATGGTTCTATTAATACTGTAGATGTTACCTATCCGTCTGCTCCTTTATTTCTTGTATATAATCCTGATTTATTAAAAGGGATGCTGAACGGTATATTTTATTATAGCGAAAGCGGAAAATGGACAAAGCCTTTTGCAGCACATGATTTAGGTACATATCCTCTTGCAAACGGACAAACATATGGAGAAGATATGCCGGTAGAAGAATGCGGTAATATGGTGATACTTACAGCAGCAATAGCTAAAGCTGAGGGCAATGCAGAATATGCAAATAAGCATTGGCAGTCACTTACTACATGGACTGAATATTTAGCGAAAGAAGGTCTTGACCCTGCCACCCAATTATCTACTGATGATTTTGCGGGCCACCTTGCCAGGAATGCAAACCTTTCTATAAAAGCGATTGTCGGTGTAGGCGGGTATGCTATGCTTGCTGATATGTTAGGTAAAAAAGATGTAGCTCAAAAATACAAGGCGTTGGCTAAAAATATGGCAACAAAATGGCTGGCTCTCGCCGACGCAGGAGATCATTATGTCCTGGCTTTTGGCAATAAAGACACCTGGAGTCAGAAATATAATATGGTTTGGGATAAATTAATGGATTTACGGTTGTTTCCGCAGCAAGTGTATGATAGAGAAATAGCTTACTATTTAAATAAGCAAAATCAGTTCGGGCTGCCTTTGGATAGCAGGAAAACATATACTAAATCTGACTGGATTACCTGGACAGCTACTTTGGCTAAAAATGAAAATGATTTTAAGACTCTAATAACTCCCGTATATACATATGCAACTCAAACACCATCAAGGGTGCCATTGAGCGACTGGCATGAAACTACTGATGGTAAACAAGTCGGTTTCCAGGCAAGAAGCGTGGTGGGAGGATATTTTATAAAGGAACTTGAGAGAATGTGGGCGAAATAGTTTTATTTGTAATACAGATGCGTGATTTAGAGAGGTATAAATACTTTTTTTAATTAATTAAGAAGTTTTATTCAGTATTCTCTTTCAACATGGTAGCGCTGTATCAATGTCTATCAGTAAGTCCACTGATTAAGTACAATGTAATCATTTGATTCTTCAGGAAGACCTTTAATTACTCTCTTTAAAATTCCAATTCTTTTATATAAAAAACACGGATTAACCTCTGCAAAGTATTGGAAAAAGTGAGCTACACCTTGCGGGTTAAAAAGCGACAGACATGAAATTTAATTACAGTAATTACAGCCCGCATGAGCTTATTGAAGGTAGCTTTAATTACTTAAAAGAAAGCATTCGCCCCCAGCTTTTTTGCTACTGTTGTGACATCTTTTTTAGCCGATGGCATTGTTACGGAAGAAGAGAAAAAAATTCTTGAAAAAATCGCAGAAATATCGGGGATTGATGAGCAAATAACAAAAAAGATTGTGGAGGTTGCTTTAATAAGAAATGTAAAAGACGAATAAATTAAAATATAAAAAACATCAGATTTATTTAACGATCTGATGCTTTTATTATTTCTTAAAGAAGAATGACCCTAAATTAAGTTGTATATAGAAAGCCTGACTGTTTCCTTGAAATCATAAAAAATCCTAAAATCATGATTCTTAATTTACCATTTATCTACCTCATCCGTACTATGGTTGAGTGCAGAAACAGAAACAAGCACTTCATTTGATACCGGTTTTATCTCTGTATTTTCTTCTGCTGCCCCAGTCTCCGCCACAGATACCTCTGCACGCCCATTTTCTTCGTAGTTATCATGATTAAATGCATCGAAATCAAAATCAGGCATGAGCTCTGTTTTTACATAATTTACTGCTTCGGTTAATGCTTTAATAAACTTATTAAAATCTTCTTTATATAAAAAGATTTTGTGCCTGTCGTAACCATTATCATTAAACCTTTTTCGGCTTTCAGTAATGGTTAAAAAATAATCATTGCTGCGGGTAGCCCTTACATCAAAAAAATAAGTTCTTCTTTTCCCTGCACGAATTCGTTTGCTGTAAACACTTTCAATTTTTTGTTCGTTGTTGTCGTAAGCCACAGTAGTTGGTTTTTGTTAAGAGTTTATTAAAAACAATGAGACACAAATATATCATTACTTTTTAATTGCCAAAATTTTTAAAGAAAAGTTGAAGCCTTTTTTTAATAATTTTTATGTATCGGCAGTTGTATATATTTTAGTTATTAGAAGATACAGTCTGCATACTGTATAGCTCTGCATAGTAACCGTTTTGTATCATCAACGACTCATGTGTACCCTGCTCTGTTATTTTTCCGTCCTCCAGTATCACTATTTTGTCAAATCTTAATTGAGTAAATATGCGATGAGTAATTATAATCGCGGTTTTATCTTGTAAGTATTGATATAAGTTTGAAATAATGGTGTTTTCAGTGGCTGTATCCACTGCACTTAAACAATCATCAAAAACCACTATTTCAGGCCGTTTTATAAGGCCCCGGGCAATTGATAGTCTTTGTTTCTGACCCCCGCTAAGCGTAACGCCTCTTTCTCCCACCAATGTCTCGTACCCTTTAGCAAATTGGAAAATCTCATTTTCCACACTTGCCTGTTGGGCCGCTTTACTTATTTGTTCAGCGTTATAATTTCCATCAAGTCCAAAACTTATATTATTGGCAACTGTATCACTAAATAAAAATACATCCTGGGGAACATAGCTTACCTGCTCACGTAAACTCTTTAAAGGATAGGATGAAATATTTCTTCCCCCTATTGTAATCTCTCCGGTCTGCGGTTCATAAAAACGAAGCAATAATTGAGCTATTGTAGATTTACCAGAGCCTGTTTTACCGAGTATCAATACTTTCTCACCCTTCCTGATTTCTAATGAAAAATCTTTAAGCGCCTGAATGCCTGTATGAGGATAAATAAAATTGATGTTATGAAACCTAATATCTCCCTTAACCTCGTTTAATACTTTTCCATGGTCTGATATAGCAGGCTTAGTATCAAGAAATTCATTAAGTCTTTTTTGTGAAGCGGAGGCTCTTTGTATCATGCTTGCCACCCATCCAATGGCACTAACGGGAAATTGGAGCATGTTTATGTAAATTACAAATTCTACAATCAACCCTACCTTTAGCGGATCATGTAAAGCCTGTATTCCTCCAATCAAAATAGTAATCAAAGTACTTAGCCCAATCATTAAAGCCATGCTTGGAAAATAAATAGACTCTACCTTAGCAAGTCCTATTGCGTTATTTCGATAATCTTCACTGTTTTTTGTAAAGAAACCGAGCATAGCTTTCTCCTGTACAAATGACTTAATAACCCTGATGCCCGAATAACTTTCCTGAGCATTTGTAGTTAAGTCTGATAAAAGTGATTGTATCTTTTCACTTTTTTTATAAATAATCTGGTTTACAATATAAATGGTTAATGCAAGAATTGGTAACGGAGCTAATACGTACAGCGTAAGCTGTACATCTTTTCTTACCATATTAACTACACAAAATGCTATCAATGTGATAAGGTTGATAAGATACATAATAGCGGGACCTGTGTAACTCCTGACCCTGCTTACGTCTTCAGTTATCCGGTTCATCATGTCACCGGTGCTGTGTGTCTTATAAAAATTTGTATCTAGTACCTGGTAGTGCTGAAATATTTCGTTTTTTTGGTCATATTCGATATGACGGCTCATAACTATTATTGTTTGCCGCATAAAGAACATCAGGATACCTCTTATAACTGCAAGCATCAAAATAGTAATACTGCAAACAGCAACAAGTCTTATAAAGTTTCCTTTCATTGGTTCTGTTACATTTATAAACCATTGAACCAATGGATCATTCCATGCCCTTTCGGGAACATGTTTTGCATTTGGCAAACGCTGTTGCACCTGGTTAACCACATAACTCGTAACCTGCGGTGCTAAAACTGCAAAATAATTTGAGGCTATTACAAACAAAATTCCTACAATAAACCTTACCCTGTATTTCCAGAAATACTTATTAATCGCCGAAAGGTGTTTCAATCAAAAACAATTTGTGCAAATGTACAAGCATAGGACTTCTATATATAGCAAGATGCGGCATTGCTATAATAACTTTTATAAATTTTAGCATTGGTGATCATGCTTTTGAAATTGTCATATTGATGATGTAGTTTAGCACAAAACCTTCTGAAAATGAAAAAAAGAGCTTTCATAAAGGTATCTTCGGCTTTGGTAACCGGTTCTGTGTTATCACCTTTGGCAGGCTGGCAGCCGGGTGATAAGCTAAAAAACTGGGCTGGCAATTTGGAATACAGCACTGACCAGTTGCACCAGGCTGCATCAGCAGAAGAAGTGCAGGAGATGGTAAAAAAATACAACAAGTTTAAGGTACTCGGCTCGCGACATTGCTTTAACCGTATTGCCGACAGTACTGAGAATCTCATTTCCCTTAAGCAAATGGACCAGGTGGTAGCTTTAGACGAAAAGTCGCATACAGTAACTATTGGTGCTGGTATAAAATATGGCCAGTTGGCTCCGTATCTAGATAGTAAGGGGTATGCCTTACATAACCTTGCCTCGTTACCACATATTTCTATTGCCGGGGCTTGTGCAACTGCAACACATGGTTCGGGCGTTAAAAATGGAAATCTTGCAACTGCTGTTGCCGCAATAGAAATGGTTACCGCAGATGGCAATGTACTTGCACTGTCACGCGAAAAAGACGGTGAAAAATTTTTAGCTGCAGTTGTAGGGCTTGGTGCCCTTGGTGTAGTAACAAAGGTTACACTTAACATTCAGCCTACTTTTGTGATGCGGCAGGATGTATACCTAAACCTTCCGCTAAGTCAGATAAAAGACAACTTTGACAAAATTGTAGCAAGCGGATATAGCGTGAGTTTGTTCACTGACTGGCAAACAAAAAGTTTTAACGAGGTCTGGATAAAAAGCAGAGTAGGGGAAGGGGAAACATTTACATTGAATTCGGAATTTTATGGGGCAAAGCGGGCAACAAAGAATCTTCACCCGATTGCAGAGCTTTCACCAATAAATTGTACTGAACAGATGGGCGTACCTGGCCCGTGGTATGAACGATTACCGCACTTCAGAATGGGATTTACACCAAGCAGCGGTAAAGAGTTGCAATCAGAGTACTTTGTTCCGGCCCATAACGCTGTTGAAGCCATTCTTGCTGTTGAAAGGCTGCGTGAACAGATCGGGCCACATCTTATGATTTCAGAAATTCGCACCATTGATGCCGACAACCTCTGGATGAGTCCCTGTTACAAACAGCCGTGCGTTGCAATTCACTTCACATGGAAACCCGATTGGCCTTCGGTAAAGAAGATGCTGCCGGTGATAGAACAGGAATTAGCTCCGTTTAATGCCCGGCCACATTGGGGTAAACTGTTTACCGTTTCTCCTTCCCGGTTAAAATCACTATATGAGAAGTTGCCCGACTTTCAAAAACTGGTTAAGGATTATGATCCAACGGGAAAATTCCGTAATGAATTTCTCGACAGGAATATATATGGGAGCTAATGGTAGTTCTCGTACTTGTCCTAAATGTTAGGAGGTTATTTTTGGTACAAACATTAGGTTCCTGATTGGGCTTAGGTTGCGTCGCATTACGTTCATCGGCAGCAATCCTATGAATCTATTATTATGTTTTGGTAAAAACAAATCTTTGCAAAAGCTAAATAAAGATTTGCAACAAAAGTAACTAATGCCGATATCATCGGTACAGGCACAATAATGTTAAGGTTATTTTTTATACAGATGTGAGATCTTAAAAAATTCCAGCACAAACACCTGCAACTTCAATAAATAGATTACAAACTGCCGATTCTTCCACCATCGACAGGTAAGTTTACTCCGTTTATATAAGCTGCGGCAGGTGAACATAGAAATGCAACCGCAGCACCAAATTCTTCAGGTTTCCCTATTCTTTTTACTGGAATCAAAGAAGTTGTTCTTTCCATAATCTCCTCCTTACTTATGCCTTGTTCTGAGGCCTGGTTCCTAAATAAATAATTCAACCTGTCTGTGTTGGTAAAACCAGGCAATACATTATTAATGGTAATGCCATAACTGCTTATTTCATTTGCTAAGGTTTTTGCCCAGTTAGCCACCGCCGCTCTTACCAGGTTTGAAATACCGAGCCCGTTTATCGGTTGCTTTACCGATGTAGAAACAATATTAATAATGCGTCCAAAACCAACAGTTTTCATTCCGGGAACAACAAGTTGAGCAAGCATATGACTGCTTATAACATGTGTACGAAAAGCTTTTTCCATTTCTATAGCATCATTCTCAATCATTGGTGCGGCAGGTGGACCACCGGCATTGTTTATGAGAATATGAATAAAATTACCATTAGCAAGAAACGCAGACATACTTTGTCTCACAGCTTCGGGCTCAGAAAGATCTATAGCGAGATAAGAATGTTGCTGGCCTTTAGATGTATCTAACTGCCTGACTACAGTCTCCAGTTTTTCTTCACTCCGGCTGACTGCAATAACATTAGCTCCGAGTAAAGCAAGTTCAGTTGCACTGGCAAGCCCCAGCCCTTGTGAAGCACCGCAAACAAGAGCTGTTTTATTGGTTAAATCAAGATTCATAGTTCTAAAATTTGTAATCTTCTCTTTCAGGATTAAATACGTCTAATAATTCGCAGGTCGTAACTGCTCTGCCACCATGTTTTACATGTGGTAAAATAACAGCAACCCTGCCTGGTTCAAGCATTTCTGTCTGTCCGTCTACTGTAAGTTCAAACTTACCTTTCAGTACATGAGCTACCTGTTCATGCAGGTGTGAATGTTCAGGCATTACGGCACCTTCTTCTACTGTCCAATACATAAAAGTCATAGTACCTGTATTAATAGTTTTGCCCCTGTAACCCACGATTACTTCTTTTTCGTTCAAAGTAGCAATATCAAAAAAAGGCATAGTATAATTTTTATAAATGCAAATTACTCAAAAAGATAAGCGTGACGCTTTTGCAACAGAGTAACAAATACAAAAAGGATAGTTTCAGAAGGTAAATATTTTGGGCAGCTAACAGCAAAAAAACATTCCTGGTATTTATGCAAGCAGCCACTCGCATAATAGAAGACTTTTATAATAGATTTTTTTGGCATTAGCACTTAATTCTCAAACAGTATATTTCCCCATGAGCATCCTCTTTATAGCAAGTTTTAATAAAAATTAAAAAGGCTTAGGGAGTTCCTTAATTACTGATGGGGCACCTGCAAAGGCTGAACACCTAAATGCACTCACACATTATAAACAGGAAATTTTTATAGGAGCAGAAATTCTTCTAATAATTTCTTCCGTTCTTTGTGATAAGAAATTAATTATTAAATGCAGGCATTACTTGTTTTTTTCGATAGCCTTATCCATATTGTGCCCAACAATGTAACCAATAACTGCCCCGGATACCGCTCCGATTATCATCCATAAAGCATCTGCATCTTGCGCAAAAAATGCAACCCCCAGACCAAGAATAGCTGCGAGAATAGCTAATACTAAAGCGGCACTGCGTTTGGGTTTTGCAGGCGCATGATGTGGTGCCTGATGATGAAGATGGTGTTTGTGTCTGTTTCTGCTTTCAGGCATAAAAAATTTTAATTCTGAAAGTTAAGGAAAAGAGAATGAAACACAAATACTAAAATGCCGTTTAAAAATACATCAGAACAAGAATCAACTCAATTGAAGTTAAAGAAAGAATTTAGCAGGCATAAATCGTAGGTTTTTTTTCTCTGAGTCCTATAATATATTTAAATTTATTGCTGCTATTCGTGGATCTAATATTTATTGCCGCTTATGGAAAAACTTACCAACCCCAGTCGTCGTAATTTTTTAAGAAACACTTCTCTTGCTGCTGCAGGATTTTTTATTGTTCCGCGTCATGTATTGGGCAGAGGCTTTATTGCCCCAAGTGATAAATTAAATATTGCTGGTATAGGGGTTGGCGGTAAAGCTGAAGTTAATCTCCCCTATGCGTATAAAACAGGTGAAGCCAACATAGTTGCTCTCTGTGATGTGGATGATCGTATGGCGGTAAATGCAAGAAAAAGCTGGCCCAACGCAACTTACTATAAAGACTACCGGGAGCTATACATTAAAGAAGCAAAAAATATAGATGCAGTAATTGTTACAACACCCGATCATATGCATGCGCCGATAGCCCTGGCAGCTATGCAACTGGGTAAACATGTGTATTGTGAAAAACCTCTAACACATGATATATATGAAGCCAGGATACTTACCCAGGCTGCTAAAAAATACAAAGTAGTTACACAAATGGGTAACCAGGGAAGCAGTGGAGACGATACACGTTTGGTAGAAACATGGATACAGGACGGAGTGATCGGAGATGTACATACAGTACACGTATGGACAAACCGTCCTGTGTGGCCGCAAGGCATTCCCACACCTCCGGGAAAATTTGATGTACCTAAAGAAGTCAATTGGAATTTGTGGCTTGGAACTGCACCACATCGTGATTTTAATACAATTTATATTCCTGCCAACTGGCGGGGCTGGGTTGATTTTGGAACAGGTTCTTTGGGCGATATGGGTTGCCATTTTATTGATGTGCCTTACCGCGCTTTAAAGTTGGGTTATCCAGTTTCCGTTGAGACCAGTGTCGGTTCAGTATATACCGGGTTTTTTAAAGAAGCAGTTTATACAGACAGCTATCCGCCTTCTGCAAAAACACATATACAATTTCCTGCACGAGGCAGTATGCCACCTGTTGAAATGGTTTGGTACGATGGAGGAATTAAGCCAGGAAGACCGGATGAATTACTGCCTGATGAACCAATGGCAGAGTGGGATGGCGGAATTATTTTTGAAGGCACCAAAGGCAAACTCATGGCAGGCTTGTTTGGCCGTAACCCTACTTTGCTTCCCACCAAGAAAATGAAAGAAATAAATCTCCCCAAATCAAAATATCCTTTTGTAGAAGGTGGTTCAGAAGGGCATCAGCGCCAATGGGTAAGAGCCTGTAAAAAAGGTTATAGCACCTATACCAGTTCTTCATTTGATATTGCAGGACCATTAACTGAAACAGTACTTATGGGAAATCTTGCAGTCCGCAGCTATAATTATAGCGAAGCAAATGCAAAGGGAGAGAACATGTATCCGGGGCGTAAAAAATTATTATGGGACGGTGAGAATATGAAGATCACCAATTTTGACCCCGCTAATCAGTTTGTAAAAAGAGAGTACAAAGGAGATTATAAACTGAATTTATAATCTTATAATCTGTTTAAAAACCAAGTTCTTTATACCAGTCCCATGATCACATAGCTATCAGGATTTTTCATGTATCACCGATAATGAAAACAAAACCCTATTCAACTATTGTTTCATTTTCATGAGCTTTATATTTTTCTCTAAAAATCTTTAATGCTCTATCTTCAGATTTGTAAGCTATGTAAAGAAGACAAAAGGAGAGTAAACTCATGTATTTAAAAATTGAATTTTAAAAAAAGCTGGTTTTCAATTCGGAAACCAGCTTTTTTTGATACTGTTTATTATTTAGGCTACAACTTCACTCTTTGCACTCTTTGAGTCCCGCTTTCTATCTTCTTCATTTAAGATAACCTTACGCATCCGGATTTTTTTAGGGGTTACTTCTATACACTCATCCTGCTGAATGTATTCCATACATTCCTCCAGATTCATCTCAGTTTTAGGAGCTATACGAGAGGCATCATCACTGCCGCTGGCACGGTGGTTAGTAAGTTTTTTAGGCTCCGTTGCATTTACCACAAGATCTCCCGGCTTAATATGCTCAGCTATTATTTGACCTGTGTAAACATCTTCTCCCGGCTCCACAAAAAAGGTTCCCCTGTCCTGTAGCTTATCGATTGAATAACCAGTGGTTTTTTCAGTATTCTTAGATATTAATACGCCGTTGTTTCTGCCGGGTATATAACCTTTCCAGGGTTTGTATTCGCTGAAACGATGTGCCATAACAGCTTCACCCTGAGTATTAGTAAGCATCTGGGAACGTAAACCAATCAAACCCCTTGACGGTATATCGAATTCAAGGTGCTGCATTTCGCCTTTGCTCTCCATTACCAGCAATTCACCTTTACGCTGAGTTACCAGGTCAATTACTTTACCGCTAAGTTCCTGAGGCACATCTACCACTAAAATTTCGTAAGGCTCATGTTTTTTGCCATCAATAGTTTTAACTAAAACCTGCGGGTTACCTACTGTTAATTCATAGCCTTCACGACGCATGGTCTCAACCAATACACCTAAGTGAAGAATACCCCGGCCAAAAACAAGAAAACTATCAGCACTATCTGTATCTTCTACCCTGAGAGCTAAGTTCTTTTCTGTTTCCTTCATCAGACGGTCACGCAGGTGGCGCGACGTTACGAACTTACCGTCTTTACCAAAAAATGGTGAGTTGTTGATGCTGAACATCATACTCATTGTTGGTTCGTCTACACTAATAACAGGTAAACCCTCAGGATTTTCGAAATCAGCGATCGTATCACCAATCGTAAAGTCTTCAAGTCCAACTACAGCACAAATGTCTCCGGCTAATACTTCGGTAACTTTTCTTTTACCCAAAGATTCGAAAACATATAATTCTTTAACTTTTGATTTTTTGATACCATCAGCAGTAACCAGGCTAAATGGCTGTCCTTCTTTTATACCTCCACGGTTCACTTTGCCAATAGCTACCCGGCCAAGAAAAGTTGAGTAATCTAAAGAAGTAATTTGAAGCTGAAGATTTCCTTCCGGAACTTTTGGTTCAGGCACATATTCCAAAATACCATCTAATAAAGGAGTAATATCTGCAGTCTGTTCATTTTTACTGTTAAACCAGCCATTTTTTCCTGAACCATAAAAGGTTGGAAAATCTAACTGCTCTTCTGTAGCATCAAGATTGAAGAATAATTCAAAAACTGCATCATGCACTTCATCAGGACGGCAGTTCGGCTTATCTACTTTATTGATAATTACAATCGGCTTAAGGTTTAGTTGTAAAGCCTTTTGAAGCACAAACCGTGTTTGGGGCATTGGGCCTTCAAATGCATCTACCAGCAAACAAACTCCGTCTGCCATTTTTAAAACCCTTTCCACTTCACCGCCAAAATCCGAGTGACCCGGAGTATCAATAACATTTATTTTAACGCCTTTGTACACTACAGAAGCATTTTTACTAAATATAGTAATACCTCTTTCTCTTTCGAGGTCATTGCTATCCATAATTAAATCACCTGTTTCCTGGTTTGCCCGGAAAACGTTGGTCTGATGAAGAATTCTGTCAACCAATGTAGTTTTACCATGGTCAACGTGCGCTATAATGGCAATGTTTCTAATATTCATAAACCCCAAACCCCTAAGGGCTTTTATTTTTTAAATTAAATGATTTCCCTAAAAAAATTCCACCCTGCAGGGGGTTAGGGGGTGCAAAGGTAAGTGTTTACAACGGGCTTTCCTTCCTGTTAATATTATAGTAATCTTAATAATAATGAAAAGTTTTATAAAGAAGAAGATGGCACGGAAATTTTGCTGATAATTAAAATTCAAATTTATGAAACTTGATACGAAATATGATGAATTGGCTGGTGAGGAAAATAAAGGCAAAAAGGCAGGCATTGAAAAAACTTTTTCGAAAGACCCAAATGCAAATGTTGGTACTGGTCCTGCACCTGCAATAGCAGATGGAGGATCGAAAGGCGAGGCAAAACAACCAAAAGAAAATACTGGTAAATTAACTGATATGGGTGGAGCTACCGGCGGAACACCTGGTTTGCCCGATGCAAGTGAAGGAAACGACAATACAGGCGCTGCCGGATAAAATCTGGTCTTTACCACGAAGGCACTAAGACTCTTAGTTTTATTAAGACTTAATGCATCTTGTGTTCCTGGTGGCTTGGTGGTTAACTTTTAAATCTCACTTAGGTAAAGACAGGAGTGCACCAATAACTGCTTGTGCTGCCCAAACTCTGTTCGATGCCTCCTGAGTTACCAAGCTATTTGCCCCGTCTAATATTTCATCACTCAATTCTACATTCCTTCTTACCGGAAGGCAATGCATTACTTTGGCATTATTGGTCAGTTTTAATTTCTGATTCGTCAACATCCAATCAGCACCATTGCTATAAATCTTTCCATAGTCACTGTAAGCGCTCCAGTTTTTTACGTATACAAAATCTGCATCCTTGAGGGCTTCATCCTGCTCATATGAAATAGCAGCTCCTTTTGTAAATTTATCAGCAAGCTCAAGCCCTTCAGGATGGGTAATAACAAAGTCAGCCTCCCCCCATGCACTTATCCATTCTGAAAATGAATTAGCAACACATTGAGGCAACGGTTTTACATGAGGTGCCCAGGTTAATACAACTTTCGGTTTACCCCCGCTCCCTAAAGGGGAGTTAAGAAGATTTTCCTTAATAGTGATAATATCGGTCAAACTTTGTAAAGGATGAAGCGTAGCACTTTCAAGACTTATAACAGGAACATTTGCATATTTAATAAACTGGTTAATGTACATCTCACTGTAATCCTCTTCCCGGTTTTTAAGTGAAGGAAACGTACGAATACACAAAATGTCGAAGTAGTTACCAAGTATAGGGGCAGCATCCTTTACATGCTCCACCGTGTTGCCATTCATTATTGCACCTTCCTCAAATTCAAGCGCCCAGCCTTCTTTATCAACATTAAAAACAATTGCCTCCATTCCCAGGTTTTGTGCAGCGACCTGTGTGCTTAATCTTGTTCTTAAACTCGGATTAAGAAACAATAATCCAATTCGTTTATTTGTACCTAAAAGTTTGTCTTTAAACGGGTTTGCTTTGTAAGAAAGAGCTTTTTTAACAAGTGAATTAATATCACTTACATTAGAAACGGAGATAAAATGCCCCGCCGCCCCTAAAGGGGAGCCTGAAGGCTTTAAAGTAGTTTGGGAAGGTTCATTCATTGCAGTTGTTCTTTTTGTGTTGCCAGCTTTATTGCTACTATTAGACTTCTCTTGCGTCGCACTCTTGTACTATTAAAACTTTACTCAGCTTTTCGGAAACACAAAACAAGAGAAACAAGTTTACAGAAAACCTATAAGGTTTTAAAAACCTCATAGGTTTAAGTCATGCGGTTAATACGATGTTACGTATAGAGACAATCTCATTTTGACTCGAATCGATAAATTCATCCACCTGCCCGCGTGTTATTGCAAGTGAAGGTAATAACCTTATTACATTAGGTTTGGCCTCTCCGGTAAAAATATGTTGATTGTACAACAGGTTTTTTTTAAGATCTTTCAATTCATCAGGAACATCAAATCCAATCATTAATCCCCGTCCGCGAACATTTTCGATTCCATCAATGCCTGAAAGCCTGTCAAATAAATATTCTCCTGTTTCTTTTGCCTGTTCAATTAAATCTTCACTTTCAATTACTTCAAGCACAGCTAAAGCTGCTGCACAAGCCAGGTGATTTCCCCCGAAGGTTGTTCCCAGCATTCCGTGTTTTGGTTTTAGGTGAGGAGCTATCAAAATACCACCGATAGGAAAACCATTGCCCATGCCTTTTGCCATTGTATATATATCAGCATCTGCTCCTGCATAGTCATGCGAAAAAAATTGCCCGCTTCTTCCGTATCCGTCTTGAACGCTATCGGCAATATAAACAGCATTATACTCATCACATAAAGCACGTATTTTTTGAAGAAAACTTTTTGTAGCTTCAATAATTCCGCCTACACCCTGTATAGCTTCTATGATGACAGATGATATTTCATTTCCTTGCTCAGCAAAACATTTTTGTAAAGCACTTACATTATTAAAAGGAAGAAAAATAACGTTATCTGTTTCGTTAACCGGAGCAACAATTTTAGGATTGTCTGTGGCAGCAACAGCTAAAGAAGTTCTTCCATGAAAAGATCTGCTAAAAGCCACTACTTTTTTCTTCCCATTATGAAATGAAGCAAGTTTTAACGCATTCTCATTTGCTTCAGCACCACTGTTACATAGAAATAACTGGTAATCTTCTTTGCCGCTTACTTTTCCCAGCTTTTCGGCAAGTTGTTGTTGAATGGGAATCTTTACTGAGTTAGAATAAAAAGCAATCTTGTGCAACTGGTCTTCTATTCTGCTTACCCAATGTGGATGTGTATGTCCAATGCTGATAACAGCATGTCCTCCATACATATCAAGATATTTAATTCCATTTTCATCCCATACATAAGAGCCTTGTGCTTTAGTAATGGTGATGTTGTTAAGAGGATATACGTCGAAAAGGTTCATGTGGTAAAATTTATTCCACCAAGACACTAAGACTCAAAGAAGCGCCAAAAATTCTTCGAAACTTTATGTCTTTGCGCCTTCGTGGCTATTTAAAAAAAATTCGCTTTAAATCTCAAACCCGCGGTTTCATCCAGCCCAAACATGAGGTTCATATTCTGAACTGCCTGCCCGCTTGCTCCTTTTAAAAGGTTATCTATTATAGTATGAATAACCAGTTTTGAACCGACTTTTTCAAGGTGAATTAAACATTTATTAGTATTTACTACCTGCTTCAAAGATATAGGTTCGCTACTTAAAGAAGTAAAGGGATCATCAGAATAGTATTCATAATACAATTGATTTATTTCTTCTATTGAAAGATCACAAATAATCTGGGAGCTTATAAAAATTCCACGGGTAAAATCTCCCCGCCATGGTACGAAGCTAAGATCAACACCCTTGTCTGTCTGAAGCTTTGAAAACGACTCGCTTATTTCGTTAAGGTGTTGATGCGTTAAAGTCTTGTAAGCAGAAATATTATTTGCTCTCCAGCTAAAGTGAGTGGTAGGAGACAAACTTTGTCCTGCACCTGTCGAACCAGTAATACCTGTTGTATATATATCTTTTAGTAAACCGGCTTTTGCTAATGGTAACAAACCAAGTTGAATTGCTGTTGCAAAACATCCGGGATTAGCAATATTATCAGCAGACTTAATTTCTTGTTTATTTAACTCTGGTAAACCATAAACAAAGCTTTTATCACCAATTCGGGAATTCTTAGTTAAACGAAAATCCTGGCTTAAGTCAATTATTTTGACTCCCTTTAGATCCGGGTGCTCCTCTAAAAACTTTTTAGCGTCTCCGTGTCCTACACATAAAAACAAAACATTGATAACCCCCTCTAAATCTCCCCCTTCAGGGGCGACTTGTCCACCCGCGAATTTTAAATCTGTTTCGCCAAATAAGTCTGCATGAATTTCATACACATATTTTCCTGCATTGCTTTTACTATTTATAAACGAAATCTCAACGTCCGGATGATTTATTAAAATGCGGATGAGCTCTCCTCCTGTATAACCTGCGCCGCCTGTTATTCCAACTTTTAGCCCCCCCGCCCCTGGAGGGGAGCTACTAAACTGTTCAGCCATTTCTTTTTTATTATAATCAACCACTAATAACTTTAATTTATTTTCAATAATCTTTCTTATTTATTTTGCCAAGGCTACACCAAATTATACCTGTCAGTTTTAATAGAAGGTTGAGAACAAACAATAAATTCAAGATCAAATTTGTCTTTATTCATTATTCTATGTTTCCGACCTGCTTCAATGTGCAATCCCTCTCCTTCATGAACAATTAGTATAACCTCATCAACTTCTAAAACTGCTTTACCTTTTGTTATATAAAAGAATTGCTGAGATGCTTTATGATAATGTAGCACTTCTTCTGTTTCTGCAGGCATATTTTCAAGTTTTATACTTAAATCCTTATTATCAACCAAGGTCGAAACTTTGCAATCTTTGCCCCATTTGTATTGTTGCGGCGGATAAAATTGTGAAACAACTAAAGGTGTGCTCATTTATCGTATATTAAAAGTTTGAAAGCCCAAACCTAAAGGGACTTAAAAATACCAAATCAAAAGTTTTTTTTTGAAAGTACAAATGACACAACAAAAGCTAAACACGATGTTCATGTGTAATTTTCTCTTCTTTAGGGTCGGGGCTGCACACTATCTTTTACCTGGTGCCAAATCATAGTTTGATTGCCAAAAATCTTACTAAACCCTCTTACATCTTCGCCCGTCCAGCCATTGTTCATTTCACCATACTTACCAAAGCGGCTGTTCATTAAATCATATTTTGATTCAATCCCAAGTATTTGAAAATGATAAGGTTTTAATTGTACAAAGACATCTCCTGTTACATGTTTTTGCGAACTTTTAAGCAAAGCTTCTATATCCCGCATAACCGGATCAAGTATTTGGCCTTCATGTAACCAGTTGCCATAAAATATAGCAAGCTGGTCTTTCCAGTTTAGCTGCCATTTAGTAAGCACATGTTTTTCCAGAGCATGATGAGCTTTTAAAATAACCATTGGCGCTGCTGCCTCAAACCCTACGCGTCCTTTGATTCCTATAATGGTATCTCCCACGTGTATATCTCTTCCTATGCCATAAGGGCCGGTTACTTCCTGCAAGTATTTTATAGCCTTTACAGAAGTTTCAAAAAACTCTCCGTTAACTTCAGTTAATTCACCTTCTTCAAAATGAAGTTTGATTTCTTCTGCTCCCGTTTCTGTTACCTGTGTCGGCCAGGCTTCTTCCGGCAGCATTCCGTAAGATTGCAATGTCTCTTTGCCTCCGACACTGGTTCCCCATAAACCTTTATTGATTGAATATGCAGACTTTTCAAAGTTCATATTCACATTGTTATTCTTCAGATATTCTATTTCTTCTTCACGGCTAAGTCTAAGATCTCGGATAGGAGTAATTATCTCAACACCAGGTATCATAATATTAAAGATCATGTCAAACCTTACCTGATCGTTGCCAGCTCCGGTACTTCCATGGGCGACCGCATCGGCATTTAGCTCTTCAACATAATCTGATATGTGAAGTGCCTGTATAAGCCGTTCAGCACTTACACTTAATGGATATGTATTGTTTTTTAGAACGTTTCCAAAGATTAAATACTTTATAATTGTATTGTAATAACTTTCTTCAGCTTCAACTGCTTTGTGTGTTTTTACCCCTAATGCATGGGCATGATGATCAATATGCTTTAATTCGTCTTTAGTAAATCCCCCGGTATTAACAATAATACTATGCACCTCGTAACCTTTTTCCTGGGTAAAATGTTTTACGCAGAAAGAAGTATCCAATCCGCCGCTAAAGCCCAGAACTACTTTTTTTGACATTTAAAAAAACAGGTTTTAGAAATTTTTAGTGAGATTTATAAGTTAAAAAAATGACTTAGCAACATCTTAGCCTTCGCTTTAATTTGCGGATCTTTCTTTTTCAAAAGCTTTAGTAATCGGCTTTTCTTCACATTCATAAATCTCTCGTATAGTGTAGAATGTGCTTTGAAATCTGCTGCTGTTTCTTCGGGTTCGTAATGATCTGCAGGGTCATACAGCATAGCAGTGCAAAAACAGTTTTTCCGCTCTTTACTCATCAAGGTCTCGTAGTTTACGCATGCCTTACATCCCGCCCAAAATTGTTCATCATCCGTTAGCTCAGAATAGGTAACAGGCTCATAACCAAGTTCACTGTTAATTTTCATAACGGCTAAACCAGTCGTTAATCCAAAGATTTTTGCTGTTGGATATTTTTCTCTCGACAAGTCGAAAATCCTTTTCTTTATCTGCTTTGCTACGCCGCTCTTACGAAACAGGGGCGCTACTATTAAACCACTATTGGCAACATATTGATCATGTCCCCATGCTTCAATATAGCAAAAGCCAACCCAGATGCCGTCTTCGGTATGAGCAATAACAGCTTTACCCTCTTCCATTTTTTTGGCTACATATTCCGGGCTGCGTTTAGCTATGCCAGTGCCCCTGGCTTTTGCTGAAGCCTCCATTTCGTCTGTTATGAACTGAGCGTAATGAACATCGCTACTATTAGCTACCCTGATAATAATTTGCTGATCCACGTTTGATAAAAATTAAAAAGAATGAGTAAAGAAGATCGTGCCAAAAGCGACATTTAATGTGCCGTTGCCAGTACTTATTGTTATACTGAGGAATCAGATACGTGGTCGTCGGATAAGGAATAGAAATTTATCAGAGCCCAAATTATGTACAGCACCCCTAAGTGAAGGGTGACATGCAGGAAGACTTGTATGGGTGATAAAATTTTTCAACTTCTTAATACAATCAAAAGTAAAATAATGATTTAAAGGTGTAAAAGTATAATACTTTAAATTTTTTAAGCAATATTTTTTTGTAAAGTTTTTGTTGGTATACAAAACTTCTTGTCTCAAGGAGAGTGAATGATAAAAAATGGCGTGTAAACCATTCAGAGAAAAGAAGAAATAGTTGGTAATAACTTCAATAAAAGCCCTTTATCAAGTTAGAAGCAGAAGTAATCTATATTATGCCTTTTTGAGTATTCTCAAGCTATGAGACACAAACCGATGTTGTGCTTATTTTTGGTCTCCACAAACACTTGTCGTGGACAATTTGAAATGCATCCACCTTTTATATAGATTGCTTTTTATGTTTTCTTTTGAAATGTTAACTTTGATATTATGAATATTTCAATAACACGGCTCTATGAATTGCTAAGCGAAAAAGTTGGCAAAGAAACTGCAGAAAGTCTTACAAATCATATTGAAGCCAGAATTGAGAAAAGTGTTGCAGATAAAGCTAACCATCTGGCTTCAAAAGCAGATTTAGCAAATGCCAAGACTTATATGATAAAATGGTTTGTTGGACTTTATTTAACGTTGGCCTTAATGATTATTGGACTTTATTTTAAATCTTAACTGTGTTTTAAATATCTATAAAGTTTTTATCAACACATTTATCTCAGACGAACATTAAAATCGCAGGCGTTTTAAAAAATTGAATAATATTTTTTATTAACTAAACAAATATTCCAAATCTTCCCTTGTTAGATTCTTAACAAAACCTGAATCATCTGTTATCAGGTCTGCGGCAAGCGCTTTTTTCTTTTCCTGCAGTTTGAGAATTTTATCTTCCACTGTGTCTTTACAAATCATACGGTAGGCAAAAATATTTTTGGTCTGGCCTATGCGGTGAGTACGATCAATGGCCTGTTGCTCTACAGCAGGGTTCCACCATGGGTCTACTATGTACACATAGTCTGCGGCAGTAAGGTTGAGACCTACTCCACCTGCTTTCAATGAAATAAGGAATACGCGGCATGTTTCATCACTTTGAAAACCCTGGATAGCTTTTTCCCTGTCAGGTGCAGTTGTACTGCCATCAAAGTATTCATACTTTACACCCATTTCATCAAGCCTTTCCCGTATCAGAGCTAACATGCCGAGAAACTGAGAAAATATTAATGCTTTGTGGTCACTTATGTTTTCAGTGATCTCACGAACCAACTCGTCTAATTTAATAGAAACATTAGGAAATTTTTCATCATCTTTCATAATTGCAGGACTGTCGCATATCTGCCGCAATTTCATCAACCCCTGCAAAATCGTTAGTTGTGATCTTCCAATTCCCTGGCTTTCTACCACACCTAAAATTTTATCTCTAAAGTCGTTTCGGAATGCATCATAAATTTTGCGTTGTTCATCCCCCATTTCACAAAAAAGTATCATCTCTGTTTTATCAGGAAGGTCTTTTGCAACCTGCTCTTTGGTTCGGCGAAGAATAAACGGGTAAAGCAGTTTTCTAAGGTGTTCTTTCTGTTCCTGCTCACCAAATTTATCAATAGGAACTGCAAACTCCTGCTTAAAGAACTCCATCGTTCCGAGCATGCCGGGATTGAGGAAATTCATTTGGGCGAATATATCAAAAGTGTTGTTTTGCAGCGGGGTACCACTAAGGCAAAGACGGCTTTTTGCTTTTAACAGGCTGGCTGCTTTTGTTACCTTGCTTGACGGATTTTTAATTGCCTGACTTTCATCAAGTATTATATAATCAAAATTAGGTTCCACAAAAGATTTTATATCACTCCTCAATGTTCCATAGGTTGTAATAATTATGTCTGCCTGTGGCTTTGATACCATGTTTTTATCTCTGATGCTGCCATGATGTATATAATAAGTAAGAGAATTAGTAAACTTCTTTATTTCATTTTCCCAGTTATACATCAGGGTCGTCGGGCAAACAACAAGGGCTTTTAAAGAGCCTTTTGTCTCTTTAATATGTTGTATAAATGAAAGTGCCTGGACAGTTTTACCGAGACCCATATCGTCTGCAAGTATGCCTCCCCAATTTACTTCATGTAGATAGTTGAGCCATTGAAAGCCTGACTCCTGGTAAGGGCGGAGAATTGTTTTTAAATGTTCGGGCGCCTCAACAGGTTCAATATTCTTAAACTCTTTAAGTTTGTCGTAACGCTCTTCCAACTGGAAAAATAATTCTTCTTCGTTGCGGTTTTCGTATAATTCTTCAATTACGCTAAAGTGATAACGGCTAAGCTTCATTTTTTCGCTTTTGCCCTCACCCACCCGAAATAGTAATGAATATTTCTTAATCCATTCTTCCGGCAAGATACCCAGAGAGCCATCCTGCAACTGCACAAACTGTTGCTTGTTGGTTAATGCTTTTTTTACATCAGCGACTGTTATCTTTTGCTCACCAAAGTATATTTCTACCTTAGCGTCAAACCAATCGGTATGACTGCTGATATAGATTTTTGTGGAAGGCTTTGCGGTATTAAAACGAAAGTTCTTCAATGCTTCGAAACCAGCCACAGGAATTTCCATCTCCTTCATCGCATCTATAAAAAGAAAAAACCAGTTGTTTTTTAACACCTCTGCGCCCTTTAGCACAAGGCTGTCAGAGTCATCAGGACGAATGAATTGCGAATGAAGGCTTTCTATCTTTTTTATAATTGCCTTTTCTTCTTCTATCTGCCGCTGTATAACCAGCAAGCGTTCCTGCTGCGGAATAATAATTTTCTCTTTATCATCCGGTTTGACCTCATAACCTTTGTAAACAAAAACCGGTTGAAACAATAGATAATCCCCCTTCTCCTTCAATAATAATTTTACCTCTGGCTTTAAGTCCTTTATATCTTCACGCTTAACATTATTAAACTGTAGGTTGTAATCTTTTGCCAAAGGCAAAATCATTTCCTGCAACTGTTTGCTCCATTCCTGTTCATTAATTTCTATTTTGCCAAGAGGCAAAAACTTTTCGACCAGAGTCGAATCCCCGGGTTTTTCAAATAGAAACAAAATATCGTCATGCAGAAAAAGAAGGGGCGAATTGATTTCGCTTTCTGTTACCGGCACTTCTATATGATTAAGCTTAACAAAGCATTGAACTTCGTAAATTCCTTTAGTATAAGTGATATTGAAACTAAGTATCGCAGCATCTTCACTTAAATGAACTTTCTTAAGGTTAGCTGTAGTAAATGGTTTTCTTTGAGGCAGCCGAAAAGAAAAGTGAGGATTTGCATCAGAAAAGATTTTTTTATAACGGGGATACAAAAACTCATTAATGAGGTTTCTAGTTTCTTCAGGTAATTCATCATTATGTTGTTGAATAATGTTTTCCCAAATACCGCTGAAAGGCGAATTCCTGTTTAAGTAGCGTGTTATTTCTGCTGGTTGCAGCTTTCGTAATTGCTGTACAAGCATCTTATCATCATCACTAAAAACTTCTGTATTTATATATTTATTAAGGTCAAGCTTTTCTGTTTTGCCTGTAAAAGCATTTCTCTCCTCATTTACTTCACCCTGCACTCCTTCTGCCTGTATAAACGGATATTGCTCATTGTTTTCAATAAACACAAGTCCCAATTGCATTTCTGCAGGTTTTGCAACTTCTTCGGCAACATCTATTTCTGCGGCCGGAGATTCATAAACCGGTTTTTTCTGAAAACTAATTGCAGATGGAGCTATACGTTTGATAGAAGAATCCAACACACGTAAAAAAGGTTTTCCATCTTTGTAAGCGAATTCAAATTTGCCTTGGAGGTCGTCGGTTAACGAATATCCATACGCTTCGAGCAATTTGTTTTTTTCTTTGTCCCAGTTACGGATACTGTCAAAATAGTTTACGCCGTACCTTGAAAGTAATTGTACCAGTACAATTGCTTTATGAAGGCACAACGGATGTTTGTCATCACTATTACAAATACAGCTTGTATCAAAATTTCTTTCCTCATTTTTTTGAATAAGTACTTTATATTTTACTCCGTCATAGTCGACCTCGGCTTTCACTCTTTCGTCTTTTGCCTCCATAATTGTCGCCTTGTTGCTTCGTAAATATTCTTCGGCCATGGTAAAAGATTGCGGAGATGTAAGCAGCCTTATCATCTTCAGGTCAAGCTGCTTCATTTTTATAATAGTATGCTTCTGGTCGTAGACAAGGTCTTTCTCATCGAGCATATTTCTGTCAAGCAGTTCCTGCAGTTGAAATAAAGCAGCTGCTTCGTGACGGCAAATTTCACCCAGATTATATGGGCAGCTACACCTGAGAGATAAAGTGGATGCTTCTTTGAACTTATTAATCTGAACTTTATAATAGGTTGAGTAGATGTCATCTTTCACACGAAAAGTTACAGCAGCCATAAGGTCATCATAATCCATCAATTCTACATTGCCTATAGCATGTATCTTTTTTCCACGGCGAATGACTTCGTCTGTTCCGTTATTATAGATATGTTTTATTAAATGCGGTAAAGCCATGTATAATTGTTGTTGTTGACGAATGACAGTGGACTATTGGATAAATCTGACAAATTTTTTTATTATCCAACATCTGTAATCCCGACAGCCACCGGGAGTCATCCTTACAAAAAAGGGCAATTTGCAAAAGTAAAGAAAAAGGGATAGTTAACGAAAGCAAATTAAAATGCAGGAGATGAAATGTTTGTTAAGACTAACATTAATATAAATAAAAAATTTTAAAAATGGTTTTTACGGCTTAATTGTTAACTAACATATATCAGCTATCAATTCTCCATTTTTAAAAACAGGCAGTACATTAGCAACATCAGAAGAAACACAATATTCCAGGTCTTTTTGCAATCCATAAGCTGCTAACCTGTGCCAGTGTGTAGTATATTGAATAAAGCTGTATAAATCATTCTGATGCAGCCTAAACATTTCATTTGCCATTAGACTCGCATCATCATGTATAACAAAACGATCCTTTACTCTGTCAATAACAGCCCCTGCAAATAATGTATCTTCAAGATTAAACCTGTCTTTCCATCCCGAGCAGCCTAATATTACATTTTTGTCTTGCGCGGTCAAATAATCACAAACTGCACTTAAGTTAGCAAATGAACCGGTCACTACTTCAGCACAGCCTTTTGCAAAAGCCATATGCAGAAGCTTTGTTCCATTTGTTGTAGTTAAAACAAGTGTTTTGTTTTCGATAAATTCTCTTGGATATTCTAAGGGTGAATTTCCATATTGCAAACCTTCAATAACCTTTCCCTCACGTTCGCCTGCCGTAATTGAGCCTATAATTTCGTAGCCTAATCTTTTGCATTCTTCAACTTCAGCCACAGGTATAACCCTTGCTGCCCCATTATATAATGCAGTAGCTATTGTTGTGGTAGCACGAAAAACATCTATTATTACAACTACAGCATTATGCAAATCAGACAAATGAAGGAGTGCAGGTGAAAGAGAAGTGAAGAGCGTTGGCCTTTTATCCATGCACGCAAAGATAAAAGCAGAAATGTTTGATTAATTGAAAAAAGTTAATGGGTATTGTAATCAAAATAGCGTTTAGATTTCAATTTGTATTAGCCTCTCTAATTAAGAAATGCCACCGCCGACCAGACTAACAGTGGCATTTCGAAGTAAACCTATTTATTTTTTGAAAATACCAATAGTTCATTAGCCTGCACCTCTGTTATAAATTTTTTGTTGCCTTCCTTATCAGTATAGCTTCTGTTCACTAATTTACCGTCAATTAAAACTTCCATACCCTTGCTAAAGATTTTTTCAGCTATTTCTGCTGTTTTACCCCAGGCCACTACATTATGCCATTGAGTTTCAGTTACTTTTTCTCCTTTTGCATTTGTGTAGGTTTCATTAGTTGCTATATTAATCCGTGCAAGTTTTTTACCACCTTCTAATGTTTTAATTTCAGGATTTGCACCTAAATGTCCGATCAACTGTACTTTGTTCTTCATTGTTTTTAATTTATATTATATTTAAAAATTTTTCGATTACTGAATTTGTTTATTGCAGTAACAGCACAAAGATGAAGTGATGCAAAAGTTATAGTTGGTATTTACATGCTTACATCCGTATATAGTTGTTTATAAGCGTTTGTAAACGGATAAAAAAAGATTATACTTGTAATTAAACCACAAAAATTTTATGTCTGATACAGACAAAAAGTGCCTTGAATGTAACAAGCAGCTAAAGGGCCGCATTGATAAAAAATTTTGTGATGACTTTTGTCGTAACAGTTATAATAACAAGCTAAACAGCGACTCTAACGGCTACGTAAGGAACATAAACAATATACTTCGACGAAATCGCAGGATATTGGAAGAAGCACTTCCGGCTCCGGAAGAAATGTCAAAGATAACAAAGCAAAAAATGTTGGAAAAAGGATTCCAGTTCAAGTATTTCACACATACTTATACAAACAAAAAAGGTAACATTTATTATTTCTGCTACGAATATGGTTACTTGTTACTTGAAGGTGACTTGGTGCTGGTTGTAAAAAGAAAGGAAGCAGGAGTATTTTAATAATGCCTTTTAGTGGCACAACATTAGCGGTTAAACTTATAAACTATTGCAAATGAATAATCAGCAACAAAATAACCTAAGACCGACAAGACCAGACCATTTAGCCAATGAACCAGAAGCTAATTCAAATACAAATGAACACCCTGATACAAGTGCTCTTTACTTAGGTGACAGCAGTTTGCAAAGCGAAGCAGAGTTTCAACAAAACAAAAAAACCGATCACACGAAGGAAGACAATAAGGTAACTTCATCAGGTGTTGATGATTTGCAATCAAACTGCGATGGTGCTGCAGGCACAGACAGAGCCGGTACAGCCGAACGAAAAACATACGGAGATATCGAATTAAACAAAGGCCTCGAAGCTCAGGCAAAAGATGAGGAATCGTAAAAATGTTTCGACACTATTACATAAGGCACTTTTCCGGGTGCCTTTTTTTATTTTTGAAACCGGCATTAGTTTCTATAGTAGTCGTACTAATAAACTTACTCCTCCGAAGCAGCAGTAAGCTTTAAAGTCAATTTTGCAGCTTGCTTTTCAAGGCACTTTTAAGTTTTGGTCTGCTGCCTTTCCTGATACTGTTTTATTCCATTTTCTACAAACAGCAGTCCTTTGGTCATTATCCGGTAAATTCAGCAATCCGGTTTCCGTGCCATTAATTTGATTGCAACCGATGGTTCCTCTTGAGGCTGATATTCGCCGGCCGAATGCTCCTAATGCATTCTTCTTGCTTTTTAGCGAATGGGACCTCATGGAGCCATTAAAAATAGTCGTTTACGAATTTAAATCGAAGAGAAAAAAATTAAGTAATTTAAAGTTGATATTTCCTTATTCCTTTTATTATCTAAAAACGAATTGCATGTCTGCTACCCGTTGAAAATTTATTAATGATACTTTAAAGGTTATTGCCGCTGCAGGACTTTCAACAATGGCACCTGAAAGCATGTTTGCATCAGTTGCAAATAAAAAGATAAGTTCAAGGGAAAAGATAACAGTTGCATTAATTGGTGCAAAAAATATGGGCTTTGGCGACCTAAAAAAGGCACTTAAACAACCTAATGTGGAATAATACTTTTCGATAGCAACATCGCTACAGGCAAAAAGCAATAAAACTACCAGAATCAAGGAAGCGTTTTCAACAGGCAGTTACAGTTTTACGAATTAAGTTCTTTTGTTTCCCTGAATAATAAAACAAAGATGTAAATTGCTTGTATAAGAATAACACCCTATTTTTATCAAAACTCAATTACATGAAACTGAAACTTGCGTTTGCCTTCCTTTTTTCCTTAACCTTCATATTTGCACAAGCCCAACTGGTACAGCCGGATCACGAAAAGGTTAAAGGTGGCGACCTTATCATACAACCAGTTACTCACGCCTCATTGGTACTTAGCTACAATAAAAAGAATATTTACATTGACCCTACTGGCGGAGATAGTGCCTTTAAAGGCCTTGCTGCTCCAGACCTGATCCTGGTTACAGATATACATGGTGACCATTTAGACCTTAAAACTGTTGAAGCCATCAATACGGCCAATGCAGTTCTGGTAGTTCCGCAAGCTGTTGCCGATAAACTTCCGCCTGCAACCAATAAGGAAAAACTGGTAATTCTAAAAAACGGAGACAAAACAGAGCAGGCAGGCATTTCTATCGCGGCTATCCCGATGTATAACCTCCCTGAAGCGCCTGATGCTTTTCATGCTAAAGGAAGAGGAAACGGCTATGTTCTCACCATTGGCGGCAAAAACATTTATATCTCCGGCGATACTGAAGATATCCCGGAAATGCGTGCGCTAAAAAATATTGACATTGCTTTTGTCTGCATGAACCTTCCTTATACAATGGATGTTAATCAGGCGGCACAAGGCGTTCTGGCGTTTAAACCCAAAGTTGTTTACCCTTACCACTACCGCGGACAGGATGTAAACACATTTAAAACCATTGTAAATGCCGGTGATAAAAATATAGATGTAAGGTTGCGTAACTGGTACGCTACGGCTAAATAAATTTGAACTAAACATTATAGATAATATTTAATTACTCTTTTTACCCTTTACAAAATACTGGGGCCAACTGCTTCACAAGGAATTCCGCTTAAAAAATTTAATATTCTGTATGGCCCTAATGGTTAGCAAATAGGTAAGATATATTAGTAAAATTTTCGACAAAAGTTTCGTTTAATTGCGATTCCAGAAAGTAACTTTTTTTATTTAAGAATAATGAGCATTCATACTACTTTATTGAAGATGAAAAATCGAACTTACTCATCAAACTATATTAAGCAATGTTAGTTTGATTGATGATGATTATAATACCATGAAAAAGCTAAAACAGAACCTTTTGACTCTTTCGGTATACGAATGATTATTAATCTAAAAACTTACTGTTGCAATCATTACCGGTACTGCAATTGATAATAATGCTGTTATAATAAACAAGTAACAAAAGTATTTTCAAAAATTCTATTACTTAAAATTAAAGGTCTTTGCATAGCATTAAAAGTATAATTACACTTTTTAAAAAAGACATGTTGCTTGAGATCAGGCAGCAATACAGCTTTTATGGTATATTGCTGTATGTTTCTTCCACCATTTTTGTTTTGTATCTGGCTATGGGGCGCCCCGAAGATGAAGTATGGAATGGATTATTTTGGATGATACAATTATTTGTATGTGTAAATGCAGTTGCAAAAAGCTTTCTACAGGAAAACAAGGGAAGAATGCTATACTTCTATTCTATTGCAGGTCCGCGTGATTTTATTCTTTCTAAATTACTATTTAATGCCTTGTTAATGCTGGTGATGAGCATTATGAGTCTGCTGCTGTTTGTGGTGCTAATGGGTAATCCCCTTAAACAGCCGATAGAATTTATCGGGCTTGCGACTTTAGGCGGTGTCAGCTTAAGCCTTGTATTTACATTCTTAGGGGCAATTGCAGCAAAAGCACAGCAACAGGCCGCTCTTATGGCAATTTTAGGTTTTCCTATAATTATTCCACAATTGTTATTGCTTATGAAAATTGCTGCCATTACTTTTTCATCGGTTATACAGGCAGGCCTCGGTAAAATGGTTCTTTTGCTTATTGGGCTGGATGCAATGGTTGTTGTTCTCGCAATTATCCTTTTCCCTTTTCTATGGAAAGATTAGTATAACGTATTGTGCCTTTAGGTATTTTTTGCATTACTGTAGCTTTACATTGATAGCCTTTCCCGTACTTTTGCAGCTTTAAATTAATTAGTAAAGGCTGAAACAGTAATACTTCTATAAATTCGGTTCAGTCGTAAAACAAACAACCATGATAAGAAAATCCTGGTGGAAGGCACTATCAGTAGTTTTTCTGTTGTATACATTTACTGCAGGTTTTCTTATTAAGGTTCCTCACATAGGAAATCTTGATGGAACTATCCGTAACTTTTTTTTTCATGTACCCATGTGGATTGCAATGATGGTATTATTTACCGTTTCTGTTATTTATGCTATTAAATACCTAAGAAATCCAACTATCAATGCCGACATTTATTCAAAAGAATACGCAAAGACAGGAATTGTATTTGGTGTTTTAGGATTAATTTCTGGTTCTATCTGGGCAAATTATACCTGGGGAGAATTCTGGAGTAATGACCCTAAACAATTGCTTACAGTTATTGCCTTGCTTATATATGCAGCTTATTTTATACTTAGAAATTCCATTCCTGATTTGGATAAACGGGCAAAAATCGGAGCTGTTTATAATGTATTTGCATTTGCCATTTCTTTTCCAACGATTTGGATATTACCGAGAATGGTGGAAAGTCTGCACCCTGGTGGAAAGGGTGTAGAAGGAAACCCGGCAATGGGAGGCGCAAGTCTTGATGCGGTGATGGCAACGGTATTTGTGCCAGCTATTATTGGATGGACATTGTTAGGTATATGGATTACAACGCTTAGAATAAGACTTGAACAATTTAAAGAAAAACATTTGGTAAATGGTTAACTATAAAAAAATATTTTTAATTGCTTTTGCATTTTTAATAACGCTCAGTTCGATAGCTCAAACTGCTACTGTAAATGTACCTGACACCAGTCAGGAAAACGGTTTCATGCGCAGTGAGGGAAAAATTTATGTAGTGATGATTGTTGTTATTACTATACTTGCCGGATTATTATTATACTTATCCCGATTGGACAGAAAGTTGAGTAAGCTCGAAAAAAGCGGAAACCTTTAATTATTGATCTTTCACTTGCTATTATTAAAACATAACGAAAGTGTAAGCTCAATTTATGAGGCAACATATACCAAGATTAACTATAGGATGTTTACAAAAGGGTAATACTGCAAATCAATGAAATCTTATGGCGATTGATCTTGATATAAAATTTTTAAAATTCAAAATAATATGACGGTAAACGAAACCTATAGTTTTTTTGATAATGTTACCAAAAGTTTTGATAAAGCGTCCAGGTTCACAACTTGGGATCCCGGGATATTAGAACAAATTAAGGCTTGCAATAGTGTGTATCGTATGCGATTTCCTGTAAGAATAGGGGATAATATAGAAGTAATCGAAGCATATCGTGTGCAGCACAGTCATCACAAAACCCCATGCAAAGGCGGTATAAGATTCAGCATAGAAGTAAACCAGGATGAGGTAATGGCCCTTGCAGCTTTGATGACTTATAAATGCGCAATTGTAAATGTACCTTTTGGTGGGGGTAAAGGTGGTATTAAGATTGATCCAAAAAAGTACACTGCTTTTGAGCTTGAAAAAATCACCCGTCGTTACACTTCCGAATTAATAAAGAAAAATTTCATAGGGCCCGGTACAGATGTGCCGGCACCGGATTATGGAACCGGTGCAAGAGAAATGGCATGGATACTCGATACATACGTCGCCATGCATCCCGGTGAAGTAGACTCTGCTGCATGTGTTACAGGTAAGCCTGTCTCTCAGGGTGGAGTTCGCGGACGAACTGAAGCTACGGGTCTTGGAGTCTTTTTTGGGATAAGGGAGGTATGTAATATGCCTGATACGATGGCTAAATTAGGTTTATCCACAGGCATTGAAGGTAAAACTGTGGTTGTGCAGGGGTTAGGAAATGTTGGCTATCATTGTGCAAAATATTTCAGACAGCACGGAGCCAAAGTAATTGCAATTGCAGAATGGGAGGGATCAGTTTATAATCAAGAAGGTCTAAACGAAGAAGAAGTTTTTCAACACAGAAAAGCAACTGGAACAATTCTTAACTTCCCAGGGGGTAAAAACCTTATTGTTAATTCAGATGCACTGGAACTTGAATGTGATATTTTAATTCCTGCAGCATTGGAAAATGTGATAAATGGGCAAAATGCGCCGCGTGTAAAAGCTAAGATCATTGGTGAAGCGGCTAACGGGCCTCTGACACCTGAAGCAGATGAAATTTTTATTTCAAAAGGAGTACTGGTAGTTCCTGATATGTATCTGAATGCAGGAGGCGTAACTGTAAGTTATTTTGAATGGCTGAAAAACCTAAGTCATGTGCGATATGGCCGTTTGGAAAAACGTTTTACAGAAAATATGAACAAACATATAATAGGACAGATAGAAGAATTAACAGGTAAAGACGTTGAGGCTAAGGAAAAGTCATTTATTGAACATGGTGCAGATGAAATTGACCTGGTGCATAGCGGCCTGGAGGAAACAATGGTAAGTGCTACCCGTGAAATAATGGATATTTGGCGAAGTAATCCTGAAATTCCCGATATGCGCACAGCCGCTTATGTTTCTGCTATCAATAAAGTTGCAACAAGCTACGCAGAGCTCGGAATTTTTCCTTAGTAAAATTCTTTAAAAGAATAGAGGGAGAAGCTGAAAAAAGAACATCATTCCTACGGTAAAGTAGGCCCCATCACTTCGAACCCTTGCTACTATTGGATTGCAATGTTTAGCGACAGATACTAAATAAGAAAGGCTACACCAGGTAAAATTCAGTATGAAGCGGGGAGCAAACGTAAGCCAAAACCTAATGCTTTTTATTTTTTTTCATGTACTTAAGAAAAAAAGCTTCACTCGTTAATACTTCCATTTCGGCAAAATAAAAATCATTTATATCCTCTGTAACTAAACAGGTACATCTGCTTTCTTCGGCAGCATAGTATTCAAGTCCGTCTTCAAAATCCAGCACACTCTTGTTTTTTAAAGCTTTTTCAACAGAAGATTTTGTTGCTTCAGCAATCTCAATATGCTCGCACAACAAACTGACTTTCTCTTTTGCTTTGGTTGATTTATACTTTTTACCTGCAAAGTAAAATGCAATGGCAAGGCAAACCGGTGAAGTGTAAATTTGAAAACCGGCAGAATCTGCCAGACTTAAAATGCGTGAAGTATGTGTAAAAAGCGGGTACTCTTTATTAAGAACAGAAACTAAAATATTAGCATCTACAAAAACCCTCATTTTTTAGATTTATAAAATTCTTCTTTAGCAGATTTCCGGCTTCGTGGCTTTGTTTGATATACAGCTTCTCCTTCGGCAATTTGCTGTACCCAATTCGAAATAGGAAACTCTTCTAAACTTTGATAGTTAGAGGAGGTAATTTTTTGCAATAAAAATTCTGTCATGCGCGATAAACTTATGTTATTAGCCTCCGCATATTCCTTAGCCTGTTTGATAACTGCTTCGTTAAAGCTTAATGTAATTTTCGCATCCATACCACAAATATACATCTTTACTACAAACTTAAAAATTTTATACGTACAATTTTTAAGTTACTTTTATATCATAAACAGAACTGCTTAATAAATGGTAAAGCCTTAAAATGGAAAATTTACAATATTAGTATTTTTCTAACAGAGTTCTAAACCAATAGTTTGCCAATTATCTCAATAAATCTTTTATATTCGCAAAGCTTATGAATAAACTTTACAATTATTATTTTTTTAATAACGTTTATTACGAGTTAAAATGTCTGAAATGCAACAAATAGTGCGCCTTAGAAATTCGTTAATCTTATTTGGAGCCTTGGCTTTAGCAGCTTCATGTAAGCACAAAGCACAGAAGTCGGAGATGACCGGCTGGAATTACAATGATAAAAACATGGGCGGTTATAATCTTGCAAAGGCAAAAGATATTAAAACAGGCCCCGGATTGATATTTGTTGAAGGTGGTACTTTTGCCATGGGCGCCACCACTGAAGATATTATGGGAGACTGGAATAATATTCCACGACGTGTAACTGTAAACTCCTTTTTTATTGACAAAACAGAAGTTGCAAACGTTCACTACCGCGAATATATTCACTGGGTTGAAAATGTATTTTCTGATCCGCAATACGAAGCAGTGGTGCAGGGCGCAAAACCTGATACACTGGTATGGAGAAGCGAACTTGCTTATAATGAACCTTACGTAGAATATTATTTCCGTCATCCTTCTTATAATTTTTATCCGGTAGTAGGTGTAACCTGGAAACAGGCTTATGATTTTAGCATGTGGCGTACTGACAGGGTAAACCAGGGTGAATTAATCGCTAAAGGTTATCAAAATAGAAATGTAATTAAAACTGAACTTGCTGGTGGCGGCCAGGAAAACTTTAATACTAAATCTTACCTTATGGGTGAATACCAGGGAATACCTGCAAGACCTAAGAAGAATGATTTGAAAGATTCGCAGGGACGTCCACGTACACAGGTTGCTTTTGATGACGGTATATTATTACCTGGCTACCGTTTACCTACTGAAGCTGAATGGGAATACGCAGCATTAGGCTACGTTAACCAAAATCCTCAACCACGCAGAAGCGAGAAAAAACGTGGTGAAGAAAATAATAGTAACAGACAAATTTATGCCTGGCAAAATGATGGTTACGATAACCTTCGCGCTACAAAAAGGGGTTCGTGGCAAGGTAGCTTTTTAGCAAACTTTAAACGTGGAAGTGGTGATAATATGGGTGTTGCAGGTGGTCTGAATGACAGGTCTGCTATACCTGCAGAAGTAACCGCATTTTTTCCTAATGGATTTGGAGTATATAACATGAGCGGAAACGTAAGTGAGTGGGTAGCTGATGTATATCGTCCTTTGACCAGTACGGAAGCAGACGATTTCAACCCATATCGTGGTAACCGCTTTCAAAGGATTGATATGAGTGGCGGAGAAGGCAACCTGAGAGATAGCCTTGGCAGAATAAAAATGATTGATGAATCAGACTCAACTTTACGTACGCGGAGAAATTATCAAAGATCTTATGCTATAAACTTTCTTGATGGAGACTCATTAAGTAATGCTGTTTATGGCTATGGGGTAACTACATTAATAAGTGATAAGTCAAGAGTTATAAAAGGAGGGAGTTGGAACGACAGACCATATTGGTTAAGTCCTGGCACCCGCCGTTTTATGGAAGAAGACCAGAGCAGCAGCACTGTAGGTTTCCGTTGTGCTATGATTGCACCTGGATCTCCTGAAGGAAATAAACGTAAAACGGGTAATTTCTTTCCGGCAAGAAGACAAAAAAGATAAGGTAAAAGGTAAATACAAAACAAAGAGCTATCCGGTATTCGGGTAGCTTTTTTTGTTTTTACATTGTACCATTCTTTAACCGCTTTCTGTTTTGATTATCAATTATTAACACCTATAATAAAATATAAGCAAAAATTGCATTTCACTTTCCAAATACAACCGGGATTTCCTTCAAATCCTTTTTAATCCTTTCAATCGTGGTTCTATAATTTTGCTTCCTAAAATCCACTATATTGACTACAGAACAATTATATGAGCTTTACCTTCAACACCCTTCTTTACAGACGGATACCCGAAAGCTCAAAAAAGGGGATATTTTCTTCGCTCTTTCAGGCCCTAATTTCAATGGTAATAATTTTGCTGTAAAGGCTATTGAATCAGGTGCAGCTTACGCAGTTGTTGATTCTGGAATTGCTAATGAAGACGGCCGGATACTTAAAGTAGATAATGTGCTTGATAGCTTGCAATTACTTGCAAAACATCACCGTGAACAATTTAGTATTCCGTTCATAGCCATTACCGGTAGCAACGGAAAAACAACAACAAAAGAACTCGTAAGCACTGTTTTGGCTTCTCATTTTAAAACGTATACTACCCAGGGCAACCTTAATAACCATATAGGTATACCTCTTACAGTGCTGCAGATTAAGGAAGATGCAGAAATAGCTGTAATAGAAATGGGGGCAAATCATCAACAAGAAATTAAAGGTTATTGTGAATATACAGAACCTACCCATGGTATTATGACAAATTGCGGTAAAGCACACCTGGAAGGATTTGGCGGAATAGAAGGTGTAAAAAAAGGCAAGGGAGAACTATTTGATTATTTACGGGAGAATAACGGAGCTGCTTTTATTTTTAAGGATTATGACTACCTGCATGAAATGAGCCGGGGGATTGAAAACATAGTTGCTTACGGAACGGCTGATGGATTTGTTACAGGCAAAGCCTTACCTTCAGAAACTTTTTTACGCGTACAAATAACTAATGAAGAATCACCCGCAATTATTCAAACACATTTAGTGGGAGATTATAATTTGCCAAATGTTTTATGTGCTGTAGCTGTGGGAAAACACTTTGATGTGCCTTTTGAAAAAATAATTGAGGCAATTGAAAGTTATACACCTGGTAACAGCCGGAGCCAAATGTTGGTAAAAGGCTCTAACCACATCATTCTTGATGCTTACAATGCCAATCCTGCAAGCATGCGGCTTGCAATTGAAAATATTGCAAAAATCAAATCAAATTTAAAAGTGCTTATGCTGGGAGGAATGATGGAATTAGGTGAAGAAAGCGTTCCGGAACATTGTAATATAGTTGAACTGATAAAAAAATATACATGGGCTAAAGTGGCACTCGTAGGAGGAGATTTTGCAAAGATTGATCATCCTTTTGTATACTTCAACAATTCAGCCGAAGCTGCTGAATGGTGTCGCAAACAAAATTTTCATGACTCTTACTTTTTAATTAAAGGCAGCAGAAGTATCGAAATGGAAAAAATTGCAGAAAATTTATAAGGAAATGCAGGTATGTCACCATCACTGAAAATATTCGTTATGGGTACGAAAATTGTTGCGATAAAAGAGAAGGGTTTGATTTGAAAATAAGGTTTAAACCAAAATCTGTTGTTATGAATACACAAGTAAAAGAAACATTTGGTGACATAATAAAAGGCGACAAACCTGTATTAGTTGATTTTCATGCAGAATGGTGTGGGCCTTGTAAAATGATGAAGCCTGTACTGGAAGAATTAAGACAGATAATGGGTGATAATATAAGAATCCTGAAAATAGATGTAGATAAAAACAGGCCAATTGCTAATTCTTTAAATATATCAGGTGTTCCAACCCTTATGTTATTTAAAAGTGGGCAAACACTTTGGCGGCAATCAGGAGTTTATTCAGCTAAACAGTTGCAGTCAATAATCAATCAAAAAGCAATGGTATAGTAAAATATCATATTATTGTTTTTTGATTAATTACCTTGCATTTACAACTTTACTTTTATGATAGAAAAAAAGAGTAAGCCTTTTTACCTGTGGAGTGTATTAACCAATCGTTGCCCCCGTTGCCGAGAAGGCAAAATTTATGTTACAGATAATGCATACGATCTTAAGAATAATATGAAGATGAATGAAAAATGTCCCGTTTGTAGTCAACCTACTGAAATTGAAGTCGGTTTTTACTATGGTACAGGTTACGTTAGTTATGCACTTACATTTGCTTATTGCGTAGCAACTTTTATCGCATGGTGGGTATTACTGGGTTTTTCACTGTACGATAACAGTATTATTTATTGGTTAATCTTTAACGGAGTCTCTCTGTTATTACTGCAACCGGTTTTTATGCGTTTATCACGGTCATTGTGGCTAAGCTGGTTTGTAAGATACGATCCTGATTGGAAGGCTAAACAAGCAAAAGAATACGAAAGAATTGTAAAAGAACATATGAATAACTGGTAAACAATGTTAGAGTGGAAACTACAGGTTGGTATAGCAGAAGGTAGTTCCAAACCATCATCTTTTTCTGATGCACAAAAACCGGTAACACTCCCGGATTGAAAAATCCGAAAACATTAAAAAAAGAAAGTACTGGTCCTTTTATTTATTTCTTGTTTCTGATTACTTTGTAAATTTTTATTGCAAACATTAATAGACCTATAAATACAATTAAACCTGTAATACCCCATATAAAACTTATACTTTGTTTTACGACAGCTAACATTACTATCGCAATTAAGAAAACTGTCGCTGCTTCATTCCAGATTCTTAGTTGCTGCGAACTAAATTTAAATACTCCGCGTAACTCCTGCTTAAAAATCTGATGAAGGGTAAAATGATAGATATACAAACCGATTACGAAGAGTAATTTTACGAGCAGCCACCGTCCCTCGGGATCAAGTAAAGTTCTGTTCCAGTTGCCCATAAACATTACAGTCAATCCTAAAATTAGGGTAAGTATAGCAGAAGGCCATGTAATCCCATACCACAACCGCTTCATCATTATATTAAATTGCTCATGCAAAGCATTGCGGACAATTTCAGGTTTTTCTTTAGCTTCAGTATTATATATGAAAAGCCGGGGCATATAAAACATGCCGCTAAACCATGTTACAACAAAAACAATATGCAATGCTTTTAAGTAGAAATACATTTATAAGAATATAAAGCTTTTGTAAAAGTTGCTCGGAATTTTTTGGTACCCATTTTTATTTCATGGCAAGATGGTCAGACGGTTCAAAAAACTAACTTCTTATCTTCTATTATAAAAATTATATGATGAATATAATTGATGAATGAACGTTTAAGAAATATATAAGAAATATATACTTTCTACTTTCATCCGACTTCCTGCAATACCATTTCCCTATTCCCTTCAGCAAAATCTTTTATCCATGATGTCAGCGCCTGTACCCACAAAGGATGTACGTTCAAACAAGGAATTACAGTAAAATTTTCACCCCCCGCATGCAAAAAAGCTTCTTTGCCTTCCATTGCTATTTCTTCTAACGTTTCAAGACAGTCGCTTACAAAAGCAGGGCACAATATAATTAGTTTGTTTACTCCCTCTTTTGGCAATTCTTCAAGACGTAAAGCTGTATATGGTTTCAGCCATTCTTCTCTGCCTAACCTTGATTGAAACGAAAAGCCAACTTTATTTGCCGGTATGTTTAGGTTCGCTGCTAATAACTGAGTTGTAGTCCAGCACTGGTGCCTGTAGCACGTAGCATGTGCAGGTGATGGAATCTCGCAGCAATTCTCCACTTTTAAACAATGCATCTTTGTAGGATCAGCCTTTGTCATATGCCGCTGTGGCAAGCCATGATAACTGAATAGTACCTGGTCATATTCCTGATGAAGATAAGGTTTAATGCTTTCAGTAAGAGCATGTATATAATTAGGTTCGTTATAGAACGGTTTTATAAACGTCAGCGAAAAAGAATATTTTCTTTTTTTGTGAACTTCCTTAGCATGCTCCACCGCTGTTTCATAAGAAGACATGGCATAATGCGGATACAAAGGAATAGCAATAACTTCTTCCAGGTCTGGTTCTCTTTCAATCAACTTGTCAAAGGCATGCTCCATTGTTGGTTTTCCATACCGCATAGCTATTTCTACTGGTTCTTCTACCCTTGGTTGAACTGCTTTCTGCAATTGCTTTGTTAGCACAATAAGCGGGGATCCATCTTTAGTCCAGACAGATTTATAAGCCTCCGCAGATTTTGGGGCACGAAACGGAGCAATAATACCCCCAACAAGAAGCAGTCTTAAAATATAGGGATAGTCAATAACTCTTTCATCCATTAAAAATTGCATCAGGTACTTCCTAACATCTTTTACCTCTGTCGAATCCGGTGAGCCGAGATTCATCAAAACAATCCCTCTTTTGGCCATAGTATAAAATATTTGCAAATGTAAACGGCGAGACCAAAGAAAAGTTCAAAAAGAGTTGCAGTATTTGATTTAAATACTTTTAGGATTTAGAAGGAGGAGACACAGAAGTACGAATAAAAAAACAAAAAGAGGATTGTTTTATCATCCATGGACCTGTCAACCCATTCCTTTATGTTCCTTTCTATCCCGAAAAATCATGTCTATATTATTTTATATCTCTCACATGATTAGTTGTATCCTCTGTATCTATCTGAGTGCTTCTTTTTATTGCGGTGCTGTAAAGCAACCATGCCATAAGTATAAAGAAGGCAACTCCCAATATATCATAACCTGCCTCACCTAAAACGTTGTTTAATCGATGTTCAGCACTTAAGGTTTCAAGCTTTTTTGCTATATTTTCACTTCCTGCTGTTAACAGAGCTACAGCAACTCCTGCAAGCGCTCCACCTGCTACCAGTCCTGTTGCAAACAGGCTTCCTTTACCCAGGTCGTCATCTTCCACTACACCTTCTCTTTTTACTTTTTTCCAATCTACAATACCCCGAATAGCCCCGCCTGCAAAAATCGGAAGTGTGGTAGAAAGCGGTAAGTAAGCCCCGACAGCAAAACTTAAAGATTTAATGCCGCAAAGCTCCATAGTTACTGCGAGGGCAACACCGACGAATACGAATTGCCAATCAAGATTAAAGGATAATATGCCTTTTATCAAAGTTGCCATTAAAGTTGCTTGTGGTGCAGGAAATTTATCACTTCCGATGGCATGCGTAATGCCTTGTTTAGCCATTTCAATTGTTGGAGAATCAAGTATTTTAACCGTTAGACCTATAACAATGGAGGAAACAATAGCGCCAATAAATAAAGCAATTTGTTGGTATTTGGGCGTAGCCCCTACAATATAACCGGTTTTTAAATCCTGTGAAGTTGCTCCCGCATTTGCTGCTGCAATGCATATCATTCCTCCAACTACCAAAACCATTGGTTCATATGTTTTCCCGCTCCATCCAATACCGATAAATACAAGGCATGTTGCCATTACAGTAGCTATTGTCATTCCACTTATCGGGTTATTGCTTGAACCTATAATTCCCACAATTCTGGAAGAAACAGTAACAAAAAAAGCCCCGAATATAACTACTAATATCCCTAATAAAAGCTTGCTTAAAATTCCTTCACCCGGTATCATTGGTATCAAAGCCATCAATATTATAAGAGCGATACTTCCAAACAATACTACTTTTATACTCAGATCTCTTTCTGTGCGAAGCACAGTGCCTGTAGCTTTTGTTTCTTTTAATGAACCTACGCTTTCTTTAAAAGAAGAAATAATGGTAGGGATGGTTTTCATTAATGTTATAAAACCTCCCGCAGCTACAGCTCCTGCACCTACTTGTCTTATATATGCACGATATAGTGCAGAAGCGGTGTCTGCAAATGTGTGACTTGAGGGATCCCAATTGCCTGTGCCTCCGGCAGTAGTTATATCTTTTAAATAACCCAGTTTAACCAATTGATGTGCTATGATTGTTTGATCCTGTATTAAAGTAGCCAATAGCGGATTCAAGACCATCCAGCTTAATACGCCTCCTGCGACCAAAACGCCCGCAATCTTTGGTCCTATAATATATCCCACGCCCAGATACTCCGGAGTTATTTCACCGCTTACCTGAGCCGCCGGAAAATATTTGTTTCTTAAACTGGTAGCATAGCCAGGCACTTCACTTATTATATGAAAAATTCTCTGGAGAAAAGCATATATCAATGCTACACCTACTCCGATAAAAGCTGTCTTTGAAACTTCTCCACCCTTTTCACCTGCTTTTAAAACAGCAGCGCAGGCAGTACCTTCAGGATATGGCAATGTATTGTGTTCCTTTACAATTAAAGATCGTCTTAGAGGGATCATCATTAAGGTTCCTAACAAGCCGCCAAAGATGGCAAGGACAAGAATAGTTAAATAATTGAAGTAATCGGCACCAACGCTTTTGCCATTTTCTGCAACCGATAAAAACAAAAAACCAGGTAGTGTAAAAGCAACTCCTGCCGCTATACTTTCACTTGCTGAGCCAGTTGTTTGAATAATATTATTTTCTAAAATGGTGGTTCTGAAAAATTTTCTGCCTAATGTGATTGCAATAACAGCGATAGGAATAGAAGCGCTGACAGTTAAACCTGCTTTTAAAGCAAGGTACACAGTCGCTGCGCCGAAAAGACAGCCCATAATACACCCCGTTACAATAGCTCTTACAGTAAATTCTTTCATTTTTGTTTCGGGGGAAACGAAAGGCTGGAACGTTTTCTTTTCGATCATAGAATATTTTTTGAAGCACTTAAAATACAAAAGTTATTTGATTAGAAATAAAAAGGGCGGCTTTTGTGAAAAATACCAATTGCTTTATAGTTAAAAAAAAATATTAGTTGTATAAGCAGAAAAAATTTTGTCCTTAGTTATTATCTTAAGATTGTCTGAGAATGATTAAGCAATTAATAGTCTGTCAAAAGGATCTTTATGATGAAGGGGAAGTGTACCGTAAACCGGAAGATGATTTATTGTTATGGGAGTTATAACTATATTATTCTTAAAAAGGAGATTGGCAAATTCAGAGATAGTTGGTCTTAAAAGCAGTTTGCCTAAAGCAGCTTTTATACTTATTTCCCAAAGGCAAACAACACTTGTATAACAGGTGTTATTACCATTATTTATTTCTTCTTTTTCATATGCAGGAAGAGAATCATCGTCATTTGCATATAAAATAAGAACATGAGTGTCTAATAGATAAGTCCTACTACATATTATATTCTTCCATACCTTCTAATCGGGTCATCAAAGCCTGGTAATATTTCAATTAATCCTTTAGCAAAACCAGGTTTACGATGTTTGACAAACTTGTTTTTGCCTTCTTTGGCCAAAAGATTATCTATCATTCTTTCGAAGTCTTCCCTTTTTTCAAGTGGAAGAGAATTAATTTTTTCAGCTAATTCTTCTGTACTCACATTGAAGTTTTATATTTACAATTAATCTTTGTCGAAAATATTTTCATCAAAGCCTCCACTCATCCACATTTTTCCTTTAGCAATCCTGGTATCCTGCCATTTCATCAATATGGTGTTGTAGTCCCATTTTCTTTTCCCATACAAAATCAATAAAACCTTTTACTTCCTGCTGATAATCAGTGTGGCATTAATTTTACTTTTTCAAGAAAGGTAAAGGTCGCTCATATTTTGTTTTTGTTTCAAATTTAACCAATCTTTCTGCAGTAAAAAATACCCTTTTTAATTGTTACTGAGGACACCACCTATGACCACAAACTAATCCCTATATGTTTACAGTCAGGTTAATAACTTTCTTTAGGGCTGAGGTGATACTGGTGATCTATTTCACCCCATGCATCATTCTCCTTAGCAAAGGAGTCAAAGCATACAATACGATTGAGGCAACTCCGCAAAGGATTACAAACACCATAAAGAACTCAAATAGATTATGCACAGTAAAGCCAGCAAATTGAGGATAAGTTGTACTGATTTTTTGCTGGGTCAAGAAAGCAGATTGTTCTGTTGTTAATTGAGCTTTGCCATCGAGTACCGATCCAAGATCAATGCCTTTTGTTGCGGCCGCTGCATACTTATCTCCCGTAGGAGGAAGTAATGCTCCTAAAGTCCCTGTTAAAGCATATCCTGCAGCATTCCCCAAAAACCAGACCCCCATCAATAAAGAGGAGAATCTCTTTGGGGCAAGTTTAGCGACAAGTGATAACCCTATTGGTGATAAACAAAGTTCGCCCCACGTATGTAATAAATACAATATAATCAACCAGATTACACCCAGTTTGCCTACAGTGCCAATATCTTTTACCTGCATAGCTATAATGAGATAACCTAATGCAATTAAAGCAAGGCCTAAGGCTTGTTTTACAGTTGAAATAGGTTCAGCGCCTTTCCTACCTAACCATAACCACAATGCGCTGAATGGTAATGCGAATATGATAACAAAAAAACCATTGAAGTTTTGTACCATGCTTGGCGGCATTGTCCATCCGAAGATTCTTGTATCGGTTTGGTTGTCAGCAATAAAGGTTAATGATGAACCTGCCTGCTCAAATGCTGCCCAGAAAAAGATAACAAAGAAGGCAACTATATACAGCACTAATATTCTTTGACGTTCAACTGCAGTTATTGAACTATCTGTAAGAATAAGCCCTCCAAGAGTTAAACCACTGCTATAAATAAAAGAATAAATAATATTTTGCCCGCCTATAAAATAAAAGAAAGCGATCAGGCCTGCCAATGCAACAAGTGAGTAAGTAATAGCTTTGCGGGTAAATTTAGCCTGCCCTGCTTCACCATCATAAGTTGCATCTATGTAAGGCCGCCCGCCAATTGCTTTTCCTTCAGGAGTTACTACATACCTGTTTTTCAAAAAAAAGAAAAATATCACGCCAAGCAGCATGGCTATTCCTGCTGCAAGAAAGCCCCATTTAAAAGCGGTAAGATCACGAACACCATTTACTTCGACATCACCTACTAAAGGGCAGATAGTTTGACCAAGCAGAGCGCCTACATTGATACCCATATAAAAAATGGTAAACGCAGAGTCGAGTTTATTTTTCTGCTCTTTAGGATACAACTGGCCAACCATCGAAGAAATGTTAGGCTTGAAAAAACCATTGCCTAAAATAATAAACCCTAATCCTATCCACATGAGTGTTTTAGCAGTTTCAAGATTACTATTGAAGACAGATGCGCTTGCAAACAGCATAAATTGCCCAAGCGCCATTGTAAGACCACCTAACTGAATACAATTCCGATTGCCTAAAAATTTATCAGATATATAACCCCCTAACATTGGCGTGAGATAACAAAGGCCAAGGAAACCACCGTAGATGATAGAAGCCTGCTGTTCGCCCAGCAAAAGAGCTTTGGCAATAAAAAGCGTTAGCAGCGCTCTCATGCCGTAGAAGTTGAAACGTTCCCACATTTCGGTAGAAAATAAAACTCCTAAGCCTTTCGGATGACTTGTTTGTGAACTGGACTGTTGTAATATCGCCTCATCTCCTACAGTAATATTTGACATGAATAATTATTAGTTGAATGAAATTTTGATTTTCAATTTAACCTCCCCGAAAGTAAGGGATTCTTTTTTATTTATTGTGTTAGCAACTAAAACAACTTGTATACCGAAATTTGCCTAAATTATTTTGATTATGAATATTCTTCTCCTTGGTTCAGGTGGTCGTGAACATGCTTTAGCATGGAAAATACAACAAAGTGCATTATGTCCCCGGATATTTATAGCGCCTGGAAATGCCGGAACAGCTCTCTATGGAGAAAATGTAGATATTGCCGTAACAGATTTCGACGCAATAAAAAATTTTTGTGTTAGCCGGCAAATTAAAATGGCAGTGGTAGGTCCCGAAGATCCTTTAGTGCTTGGAATATACGATTATTTTAAAAATGATTCATTGCTTCAACATATAATAATTATAGGTCCATCTGCGTCAGGCGCCCAACTGGAAGGAAGCAAAGCTTTTTCTAAACATTTTATGCAGCGCCATAACATCCCGACGGCGTCGTATGCAGAGTTTACAGATACTAGTTTTGAAGAAGGTATTAAATATCTGCAGCAACACAGCCTGCCAATTGTTTTAAAGGCAGATGGACTTGCTGCAGGTAAAGGCGTAGTTATTTGCGAAACTGTAATTAAGGCAAAACAAGTTTTTACTGCTATGATTAAAAACAGGCAGTTTGGAGAAGCGAGCGCTAAAGTTGTTGTCGAAGAATTTTTGCAGGGAATAGAAGTAAGTGTTTTTGTATTAACGGACGGAAAGGATTACAAAATGATAGGTCACGCTAAAGATTATAAACAGATAGGCGAAGGTGATACAGGATTGAATACCGGAGGAATGGGTTGTGTAAGTCCCGTACCTTTTGCTGATGATATTTTTATAAATAAAGTTGAAAAAACGATTATCGGTCCAACAATTAACGGCATACACAAAGAAAAACTGGAATACAGAGGATTTATATTTTTTGGGTTGATAAATGTAAATAACGAGCCTTTTGTGATAGAATACAATTGCCGCATGGGAGACCCCGAAACAGAGGTCATACTGCCAAGACTAAAGAATGATTTGGTTGAGTTGCTTATGGCCGTACATAATGGTTCTTTAAAAGACTACACAATTGAAACAGATAAAAGAGCATGTTGTGCTGTAATGGCAGTAAGCGGCGGATATCCCGGAGATTACAAAAAGAATATTAAGATATCAGGATTGGAAAATATAAAAAAAGAAAATGATATTTTAGTTTTTCATGCAGGAACAAAGCAATGTGACGAAGACATATTGACAAATGGAGGCCGTGTATTAGCAGTTTCTTCTTTTGGGAATGATATAAGAGAAGCTGCGGATAATTCAATAAAGGCTTTAAATAAAATTTCGTTTGAAGGAATGTATTTCAGAAAGGATATCGGATACGAGTTTTACACCAGACCTTAAAGGGGCTTAAAGAATTGACTGAATAGATTGCTGTTTATTATAACTTTTAAGAGCATTTTCTTTAAACGCGTTGCTTGATTTTTTTATCCAGATACGTCATTTGCTCATTCATTGCCGAAAAATTATTTTTTGTTTTCAATGTTTCCTTTTTCCTTTTTATGCTTTGCAATTGTTCGTTAACCTCAGTTGTAAATGATGGATCAAAAGTTGAAATGAGATCTCGGAAGGAAATAACTTTATTTATCCCTTTTTTAAAGTTTTCTGTATTCGATACGTTTCCGAGATATTTTAGATATTTTCTGTATTCTGTTATTTTTTCAAAGTTATTTGCTTTGTCAAAATCTTTTGTCATTTCATCAAAATCAGCATCACCTTTCAACAATACTTCTACCTCCTGTACTGCCGATTTCAATCTTCCTTTTGCATCAGATTTTAAAGTTGGTAAAAGTGATAACGTTTTTGGTTCATTTAGCGAAGCCAAAGCAAGCAAGGATGCACCTGCAACTGAGTAAGACGAATCCTTAGTTCCGGCTGTAAAAAAATTAACGTAAGCCGGATTATGTAAGACGGCCAGAATATCTATAGCCGCCGCTCGATTAGTTCGTTTAGCATCTTTATGTGCTATGCTTTCGACAATTTGTATAGATGCTGAATCGAGGTCTGATGCTTTCATATTTTTAAGCACTCTTTCTCTTAATTCATAATAAGGATCACTTAGTGCCTCGACTAACAGTTTCTTTGCCTCTGCCTCTTCTTTATGTGAAATAGCAAAATTTATCGCTTCCCTTCGGTCTACATATTTTTTTGCATAGTAGTATTGGTAAATGTAATTATCGAGGTTTTTGTTCTCTTTTTTCTCGCACAGCAAAACTTTATCTCCATCAAAATTTATAAGGTCAGGTTTTGTGTTTGAAGTAAAACTAAAGGTGTCCGACTTGTTTTCAACCCAAACATTGTATCTTAATCTTTTACCGCCATTGTAGATATCTATTGCTACAGGCAGTTTAAAAAGATTTTCTGCCTGAGTTTGTTTTACGATTATTACTGCGTTTTTAGCAGTCTCATTATAACTATAATTTATATCGATCTTTAGATGCCCGCTTCCATAGTACCACTGGTTCCAAAACCATGTCAAATCCTTACCGGTGATTTCTTCAAATGCCAACCTGACATTTTGAGCCTCTGCTGATTTAAATTTGTTTGTTGTAAGGTATAAATTTAAAGATTTAAAAAAAGCGCTGTCACCAACATAGTTCCTCAACATATTTAATATTCTGCCTCCTTTCTCATAAGTAACCCTGTCGAACATATCTTCCTTATCTCTGTAATAAAAACGAACCAATTGTTTGTTTTCGCCCCCGCTTTCAAGGTAATCAAGCATCTGAGTATAATTGTGCTCGTCTCCTGCATCCTGGCCATGTTTGTATTCGTTCCAGAGTGTTTCACTAAAGTTAGCAAAGCTTTCATTTACTGTAAGGTTGCTCCAGCTTTCAGCAGTAACCAGATCCCCAAACCATTGGTGAAAAAGTTCATGTGAAATGTAATCTTCATATTTGTTCCCGTCAACAAGCTGCCGTGCATTTTGCTGCAGATATTCTGAATGAAGTGTAGCAGAAGTATTTTCCATGGCACCACTTACATAGTCCCTTCCAACCATCTGTGCGTATTTGTCCCATGGATACTCTACTCCCAGCTTTTCCGAATAAAACTGTATCATTTCAGGAGTTAGCCCAAATATTTTCCTGGCGACTTTCTCATAATTTTTCTCGACATAATAACTTACTTCTTTACCCTTATAATTGTCTTTTACAATCGCAAAATCTCCCACTCCCATAAAGAAAAGATAAGGAGAATGGGGCAGTTCCATTTTCCAGGTATCTGTTCTTGTGCCATCAGTGTTTTTCTTCTGGCTAACCATCTTACCGTTGCTAAGAGTGACGTACTTACCCGGAACCGTCATACTTATTTCTGACGTTGTTTTCTGATTTGGCTTATCAATGGTAGGAAACCAAACAGAAGAAGCTTCTGTTTCGCCTTGTGTCCATATTTGGATAGGTTTATCTTTAATCTTTCCTGACGGATTTATAAAATATAAACCTTTTGCATCGGTTATAGCCGCACTGCCTGCGGTTTTAAGTTCATTAGGTTTAGAGATGTAATCAATATAAACGGTATACAATTCCCCTCCTTTATATGCTTTATTCAGTTTGATTTTCAATTGCATGCTATCAGCGTGTGAAAAATTTAAAGGTTCAGCTTTTCCATTCTGCCAGATTGCAACTTTATTTATATTCATTCCCTTTGCATCGAGTGAGAGCGAATCAGTACCGTAAAAATGAGGTTTCATGGTTAACCAGGCTTTGCCATACATATATGACTTCTTGTAATCAAACCTTACTTCGAGTTTGGTATGAACAAGGTCATTAACTTTTTCCGCTGTTAATCTGTATACTTTTTTCCAGCTTTCGTTATTTGTTGTGGCTTTAAACTGTGCACGTGAAGTAAAGTTAAATGATAAGCAGATGCTTAAAATAATATAAAAAAAGGCATTTTTAGCCATAATAGGGGTTTAAAATAAAAGGGTGCAAACATACAGACTACACAAATATTTTGCAGCAGATAAACCTTGCCGTAGTATTAAAATAGAGTTATAATATTATAGAGTTATAATATTAAAGAGGGTTTTATTTAGCTTTGTATGACAGGTAACTTTGCTAAAACCTTTTAATCTCGTTAAATGAAGACTTTGTTTTGTACATTTTTTCTTTGTTTTTATTTTTCTTGTCTTTTAGCCCAGGAAAAGCATTTTGTTTTCATTCAATCAGACAATCATCAACCTTTTTATGTTTCTTTAAACGGAAAGTTGTACAGCTCTACAGCGAAAGGATATCTGATAATTCCAAAACTTGTTGATGGTAATTATAATTTTTCTATCGGTTTTGCACAAAATGCGTTTTCTGAACAGAATTTTGAATTTGTAATAAATAATAAAGACCTGGGATTTGATCTTAAAAATTTTGGTGACAAGGGTTGGGGGCTGTTCAATCTTCAAAGCTTTACTGTTACCATGGCACAAAGCGGTAATACAGATAATATAAGCAAAGCTCTAAGTGAAAAGGCTATTGCAAAAGAAGATACAGACCCAATAATTTCCTTCGATAAAAAGAAAAAGACTAAATTAGCTTCGCAAGACCTAACTAAAAATACTGCAGATACGTTAGCAACTCAGCAGATAGCCGAAAATGAGGATGAGAAAGATGAAGAAATAAATTCAAATACTACTGTTGATGAAAGTAAAGGAAATAATAATAATCTTACCATTAATAATGAGATAAAGAAGGTTTCTGAAAGAAATGTTGAAGATGGGGTACATTTGGCATATGTCGAAGCTAATGGTAAAAAGGCCGATACAATTAATGTCATCATTCCTTCAGATAAATCAATTCCGGAAAACCGTGACTCATCTTCCGGAACAGATACTTTAGACAGCGCTTTCGCTTCATCAGCTAAGGATGCTGTATCTGAAAATGTTACCGCAGCTAAAGACAGTTTAAAGTTTCTTGATTTAAATACCGGCAAGGCGCAAAAAGACACAGATATACAAAGCGCAGTGCAGCAGAATGAAGTATCAGCAATAACTAACAGTAAATGTAAAGGTGTTGCAACAGATGAAGACTATACCCGCTTAAGAAGAAAAATGGCCAAGGAAACTACTGATGAGAAAATGATCAGTGAAGCAAAAAAAATGTACCGTAATAAATGTTTTACAACCAACCAGATTAAAAGATTATCAACCTTATTTTTATCAGATGAAGGACGATATAACTTTTTTAATGCTTCATACAATTCGGTAGCTGATGTTTCTCAGTATTCTCTGTTACAATCGGAGTTTATTGATCCTGCATTTGTGAGTCGTTTCAAAGCAATTTTGCAATAGTTGCAGATTATGATTTAAAAAAATGTGTATGAAGTATTTCCTTGAAGTGAGTTACAAAGGAACAAGGTATGCTGGTTTTCAAATACAAAAAAATGGAAACACAATTCAGGGAGAGATCGAAAAAGCCTTAACTACTATATTTCGTATCAATGTTGATTTAACTGGCTCTTCCAGAACTGATGCAGGCGTTCATGCACTTCAAAACTATTTCCATTTTGATCTTGACTTTGAATTTCCCATAAGTGCCCTTTATAATCTCAATTCTATTCTTCCGCCGGATATTGTTATAAGAAAACTTACTCCTGTTTCGAATGATGCCCATTGCAGGTTTCATGCTATCTCAAGAGAGTATACTTATTATATATCTTTTTTAAGGAACCCTTTCCTGACTGATACAGCCTGGTTTTACCCGTACAAGTTGGATGTGGAAGCATTGCAAGAGGTAGCATCTTCAATTATTGGCCATAAAGATTTCACATCATTCTCTAAAAGAAACACACAGGTTGATACTAAAATTTGCACAATATCTAAAAGTATTTGGTTTAAGAATAATGAGAACCTTATTTATCATGTTAAGTCAAATCGTTTTCTTCGTGGAATGGTGAAGGGTTTAGTTGGAACGATGTTACAGGTAGGCAGAGGCATCATTTCAAAATCTGATTTTGCTAATATTATTGAGGCAGAAGATTGCACTAAGGCAAACTTTTCCACTCCTGCAAAAGGGCTTTTTTTAACCGCTGTAGAATATCCGGCTTCAATACTTCGCCCTAGTTCACTGGCTAATATTTCTCCCGCGATCTAACAAGAAAGCTTTAAAGTTTTTGTATTTATTCATAATTGATTCTTTCTTTAGGTTTTCCTTACTTATCCTCTGCATACTGAGTCCTTAAAGCTGTAAGGAAATGTGAAAGAGATGAAGAAGCTTTACTTTTTCGAATAATTTCACCTATTCATCTTAAAGCAGATGATTGTGAAGAAAAAACTTGGTATAAAAAGGTTTTTATAAAGAAATGTAAAAACATGTATAGTTGTTCTTCAATTTCTTTTCTTTTACTAATCCTTTGTATATTTGCACCCGCGTTATAAAAAGGACATATTTCGAAGGAAAGTTATAGAATTGTAAAAAAGAAAAAGTCCTTTAGAAAATTGTTTGTTGAAATGAGTTTTTCTTTTATCTTTATCCTCCGCTTTTTTAATAAAAGTCTTGGAGCTCTTAATAGTAAGTAAAAAATCAGGAATGAAAAGCCTGAAAAGATTTGAGGAAATAGTAAAAGTATTTTACGTTTGCCTTCCCCTAAAACAGGGAAAGCTGGTAAAATGGCTATAAGTTATTTTAAAGTATAAGCGTTAAAAGAAACAAAAAAAGCCTCAAAGTTTTTTGGCAGGATTAAAAATGCTCTTATCTTTGCAGTCCCAAATAAAAAACGGGTAAAAAAGCAGTTCTTTAGGTAGATAAACGGGTGAGACGATTAGGGTCTGAAGGTTCAA
>JAABUN010001056.1_pt1 | contig 65420 bp, 69 predicted proteins | sample 5559311 | NCBI WGS metagenome assembly JAABUN01 (sample SAMN10711877, study PRJNA513370) | rock metagenome | isolation source: Antarctica rocks | place: Antarctica: Victoria Land, Siegfried Peak sud
GAGCACGCCCATGAGCGGCGGCTCGCCGCCCCCGAGCCCGTGCAGCGCACCCGCGACGCAGCCGACGAGGCCGTCGCCGCTGAGCGTCACCGGCACCTCGCCGGCGCGGTGGGCGTCGACGGCGAGCGCGCGCGCGTGCTCGACGCTCGTGGTGCGCTGCGTGCGAAAGGCCAGGCCGTGCCCGCGCAGCGCCTGCTCGACGGCAGGCAGCAGCGCGGCCGCACGGCCGCCGCCCGCGGCGGGGTTGACGACGAGGCACAGGCGTCGCGGAGCGGGCAAGCGGGGCATTCTGGCCGATGCGTGCGCGGAGCGGCGCCAGGGCGCGATCGGCGACCTCAGCGGCCGAGCACGAGCTCGCCCAGCGACGCGGCCACGGCGACGATCGGCGAGCCCTCCTCGGCCGCGGCGCGCGCGGCCGCCTCCGCGTCGGTCACGCCGGTGAGCACCACCGCGGCGTCCATGCCGGCGGCGCGCGCGCCGGCGACGTCGGCGTCGAGGCGGTCGCCGACCATGAGCGCGCTTCCGCCGCCCAGGCGGTCCAGCGCGGTAAGCAGGAGCTGCGGCTCGGGCTTGCCGACGGATGTCGCCCGGGCGCCCGTGGCCGCCTCGACGGCGGCCAGCACCGCGCCCGTGCCCGGCCACTGCCCGTCGGGCGCGGGGAACGTCGCGTCGCGCCCGGCGGCCAGCAGCTCGGCGCCGCGAAGGACCGCCTGGGTCGCTGTGCGCAGCTCGGCGTAGTCGAAGCCCGTGTGCGCCGCGACGACCACCACGTCGACGCGGGTGTCCAGGTCGGTGTGGTTGAGGATCCGGATGCCGGCGGCCGCGACGTGGCGATGCAGCACCGCGCCGCCGATGACGAAGGCGGTGCGCCAGCGCTCCGTCTCGGCCAGCACGTGCTGGATCGCACCGCCGACGGTCACGACCTCGGCCGCCGACGCGCGGACGCCGAGCCTCCAGAGCTGGCGGACGATCTCCTCGGGAGCCATCGCCGGGTCGTTCGTGACGAACGCGACGCCCTTGCCGGCCGCCCGCAGCGCCGCGATCGCCGCGTCCGCTCGCGGCGTGGCGGCCTCCCCGACGCGGACGCAGCCGTCGAGGTCGAGCAGCACGTGGTCATAGCGGGCCAGCAGGGCGGAGAGGTCGGGCACGGGCGCGCATTATCGTGGAGGTCCATGCCCCGCCCGCTCGCGCTGCTCCTGACCACCCTCGCCCTCGGCCTCGCGGCCTGCGGCGGCGACAGCTCGGCCGGGAAGGCGCCCCCGGCGGGCAAGGCCTCGACGAGCACGTCGACGCCGACCCAGCCCGCGGCGCCCGCGACCACCACGCAAGCCGACGCGGCCGGCGGGGGCTGCGTCAAGAAGGAGGAGCCGGGCGGCGGCGGCGGCAAGACGCTCCCATGCCCGACGCCGACGCTCGTCAAGGGCAAGGACAACGTCGTGACCTTCAAGACCTCCGAGGGCTCGTTCGACGTCACGCTCGACGCCAAGCGCGCACCGGCCACGGCGAACTCCGTCGCCTACCTGGCCAAGAAGGGCTTCTACGACGGCCTCGACTTCCACCGCGTCGTCCCCGAGTTCGTCATCCAGGGCGGCGACCCGGCCGGCGATGGCACGGGCGGCCCGGGCTACTCGGTCACCGAAGCTCCGCCGGGCGACCTGACCTACACGCGCGGAGTCGTCGCGATGGCCAAGGGCGGCGCGGACGCCCCGGGCGCCTCGGGCTCGCAGTTCTTCGTCGTCTCGGCCGCCGACGTCGGCCTGCCCCCGGAGTACGCGCTGGTCGGCAAGGTCTCCAAGGGCCTAAAGACCGTCGACAAGATCACCGCGCTCGGCGAGGGCGACGGCCCACCGCGCAAGAAGGTCACGATCACCTCCGCCACGCTGGGCGGCGGCTGAGCGAGGCGGCGTGTGCTCCAGTGCCCCGCATACGGGCAACGGAGCACACACACCACCGTCAGAACAGCGTCGCCTCGGCCTCGGGCGCCGGCGGTTCGAGGCAGTCCGGCGCGTCGTGGCGCGCGTCGTTTACCGCGCGCGACACCTCACGCAGCTCGGTTCGCTGCGCGGGAAGCGACGCGAGGAGCTCGTGGAGCAGCGGCTCTGGAGTGCCCGGGTCGAGCCAGGCCTCCTCGGCCGCGGGGTCGAGGATCACCGGCATGCGGTCGTGGAGCTCGCGCACCGCGTCGTTGGCCGCGGTGGTGATGATCGAGCAGGTACGCAAGAGCTGATCGCCCGGGCCGCACCACGTCGCCCACAGGCCGGCGAAGGCGAAGGGCGCGTGGTCGTCGCGGGTGATGTGAAACGGGTGGCGTGCCCGCGGGCCGCGGCGCTCCCACTCGTAGAAGCCGTCGGCGACGATCAGGCAGCGGCGGCGCGCGAACGCCTCACGGAACGCGGGCTTCTCGGCCACGGTCTCCGCGCGGGCGTTGATCATCTTCGCCCCGAGGCCTGGGTCCTTGGCCCAGTGCGGGACCAGGCCCCAGCGCAGCAGCTCGCCGCGCGGCTCGCCTTCGCGCGACGTCGTCACGCAGGCGACCTCGTCGGTCGGTGCCACGTTGAAGCGCTGCCGCAGCTCCACGGACTCCTCGAGCGCGGGAAAGCGGGTGCGCACGCGCAGCTCGCTCCACTCGCCCGGCCGCGGCCCGGCCAGCGTGTAGCGCCCGCACACGGCTACTTCTTCAGCTTGACGGAGCCGCCGCGGCCTGGGGGAGGAGGCCCGCCGGGCGTGCGCGCGGCCAGCGCCTTGGCCTGCTTGCGGCGGCCGAAGAGCGCGAGCATTCCGAGGATCGCGATGATCAGCACGACGCCGAAGAGGATCGACGTGCCCGTGCCCGTGCCGCCGAAGGGCAGCGCGATGAGCTTCACCAGCCCGAACCCGACGAGCAGCAGCGCCACGACGATCGCGAAGATGATCGCGAAGGCCCGGATCTTGGCCGAGCGCGGTGCGCCCTGCGCCGGGGCGAGCAGGCCCATGAGCCGCAGGAGGAAGAGCTGGCGGCTCGACGGCGCCTGCTGGCCGAGGCGCTCGACGGCGGCCTTGAGGTCGTCGGGGCGGCGCTCGGCCAGCGCCAGCGACGCGTCGGCCATGCGCCGGATCTGCATGCGCTCCTGCGGGCGCGCGGCGGCCACGGCGCGGCGGAAGTACTCCCGTGAGGCGGGGGCGTCGTAGCGCTCGGCAGCGCGGGCGCCGAGGATCGAGAGGGCGGCGGCCTTGAGCTTGGTCTCGCGCTTGAGCTCGTCGTCCGAGCGCGCCTCGAGCGCCTGCATCTGCGCGATGGGACTCTTCTGCTCCAACCGGACCTGCCGCTGCTTGGCCATGTGCGGGCCAATCTAGCGCCCGTCCGCCGCCGACCCGGGCGGGGCGCGGGCAGCGTGAGCGGACGCCGTCGAAGCGCGCGAGGAGCGCTGTCGGGGCACGCGGAGTGGCATCCTGGGCAGCCATGCGCTCCGCTCTCATCGCCGTCCTCGTCGCCGCTCTGCTAGTCCCGGCGGGAGCGTTCGCGCAGTCCGCCCCGTTCCAGCCGCTGCCGCAGGCGCCGCTGGAGGAGCCTCCGCCCGTCGTGACCTCCCCGGGTCAGGGCGACGGCGGGATCTCCGGGCTGCAAGAGGGGCTGCTGATCTTCGCGGGGATCGCGCTCGTGCTCGGCATCGGCGTCGCCATCGCGCGCGACGCCCGCCGCAACGCCCCGGCCGAGGCGCGGCCCACGAGCGGCGGCAGCGTCGCGGGCGCGGCGGGGGAGGGCGTGGGGGAGCGCCGCAAGCCCGATCCGCGCGCCGCGCAGAAGCAGAAGGCGGCGGCCAAACGCGCGCGACAGGCCCGCAAGAGGAACCGCCCCGTGCGCAAGTAGGTCCTACGCGGGAGCACCCTCGCTCTGAGCACCGTGCGCGCCGGGGCGCCAGCGGATCGGGGCCGCGGTGCCGTCGCGTGTGGTCACAGGATCGTGACCACATGACGCGCTGTGCAGCGCAATCTGCTTCGTGCGCGATGTCCTCGCTTCCGAACCACCTTCGGGCGCCGCTCCCGGCGCCGGCCCACCTGCAGCGGCTCCGGGTGGAGCTCGCCGACGGCGGGCGCACCACCGTGCACGTGGCCCGGTACGCCCGTGCGGCCACCGATCTGCGCGTCGTGCGGCTGCGGCGCCCGCAGCCCCTCGCGGCTTGGTGCGCGCGCAACGGCGCGCCCGAGGCGCTCGTCGGCGGCTTCCACGCGCTGCCGCAGGGCACGCCGCTCGGGGAGCTGCGCACCCGCGGCATGGAGCGCCGGTACGTGCCCTTCGACGCGCCCTGGGAAGGCGTGCGCGCCTGCGTCGGCGTGGCGGGAGGAAGCGTGTCGATCGCCCGCCGCAACGAGCTTCCCCCGCAGCCCCGCGGCGACCTGCTGCAGGCCGGACCACTGCTGGTCTGCGACGGCGTGGCGGTGGACGGCGACGACGAGGGCTTCTCTTCGGGCGCCAGGCAGTTCGACTCGGACATCACGGTCGGCCGCCATCCGCGGGCCGCTCTCGGCGTCACCTCAGACCACCTGCTCGCGCTGGCCTGCGACGGGCGCGCCGACGACGAGGCGGGGCTGAGCGTGACCGAGCTCGCTGAGCTCCTCGTCGCCCTCGGGGCGCTCCGAGCGCTGAACCTCGACGGCGGCGGCTCCACGTCGCTGGTCTGCGGCGGTGAGCTGCGCAACCACCCGCGCGAGAAGCACGGGCTGGCGCTCCCCGGGGGCCGGGCGATCTCGACCGCGCTGCTGTTCAAGGCGCGGTAACCGGCAGGTAACATGCTCCTCGACGCCGCCGGTGTCCTCGCGGCGCGGGAAGGGGTGCAGCATCAAGATCTTGAGCGGGGTGATGTTCTTCCCGCGCGGTGGCTCGGCGCACGTCGTCCGCGCCCTCGGCGGCGAGGTCGAGGCGCTCGGGCACGAGCTGACGCTCGTCACGGGCTCGCTGCCCGGCGGCCACGGCGACGCGCACGCGTTCTACGCGAGCCTCGACGTGCACACCGTGGAGTTCGGCCCCTGTGCGCCGATGCATCCCTCCTATGAGGACCGGCCGGGGGCCGTCGACCCGTGCTTCGCGCTCGTCGGCCAGGCCGACTACGAGGCGCACGTGCGGGTGTGGGCGCAGGCGCTGCAAGCCGCGGGCGCCGCCGACGCCGACGTGCTCCACCTGCACCACCTGACGCCGCTGCACGAGGCGGCGCGCCGTGTCGCGCCGCACGTGCCGGTCGTCGGGCACCTGCACGGCACGGAGCTGCTCATGCTCGAGAAGATCGCCGCGGGTGCCCCGGAGCACTGGCTCCACGCCGACGCCTGGGCGTCGCGGATGCGCAGCTGGGCGCAGGGCTGCGAGCGGCTGTTGCTGCTCGCCGAAGGGCAGGTCGAGCGCGCCGTCGAGCTGCTCGGCGTCGACCGGCACCGCTGTGCCGTGGTTCCCAACGGCTTCGATCCCCTGACCTTCTCTCCCGCGCCGGTCGACCGTGCCGCGTTCTGGCACCAGCAGCTCGTCGCCGCGCCGCGGGGCTGGCGGCCCGGCGGAGCGGAGGGCAGCGTCGCCTACTCGTCGGAGGAGATCGCGTCGCTCACGGCCGGCCCCGTGCTGATCGCCTGCGGACGCTTCACGGCCGTCAAGCGCACCGCGCTGCTGATCGAGGCGTGGGCGCAGATGCGCCAGACGCAGCCGCGCGGCGCACTCGTGCTCCTCGGCGGCCACCCGGGGGAGTGGGAGGGCGAGCACCCCGCCGACACGATCGCGCGGACCGGGGCGCACGACGTCTTCCTCGCGGGCTGGCACGACCACGACGCGCTGCCGGACTTCCTGCGCGCCGGCGACGCGCTCGTGCTCGCCTCGGTCCGTGAGCAGTTCGGCCTCGTGCTCGTCGAGGCGATGGCCTGCGGGCTGCCGTGCGTCGCCGTCGACGCGTTCGGGCCGGCGGAGATCGTCGACGACGGCGAGACGGGCTGGCTCGTAGCACCCGACGACCGCGACGCACTCGCCGACGCGCTCAGCGCCGTCGTGGCTGACGCCGCCGAGCGGGCGCGCCGCGGGGCCGCGGCGCGAGAGGTCGCCGTCGAGCGCTACGGCTGGCCGACGATCGCGGCCCGCGTAGCCGACGTGCTCGCCGACGGCGCAAGCCGGAACCCGGGTGAAGCGATCAGGCTCGCCGGCTCGTGAGCGGACCGGCTCTCGTCGCGCTCGACCTCGCCGGACCACCCGACCCGTGGGTGGCCATCGGCCTGATGGTCGCCGACGCCGTCGCGCAGGTCGGCGACGTCACGCTGCGCTTCGGCTTGGAGGGCGAGGGGGCGACGGGGTGGGCGCTGCGCGGCGTCGAGGGCCCGGCGGATCTCGACGGCCTGCGCACGCTGTGGCTGCCCGAGCCGGTGACGCCCAGCGCGCCGGTGGAGCACGGCCTCGGGGCGATCGCCGTCGACCACGTCGTCGTGACGACGCCGGACCCGGACCGGACGTTCTCCCGCTTTCAGGACGCGGGCTTGGCGCTGCGCCGCGAGCGCGCTGCCGGCAGCGAGGAGCGCCCGCTGCGGCAGGGCTTCTTCCGGCACGGCGAGGCGACGATCGAGGTGGTCGGCCCGCGCACCGTGGCAGGGGACGGCCCCGCCCGCTTCTGGGGGCTGACCCTCGTTGTCGCCGACCTCGACGCCGCGGTCGCCGGGCTCGGCGCGGAGCGCTGCCGGCCCGCCAAGCAGGCGGTGCAGGCCGGACGCCGCATCGCGACGCTGCGACGTGCGGCGGCGCTGCCAGTCGCCGTGGCGCTCATCACGCCGTCGGCTGACGAATGACGCCGGCGAGCCGACCTACGACGCCGGCGACCTGAGGACGAGGCGAGAGACGCGGGCAGCCGCCGCGGCGGCCGCCCTGAGTCCTCAGAGGCCGGGCGGGTGGCGGACGGTGTAGCCCGCCGTGCCGCGCAGCGACGAGCTCCAGCGCGAGCCTTCGGAATCACGGGCCGAGGTGTCGTAGCGGCGGCCGCGGATGACCATGAACGCGTGGCCTGGGTTCGTGTAGATCGTGATGTAGCGGCCACGGCCGGGAGCGCCGTAGGAAGCCAGTGCGCCCGAGTCCAACGGGCGGCGCAGGCGCCCCGCGTGGTGCAGGACGTAGGAGATCGAGCCGGAGCAGTCGTAGCCCGCGGAGTTGAAGGAGGCGTGGCCGCCGCCGTAGACGTACGGCCTGCGGGCGATGCGGTTCGCCGCGGCAATCGCGTGGGAGACCGCCGCGGGGACCTTCCGACGGCGGTTGCCGGCGGAGCGCAGGTGCGCGCGCTTGAGGACGGGGTGGCGACCGCGGATCCCAAGGGCACGCCAGGTCGCAGGCCCCACGACTCCGTCGGCGGCCATGCCGCGGCGGCGCTGGAAGCGCTTGACCGCCCGCGCCGTCCCCGGGCCGAAGACCCCGTCCTGGCCAAGGTGCAGCCGGCGTTGGAGCAGGCGGACCGAAGGGCCGCGGCGCACGACGCGGACGCGGCCGCTGGAGCGAGCTGCGCCGCGCGATCGCGAGTGAGGGCGCGACGCGCCGCGGGCGCGGCGGATCATCCGCCAGGTTCCGGCGCCCACGACGCCGTCGGCGGGCAGGTGGTGGCGGCGCTGGAAGCGCTTGACGGCGCGGCGCGTGCCCCTGCCGTAGATCCCGTCGGCCGGACGCAAGTGCAGCGCGCGTTGGAGCTGCACCACGCGCGCCCCGCGGTTGCCCGTCTTGAGCGGCTTGGCCTGCGCGGAGGCGGTGGGAAGCGCGGCGGCCACGAGGACGGCGGCGATCAGGGCAGTGAGGCGCTGGATCATGGGGAAGGGCGCCTGCGAGGTGAGCTGAAGGGTTGGCGGGGAGAGCTCCCGCTCCGCGACCACGGTGGTCGCAGTTCACCCCAGCGACCGGCCTGGCCGCAGTGGGTCCCCCGCCCGCCACCCGTGGGTGACGGCTCGGCGCGGCGGTGAAGCTACCAACGACCAACCCCGCGCTTTGCAGGATCTCTTGCACACGCAGGAACCGCACGCGTGCCTGCGACGCGGAGGCGATCGTCGGGGCCGCCTGCGCGTCGCCGAGCTCAGCGCAGGAGCAGCGCGCGCGTCGGGCGTGCAGGACGGGCCTCGACTCCTTCAGCCCCGGCGCGCGGCGAAGCGGCCGACGAGCGCCAGCAGCAGCCCCGCCGGACCGGTCAAGCGGAACTCCGCCCGGTGGCGCCACGCAGCGGCCAGGCGCGCGGAAGGCGACGCGTGCGGGTTGCACACCGCCTCGAGGAACGCCTCGGTGCGCAGTGCGGGGCGGACCTCCCAGCGCGCACGAGCGGTGCCGTGCATCGCGTGCGCCACACCGGCGGGCACGTCGATGGTCTCCCCGGCGTGCAGCGTGCGGCGCCTGCGCCCGAGCCGCACGTGCAGCTCGCCGTCGAGCACCTCGAAGCGCTCGCTCTGCCCGGGGTGGCGGTGCATCGGCGGCTTGCCGCTCGCCGGTGCGTAGGTCGTCTCGAGCTCGAGACGAGCGCCGTCCGTCTCCGCGGCGGTCTTCAGGAACGTGATCGTCTGTCCCGTCGTCGGGTCGGTCAGGGTCAGCCCACGTCGCGCCATCAGGCCGCGGAGCCTACGAACCGGGCGGGCCGCGTCCTGCGCCAGAGCGGCGCCCTAGGCTCCGAAGCCGATGCGACAGCAGCTGCGACCCCTCTTCGACCGCATAGTGGTGAAGGAGCTCGACCCCGCGCGCATGCGCCGCTCGGGCCTGGTGGTTCCGCCCGGGACCAACGAGCCGCCGCCGCAGCACGGCATCGTCCTGGCGGTCGGGCCGGGGCTGGACTGGTGGGCTCAGGCCGGCGTGCAGATGCCCGTGGGTCCGGGCGACCACGTCGTGTTCCCGGCATCGGCGGGCGCGTGGGTCGACATCGAGGAGGAGCGCCTGCTCGTCTGCCGCGTCGTCGAGATCCTCGGGGTCCTCGACCGGGTCGAACCCGCGTAGCGCCTTCCAATCGGCGTCGCTGACTTTCCGCCGCCTACTGGGAGCCGAGCACCGCGTGCAGCCCGGCCGTCAGCTCGTCGAGCTGCGGGCGCGCCGACGGATCGGGCTCGAGGCAGCGGTCGACGAGCCCCGACACGGGCTGCGGCAGGCGCCGCAACGAGCCCACGGGCGCCGCCCGGCCGCTCAGCTGCTCATGGCCCACAGGCAGCGCGCGGAACGGACGGCGCCCGGTCGCCGCCGCGAAGAGCACCGCTCCGACACCCCACACGTCGGTGGCCACGGTCGCCTCGCCTCCCATCGCCTGCTCCGGAGCCATGTACTCCCGCGTTCCCCAGCCCGCCGGCACCGCGCCCGGCCGCCGGGCGAGGCTGAGGTCGATGAGCTTCGCCCGACCCTCGGAGGAGATGACGTTCGACGCCTTGAGGTCGAGGTGCAGCCAGCCGCGCCGGTGCAGGTAGCCCAGCGCCGAGCAGAGGTGCAAGGCGAGGTGGCACAGATCGGCCGCCGGCAGGCGCCGGGAGCGCTCGGCGATCAGCCAGCTCAGCGTCGCTCCGCCGAGCGTCTCGAGCACCAGCAGCGGCCGCGGCTCTTGTCGCAGCTCGTAGGCGCGCACGAGGTGCGGGTGGGTGAGCTCGAGCAGCAGCCGGCCCTCGGCCAGCAGGCGCTCGGCCGCGAGCGGGTCGGCGGCGTGCTCGTGCACCACCTTGCCGACGCAGCCGCAGTCGCGCTCCTCGCTGTGGAGCTCGTAGACGTCGAGGTCGACTCCGCGACGGACGTGCTCGATGACGACGTATCCCGACGCCAGCACGGTGCCCGCGGTCAGTGGCCGCCCCGCCGTCGGCGTGGCCTCGCCCACTACGCCTCGGCGAGGTCGGCGTCGACGGCGTGCAGGCGGTACAGGCGTGCGTAGGCGCCGTCGGCGGCCATCAGCTCGTCGTGCGTCCCCTGCTCCACGATCCGCCCGTCGTCGAGGACGACCACCTGGTCGGCGTCGCGCGTCGTCAGCAGGTTGTGCGAGATCACGAGCGCCGTGCGGCCCGCCATGAGGCGGCGCAGCGGCTCGAGCACGCGCCGGCCGGACTCGGCGTCCAGCCCGGTGGTCGGCTCATCGAGGATCAGCACCTCGGCGTCGCGGATCATCGCCCGGGCAATCGACAGGCGCTGGCGCTGACCGCCCGACAGCCGCCTGCCCCGCTGGCCGACGACGGTGTCGTAGCCGTCGGGCAGAGCGGCGATGAATTCGTGCGCGTCGGCGGCGCGCGCGGCCGCCTCGATCTGCGCGCGGGTCGCGCCCTCGCGTCCGTAGGCGACGTTCTCCGCCACCGTCCCGTGGAAGACGAGCGTCTCCTGCGCGAGCAGCGCGACGTGCTCGCGCAGCTCGGCCAGCCGCAGCTCGCGCAGGTCGTGGCCGTCGAGGGACACGCTCCCTGCCGTGGGGTCGTAGAACCGGAGCGCCAGCTTGGAGACCGTCGACTTGCCCGCGCCGCTGGCGCCGACCAGCGCCAGCGTCTGCCCCGGCGCGACCGACAGCGTGACTTCCGACAGCGCCGGCTCGTCGCGGCCGGGGTAGCAGAAGCTGACACCCCGGAAGTCCAGCCGCCCCTTGACGTCGCCGAGAGCGACGGGGACGGGCTGGTCGACCACCGTCGGTGAAGTGTCGAGCACCTCCGCGATGCGCTCCCCGCCGGCCGCGGCCGACGCGAGCGTCCCACTGAGGCGGCTGAGTGCCCGGATCGGGCCGAACAGCTGGGTCAGGAAGGTCAGGAAGGCCAGCAGCTCCCCGAGCGTCAGCCGCCCGCGCGACAGCTGCCACGTCCCGACACCCATGACCACCAGGGCGCCGACGAGCTCGAGCAGGCTCACGAGCGGCGCGAACAGGCCCTTGAGCCGCGTCGAAGCCATCTGCGCCGCGAAGCTCCCGAGGTTCTCGCGCTGGAAGCGCTCCACCTCCGCGTCCTGGCGGTTGTTGGCCTGGACGAGCGCGATGTTCGACAAGCTCTCCTCGGCCACCGCGCTGATCGACCCGGCGCGACGTCGCTTCTCGCGCGACAGCTGCTTGATACGCGTCGAGAACCAGCGGGCCAGGAAGTAGAACCCGGGCGCCACCAGCAGCGAGACGCCCGCCAGCAGCGGGTCGATGAAGAACAGCGCGCCCGCGAAGAACAGCACCCGCAGCCCGTAGGAGATGGCGTCGGCGACGCCGCTGAGGACGAGATCCTCGATGGCCGACACGTCGCTGGTCAGCCGGCTCATCACGTCGCCCAGGCGCCGCGTCTCGAAGAAGTCCAGGCTCAGGTGCTGGAGGTGTGCGAACAGGTCGCTGCGCAACGCCAGCAGGAAGCGCTCGCCCACCCAAGTGGAGAGGTAGCTGTCCGCGAACGAGACGATGCCGTCGACGAGCGCCAGCGCCAGGTAGAGCCCCGCGATCCACCAGAACGGGCCGAAGTCGCGCGGTACTAGGACGTCGTCGACGACGAGCTTGAACACCCAGACCTGCGCGGTTTCGATCGCCGTGCCGAGCAGGATCAGCACAAGCGTGAGCCCGAACCACGCGCGATACGGGCGCGCGTAGGGCCAGAAGCGCCGGAACGCGCGCCGCACCGACAGCTCTGGGGCGGCGAGGACGAGCGCCTCGTCCTGGGCGCGCGGGACCAGCAGAGTCCGCAGGCGAGCGAGCGCGGGGATCATGAGGCGCGTGGGCGCGGTGTCGCCGCGCGCGAGGGCGGCCGCGTCCTCATCGGCGGGCCGCCCTCTCGTGCGCGGGCTAGGACGTCGTAGACGTCGAAGCGGTCGATGCCGTGCTGGGCGCGCTGGCCGTGCTGGCCGTCGACCCGCTGCCGTTGCTGGCGCTGCGCTGAGCGACCGGCGTGCCGCGGAAGCCGTACGCCTTGCCCTTCGGGTGTGCCTTGCTGTGTCGCTTGCCGTGCTTGGCCATGAGTGCTCCTCCTGTAATCGCTGCGTGGACTCTTCGAGGCCTTCCGAGAACGACCTCTACTGCCACAACGCACGCGAACGCCAAGGGTCGGGGTCATGGTTGGCGGCTGCGCGCCAATTAGACCGTCCTTCAATGCCTGATAATGCCGATTATGTAGTCCGGCACGTTCACGGAGGCGCCTTGGGCCGGATGAACGCGAGCGTGAGACCAGCAGAAGTGCCGCTCGCCACGGCCGGTGGCTACTCGGCGACGTGGGCCTGAAGGTCCTCAAGGCGGACGACGTCCAGCGCTCGCTCGTGGCAGGCGTCGAGCACGACCGGAGGCGCGACGCCGTCCTCGAACGCCTGCTGCCAGCGCGACGCGCACAGGCACCACGAGTCACCGGGCTTAAGCCCTGCGAAGCCCGGGCGCGGCGTGGAGAGGTCGTTGCCGAAGGCGGCGCTGTAGCGCAGGAACGGCTCGGTCACGACGGCGCAGACCGTGTGCGACCCGGTGTCCTGCGGGCCGGTCTCGCAGCAGCCCGAGCGCGTCCAGCCCGTGATCGGGTCCAGGCCGCAGACGGCGAGCGGACCGCCCAGGACGTTCCTCGCCGATGCCATTCGGCGAGGGTAGTCAACGGGTCAGCACCCCTCCGCAGGGCGCCTGCCGTCAGCGCCGCAGGAGCTTGGCGATCAGGCCCGCGATCACGAGGTAGACCACCGCGGCGATGCCCCAGTTCAAGGCGATCTCGGGGCGCCGGCGCTTCAGCTCGAAGATCGCGTCGAACGGCTTGGAGAGCCACTTCGCCGCCTCGCGGACCGCGTCGACGATGTCGTTCGCGGGGTTTGCCTTCAGGAGCACCAGGATGATGCCCGCCACGATGATCGCCGCGACGATGGCGGCCACGGTCGTGATCAGCCGCGCGAGCGCGTAGCGCAGAGCCCGTCCCGTCGCCGTCGCCCCTGCGACCGAAGCCGCCGCGCCGGGTGCCCATGTCGTCGTCGCGGACGACGTCGCGATCACGCCCGATCTCTCGGTCCTCGACCACGCGGCGCCGTCCGAACCGCTGGCTGAGCGTCGCCATGATCTGGCTGCTCGCCCGAACCGGTGCCGGCTGACGCACGGCCGACGGCGGCCGCGCGGCTCGGCCGACGTCCGTCAGCCGAGCTGGTGCTTGGCCTCGATGCAGCGGTGCAGCGTGGCGGCCAGGGCCTCCCGCGTGATTCCCTTGCGCAGGTAGGTGATGGCTCCGGCGTCGAGCATGTTCAGCACGCCCTTGTGCGACTCGTCGGCCGAGAACGCCACGATCGCGGTTTCGGGCGAGCAGACGGTGATCTCCCGAGCCGCGTGGACTCCCCCGCCCTCCGGCATGTCCACGTCGAGGATCGCGATGTCGGGCTGGTGCTGCTCGGCGAGCGCGACCGCCTCGGCGGCGTCGCGCGCAGCTCCTACCACTTCGAAGCCGGCGTTGAGCTGCATCGTGAGCACCGACCGCAGCACGGGGTCGTCGTCGGCGATCAGCACACGGGGAGTCTCAGAGCGATCGAGGGTCGCGTCGGTCATCGGGGTCGAGTCGGTCATCGCCACGATTGTCGGCTTTCGAGCCGTCGTTCGATAGCGTCTCAACAAACGTTTACGCGCCAAGTTGCTGACGCGGCCTTCGCAAAGGCGACCGTGGCGGGGTGCCGCGGCGCAGCGTTTCTCGAACCTCAAGGTCGAGAAGTCGCGTGCCGAAGAAGTCGCCATGAGCGTCGCCGCCACGCAGCACGTCCGGCCGTCCGTGACCGGCTCGGACGAGGTGACGCTCGTGGCCTCCTTCCTGCTGGCAGCCGCCGGCCTGGCGCACCTCTCGGTCGCTCCCGCGCACTTCAGCGAGTGGTGGGTGTTCGGGCTGCTCTTCCTCGTCGCCGCTGCAGCGCAGATCGGCTTCGCGGTCGCGCTGCTCGTCCGACCGTCTCGCGCTCTCGTCGTCGGCGCCGTCGCGGTCAGCCTCGGCCTGATCCTCACGTGGGTGGTGTCGCGCACGGGTGGCCTGCCCTTCGGGCCGGACGCCGGCGCGGCGGAGGAGATCGGACTGCTGAACGTGATCACGACGCTTGACGAGGCCCTGCTCGTCGCCTTGATCTGCCTGGCCCACGCCGACCCCGCCAGAGGGCGCTTGCGCCGGCTCCTGGTGGGTTGCGAGGCCTCGGGGATCGCGCTCAGTGTCGTGTTGACGCTGGCGTTTGCGGGCGGTGTCGGGCATGGCTAGCGGGGGGCTGGCGGCTGCTGGGCTGAATGGCTGGGAGTTCGCCGCGCTGGGGAACGCGATCATTGCGCTCTGCTACTTCGCCATCTGCGGGACGATCATCCGCGGGCTGATCGTCACGCGGCAAGTGCGAACCAATCCCCTGGCCGTCGCCACTGCCGCGATCTTCTTCACCTGCGCGATCCACCACGGGGCGCACTCGGTGCACATGGTGCTCCCCAGCTTCGGGGTGGACCGTGAGCACGGCCTCGCCTTCCGCGAGGCCTTCGGCTGGCAGATGATCGTCTGGGACGCCGTGGGCGCCTCGGTCGCCGTCTACTACCTGTCGCTGCGACGCACCTACGGCGCGCTGCTGCGCACGCCGACGATGTACGAGGACGACGTGCAGCGCAGGACCTTCGAGCTCCTGGAGCGCGAGCGCGAGCTGTTCGCGCGCGCCGAGACCTTCACCGAGTCCGGCAGCTGGGACGTCGACCTCGCCGCCGACCAGACACGGTGGTCGCCTGGCATGAGCCGGCTCTACGGCCGCGAGCCCGTCGCCGCGCCGCACGGCGCGACCGACAGCGGCGTCGAGCTGCATTCCGCCGATCGCGACCGCTTCCGCGCCGACCTCGCCACCGCACTGGCCGACGGCGAAGAGGAGCTCAGCTTCGTGCACCGGGTGACCCTGCCCGGCGGCGCCATCCGCGAGCTGGACAGCCGGGCGCGAGTCGAGCGTGCGGAGGGCGGGGAAGCCGTGCGCGTGACCGGCGTGACGGTGGACGTCACCGAGCGGCGCGCGATCGAGGTCGGGCGCGAGCGCGCCGAGCGCGCCCTGCGCGACCGCGAGCAGATGCTCAGCGGCATGATCGACAACAACCCGGCGCTCATCTACATCAAGACGCTCGACGGGCGCTACCTGCTCTACAACGAGCCCTTCGCCGCTGCCTTTGCTCTTCACGAACGCGGGGAGCCCGAGGGCAAGTCGGGCCGTGAGGTCCTCATCGGCCGCGACGACCTCTGGCTCGACGCCGAGCTCGAGCCGATCTGGCGCGCGAACGACCTGCGCGCGCAGGACGGCGCCTACGTGGTCGAGGAGCACTCGGAGCACCCGACGCGCGGGGAGATCACCTACGAGTCGATCAAGTTCCCGCTCTACGACGGCGACGGCAAGCTCTACGCGATCTGCGGCGTGTCGCTTGACGTCTCCGAGCGCAAGCGCGCCGTGCAGCTGCTCGGCGAGGCCGAGCAGCGCCTGCAGGGAGCCTTCTCGGAGGCTCCGAACGGGATGGCCCTGATCGGCCTGGATGGCGGCTTCATGCAGGTCAACGCCGCCCTCTGCGCGATCACCGGGTCCTCCCCCGGGCGCCTCGAGCAGGGGACGGTGTTCGAGATCACCCACCCCGACGACGTCGAGCTCCTGCGCGAGATGCTGCGGCGGCTCGCAGGCGTCGACGACGGGCATCGCTCGGTCGAAGTCCGCTGCGTCTGCGCGGACGAGAGCCTCGTGTGGACGCAGCTCCACGCCACCGTGGTGCGTGACGCGGAGGGCCAGCCCCAGTACTTCATCGCGCAGCTGCAAGACGTCACGCAGCGACGCCGCTACGAGGAGGAGCTGGCCTCGGCGCACGAGACTGCGCTCGAGTCCTCACGGCTCAAGTCCGAGTTCGTGGCCAACATGAGCCACGAGATCCGCACGCCGCTCAACGGCGTGATCGGTATGAGTGGGCTGCTGCTGGACACCGAGCTGAGCGCGGAGCAGCGCGACTACGCCGACGCAGTCCGCATCTCCGGCGACGCGCTCATGGCGGTCATCAACGACGTCCTGGACTTCTCGAAGATCGAGGCCGGCAAGCTCGAGATCGAGAACGAGCCGTTCGACGTCCGCCCGATCGTGGAGGAGGTCTCCTCGATCGTCGCCACGGCCGCCCAGAGCAAGGACGTGGAGCTGATGTCGTGGGTGGCGGCCGAGCTGCCGCCCGTCGTCTGCGGCGACGCCAACCGCGTCCGCCAAGTGCTGACGAACCTGATGACCAACGCGGTGAAGTTCACGGCCGAGGGCGAGGTGGCAGTCCAGGTCACCGGGGAGCATGGCGTCGGTAACCGGGTGACGCTGCGCTTCGAGGTGCGAGACACGGGGATCGGGATCGACACCGGGTCGCTCGAGCGCATCTTCGACTCCTTCGCCCAGCAAGACGGCTCGACGACCCGCCGCTTCGGAGGGACCGGCCTCGGCCTGACGATCTCCAAGCAGCTCGTCGAGCTGATGGGCGGCGAGATCGGCGTTCGGAGCACGCCCGGCGAGGGCTCGACGTTCTACTTCACGGTGCCCGCGCGGGTGACCGATGACCAGCCCGAACCGCTCAAGCTGACGGAGTTCGAGGGCGTGCGGGTGCTCGTCGTCGACGACAACGCGACGAACCTCGCCATCCTCGAGCGCCAGCTCAGTTCCTGGGGACTCATCTGCGACACGACCGCCGACTCGACCGCGGCAGCGGGCATCCTGCAGGACGCCGCAGACGCCGGACGGGCCTACCGCTTGGCGCTGATCGACTCGCGCATGCCGCGGATGACCGGCAACGAGCTCACCCGCGTCATCAGGACGACGCCGGCTCTCAGCGAGCTGCCCGTCCTGATGCTCACCTCTTCGGGCAGCGGGCGCAAGGCGGCCGACGAGGCCGGCGTCGACGCCTTCGTCACCAAGCCGGTGCAGGAGGCGCGCCTGTTTGAGGAGGTCGCGCGCGGCCTCGGGCCGCGCCGCGTGAAGGCGCCGCGACCGGCTGACCCGGCAAGGGCAGCCGCGGCGCAGGGCGCCCCGACCTCGGGTCCGCTCGTCCTCGTCGCCGAGGACAACCAGGTCAATCAGCGCGTGGCCGTCGGTCTGCTGCGCAAGCGCGGGTTCCGGGTGGAGGTCGCCGGCAACGGCCGCGAGGCCGTCGAGATGCACGAGCGCGGCGACTACGCGGTGGTCTTCATGGACTGCCAGATGCCAGAGCTCGACGGCTACGAGGCGACGGCCGAGATCCGTCGCCGCGAGGGCGCAGGGCGCCACGTGCGCATCATCGCCATGACCGCTAACACGATGAGCGGCGACTGCGAGCGCTGCCTGGCTGCCGGGATGGACGACTACATCGGCAAGCCGGTGCGTCCTGAGAGCCTCGACGGCGTCATCGCGCGGATCCCCACGCTCGCCATCGCAGACGGACGCGCTGCCGGCAACCCGATCGAGGCCGGCGGCGAGCCTGCCGATGGCGACGCGCCGGCGGATGAGCTTCCACCGATCTTCGACGCGTCACTGCTCGCGGACGTGTGCGGCGACGACCAGGAGACGCGCCGCCAGCTCGTCGAGTTGTTCCTCGGGCAGGCGGCCTCGCAGGTGGAGCAGCTCGCGGCGGCCCTGGCGGCCGGGGACAAGGGCTCTGTGGAGAGGGTGGCGCACGGCCTCAAGGGCAGCTCGGCGACCATGGGCGCCATGCGGCTGGCAGACGTGTCGGACCGCATCTGCGAGGCGTCGAGAGCCGGCCGGTTGGACTCCGAGGCCGGCTTGCAGGCCGAGCTGCGCCGGAGCTTCGACCTGACCCGCTCGGCGCTCGCTCCCTGACCGCGCAAAGCCGGCTCTCGGCGATACGGGTCCCTCTGGGCGCAGACGTCCAGTGCTCTGCCGCTGCACCCGTCACCATGAGATCGGCATGACGCCCGTCTCTGTCCCCTCCTCGCTTTGCACGGGTACCCGTGCCGCGCTCGCCCGCGAGCTCGACCGTGCGGGCGTCGTGCAGGCGGCGATCGTCGGCTCCTACGCGCGCGGCGAGCAACGCGCGACGTCAGACCTCGATGTCGCGCTCTGGGTCGAGCCGTCGCTCACCGCTCAGGCGGGCCTTGACCTGTGCTCCACGCTGCTGCGCGACGCTCAGCAAGCGATCGGTGACCGGGCACGCATCGATCTGGTGGATTTGCGGCGGGCTTCGCCGACCGTTCGCCACCGCGCGATACGTGATGCCGACGTGCTCGTCGAACGCGACCACGTGGCGCGCGTGCGGCTCGACCGCGATTCGCTGATCGAGTACTGGGACACTGCGCCGCTGCGCGAGCTGCAGCGGCGCGCGCTGCAACAGCGCGTCCAGGAGGATCGCTTTGGTCGACCCTGAGCGCCTGGCCCTCCGGCTGGCTCGGCTCGACGTGCTGCTGGCCCACCTCGAGGGCGTCCGCGCGGCCGGCTTGCCCGCCTACCTCGCAGATATCGGTGCGCGGCTGGCCTGCGAGCGTGCGCTGACGATGGCCGAGCAGATCGTGGTCGACATCGCCGCGCAGGTCGTCGCCGAGCGTGGGCTCGGCGCTCCGTCGACGTACTCCGACGCCTTCGCTCTGCTGGCTGCGGCCGGGGTGCTGGCACCGACCGAGGCCGAGGAGCTCGCGGACGCGGCGCGCCAGCGCAACCTCCTCATTCACCTCTACCTCGAGATCGACGACCGTCTCGTCTTCGCCTCGCTGGGCCGGCTCGACGCGTTGCGACGGTTCGCAGCCGTCGCGCTCGAGCTCTGAGCTCAGACGGCGTGGATCGTCAGCCGACCGTCGTCTTGGTCGCGGTCACGAGTCAGCCCGGGTCAGGCTGCTCGTGCTCGGACTGGTGCTCGCGATGGACTCCGCCGCACAGTACCAATGGCACGGCCTCCAGGCCCGCCTCTGAGCCTTCGCCGCCTGCGTCCTCGCCGCCGGCGCCGTCTCCCCCTCTTCAGTGCGCACTGCCTCAGCATGAGTGAAGAGATGTGCAGCTATGTTGGGGTCCACGGCGCATGAGCACGCTCTGATCGGAGCGGGTGCCGGGTCCTCGTGCCGGTGGCCACGGGCGAGGTGGTGACGATCTTCGTCTCGGCCGCGGTGGCGGCGGTTGCGGCCGTCGACCGTCTGTTCAACCAGACGCACATCGACCATCTCGGCGTGCTCGCCCTCGCCGGCGCGATCGGCTTCATCGGCAACGAGCTCGCCTCGCAGATCCGGCTGCGTGCGGGACGGCGGATGGACAGCCCGGCACTGATCGCGGACGGCAACCACGCCCGCGTCGACGGCTTTGTCAGCCTCGCGGTCGTGGCCAGCGCTGCGGTTGTCGCAGCCGGGGTTCCGATCGCTGATCCGCTGATCGGTCTGAGCATCAGTGGCCTCATCCTCAGGATCACCGTGCAGTCGTGGAAGACCGTCCGCGCCGACCGCGCCGCGGAAGATCACGACGACCACCACTGAGCGACGTAGCGGTTCGTCGGAACCGAACCGAGCGGTACGACTCGAACGAACCATGGTCGCGAACCCGTTCACCTTCGATCGCCCGCTGCCGGCCGACCAGCTCGTCGACCGCGCTGCCGAGCTCGAGCAGCTGCTCGGGTTGGCGGCCTCCGGGCAGTCGGTGCGCCTCGCCGCCCCGCGGCGCTACGGCAAGACGACGCTCATAAACGCCTTGGCCGGCGCGGCTGGGAGGCGCACGAGATGATCCCGACGGTCGTCGACCTCTCCGGGCGGGGAGCGCACCGCTCGCCCCGCGCGCCTGCCCGCGGATGACGATCGACTTCCCGCACGCCTCGCGCGGTACCGTCCCGGCCATGAGCACCGTCCAGGCCCCCACCCGTCGCCGCGCCCTCTACGAAGACGACCACGAGGACTTCCGCGAGTCCTTCCGGCGCTTCCTGGCCAAGGAGGTCGTGCCGCACTACGACCAGTGGGAGAAGGACGGCATCGTCCCGCGCGAGATCTTCGCCTCCGCCGGCGCCAACGGGTTCCTCGGCATGCAGGTGCCCGAGGAGTACGGCGGCGCCGGAGTCGGTGGCGACTTCCGCTTCAACGCGATCATCGGCGAGGAGTGCTGCGCGGCCAACCTCGGTGGCTTCTCCGTCGGCCTCACGCTGCACAACGACGTCTGCCTGCCCTACTTCCTCGAGTACTGCAACGAGGAGCAGCGCGAGCGTTGGCTGCCCGGCATCGTCTCGGGCGAGCTGATCACCGCGGTCGCGATGACCGAGCCGGGCACGGGCTCCGACCTCGCCGGCATGCGCACGAAGGCGATCCGCCAGGACGACGGCGACTACCTGATGGACGGCGCGAAGACGTTTATCACGAACGGCATCAACGCCGACCTCATCATCACCGCCGCCAAGACCGACCCCACGCAGCGCCACCGCGGCATGTCGATCTTCATCGTCGAGCGCGACACGCCGGGCTTCGAGCGCGGGCGCAACCTCGAGAAGGTCGGCATGCACTCACAGGACACCGCGGAGCTCTTCTTCACCGACGCGCGGGTCCCGGCCGCCAACATGCTCGGCGACGTCGAGGGGCAGGGCTTCAAGCAGCTGGTCCGCAACCTCGCGCAGGAGCGCCTCTCGATCGCGATCCTCGGCGTGGGCGTCGCGCAGGCCGCGCTCGAGGTGACCCTCGACTACGTCAAGGAGCGCCAGGCGTTCGGCCAGTCGATCGGCTCCTTCCAGGTCTCGCGCCACAAGCTCGCGGAGTGCCGGGCGGAGATCGACTGCGTGCAGGCCTTCGTCGACCAGTGCACGCGCGAGCTGTGCGACGGGACGCTCACCCCGGAGCGCGCCGCGTCGGCCAAGCTCGTGGCCACCGAGCTGCAGGGCGTCGTGACCGACAAGTGCGTGCAGCTCCACGGCGGCTACGGCTACATGACCGAGTACGCGGTCGGCCGCATGTACGCCGACGCGCGCGTGACGCGCATCTACGGCGGCGCGAACGAGATCATGAAGGAGATCGTCGGCAAGGGCCTGGGGGTGTGACCCTCCCGCTCACCGACCTGCTCGACCAGCTGCGCGCGCACCGCTGGGTCGACCTGACGCACGCCTTCGCCCCAGGCATCCCCCACTACGCCGGCTTCCCGGACGAGCAGCGCACGACGCTCTACCACTTCGATGAGGGCGTCGGGACGATGGGTGCCGGGTTCCTCGCGCACGAGTACCGCCACGTCGGCCAGTGGGGCACGCACTGCGATCCCCCCGCCCACTTCGCGCGCGACGGGCGAACCCAGGACGCGATCGGGGTCGAGGAGATGATCCTGCCGCTCGTGGTGCTCGACCTGCGCGCGGCGGTGGCAGCCGATCCGGACGTCGCGCTGGGCGCGGAGCACGTCCGCGCGCACGAGGCCGAGCACGGCCAGATCCCGACAGGCTGCTTCGTGGCGGCCTGCTTCGGCTGGAGCGAGAAGTGGCCCGACGGTGACGCGATGGCCAACCGCGACGCCGACGACACCGCGCACTCGCCGGGCTGGGGCGTCGACGCGCTGGAGCTGCTCGTCGAGCAGCGCGGCGCCACCGCGATCGGCCATGACGTCACGGACACGGACCCCGGGTCGCTCGTGAGCGCGGGGCAGGTCCCGGCCGAGACCTACATCCTGGGCGCGGACCGTTGGCAGCTCGAGCTCATGGCCAACCTCGAGGCGCTCCCGCCGCGCGGTGCGCTGATCGTGGCGACCTGGCCCAAGCCCCTGGGCGGCACGGGCTTCCCCGCGCGCGCCTTCGCGATCTGCCCGGCTTGAGCGCGTCAACCCGTCGAATCACCGCCGCATGGGCGGAAGATCGACGAGTCGACGTCAGCTGACGCCGACGAGGTCCACGACGAAGACGAGCGTCTCGTCGGGACCGATGACGCCGCCGGCGCCCTGCTTGCCGTACGCGAGGTGCGGCGGGATCGTGATGCGGCGGCGCCCGCCGACCCTCATCCCCTCCACGCCCTGATCCCAGCCCGGGATGACCTGCCCGGCGCCGAGGCCGAACTCGAAGGTGTCGCCGCGATCCCACGAGGCGTCGAACTGCTTGCCGCCTGCGTGCGCGACGCCGACGTAGTGGACCTCGACGGTCTGGCCCGCCGCGGCCTCGGGGCCGTCGCCGACGGTGAGGTCGTCGAGCTCGAGCTCGCCGGGCGCCGGCCCCTCCGGAACGTCGACGGTGGGCTTCTCGGATGCGGACATGGCGACGACCCTACCCGGGCGGCCTCAAGAAGCGGCTCCCTCACGACGGCGCCTCATCTCGAAACCGGTTCTCAGCCCTTGAACGTCGAAGGACCCGAGTCTCCGAACGGCTCGTCGCGCTCGCGGACCGCGGCGCGGAAGCCCGCCGTGGCCGCTCGCTGCTGGAAGGCGTAGCCCTCCGGCGTGTGGCGGGCCATCCCGTCGAGGAGCGTGCCGAGCAGCTGGGTGCTGTCGAGGCCCTGGCTCTTGAGCGACTGGTTGACGAGCAGCTTCATCATCTGCAGCTGGTTGAGCGGCATCCGGGCGATGCGCTCCACGAGCGCATCGGTGCGCGCGTCGAGCTCGTCGGGTGCGGGCGCCTCGATCGCCAGCCCCCACTCCAGCGCCTCGGCGCCCGACAGGCAGTCGCCCGTGAAGAGCAGCCGCTTGGCGCGCTGCGGCCCGAGGCGGTGCGCCCACATCGACGTCGTCGGCGAGCCCCACACGCGGGCCGGCGGGTAGCCGATCTTCGCGTCGGCGGCGATCACGAGCAAGTCGGAGCAGAGCGCGAGGTCCGTGCCGCCGGCGACGCAGAAGCCGTGCACCTTGCAGACGACGGGCTTGGAGCAGTCGAACAGCGTCATGAACGCCTTGACGTTGCGGCCCATCATCGCCAAGTCGACCATCGGATCCCAGGTGCCGGCCGGGTCGTGATTGGCTGTCTGCACAGCCGGATCCAGTGGCGAGCCGATTGGCGGTCGATTCCCGCCGAACGTGCCGTCGGAGAGGCCCTCAGCGCTGTCGACGAGGTCGTAGCCGCCGCAGAAGCCCTTGCCGTTGCCGGCCAGCAGCACCACGTGGACCGCCGGGTCGAGATCGGCCTGCTCGACGCAGGCGGCCAGCTCGCCGATGAGCTGCGCCGTCAGGCCGTTGCCGCGACCGGGGCGATCGAGGGTGATGCGGGCGACCTGCCCGTCCACCGCATAGGTCAGGGTCTCGAGCGCCGGCGACACGGCCGCCAGCCTACGGCCGCGCTACCTGCGCTTGACGCCGGTGAAGCGTCGCGGCAGCCCGAACGGCGAGATCTGGTCGGCCGCCGCGCCTGCGAAGGCGCGCGGCTCCAGCTTGGCCGTCAGCTCACGCAGCTCCTGCTTCTCGGGCTCGGAGAGGCTGCGGCCGCGACGTGCGAGGTCGGCGATGCGGCGCGCCTCCCCCGGCCCGAGCTGCTGCAGGTGGCGCCGCGCGAGCAGCGCCACCTGCGCGATGGCGAGCACCCGGAAGATCGGAAGCTGCTTGGAGGCGCGACGCAGGGCGGCGCGCTTGGCCAGACGGGAGAGCACGAGACGTTCCTGCCCGCCGCTGCCGCGGGTCAGTCCTGCCGCGGCGCCGCGCGGAAGCGAACCTGGAAGCGCGCGCCGCCGAGCGCCTCGGAGTCGTCGAGCTCGAGCTCGGCGCCGTGGTGGCCGACCTGCTGGGCGACCAGCGCGAGCCCCAGGCCCGAGCCCTGGGCCGTGGTGCCGGCGACCCGCGCGAACGGCTCGAAGACCCGCTCGCGCTCGCATTCCGGGATCCCGGGTCCGTCGTCCTCCACGGTGAGCTGCGTCTGGTCGCCGTCGCCCTCGAGCGCCACGCGGACCGTGCCGCCGTCGCGGCCGTGGCGCGAGGCGTTCTCGACCAGGTTGTCGAGCACGAGCCGCAGCCCGGGCACCCAGCCCTCGACCTCCACCGCGTCCTGCGGGAGCTCGACTTGCCAGCGCGTCTTCGGGTGGCGCGCGGCGGCCCCCTCCAGCGTCTGGTCGAGCAGCTCGGCCAGATCGACGCACGTGTGCTCGAGCGGCGCCGCATCGCCGCGCGCGAGGGCCTGCAGGCCGTCGAGCAGCGCCACGAGGCGCCGCTGCTCGGCTAGGGCGTCGTCGAGCAGCTCGGCGCGCCGCTGCTCCGGGATCTCCGGGTGGCGCCGCAGCGCGGAGAGGTTCGCCTGCACGGTGGTCAGCGGCGTGCGCAGCTCGTGACCCGCGTCGGCGGCGAAGCGGCGCGTGGCCTCCAGCGCGCGCTCGCGGTCGGCCGACGAGCGCGCGATGCGGGTCAGCATGGCGTCGAAGCTCGCGGCGAGCGCGCGCAGCTCGCCCGGCCCCTCGTCGCTGGGGATGCGCCGGTCGAGGTCCTCGTCGCCCGCGATGCTCGCCGCCAGCGTGCGCAGGCGTCGCAGCGGTCTCAGCAGCAGGTTCGCGAAGGCGAACGTGCCCGCGGCGGCGACCAGCAGCGCCAGGCCGCCAAGCAGCAGCAGGCTGCGGTCGAGCTCGCGCTGGCGGCGCTCGACGCGCTCCAGGCGCGTGGCGACCTCCAGTCGGGCCGGAAGCGATGCGTCCTTGAGCGAGGTCGTGTAGACGCGATAGCGCCTGCCGCCGGCCTCGAGCGTGCGCAGGCCGTCACGCGCGGCCGTCGGCGTCGACGGCGGCGTGCCGACCCGCGAGAGCTCCGAGGTGGCGAGCGTCAGCCGCAGCGAGGTGCCCGAGGCGCGCAGCACGTCGTCGAGGCGACGGTCGGCGAGCGGGAGCTCCTTCTGGACAGCGTCGAGCGCGTTGGGCCGCGAGAAGTCCGCGGTGCGCCGCAGGCGCTCGTCGACGCTCTCACGCTCCGAGCGCGCCACGTAGCGTGAGACGGAGACGCCGGAGACCAGCAGCACGGCCGCCAGGACGGCCGCGACGCCCGACGTGAGGCGCCCGCGGAGGCTGCGCATGGACGCCAGCCTACGGGCGCAGCACGAAGCCGACCCCGCGCACGGTGTGCAGGAGCCGCTCCTCGCCGCCCGCCTCGAGCTTGCGGCGCAGGTAGCCGACGAAGACGTCGGCGACGTTCGTGCCGGGGTCGAACGTGTAGCCCCAGATCTCCTCGTGCAGGCGCTTGCGCTCGAGCACCTCGCCCGGATGGCGCAGGAACAGGTGCAGCAGCTCGAACTCCCGCCGGGTGAGGCCCAGGTCGCGGTCCGCACGCCGGGCGCTCTGCTCCTGCGGATTGAGCGCGACGTCGCCGACGGTGAGCGCGACGTCGGAGCCCGCGGGACGACGCCGCAGCAGCGCGTGCAGGCGCGCGGCGACCTCCTCGAGGGCGAAGGGCTTGACGACGTAGTCGTCGGCGCCGGCCTCCAGGCCGCGAACGCGGTCGTCGACCTCGTCGCGCGCGGAGAGGATGCAGACCGGGACGTCGTCGCCCGAGCCGCGCAGCCGGCGCAGCACCTCCAGCCCGTTGAGGTCGGGCATCGCGAGGTCGAGCAGCAGGACGTCGGGATGCTCTGAGGAGGCCGCGGCCAGTGCGGCGCGACCGCCCGAGGCCGGGATGACGCGGAAGCCCTCGAGCTCGAGCCCTGCGGCGACGGAGCGACGGATGCCCGGGTCGTCGTCGACGAGGAGGACCAGCGGTCGGTGTGAGGCGTCGGCCATGCCGACACGATGACGCAGGGCAGGCTCCCGTGCCCGGCGGACGCGGCTTGCCCCGTCTCGAGGCGAGTTGCGCGGGATTCGCTCGCGCTCGCGCCGCATCTGGAAGCATCGCGCCGTGCGCTGTCCGCAGAGGGTCGTCGTGGCGGTCCTGATCGTGAGTGGATCGTGCTCGGTCGCGCCCTTCGCGGACGCTGCGGTGGTCGTCGGCTCCCCGGGCGCCGACGTGATCGCCGGCACTCCGGGTCCGGACATGCTCGCCGGCGGCTTCAACAGCGACCGCATCGACGGCCTCGGAGGGGCCGACGGGCTCTTCGGGGACTCCGGCGACGACCGCCTCGACGCGGGAGCGGGCGACGACTCGCTCGACGGCGGCACGGGCAACGACCGCCTGAGCGGCGGCCCCGGGAACGACGCCATCGACGGTGGCGACGGCGACGACGTCGTCCGCGGCGGGCCGGGCGACGACTACGTCGTCGAGCGTGGGTTCGGCAACGATCGCCTGCTGGACGGCGGCGACGGCGATGACTACGTCGACGGCAACCGCGGCGACGACCCGCTCGTCCTCGGCGGGACCGGCGACGACATCCTGCGCGGCGGGTCCGGTGACGACCGGCTCTACGGCGGCCCTGGGGACGACCGGCTCGACGGCGGCAGCGGGCCGGACCTCGTGGAGGGCGGCGAGGGCGACGACCTCCTCGTCGCCACGGGCGCCGCCGACGTGGTCCTCGGCGGCCCCGGCGACGACCGGGTCGTCGCCACCAACGCCCGGACGATCGACTGCGGAGACGGCGACGACCGGCTCGTACTGCGGTCCAGCGCGCGCCCGCAGGTGATCGGCTGCGAGGAGATCGAGCGGCGCACCGACGTGGAGGTGCCGACGGACGCGCTGATGGGTGGCCCGCCGCACGCGGGATTCGCCACCGGTGGTCCGACCGCTGCCTCCGCCGGTTCGCTCAACCAGCTCAACGTCAACGTGCTGCGCGGCGGACCCTTCGCCGACCACGTGATCGGCACCGACCGCTCGACCGAGAAGCTGCCGAGCGCCGACCTGCTGCTCGGCGGTGCCGGCGACGACGTGCTCGAGGGGCTCGGCGGCAACGACCACCTGGAGGGCGAGGCCGATGACGACCTGCTGCTCGGCGGCGAGGGCGACGACCAGCTCTACGGCCGCACCGGCGCCGACCGCCTCGACGGCGGGCCGGGCGACGACCTGCTCGAGGGCGGCCGCGGGACGGACGTCCTGCGCGGCGGCCCGGGCCGCGATCGCCTCAACGGCGGTCTCGACCCCGACCGGATCTTCGGCGGCCCCGGCGACGACATCGTCGTGGCCATGGGCGGCGGCGCCGATCGCGTCGACTGCGGTCCTGGCGCCGACAAGGCCTACGTCGACTCGACCGACACGGTGCGCAACTGCGAGATCACCGCTCGGGCGCGCAAGCGCATCCTGCGGCGATAGGCAGGACGCCGGGCCGGTAGGCGCTAGCCGGTAGGCGGTATCCGGTAGAGCGACGCCGGGCGGGCGGTGATGCGCCGGGCGAGCGAGCGCTACGCCCGGGGCCCGCCGCTCGTACTCAGCCGCGCGCGACGCGCTCGCAGTCGTCCGCGACCCTGTCACCGCGGTCGGCCCGGACGACGTCGCGGCCGGGGCCGCAGGAGATCTGGTCGAAGGAGCCGTCACGGGCCTGCACGCTGTCGTTGCCGGCGCCGGCGGCGATCGTGTCCCGCCGGTCGTTGCGCGTCGCGGCGTAGATCTTGTCGTTGCCCGAACCGCCCAGCAGCGTGTCGGCGCCGCGCCCGCCGGTGAGGGTGTCGTTGCCTGCGTCGCCCGCGATGAGGTCGTTGCCCGAACCGCCGTTGATCACGTCCTTGCCGCCGCGCCCGTAGAGCCGATCGTTCCCGGCGCGGCCGACGATCCGGTCAGCTCCGCTCGTCCCGTGGATGACGTCGTTCCCGTTGGTGCCGGTGCGCGTGGCCGACCAGGCAACCGACGTGCCAGAAGTGGCGATCAGTACGAGGGCGAGGAGCGTGCGGCCGCGGGACATGGTCCCAAGATGACGCAAGGCGCCGCCCGGACGAAATGCAAGCGCCGTTCCTCACACGTTCCTCACGATGCGTGAGGAGTGTGTGAGACACCCTCGGCTTCCGGCCCGCGGCAGGGCAGTCTGGCCTTCGAACGATCAACCCGAACTTCGGAGGAAGCACATGCTCGACATGAGGAAGCACACGGTGGCCGCGGTCGCCACGCTCGGACTGCTCGTCCCCGCCACGGCCTTCGCCGCGACGGTCAACGGTGGTCCCGGCAGCGAGAAGCTCCGCGGCACGAACGGCCCCGACCAGATCGACGGCAACGCCGGCAACGACCGCATCTTCGGCTTCGGTGGCGACGACCGCCTCGTCGGCGGCTCGGGCAACGACCGCGTCTTCGGCGGCGCCGGCAACGACTCCCTCTCCGGCGTCCAGGGCAACGACCTGCTCAACGGCGGCTCGGGCAACGACACGATCTCCGGTGACGCGAACAACACGGGCGACCGCACGTCCTTCGATCGCATCTACGGTGCCTCGGGCGACGACAAGCTCTTCGGCGGCGACTCGCGCGACCGCATCCACGGCGGCAGCGGCAACGACGTCTCCGACGGCCAGAACGGCAACGACCTCATGTCGGGCGGCTCGGGCGACGACGTGCAGAACGGCGGCGCAGGCAACGACCTGATCTTCGCCAACGTCGGCCAGGACACGTCCTTCGGCGGCGACGGCAACGACACGCTGTGGGCCCTGGCCCGCTCCGACGTCAAGCCCGGCCCGAACGGCGCGGTCGACCAGGTCGGCGACACGCTGGACGGCGGCAACGGAAACGACCGCTTCCGCACCCGCGACGGCGAGGTCGACCGCATCACGTGCGGCAACGGCACCGACCGCGCGTTCCTCGACAACGTCGACGTCATCACCGACGCGACGGCGGAGAACCCGAAGGGCTCCTGCGAGGTCGTCGAGCGCAAGGCGCCGAGGGCCAAGGGCGGCAAGGACGACAAGACCGAGCGCGCCCAGAGCTCCCCCAAGGAGGAGAAGGCCACCTCGTAGTCCCCGCTTCACCCCGGGAAGTCCGGAGCGCCGCCCCGAGCAATCGGGGCGGCGTTCTGCGTTGGTGAAGCCGCCGGGGGTGATGCGGTGATGCGGTAGCATCAGGTCGTGCGCACCACCCTTGACATCGACGACGACGTGATGGCCGCAGCCCGCGAGCTCGCGTCCGACAGCTCCCGCTCGCTCGGAACCGTCGTCTCCGACCTCGCGCGACGGGGGTTGACACCGGCGAGGGTCGAGGCGGAAGGCGCCATGCCGGTCATCCGCGTTCCCGTCGGCACGCCGGCCATCACCCCGGAGATGGTGCGCCGCGCACTGGACGAGGACTGACGCCGTGGCGCTGCTGGACGTCAACGCGCTCGTGGCCCTGGCCTGGGACTCGCACGTCCACCACGTCGCGATGCGAAGCTGGTTCGTCAGGACGGGCGCCGACGGCTGGGCCACCTGCCCGGTGAGCGAGAGCGGCTTCGTCCGGGTGTCGTCGAACCCGAAGGTGCTCCCGAGCCCCGTCTCGGTGGTCGCCGCTCGCAAGGTGCTCGCTTCGCTTCGCGGCGTGGCCGGGCACCGGTTCGTGGTGGACGACGTCTCGCCGACCGACGCCGATGTTCCCGCGCTGCTCGGTCATCGACAGGTGACCGACGCGCAGCTGCTGACCCTCGCGCGCCGCGACGGCACTCGCCTGCTCACCTTCGACTCCGGCATCGCGGCGCTGGCCGGCGGTCGCGACGTCGAGCTGCTCACGCTCTGAACGCGCGGCTCAGGCGAGAAGCCGGAGGGCGAAGAGCGTCGCGCTGACTGCGGTGGCGAGGTTCAGGCTCGAGACCCCCGGCGCCATCGGCAGCGCGAGCCGTCCGTCGGCCCGGGCCTGCAGCTCGTCCGTGAGCCCGTCGCGCTCCGTGCCGAAGGCGAGGATCGCCCCGGGCGCTACCGCGCGCGGGTCGAAGCGCTCCCCGCTGGGGTCGAGCGCCAGCAGCGGCCGCGGACCCGTCGGGAGCTCCTTGAGGCGGTAGACCGGCAGCGCGAAGTGCAGGCCCGCCGAGCCGCGCAGCGCGTCGGGGTGCCAGGGGTCCTGGCGGCCGGTGGTGAGGACCCCGCCGGCACCGGCGGCGGCCGCGACGCGCACCGCGGCGCCGAGGTTGCCGAGGTGGCGCGGATCCTCGAGCAGCACGAGCGGCGGGCCGCCCTGGCGTGCCAGCAGCACGTCGGGATGCGGCAGCCGCGGTCGCCGGGCGACCGCCACGACCTGCGCGCGCGGGACGACCGCTGCGAGCTCGTCGGCGCCGACGAGCTCGACGTCCCAGGCGACGTCCGGCGCCATCCGCGCCCGCAGCGCCTCGAGCTCCTGGGGATCCGCCGTCCACGCGCCGAGCACCTCGGCGCCGAAGCGCGTCGCGTGCTTGAGCGCGTGGAAGCCCTCGAGCACCGCCAGGCCGCCGTCGCGCCGCGCCCGCGCGACGTCCGCGAGGCGCATCGACCCCGGCTGCTCCCGTGCGCGTCTGCTCATCGACCGCATTGTGGCCGCTGAGTGCCGCCTTTAGAACCGGTTTCGAGATCAGGCTCACGGCCGGGCCTTTTCGAAACCGGTTCTCAGCCCTGACGCTGGGGTCCGACGGCACTCGGCGCAGAAGCGATAGGACTTCGGCCGTGCCGCAGACCACCTCGCGCCGGCGCTGCCTCCTCCTGCTCGGCGCCGCGTCGCTGGCGGGCGGCAGGCCCGTGCACGAGGTCGAGGCCGAGCTGCGGCGCCTCGGCTCCGCGCTCGGCGCGAGCGACGTGCAGTGCGCCGCGACGCCCACGGGGCTCTTCGTCAGCTTGGGCAGCGACGAGGCGGCGGGCTTCGAGGCCGTCAGCGCCCCCTTGCGCTTCGACCAGGCCGCCGGGGTCGACGCGATCGGCCGTCGCGTCCTGGCGGGCGGGCTCGGCCCGGACGACGCCGTCGGCGAGCTGCGCGCGGTGCTCGCCGCCTCGCCGCGCGTCCCGCGCTGGGCGGCCGCCGCCGGCCTGCTGCCGGTCGGTGCCGGGCTCGCGCTGATCCTCCAGCCCTCGTGGGCGAACGTCGCCGCCGCGGTGCTCTGCTCGCTGCTGGTCGCAGGCCTCGTCGAGCTCGCCTCCCGCTCGCCGCTGGTCGCCACGCTGCTGCCCGTCGTCGCCGCCTTCGCCGTGGGCTGCCTGATCTTCCTGGCCGCCGACGCCGACCTGCTCGACGGGCCGCCGCTGCGCACGCTGCTGGCGCCGCTGGCGGTGCTGCTGCCCGGCGCGCTGATCGTCACGGGCATGTCCGAGCTCGCGGCCGGCGCGATGGTCGCGGGCACCGCACGCCTGGTCTTCGGCACGGTGCAGCTGCTGCTGTTCACCTTCGGGGTGCTCGCCGCGATCCGCGTCGTCGGGGTTGCGCCCGAGGAGCTCACGAACGTCCGCGTCGACGAGCTCGGCGCCTGGGCGCCGTGGGCCGGGCTGGTGCTCGTGGGCGTCGGCGTCTTCCTGAACCTCAGCGCGCCGCGCGGCGTGCTGGGCTGGATGCTGGGCCTGCTCGGTCTGACCTTCTTGGTGCAGACCGTGGGCCAGGAGGCCTACGGTGCATCCGTCGGGGCCTTCGCCGGTGGGGTGGTCGCGTCGCTCGGCGCGGCGATGGCCCAGCGCCTCCCCCACGGCCCGCCCGCGCTCGTCGTCTTCCTCCCCGCCTTCTGGCTGCTCGTGCCCGGCTCGCTCGGGCTCGTGGGCACGACGCAGCTCGCGGCCGACACGGGCGACGGCTTCGCGACCGCGACGGGAGCGGTGGCGGTGATCGTGGCGATCGCGCTGGGCGTGCTCTTCGGCTCGGCGGTCGGGCGGGCGCTGGAGCGCGGGTGACAGGCGGACCTCGGGGGCGAAGGGACGTGACACGCAGCCGGGACACACCACCAGACTGCGGGCGCGGGCTCGAGATGTACGCGAGGCGCCCGTCCGGGGCCAGGGCCGCACCAAAATCATTCACCGTGCATCCGCCAGACGCGTGCGGATGAGCGCCCCGTCACGGAGCGAGAGTTCGACGACGCGCGCGAGTGCGCTTACGGCGCCGAGACGTGCAACTTCATCGGCATCTACACGGAGGACGCCGACGGCAGCGGGCTCGAACCCGTCGTTCGTGGGACCCTCGCGCTGTACGCCGCCCTCGCGGCCCTCGTCGTCACCGTCAACGTCCTGCTCCTGCGGCGCCGCCCCTCCTAGGCCGCGCCGGCCAGGACCTTGCGGATGCGCTTCGGCGAGACGGCCCTGCGGGAGCCGAGGGCCTGGGCGAAGAGGGAGACGCGCAGCTCCTCCAGGAGCCAGGGCACCTCGCGCATCGCCTCGGGCACCGGACGGCCTGCGGGGAGCGCGGCGATCCTCGCCGAGCGCTCGTCCTCGAGCGCGCGGAGCTCGGCCGTGCGCTGGCGGTCGAGCGCCGGGTTCTGGGCGACGCGGTCGAGGCGGTGGGCGGCGGCGACGAGGTAGCGGAAGAGGTCCGGGAGCCGCGCGGCGCCCGTGGCGGTCAGGAAGCCCGGGCCGATGAGCCCCGCGAGCTGCACGGCGACGTCGTCGCGGGCGTGCTCGGCGTCGGGGCGCACGGGCCGCTCGAGGCGCTCGCGCACGGCCTGCGCCGCGTCGAGCACGCGGACCGCTTCGAGGACGAGCGCGAGCGTCCGCTCGGCCAACGAGCCCGCGACGTGGTCGCGCAGCCGGATCCAGGCGTCCTGATCCCAAGCCGGGCCGCCCGCCTCGGCCAGGAGCTCCTCGGTCGCGGCCCGCCGCGCGTCGGCGATCACCGCTCCAAGCGCGCCCTGCGGCGCGGCGGCGAGGGCCACCTGGGTCGGCAGGTCGAGGCGGTCGCGGACCCAGCGCGTCGGGTTGCGGACCCCGAGGTCGAGGAGCCGCAGGGTGCCCAGGCGCATCGCGTCGGCCTGCGCGAGGGGTGTGTCGAGCAGCCGCACGCCGACGGCCTCCCCCTCGTCGACGAGCGTCGGGTAGGCCTGCACCGCGCCGCTCGTGCCCGGGAGCCCCACCGCCCGTGGAAGCGTCCCGAACGCCCAGCGCGTCTCTCCCGTGCGCTCCAGGCCGGGCGCTGCGGCGGCGAGCTCGGCCTGCAGCCGCGGGCGGACCTGCTCGCGCAGGAGGTCGAGGTCCTCCCCCACGGCGATGACCGAGCCCTGCTCGTCCTCGACGCTGAAGCTCAGGCGCAGGTGCGCGGGCAGCTCCTCGACCTTCCACTCGCTCGCGGCGACGCGCACGCCGCGCCGGCGCTCGAGCTCCGCGCTCAGGACCTCCAGCAGCGGCGCGCTGCGCGGCTTCACGCCGGCCAGGATCTCGGCCACGAGGTCGGGGACCGGCACGAGCGGCTTGCGCTGCTCCTTGCTCAGCCCCCGGATGAGCGCGGTGAGCAGCTCGGCGCGGAACGCCGGGACCAGCCACTCGAAGCCGACGGGCCGCAGGGTCCCGAGCGCGGCGAGCGGCACGTGCGCGGTGATCCCGTCGTCGTCGGCGCCCGGCTCGAAGTGGTAGCTCAGCGCGAGGCGCAGCTCGCCCTGCTTCCAGACGGCGGGCCGCGCCTTGGGGTCGACCTCCGCACCGCCGCGCAGCAGCAGCTCCCGCGGGTAGGTCAGCAGCGCCGGGTCGGCGCGCCGCGCCTCACGCCACCAGCGGTCAAAGTGGTGGCCGCTGGCGACCTCCGCGGGCACGCGCGCGTCGAAGAAGTCCAGGCGCACGTCGTCGCCGACGAGCAGGTCGCGGCGGCGGGTGCGCTGCTCGAGCTGCTCGACCTCGGCCAGGCGCCGCCGGTTCTCGGCCACGAAGTCGTGGGGGCTCTCCCAGTCGTCCTCGACCAGCGCGCGGCGCAGGAACAGCGCGCGCGAGAGCGCGGCGTCGATGCGGCCGTAGGCGACCGTGCGGCCTGCGACGATCGGCAGCCCGTAGAGCGTGACGCGCTCCGTGGCCACGACCGACGCCCGCTCGGGCTCCCAGCGCGGCTCGGAGTAGTCGCGTTTGACGAGGTGCGGCGCGAGCGGCTCGATCCACTGCGGCTTGATCTCCGCGGCCGTCCGGGCGAACAGCCGCGAGGTCTCCACGAGCTCGGCCGCCATGACCCACTTGGCCTGCGCACGGGAGAGCGACGAGCCCGGGAAGAGCGCGAAGCGCGAGCCGCGCGCGCCCTCGTACTCCCGCCCGCGCGGGGCCTTGAGCCCAACGTGGGAGAGCAGCCCGCTCAACACCGCGACGTGCACAGCCTGGGGCTCGGCCCGCGTCTGGTTGATGCGCACCCCGACGCCCTCGGCCGCACTGCGCAGCTGGCCGACGAGGTCCTGCCACTCGCGGACGCGCAGGTAGTGCAGGAACTCCGCCTTGCAGCGCTTGCGGAACTGGTTGCCCGACAGCTCGGCCTGCAGGCCTTCGAGGTAGCGCCACAGCTCGAGGTAACCGAGGAAGTCCGAGCTCTCGTGCTTGAAGCGCGCGTGGCTCTGGTCGGCCTGGGCCTGGAGGAGGCTCGGTCGCTCGCGCGGATCCTGGATGGAGAGCGCGGCGGCGACCACGCACAGCTCCTGCGCGCACGCGAGGCGGTCCGCCTCCAGGACCATGCGCCCCAGGCGCGGGTCGACGGGCAGGCGCGCGAGCTTGCGCCCGAGCGGCGTTAGTCGCTTGCCGGGGTCGGCCGCCTCCGGGTCGATCGCGCCGAGCTCGTGCAGGAGGTTCACGCCGTCGCGGATCTGGCGGCGGTCGGGCGGGTCGAGAAAGCCGAAGTCCTCCACCTCCCCCAGGCCGAGCGCGGCCATCGAGAGGATCACCGAGGCGAGGTTCGTGCGCTGGACCTCGGGATCGGTGAAGCGCGGGCGCGCGTCGAAGTCCTCCTCGGAGTACAGGCGGATGCAGATCCCGGGCGCCTCGCGGCCGCAGCGGCCCTTGCGCTGGTCGGCGCTGGCCTGCGAGACCGCCTCGATCGGCAGGCGCTGGACCTTCAGCCGCGCGGAGTAGCGCGAGATGCGCGCCGTTCCCGGGTCGATGACGTAGCGGATGCCGGGCACGGTGACCGATGTCTCCGCGACGTTCGTGGCCAGCACGACCCGTCGGTTCGTGTGAGGGCGAAAGGCCTTCTGCTGCTCGGCGACGCTCAGGCGGGAGTAGAGCGGCTGGATCTCCACGCGCGAACCCAGGCGACCCGTCAGCACCTCGGCGGTGTCGCGGATCTCGCGCTCCCCGCTGAGAAAGACGAGGACGTCGCCGGGGCCCTCCGCGATCAGCTCCTCGACCGCGTCGCCGATCTGGTCGATGGGGTCTGCCGCGGCCTCGTCCTCGCCCGCGGGCTCGGTGTGGCGGACCTCGACGGGGTACGTGCGCCCGCTCACCTCGACGACAGGCGCGCCGCCGAAGTGCTCCGCGAAGCGCCCGGGGTCGATCGTCGCGCTGGTGATGATGAGCTTCAAGTCGGGCCGGCGGGGCAGCAGCTCGCGCAGGTAGCCCAGCAGGAAGTCGATGTTCAGGCTGCGCTCGTGGGCCTCGTCGACGATGATCGTGTCGTAGCGACGCAGGAGGCGGTCGTGCTGGATCTCGGCGAGCAGCAGGCCGTCGGTCATGAGCTTGAGCAGCGTGTCGGCGGTGGACTTCTGCGTGAAGCGCACGGAGTAGCCGACGACCCCGCCGAGCGGGACTCGGAGCTCCTCGGCGATGCGCTCGGCCACCGTGCGCGCGGCGAGGCGGCGCGGCTGCGTGTGGGCGATCGTGCCGCGGATGCCGCGTCCGAGCTCGAGGCAGATCTTCGGCAGCTGCGTCGTCTTGCCCGAGCCGGTCTCGCCGGCCACCACGACGACCTGGTGGTCGCCGATCGTCTCGAGCAGCTCTCCACGGCGGGCGCTGACGGGCAGCTGCGGCGGATAGCTGAGCTCGGGGACCGACGCGCGCCGCTGGGCGACGCGGGCGTCGGCGTGCTCGAGCTCGTCGAGGAGCAGCTCGCGCTCGCGCGAGCGGCCGTCGGGGTCCTCGATGGAGCGCAGACGCTGGAGGCGGCTGCCGAGCCGGTGCTCGTCTCGCACGGTCAGCTCCGCCAGGCGCCGCCGCAGCTCGGAGACGTCTGATGCAGCGGCCATCGCTCCCACTCTAGGAGCGGCTCCGCCGCCCTCCGGCATGCGCTGGTCGAGAGAAGGCTCCCTCTCGAACCTCTCTCCGGCCAGCTCCAGAGCCACCGTCAGAAGCGCGTGACCGCGCCGATGCCCTCCACCGCGGCAAGCTCCGCCGCCGGCGCGGGGAGCAGCACCTCGGCCGCCTGCTCGTAGGCCAGCGCGACGGCCGCCTCGATGACGTTGGGCAGCTGCTCCATCTGCGTGCCGTCGGCCGGGCACTCCGCCAGGTGCAGGCCGAGCAGGCCGCAGGCCGGGCAGCGCGAGCCGGGCGACTGCAGCTGCGGATCGACGACGAGCGTCTCCACCCGCCGCTCGGAGAGCGCGCCGAGGGTCGTGCGCAGCCCGCCGACGCCGTGGCCTCCCGGGGTGCCCACGCCTTGGGCCAGGCGCTCGAGCACCGCACGCTCGTGATCGCGGCGCGCCTCGACGATGACGGGCTCGGCAGCCGAGCGCACGGCCTCTGCGTCTGCGGCGGAGAGGTCGAGGTCGACCCAACCCGCCAAGCGGTCGCGCACGTCGTGGTCGAGCTTGCCCTCGAGGTCCTTGCGGATGGTCTTTTGGCCCGCGAGCACGAGGCGGTCGTAGCGGCCTTCGCGCAGCGCGATCGCCAGCGCCTCGGCGACGTGGTCCAGGTGAACGCTCACCTCGTTCTCGATGGAACGCACGAAGCGGCCGTAGCTCCAGCCGCCCTGGCGGTGCTGGCCGTGGACCTCGTCGTCGAGGGAGCCGTCGAGCGGCATGCCGTCCTCGTTGCCCAGGTGGAAGCTCGCGCGGCTGCGGTCCACGAGCGCCACGCACCAGCGCGCACGGTCGGCCAGGCGCATGAGCGGCTCGACGTGGGCGCTCGAGTCGAGGACGACCTGGCTCGGGATCGGCGTCGGAAGCCGCAGCACCTCGACGGGTGCTCCGGGGCCGGGAGCGAAGATCGCCAGGGCACGCGCCCCCTCGACCGGGATGGCGCTCGGCTCGAGGCGCCCCGCGATCTCCGTCAGCGCGTCGCGCATACGGACGCGTGCGTCGTGGTCGAGCTGCCCGTCCTCGACCGCGCGCCGCGCCTCGTGCAGCAGCGCGTCGACCGCGGACTGCCGCGCCGGCGCCGTCGGGACCTTCGACGGGTCGAGGTCGAGGAAGAGCGAGAGGACCGCCCCGTCGCGGTGGGCAGCCAGCCGCCGGAGGGCGTCCTGGGAGACGTCGTTGACCATGCAAGCGCAGCTACCCGCGGACCCGGGCCGATACGCACACGCAGCTGCGGATCAGGCCAGCGTCGCGACCACCGCGCCGGCCGCGGCCAGCACGACGCAGAGCACGAGCATCCCGCCGGCCATCGTCTGCATCACCCGGTCCTCGTCGCGCAGCGTGGTTCCTGCCAGCCGGCCGGTCGCCGCCCGGTGCACGAGGCCCGCCGCGAGGATCACGACGCCGAGCGTGATGTACGGCCCGAGCGTGCCGCCGAGCACGAGGATGCCCACGAGGGTGAGCACCGCGAGCACGAGCGCGGCGCCGACGTAGGCGGTCAGCACCCGTCGTACGGGGTCGAGCTTCGCGCGCGGCGCGGGTGGCGCGACTGATCGCTTCGCGCGCGGCGCGGAGGCGGCGACGGTCCGCTTCGCGCCCGGCGCGGCCTTCGCGCCGGCCCGCGCCGGCTTCGATCCCCCGCCGGTCTGCGCCCGCGTGCGCGCCCGCTTGCCCATCGACGGCTCAGATGCCGCGAGTCGCCGGGCTACGAGCTCGGAGTGCGCTCGCGCTGCGCGAGCGCGTCGCGCAGATCCCCGAGGGTGGCCTGACGGCGCAGCAGCGCGAGGCGGTCGGGACCCTTCACGTCGTTGCCGGCCAGGGCCTCGGCGACGCGCTGCAGCTCCTCCTCGAGCGCGGCACCGGACAGGGCGGGAGCGGGAACACGTGGCATCGCACCACTCTACGGGTCGTCCCCTCGCCCCGCCGTACCGCGGGCACTAGCGTTCGGAGTCCGATGCGCCGCCTCGAGCCGACTCCGCCCCGCGTCGCGCTCGCGGTCCTCGTGGTCGTCGCGCTGGCGGCGCTCTGGCTCGTGCGCCCGCTGTGGCACGGCTTCGCGCTGCTCTTCTGGACCTCCCCCGTCGTCTGGCTGCCGCCCGTCCTGGTCCTGCTCGCGGGCGGCGTCGCGCTGCGCCGCGCGACGCAGTGGCGCACCCTGGAGGAGCTGCAGACCCCGCGCCGGCCCGACGCGAAGCTGCTCGCGTTCCCGATCGCCGCCTTCGTCCTGCTCGTCGCGGGCTCGGCCTTCAACGGCGCGCTCATCGCCCGCTCGCTCGCGAAGAGCACGTCCTTCGAGCTGATCCCCCAGCTGCCCGCGGGCGGCCAGGTGCGCCTGGTCCCGCGCGAGGTGGCCGAGCAGAACGCCTCGAGCGCGTTTAACTCCTCGACGGAGACGCTCACCGACTTCCGCATCGTGAGGACGCCGGAAGGGCTGAAGTGGACGGCGCTGCGCACGCCGCAGGGCCTGTTCCGGACGTTCTCCAAGAAGAGCCAGGGCCTCGTCGTCCTCGACGCGGAGCAGACTGCGCGCTCCCTGCGCCAGGTCGACGGTCGCCTCGCGGTGGCTCCGGGGCTGCAGGTGACCGACAACCTGCGCTGGAAGCTGCTCAAGCGCCGCTTCTTCGTCGAGCTGTCAGATCCCGTCGGGATCGAGACGCCCGAGGGGGTGAAGATCGTCGTCCCCTACCTCCAGCGCAAGGGCCTGCTCGTGCGGCGGCCCGTGCTGGGCGGCGTCTTCGTGGTCTCGGGCGACGGCGCGATCGAGGACCTCGAGCCCGCGGAGGCAGCCAAGCGCCCCGAGCTCGCGGCGACGGGACGGCTCTTCCCGGACACGCTCGCGCGCGCGGTGCAGGACTCCTACGCCTACAAGGGCGGAATCTTCAACAAGCTCTTCGTCCACGAGGACCAGACGCAGATCACCGACACGGCGCTCAACCGCCAGCCGTACCTGATCGACTTCGGGGGGGCGAGCGGCCTCGGGCCGCAGTGGGTGACGGTCGCCGAGCCCTACGGCCGCGCGTTCGCCGCTAGCGCGATCCTCCTCACCGACGCCGTGACCGGGAGGACGCGGGTGTGGCGGGTCCCCAAGGGCCAGTCGCTGAGCGGCAACCGGCGGGCGCTGGAGGCGGTCCGCGCGGTGTCCATCCCGGGCGTCGACTTCGGCCAGGGCGCGGGCGGCACCGGCAACTTCCGGGTGGTCGAGCCGCGCCCCGTCTTCGTCAAGGGTCGCCTCGTGTACCTCACGTCGATCATCCCGCTGAGCGCCAACTCGGTCTCGAAGACCGTCGTGGTCGACGCGGAGACCAACAAGCTCGTGCGCGTCTTCAGCAACGACACCGACCCGAACGCCGAGGCCGACACCCAGCGCTACCTGCGCACGGGAGAGCTGCCCGGCGGCGGAACGGAGGGCGCGTCGAGTGCAAGCGCGGCGGGCGATCCGCCGCCGGCGGCGGGCGGCGCGACGGGCGCGAGCGGTACCGCGGGCGCTGCGGGTGGCTCAGGCTCTCGCGGCGGCGCGGGAGGGGGCGGCGCAGGAGGCGGCGGCGCGGCTGGCGGCGGCGCGAGCGGCGCTGCGGGCTCGGTCGACCAGCAGCTCGACCGCCTGCTCGACCGACAGCGCGATCTGCTGCGGGACACGCAGGCGCTGCAGAAGGCGCTGCGGCGCGAGCGCGCCCGCAAGGGTGGCTAGTGGGTCGACAAGAGGCGTGACGGCGGCTTCCCGACGCTGCTTGGCGTGCGCCGCCCGAGGCGATCCGCTCCTGCGCCCGTGCCTTTCTTGCACCGTGGAGGTGGCGAAGCGGCACGGCCTCACCCCGGCCCGGACGCACGCCGACTCAGCTCCAGCACGCCAGCGACCGATGACGAGGTCACTTGCGAGGGCCTCAAACAAGCGGCTCGCCGCTCAGGCGGCGGAGGCCATGCGCGCGCCGCTCGGCGTCTCGAGCGCACGCGGGACCACACGACAAGGAACGCCGCCGATGACGAGCTGAACGGTCGCACCGGGCTTGAAGTCGCCGCCGGGCACCTCGGCCTCCGGGTCCGGGGCGCGAAGCCCCATCAGGCGGTGGCCGACGCGCGCGGCGTGGCGGCGGACGCACCGCTCGGCCTCGACGCGCGAGTAGTGCCAGCCCGTCGCGATCAGGTGGGCGCCGTGCCACAGCTCCCAGCGCCAGCGGGTGAAGCTCCAGCGGCCCGGCGCGAGCGGATGGAGCGCGTACTCGAACTCGAGGCCCTGGACGGTCGGCACGGCCCCGAGCCTAGCGCCGGGCGCCGGCGCGTAGGCCAAGCCGATGGCCGGGCCTACCCTGCGCTCCCATGACGCTCACCCTCTTCACGATCGGCTATGAGAAGCTGCTGCCCGAGCCGCTCGTGCACGAGCTCGGCGCGGCAGGCGTGCGACGCGTGATCGACGTCCGCTTCCGTCCCCAGTCGCGACGGCCCGGCATGTCCAAGACGCGCCTGGGCGACCTGCTCGGCGAGCACGGCATCCGCTACGAGCACCGGCGTGCGCTCGGCACCCCGGCCGACCTGCGCGTGCTCTACCGCGCCGGCCGGATCCCCGAAGCGCACGCCGCCTTCGCCGCGCACGTCGAGGCGCGCTCCTCCGAGGCCCTGGACGCCCTCGCCGCCGAGCTGCCGACCGCGGTGCCGACCGCCCTGCTGTGCCTCGAGGCCGACCCGCACGTCTGCCACCGCTCCGTGCTGGTCGAGCGGCTGCGCGCGCGCGTCGGGCACTTCGACGTCGTCGACCTGTAGCACGCGCTCGGGTCCTCGCGCGCGTTGCTCTAGCCTGTGGGCTCGATGTTCTGCTTGTTCGGCCTCACGCCTCCGTGCCCGCATGCCCCCCGCGTGCTCTTCGGCCGAGCCCGCGCTCGTTCGGGTTCACGGTCGGCACTTCGCTGACCGGCGTGGCCGGATGGGAAATCCCCGCCCGCCCCGCCCGAGCCCCGTCCGCCGCGCCCGTGCGCGCCCGGACCACCGCCTGAGCGCGCGTCGCCGGGTCGGACCGCACCCTTCAAGACGAACCAGGAAGAGCCACCACCATGAGCCGCCAGATCTCCCTCGCACGCACCCGCAACATCGGCATCTCCGCCCACGTCGACTCGGGCAAGACGACCACGACGGAGCGGATCCTCTACTACACCGGCAAGGTCCACAAGATGGGCGAGGTACACGAGGGCGCCGCCTCGATGGACTGGCTGGACCAGGAGCAGGAGCGGGGCATCACGATCATGTCCGCCGCGACGACCTGCTTCTGGGCGCCGTCCAACGTGGAGGACGCGGCAGACCACCGCATCAACATCATCGACACGCCGGGCCACGTCGACTTCCAGGCCGAGGTGGAGCGCTCCCTGCGCGTGCTCGACGGCGCCATCGCGCTGTTCGACTCCGTCGCGGGCGTGGAGCCCCAGTCCGAGACGGTCTGGCGGATGATGAACAAGTACACCGTCCCACGGCTGTGCTTCGTCAACAAGATGGACCGCCAGGGCGCGGACTTCCCCAAGGCCGTCCGCACGATGAAGGAGCGCCTCGGCGCGAACGCGGTGCCGATCCAGCTGCCGATCGGCGCCGAGGAGCTGTTCCGCGGTGTCATCGACCTCGTGCACATGAAGGCGATCACCTACGCCGCCGACGACGGCATGGTCTTCGAGGTCGGCGAGATCCCGGCCGAGATGGCCGACGCCGCCCACGCCGCCCACCACGAGCTGATCGACGCGGTCGCCGAGTACCACGAGCCGCTGATGGAGGCCTACCTCGAGGACGAGGACTCGGCCACCGCCGAGATGATCATCGAGGGCGTCCGCAACGCGACGCTGGCCAACGCGGTGCAGCCCGTGCTCTGCGGCTCGGCGATCAAGAACAAGGGCGTCCAGCCCCTGCTCGACGCGATCATCGCCTACCTCCCCTCCCCGCTCGACCGTGGCGAGGTCACCGCGTCGGACTCCGAGGACACCCGCGCGCCGGACGACGACGCGCCGTTCTCGGCGCTTGCGTTCAAGATCCAGCGGGACCCGCAGGCCGGACCCCTGACGTACTTCCGCGTCTACTCCGGGACGCTCAAGGCCGGGGACAAGATCCTCAACGCCACGACGGGCAAGACCGAGCGCATCGGCCGCCTGCTGATGATGCACGCCAACGACCGCGAGGACGTCACCGAGGTCTTCTCGGGCGACATCGCCGTGGCCATCGGCATGAAGAACGCCACGACGGGCGACACGATGACCGACCCGACGAGCCCGGTGATGCTCGAGAGCATCTCCTTCGCCCCGCCGGTCGTGCACGTCGCGATCGAGCCGGCCTCGCGCCCGGACCAGGAGAAGCTCGCCGTGGCACTCGCGTATCTCGTCCGCGAGGACCCGTCGCTGCAGATGCGCACCGATGAGGAGACGGGCCAGACCGTGCTCTCCGGCATGGGCGAGCTGCACCTCGAGGTGACCGTCGAGCGCCTCAAGCGCGAATACAAGGTCAACGCGAACACGGGCCGCCCGCAGGTCGCCTACCGCGAGACCATCACCGCCTCGGCGACGAAGATCGAGGGCAAGTTCGTCAAGCAGACGGGCGGCTCGGGCCAGTACGGCGTCGTCTACATCGACATGGAGCCGAACCCCGGCAAGGGCTTCGAGTTCGAGTCCAAGGTCAAGGGCGGCAACGTCCCGACGGAGTACATCCCGGCCGTCGGCAAGGGCTGCGAGCTCGGCATGGGCGCCGGCGTCGTGGCGGGCTACCCGATGGAGGACGTCAAGGTGACGCTCACCGACGGCAAGTCGCACGACACGGACTCCTCGGAGATCGCCTTCCAGATGGCGGGCAACATCGCCTTCAAGGAAGCCTGCCGCCGGGCCAAGCCGGTCATCCTCGAGCCGATCATGCTCGTCGAGGTCATCGTGCCCGAGGACGGCCTGGGCTGGGTCATGGGCGACATCGCCCGGCGCCGCGGCCTGGTCGGCGAGCGCGAGTCGCGGCCCGGCGGGATCGTCTCGGTCATGTCCGAGGTGCCGCTGAGCGAGATGTTCGGCTACGCCAACGACATCCGCTCGGCCACCCAGGGCCGCGGCGGCTATTCGATGGAGTTCCACTCCTACCGCGTGCTCCCGGCCGGCCTGGCCGAGGCGATGCGCGAGGGCGCGGGCGCGACGGCCTGAGCGCCCCGCTGCAACCGCCCGCTGCATGTCTCGGTAGGCGAGACGGGCAACGGGCGGTTCGCGTTCTGAGGCGCTACAGGAAGAGGTCCGGCGCCAAGTCCTCCTCCTTGCCCGAGTAGAGGTACGGCGCGAAGTCGGTGACGCCGCTGGCCTTGAGCACGTCATCGTCGATGAAGCAGTTGGCCGTGCAGCTCGCCGGGTCCTGCACGAGGATCGCGTGTGCCGCGTCGGCGACGATCTCCGGGCGCCGGGCGCGGGCCATCGACGCCTCGCCGCCGAGCAGGTTCTGCACCGCCGCGGTGGCGATCAGCGTGCGGGGCCAGAGGGCGTTGGCGGCCACGCCGGCGTCCTTGAGCTCCTCTGCGAGGCCGAGCGTCAACATCGTCATCCCGTACTTCGAGAGCGTGTAGGCGGCGTGTGCGCCCAGCCACTTCGGGTCGAGGTCGATCGGCGGGCTGAGCGTCAGGACGTGGCCGCCGTTCTCCTTGAGGAAGGGCACGCAGGCCTGCGAGACGACGTAGGTGCCGCGGACGTTGATCTGCATCATCAGGTCGAAGCGCTTGACCGGCAGCTCGCTCAGCGGCGTGAGGTTGATCGCGCTGGCGTTGTTGACGCAGATGTCGATCGCGCCGAAGTGGTCGGCCGCTTGGCGGGTGGCCGCGGCGACGGCGTCGGCGTCGCGGACGTCGCCGACGATCGCCAGCGCCTGGCCCCCGGCCTCCTCGATCTCCGCCGCGGCCGTGTGGACCGTGCCCTCGAGGTTCGGCTGCGGCTCGGCGGTCTTGGCCATCAGGGCGACGTTCGCGCCGTCGCGCGCGGCGCGCAGCGCGATCGCCAGCCCGATCCCGCGGCTGCCGCCGGACATGAAGATGGTCTTGGCGTTGAGGGAGGCGCTCATGGCGGCGACCCTAGCGACGGCTTGGCTCAACCGCCCTTCCGGAACGGGTCGAGCGCCCGCAGGACGAGGTCGACGACCAGGTTGAGCGTCACGACGAGGATCGCGCTCAGCAGCGTGAGGCCGAGCAGCAGGTCCACGTCGGTCGTCCCGAGCACCCGCGAGAGGTCGCGGAAGGCGCCCGGCACGCCGAAGACGGGCTCGAGCAGCACGAGGTTCAGCAGCGTCGTGTTCGTCGCCGCGCCCGCGAGCGTCAGCGTCGGCAGCAGCCCGGAGGGGGCGGCGTGGCGCAGGACGACCGTCGGGTGCGTGAGGCCCTTCGCCCGCGCCGTCTGCACGTACGGCTCGTCGAGCGCCTCGACGGTCAGCCCGGACATCACCCGGAAGCAGAGCCCCGCGAGCGGCAGGCCGAGCACGAGCCACGGGACGAGCAGCGCGCCGAGCCAGCCCGTGGGGCGCTCGCTCCACTCGACGTACTGCAGGGGGATCCCGACCCCGACCGGGAGCGCGGCGATCTCCGCCCCGAAGAGGAGCAGCAGCCCGAGCCCGACGACGTAGACGGGCGCGGCGAAGGCCACGAACGCGACCGCCTCGCCGGCGCGCGCGACGAGGCCGCGCGGGCGCAGCGCCGCCAGCGCCCCGCCGGCCACGCCGAGCGCCGTGCCCGTCAGCACGCCGCCGGCCAGCAGCGAGAGGTCGGCGGGAAGCCCTTCGCGCAGGCGGCTGGCCACCGTGGGGCTGCCGGGCAGCAGCGCGACACCGAGGTCGAAGTGGAAGAACGCCCGCTCGAGGTAACCCGTGAGCTGACGCAGCAGCGGCGTCCCGTCGTCGATGACGTCCGCTCGCAGCACGAAGAGCGTCAACCACGTCAGCGTCACGGCTGCGACGACGACCGCCGCGCCGGTGACGACGCGGACGAGCAGGTAGCGACCCAGCGAGGACTGCACGCGTCGACATCCTGCCGCGCCGCGCGGCGGGACGGCTGCTTCACACGGCGCGGTCGCCGAGCTGACGGCGCAGGCCCTGCACCAGGAGCTCGACGCCGTGCTCGAACGCGCGGTCGGTGAGCTCCTGCGCGCCTTCCGGCGTGTGCTCGGCGGCGGCGAGGTAGGACAGGATCCAGCGTCCCCAGCAGCCGACGGCGAGCTCGGCCTCGTCCGGCTCGAAGCCCGCCGCGACCAAGCGGGCCATGAGGTCCTCGCGGCCCGTCTGCGTCTGCAGGGTCGCCGCGTGCCCCCCCATGGCCTCGAGCGCCAGCTGCGGGAACGGTCCGAAGGCGTCGCGCATGTCCGCCGCGCCGAGCCGCAGCGCCGCGTCCCAGTCGAGCTCGGCCGCGAGCGGCGGCACCTCGGCCAGGATGCTGTCGAGCATGAGGCCGAGCAGCGCGTCGCGCGAGGCGACGTGCCCGTAGAGCGCGGTGGCACTGACCCCGAAGCGTGCAGCCAAGGGACGCATGCTGATGCCGCGCACGCCCTCCTGGCGCGCCAGCCCGAGCGCCTCCTCGACGATGCGGTCGACCGACAGGCGCTCACGGGGCGTCGACGGTCGCTCGGTCGTGCGCATGCGGCCAACCCTACCCAGCCTCACCGCTCGGGCGCCGCGTGTAGCAGCGCGGGCTCACCCAGGCGGCAATCGACCCGTGTCCAGCACGACGGGTCCGTGTGCGTCCGCGGCGGCCTGGCGGGTCACGAAGATCCGGCGCGGGCTGAGCTGTGCTCCCGAGAGCTCCGCCGACCCCGTCAACCGGCCCCCGCGTACGCCGACGGGGCCGACGAACTGCGCGAAGCCGAGGCGTCGTGTCCGGCCCGCGCGGCTCTCGAGCCACACGAGGTAGGGCTTGCCTCTCGCCACCCGGGTCGCTTCGAGCTCGAGCTGCTGCCCGCGAGTGGTGTCGGCGATCGTGACCGTGCCGCGGGCGCCGTCGGCGCCGTTCAGCGCGGAGCGCCGAGTGCCTCGCAGGCGCGTGAAGTCCGCGCCGAGCACCACGACGACCTCGGCGCCGGGCGCCTGTGCCCGCAGGGCCCGCGCGAGCGGCTGCACCGGGCCGGAGATGCCGAGCGTGCGAGCGACCAGCGCGCCCGCGGCGGCGTCGCGCGCGGCGACCCGGCTGACCTGCACCGCGTGGCTCGCGTCGTTGCCTGTGCCCGCGATCTGGAACCCCGCGAGCTCCAGCTCCCTCGCGGCGCGCGCCGCGACACCGTTGACGCTCGTCGCGTTCATGACGAAGACCGACGTGTCGTTCGCGGCCGCTTGCTCAGAAGCTCCGCCGGGCGCAGCGGGCGGCGCGATCCCGGCGGGCGGCGCGCCGCCGGCGGCTGCGTCGCGGCCCGGGCGCAGCTCTTCCCCAGTGACGGAGAGCGCCAGTCCGGCGATGAGCGCCGCGCACGCAAGCGCTGCCGCGACCGGCAGCGCCGACGCCGTGCGCGGGCGCTGCTGCCACAGCCCCCGGGGACCGCCGGACGGCGTGTGCCTCCAGCCTCTTGCTGGCGCGACGTCACGCTCGGCGGCCTCGGTCAGCTGATGCTCGAGGAGGGTGAAGAAGTCGGGGCTCATCGTGGATCCTTCCCGAGTCGGGTGCGCAGGGTGGCCAGTCCGCGGGAGACGCGCTGGCGGGCAGCGGGCTGGGAGATGCCGTGGTCGACGGCGATGCGGGCGTAGCTGTGCTCCTCGAGGATGCGCGCCCGCACGGGGCCGCGCTGCTGGTCTGGAAGCTCCTCGAGCAGCACGGCTGCCGTGGGCGCATCCGCGGCGACGGCAGCCTCGATCCGCTCGAGCTGCGCGTCGTCGAGCTCCAGGCGCTCCATCCCGAGTCGCCGGCGCGCGCGTCGCTCGACGGCTCCTCGCCGCTGGTAGCTCGCCAGCTGGCGATGGGCGATCCCGAACAGCCAGCCGCGTGCCTCGCCCCGCTCCGGGTCGAAGCTCCGCCGCCCGGCCAGCGCCGCGGCGAAGGTCTCGGCGGTGAGGTCGGCGGCCGCGTCGGTTCCCGGCGTCCGCCGTGCGAAGAACGCGACGACGGCGCGAACGTGGCGACGGTAGAGCTCGGCGAAGGCCGCGGGCTCCTCTCGCGCGGCGACCAGCAGCTGCTCGTCGCTACGTGGGTCGCAGGCGTGTCCCATGCTGCTCCTATCGCGTTGCCCCTCGGGCTGTGACGAGCCGCGTGGTGACGGACCGCTCGGCGACTCAGGCCAGGAGCACGACCACCACCAGGATGAGCAGCGCCAGGCCCACGCCGGCGAAGCCGAGCTGCGCCGGGCGCTGGCGCCACCAGAACTGCGGCGCGGCGCGGTCGCGGGTGTGGTGACCCTCGGGGGGCGTTCCCACCCAGTCGTCATCGTCGTAGCCGGCCATGGGAGGAACCTATCGGCCCCCCGCGTCTCCGTTCTCGCGCAGTTCGCATCGAGTTGGCCACGGAAGTGCTACCGAACACACGTTCGTGCTGATGACGTCCTGCCCGGCGGCTAGCTTCCGCCGGCAGATGCTCGTCACCGACACCGCACACGACCGCCTCCGCCTGCTCACGGGAGATGCAGGAGCCGAGTTCCGCCCGGGCCAGGTCGAGGCGATCGCAGATCTCGTGGACGACCGCGCCCGTGTGCTCTGCGTGCAGCGGACGGGCTGGGGCAAATCGGCCGTCTACTTCGTGGCCACGGCGCTGCTGCGCGAGCGCGGGGCCGGGCCGACGCTCATCGTCTCGCCGCTGCTCGCGCTCATGCGCAACCAGATCGCCGCTGCGGGCGCCCTCGGACTGCTGGCCGAGACCGTCAACTCCACCAACCGCGACGACTGGTCGGTCATCCGCGACCGCCTCGCGTGCGACGAGCTGGACCTGCTGCTCATCTCCCCGGAGCGGCTCAACAACCCGCAGTTCCGCACGGAGATGCTGCCGCTGTTCGCACAGGCCGTCGGGCTGCTGGTCATCGACGAGGCGCACTGCATCTCAGACTGGGGCCACGACTTCCGGCCGGACTACCGGCGGGTCAAGGACATGTTGGCTGCGCTCGCGCCCGATGTCGCGGTGCTCGCGACGACCGCGACGGCGAACGACCGGGTCGTCGGTGACGTGCTCGAGCAGCTCGGCGTAGGCGCGGGCGGCAGCGACGACGGTTCCCCCGTCCTGCGCTCCTACCGCGGCCCGCTGGCGCGGACCAGCTTGCGCCTCGAGGTCGTCGCGCTCCCGCGACCCGCGGAACGCCTTGCCTGGCTCGTCGAGACGCTCCCCCGGCTGGAGGGCTCGGGCATCGTCTACACGCTTACCAAGCGCGATGCGGAGCAGGTCGCGGCCTTCTTGACCGCCCAGGGCATCTCCGCGCTGCCCTACTCGGGCGACCAGGCGACGGAGGCGCGGATCGCTGCCGAGGAGGAGCTCCTGCGCAACGACGTCAAGGCCGTCGTGGCCACGAGCGCACTTGGCATGGGCTACGACAAGGCAGACCTGCGCTGGGTGGTCCACTTCCAGGCGCCGGGCTCCGTCGTCTCCTACTACCAGCAGGTCGGTCGCGCCGGCCGCGGGGTTCCCCACGCCGACGCGGTGCTGCTGCGCGGCGCCGAAGACGCGCGGATCCAGGACTTCTTCATCGAGCAGGCGTTTCCCGCCGAGGAGCGGGTGCGCGCAGTCCTGGCCGAGCTCGACGCTGCGGGCGTCGAGGGCCGAACCGCGCGCGAGCTGATGGCCGCCGTGAACCTCGGGGCGGGACGCATCGAGGCGATGCTGAAGGTGCTCGACGTCGAGGGAGCCGTCACGCGAGCTGGATCGCGCTGGCAGGCGGTCGCCGGGCGAACGTGGACCTACGAGCGCGACCGCTACGCGCAGGTGACCGCCCTGCGGCGTGCCGAGCAATCGGCGATGGCCGCCTACGGAGCCGACGGGCGCTGCCTGATGCGGGCGCTGCAGGAGGAGCTCGACGACCCAGACCCCGCCGACTGCGGTCGCTGCGCGGTCTGCACCTCCGCTCGATACGCCGCGCCACCCGATCCTGCGCTCGCCGAGGCGGCACAGCGCCACCTGCGCTCGGGGTCGCTGGCGGTCGAGGCGAAGAAGATGGCTCCCGGTCCGGACGGGGCGATGCGCAAGATCCCCGACGGCGCGCGCGTGGCGGACGGCTGGGCCCTGGCGCGCGTCGGCGACGGCGGCTGGTGGCCGGCGGTGGAGCGCGGCCTGCGCGCCGGCGAGATGGACGACGAGGTCGTCGCCGCGCTCGCGGAAGTCGTGCGCTCGGCGGGTGTGCGACCGGCCTGGGTGACCGGCGTGCCTTCGACGACCCTGGGGCCGGTCCTCAAGGAGCTGGTCACGCGCGTCGCGTCGACGCTCGGCGTCCCGGCCCCGGCGCTGCTGGAGCGCAAGGAGGCGCGGCCGTCGCAGCGCGGCATGGCCAACGCCGTGCAGCAGGCGGCCAACGTCCGCGGCGCGTTCCGCGTCGTCGGCCGGCCGCCACCCGGCGTCGGACTGCTGCTCGACGACCGGCGCTTCTCGGGCTGGACGCTGGCGATGTCCGGCGGGCAGCTGCGGATGGCGGGAGCCGAGGAGGTGCGCCCGCTCGTGCTCGCGACGACGTTCTGACCCGGAGGTGCTTCGACCGCCGCGCGCCGGGCAGCCACAGGGCATGGAGATCCCCAAGGACAAGATCCTCGAGCTGCTGCGCGAGCGCGGCCAGCACGACCAGGCCGCGCAGGCGGAGGGCGAGCTGCCCGACCAGGTCGATCCCGAGCGCGACAGCGGAATGCTGTCGAAGTTCGGGCTCGAGCCGGCCGACCTGCTCAAGAAGTTCGCCGGTGGCGGGCTCGGCGGCCTGGGCGGCAAGCTCGGGCTGTAGCCGCGCGGCCTACTCCTCCGCCAGCGGACGCGGTCCCGGGATGTTGCGGAAGGCGAACGGCGCCGGTGGGCGGCCGTTCTGCACGAACCAGCACTCCCCCACCGTGTCGCCCTCCAGGAGGGTCACCACGGCCTCCGCGACCACGTCGGTGGCGATGATCGGCACGCCGCCGGCGGTGAGCGCGTCGCGGATCGGGGCGATGATCGCCGATTCGGTGAAGCCCGGGCAGATCGCGTTGACGCGGACGCCGTCAGGTGCGAGGGCCGGGCCGGCGGAGCGCACGAGGCCGACGACGGCGTGCTTGTTGGCGGCGTAGAACGGGTCCATCGGGACGGCGGTCAGGCCCGCGAGCGAGGCGGTCGCGACCGCCGAGCCCTTCGCCGCCTTCAGCGCGGGCAAGGCGGCCTGCAGGCCGAAGATCACGCCGTCGATGTTGATCGCCATCGCGCGGCGGTAGCTCACGAGGTCGAAGCCGTCGCCCAGCCCGGTGCCCGTCGCGATGCCGGCGTTCAAGAAGACGTGGTCGAGGCGCCCGCCTCGCTCGACGGCGAACGCGACGGCCGCCTGGTTGGCGGCGAAGTCCGTCACGTCGAGGGCGAACGCATAGCCGCCGACCTCCTCGGCCACCGCGTGCGCGCCCGCCTCGTCGATGTCGGCCACGACGACGAGGTGGTCGCGGGCGGCGAGGGCGCGGCACACGGCGCGGCCGATGCCGCTCGCGCCGCCGGTGATCAGGGCAACGGGACGGTCCATGCGGTCGAGCCTACGACGCGCGGTCGTCAGCTCGCAGGCACCAGCCGCGCGAGCGCTATGCGCAGGCCGTCGGGCGGCGCCGCCGGCCGCCGCGTCTCCCGATCGACGAAGACGTGCACGAACCAGCCCTCCGCCGCGGGCTCCGCGGTCTGCTCCCGGAAGATCGCCAGCTCGTAGCGGACGCTGGAGCGGCCGAGCTTGGCGACGCGCAGCCCCACCTCGACCACCTCCGGGAAGGAGACCGCCGCCCGGTAGGCGCAGTGCGACTCGACGCAGAGGCCGATGACCGCCCCCGCGTGGATGTCCAGCCCGCCCTCCCCGATCAGGTAGGCGTTGATCGCGGTGTCGAACCACGCGTAGTACTCCACGTTGTTGACGTGGCCGTAGACGTCGTTGTCGGCCCAGCGCGTCGCGACGCGGTGGCGATGCGGGTACTCGTCCCGGCTCACCAGTTGGCCATGGAGTCGCGCAGGAGCTGCGCGAGGTCGTCGGCGTCGGGCTCGCGCGGCGCGAGCACGAGCAGCCGCTGCTGACGCAGCGCACCGTCCACGAGCGTTGGGATGTCGTCCTCGCCGTAGCCGAGCTCGGCCAGGCCGCGCGGCGCGCCGACGTCGCGCATCAGCGCGATCAGCGCGTCGGGCAGCGCGTCGGGACCCGGTGACGCCACGGGCTCGCCCGTCAGCAGCTCAGCCACGCGGTGATGGCGCTCGGGGTCGGCCGCGTAGGTGAAGCGGAACGCCGCGGGCGCGGTGACGATCACGGAGTGCCCGTGCGGGACGAACGGGTGGCCGGCGGGGTAGCCGGGCGGGACGTACTCGTGCTTGAGGCCGGCGATCGGGTAGGCGCAGGCGTGCGGGATGTGAACGCCCGCCGAGCCGAAGCCGACGCCCGCCATCGTCGCGGCGAGCATCATCGCCCCGCGCGCCTCGAGGTCGCCCGCGTCGGCCACAGCCCGGCGCAGGTGGCGCCCGCCGCGCTCCAGCGCCTCCGCGCTCCACACGTCGGCGACGGGGTTGGCGCCCTGGTAGGGCGGGCGGTCATCAGGCGACCCGGGCCGCGGGCGGGAATCAAACGGGCGGGCCAGGAACGACTCCGCGGCGTGGCAGACGACGTCCAGCCCCGTCGCGGAGACGACCTCGCCGGCGAGGGTGCCCAGCAGCTCGGGATCGACGATCGCCTGCGCGGGGCGCAGGTAGCGGTGCGAGATGCCCGACTTCACCTTGAGCTCGGGCAGGTCGAGCACCGCGACGGTCGTGGCCTCCGAGCCCGAGCCGCCCGTCGTCGGGATCGCGAGGTGGGGCAGCAGCGGCCCGGTCGGCTTGCGCCCGCCTCCGACGGGCGCGTTGACGTAATCCATGGCGTCGGCGGGATGCGAGACGACGAGGTCTGCGACCTTGGCGGTGTCGATGCTCGAGCCGCCGCCGACCGACACGAAGCCGTCGACGCTCGACTCGCGCGCGAACGCGGCAGCCGCGCGGAAGGATTCGAGGGTCGGCTCGACGCGCGACCGGTCCCAGAGCACGACGTCGATGCCCTCCGCCTCGAGGATGGCGCGGACGCGGTCGGCGTGGCCCGCGGCGACGACGGACGGATCGGTCACCAGCAGCGCGCGGGTGATCCCGAGCCGCTTGGCCTCCCACCCCGCGTCGTCGACCGCGCCGGCCCCGAACTTGAACGGCGTCGCCTCGAGGGTGAAGATGGTCTCGCGCGGGCTGCTCATGAGCCGGGACTCTGCCATGCCCGCCGCGAGGAGGTCTGCGCCCAAGGCACTGCTAACGTCGGGTAAGTGAGCGAGATCACCCGCCTCAGCGTTCTCGACCAGTCGCCGGTCGCCGAAGGTTCGACGGGCTCGGAGGCGCTGCGAAACACGCTCGACCTCGCGCGGCTCACCGACGCGCTCGGCTTCCACCGCTACTGGGTCGCCGAGCACCACGGCGGGCCGTCGCTGGCCGGTGCCAGCCCAGAAGTGCTCATCGGGCCGCTCGCCGCCGCGACGCAGCACCTGCGCGTCGGCTCGGGCGGCGTCATGCTTCCTCACTACGCGCCGCTGAAGGTCGCCGAGAGCTTCTCGATCCTCGCGGGGCTCAACCCCGGCCGCATCGACCTCGGCATCGGCCGTGCCGCCGGAACCGACCCGATGACCACCCACGCGCTCCAGCGCGACCGCAGCCACCAGCCGCCCGACGACTTCACGACCCAGCTCGCCGAGCTGCTGGCCTACCTCGACGACGCGTTCCCCGCGGGCCACCCGCTGGCCCGCCTGGCCGCTGCGCTACCCGGTCGCGGCGCCGACGCGAGGCACGGCCCGCAGCCCTGGCTGCTCGGCTCCTCGCCGCAGAGCGCGATCTGGGCCGGCGAGCTCGGACTCCCCTACGCCTTCGCGGACTTCATCAACGCCGACGGCGCGGCCAACGCGCAGCTCTACCGCGACCGCTTCGTGGCGTCGGAGCGCTTGGCGCACCCGCGGGTCATCGCCGCGATCTGGACCCTCGTGGCCGACACCGACGCCGAGGCCGAGCGCCTGGCCGCGAGCTCGCGCATGACGCTCGCGCTGCTGCGCCGCGGCCGGCTCATCCCGGTCCCGCCCGTCGAGACGGCGCTGCGCTTCCTCCAGACGCAGGGCGCCTCCGGCGGTGGCGGCCGCCGCGGGGTCGTCGGCGCACCCGACACCGTCCGCGCGGGCCTCGAGCAGAACGCCGCCGACTACGGCGCCGAGGAGGTCATGGCCGTGACGATCACCTTCGACCACGAGGCCCGCCGGCGCTCATACGAGGGGCTGGCCGACGCGTTCGGCCTGCGCGCCGGCTCTGCGGACGCGCTGACCGCCGCGGCGGGCTGATCGCGAAGCGCCCGCCTGCCTTCAGGCGACGGCCTCCGCCTCCGCCTCGCGCTCGGCGAGCGCCTCCCGTGCGTCGTAGGCGGCCAGCGCCGGAAACGCGAGGAGGATGGCCCCGACGGACACCATGCACGCCACGCCGCCGGAGACCACGGAGGCCCGGGCGCTCGTCAGCGCCGCCACGGTGCCGCTCTCCACGTCGCCGAGCCGCGGCCCGCTCGTCACCACCAGCGAGAAGACCGAGCCCATGCGCCCGCGCATCGCGTCCGGCGTCACCGACTGCGTGATCGTCGAGCGGCAGACGGCGCTGACGGAGTCCGCCGCGCCCGCGGCCGCGAGCAACGCCGCCGCGACCCACAACGAGCCTGTCAGCCCGGCGAGCGCGATCGCCGCACCCCATCCGAGGACCGCCACGATCACGATGCGCCCAAGCCGCCGCGCGTGGCGCAGCCAGCCCGTGGTGAGCGCCGCCACCGTCGCGCCGGCTGCCACCGAGGCGTAGAGGACGCCCGTCCCGGCCGCGCCAGCGTCGTAGACCGTCAGCGCGAGCACGGGGAACAGCGCGCGCGGCATCCCGAACGTCATCGCCGCCAGGTCGATCGCGAAGGAGCCCGTGAGCGCCGGCTTGCTCTTGACGAAGCGCAGGCCCTCCGCGATCGAGCGCCCGAGGCCGAGCTGCTCGGAGCCCGCGGCGCGCTGCGGCGGCTGCGGCGACATGGGCAGCACAGCGGCCACCAGCGCCAGGCAGCTCGCGGCGTCGATCGCGTAGGCGAGCCCGACGCCGGAGGCGGCGATGATGACGCCGCCCACCGCCGGGCCGATCACCTGCGTGACGTTGGCCAGCCCGAAGTGCAGCGCCAGGGCGCTCGGCATCAGCGCGGGCGCGACGAGGTTCGGGATCATCGCCGCCCGCGCGACGTTCTGCACCGCGCCGGCGCCCGCCAGCAGGGCGCCCAGCACGTAGAGGACGCCGAGCGGAGGCTCGCCGCCGAAGGCCAGGAGGGCCAGCGCGGCCGTCACGACGACCAGCGCGAACTGGTCGAGCAGGAGCAGGCGCCGGCGGTCCATGCGGTCGGCCACCGCTCCGCCCACCAGCGCGCTGGCCATCAGCGGTGCCAGCTCCACCGCGCCGAGCAGCCCGGTCAGGAACGCCGACTGCGTCTGCACGTAGAGCTGGTACGGCAGGGCGACGAGGGAGGCCTGGGTTCCCAGGCCGGTGACGAACGTCCCGAGCTCGAGCAGCCGCAGGTCGCGCGACTCGCGCAGCGGCGTCGTGTCGACCGCGACGCGGGCGATCCTCATGCCGGTTGCGCGACGGGCCGGCGCGAGGGCGACTTGCGGCGGGCGTCAGCCATGAACGGGTGATGATCGCAAGCTCAGAGGGCTCAGACCGAGGCGCACGCCCTCGGGGCGTGCGGTCGCGCCCGCTTGCACACCGAGTCACCCCGGCAGTTGCACGCCGGAGCGCCGATGTGGCACGGTCGGTCCATGCCTTCTGCGGACTACGTCATCGTGGGAGCCGGCTCGGCCGGCTGCGTCCTCGCCAACCGCCTCTCCGAGGACCCCTCCGTGCAGGTGCTCCTGCTCGAGGCCGGCGGCAAGGGACGCCACCCGAACATCTCCATCCCGGCCGCGTTCGCCAAGCAGTTCCACACCAAGCTCGACTGGGACCTGAGCACCGAGCCCGAGCCTCACTGCGACGGGCGCCGCCTGTTCACCCCCCGCGGCAAGGGCCTGGGCGGCTCGAGCTCGATGAACGCGATGCTCTACGTGCGCGGCCGACCGCTGGACTACGACCTGTGGGAGGCCCAGGGCGCCGAGGGCTGGGGCTGGGACGACGTGCGGCCGTACTTCCTCAAGGCGGAGAACAACGAGCGCGGCGCCTCGGAGCACCACGCGGTCGGCGGCCCGCTCAACGTCGCCAACACGCGCTCGCCGCGCAAGCTGACGCCGCTCTTCCTCGAGGCGGCGGAGGCGGCGGGCATCCCCCGCGTGTCGGACTACAACGGCCCGGAGCAGGACGGCGCCTCGTGGGCGCAGGTCACGCAGAAGAACGGCAAGCGCTTCAGCGCCGCCGACGCCTACCTCAAGCCGGCGCGGGGTCGCTCTAACCTGACCGTGCTCACCGGCGCGCAGGTCCTGCGCGTCGAGCTCGAGGCAAACCGCGCGATCGGCGTGCGCTACCGCGACAAGAAGGGCGCCGAGCAGCTGGCCAGCGCGTCGCGCGAGGTCGTGCTCTCCGCCGGCTCCTATGGCTCGCCGCAGCTGCTGATGCTCTCGGGCATCGGGCCGGCCGACCACCTGCAGGAGGTCGGCGTCCCCGTCGAGCACGAGCTGGACGGCGTCGGGCAGAACCTGCACGACCACCCCTTCCTGGTGTGCATCTTCGAGTCGACGGTGGGCGGCTCGCTGCTCGACGCGGAGCACCCCAAGCACCTCGCGGAGTACCTCTTGCGCAAGACGGGTCCGCTCACGAGCTCGGTGGCCGAGGCCTTCGCGTTCGTCCGCAGCCGTGCGGGGCTGCCCGCTCCGGACCTCCAGTTCCACTTCGCGCCCGCGTTCTTCTCCGAGCACGGCGCAGAGACCCACGACAAGCACGCCTACACGCTCGGTCCGGTGCTGGTGAGCCCCAAGAGCCGCGGCTGGGTCAAGCTCGCCTCGGCCGACCCGGCGGCCAGCCCGCGCATTCAGCCCAACGCGCTCTCAGATCCCGACGACCTCGCGGCGCTCGTCGAAGGCGTGAAGATCGCACGGCGCGTCGCGCAGGCCGAGCCGCTGAGGTCGGCGACGGGGCGCGAGATCTACCCCGGACCCGAGGCGGTCAGCGACTCGGAGATCGAGGCCGACCTGCGGCGCCGCGTGGAGCTGATCTACCACCCCGTCGGCACCTGCCGCATCGGGGTCGACGACCACGCCGTGGTCGACCCCGACCTGCGCGTCCGCGGCATCGAGGGCCTGCGCGTGGCCGACGCGTCGGTGATGCCGGTCATCCCGGGCGGCAACACGAACGCACCGACGATCATGGTCGCCGAGCGCGCCGCAGACCTCATCCGCGGGCGCGTCGGAGCGGGGGTGACGGCGTAGGCGCGGGCGCGACGGCGTAGGCGCGCGGCGCTCAGCCGCGGCACGGCAGCGGCGCGAGAGCCGCTCAGGCGGCCGCCGCGGCGGCCGCCACCGCGAGCTCGTCGGCCCGCTCGTTGAGGGCGTTGCCGACGTGGCCCTTGACCCAGTGCCAGCGCACGGAGGCGTGGCGCTGGGTCTCCGCCTCGAGGTCGAGCCACAGCTGCTTGTTCTTGACGGGATCGCCGCCCGCCGTCCTCCAGCCGCGCTTCTTCCAGCCGGCCATCCAGGAGGTCATGCCGTCCAGGAGGTAGCGCGAGTCGGTCACGACGACCACCGCGGACTCCGCCGGCAACGCACGCATCCCCTCCAGCGCCGCGGTCATCTCCATGACGTTGTTCGTCGTCTGCGCCAAGCCGCCCGAGCGCTCGTCGATGGCGTTGCCGCCGTCGTCGACGAGGATCGCCGCCCAGCCCCCCGGGCCGGGGTTGCCCTGGCACGCGCCGTCGGTCCAGACGAGCACCTCGCCCAGCTGCGGCTCGGGGAGGTTCCCCGGCAGCTTCTTGGAGGCGGCGCGGCGGGGCTTGTAGGCGGGCGGCACGACCCGAAGGCTACGGGGCGGTCCGGCGGTCCGAGGCGTTCACCGCGCAGCGTTCGCGGCCGGCGGAGCTCCGTGCCAGTCGAGGCACAGCGCGGTGGCGTCATCCTCGAGCTTGCCCTCCGTCGCCTCCAGGACCGCATGGATGATCTGCTGGACGGCTTCCCGCGGGTGCATCTGCGCTCCCTCCAGCACCAGCGCCTCGACGTCGACGCTGGCGGCGGTGCGCTCCAGCATGCCGTCGGTGACGAAGAGCAGGCGGTCGCCGGGCTCGAGCAGCGTCTCCTGCACGCGGTACTCGGGATCGCCGACCGTCCCGAACGGCGGGTCGGCCTGCAGGGGCAGGCGCTCGACGCGGCCGTCGCGCAGGCGCAGCGGCGGCGGGTGCCCGGCGTTGACCAGGGTCATGCTCGCTTGCGCCAGGTCCACGCGCACGACCTGCCCGGTCACGAATCCGCCCGTCTGCGTGAAGTCGCCGAGCCGCTGGTTCGCGGTGCGCACCTGCTCGACGAGGCCGACCCCGCGCCGGCGCGCGTTGCGCAGCGCGCCGACGAACACGGTCGCGAGCACGGCGGCGTTGACCATGTGACCCATCGCGTCGGTCAGGGACAGATGCAGCGTGTCGCGCTCCGCGGCGAAGTCGAAGGTGTCGCCGCCGACCTGGCCGGCCGGCTCGAGCCACGCCGCGAGCGTGAACTGGCCAGCCTCGAGGGTGAACGCATCCGGCAGCAGGCGGTGCTGGATCTCGGCGGCGAGCGTCAGCGGGATCGAGCGCCGCCCCCACTCGAAGAGGTCGGTGATCCCGCGGTTGGCGATCACGACGTAGGCCAGCGCGTGCGCGGCGAGCGCGACGTCGGCCATCGCCTGCTCGTCCGGCGCTGCGGCGAGGTGGACCTCCAGCACGCCGATCGCCTCCCCGCGATGGGTCACGGGCGCAAGCAGCCGCGCACCATCGTCGTCTTCCTCGACTGCCACCGCCTGCTCGACGAGCACGCGGCCGTACGCGCTACCTGCGAGGAGCACGTGCTCGCCGGTCTCGCGCCCCTTCGTCTGATCTGCCGCCTCGCTGCCGCGGTGGCCGAGCCGGACGAGCTTTCGACCGCTGAAGTCCGTGATCAGGAAGGAGACGTCGCAGGCGCCGAGCGCATCCGCGAGCGCCGCGCCGACGACGTCTGCGGCGTCGACCGGGGGCGCGGCCTCGACGGCGGCGAGGAGCTCGGCGAGGTCCAAGCGCGCCGCGTTCGCATCCGCCATGCGGCGCAGCCTACGGTGCCGACGCGCCGGCGGCGCCCGGCAGCTCCAGCGGCTTCAAGCGCTACGAGAAGGACGCGCCGCCTCACACCAGCGAGAACGTCACCTTGCGCGTCTTCGGATCGGCCGCGTCGAGGCGGACGGTGACCGCGCTGCCCGGCTCCGGAGCGCCCGGCAGCTTCGCGCGCACCGCGGGCTCGGCGAGCTGCACGAGGTCGTCGTCGACGACGAGCCCGGCGAAGCGCTCCCCCTCGCGCCCCGAGAGCAGGAGCGCCTCGACCAGGTCCAGCACCCCACGCTCGACGGCGTTGGCGCGGCGGCTCGCAGCGGCCATCGTCGCCGGGAGCCCGGGGAGCGCGGCGCGCACCCACTCGGGCACCGGCGTCCCGGCGCATGCGGCCAGGCAGCACTCGGAGACGTAGCGGTCCTGCAGGCGGCGCAGCGGCGCGGTCGCGTGGGCGTACTCCGCGGCGAGCGCGAAGTGCGTCCGCTGCTCGGGCGGCGCTCCGTCGAAGGCGGTGTAGCCCGCACCGCGCCCGACGCCCGTGGCCTCGCGCAGGAGCGCCGCGTGCGCGGGAAGCGTCGGGTCGAGGCTCGCGATGAACGCGGCGTAGGACTGCTCCTGCGGCCAAGGCGAGCCGAGCGCCGCGGCCTGATGGCGCAGCCGCGCGAGCGCCTTGGCCTCCGGGTCGGGCTGGGTGCGCAGGATGCCGACCCCGCCGCGCAGCATGAGCCCGGCGGCGGCGATGCCGGTCAGCAGCGACACCTGCGCGTTCCACTCCTCGCTCGGCAGCCCGACGCGGAAGCGCGTCGTCCAGCCGCCGTCCTGGAGCACGACCTCCTGCTCGGGCACGGAGAGCTCGACTCCGCCGCGGGCGCGCTGGAGCGCCAGGCGCCGCTCGCCGACCTCCTCAAGGAGCGGCGCGAGCTCGGGCGGCACGTCGGCGTAGGTGTGCTGGGCGCGCGAGCGCACGACGGCCCGCGCCACGTCGGTCCCGGCGAGCGCGCCGGAGGCGTCGAGGTCGAGCGTCCACAGCACCGCGGGGCACCACTGCCCGGGCAGGAGGCTGGCGCCGCCCTCGGAGAGCACGGGCGGGTGCAGCGGCGTGCGGTGGTCCGGCGCGTAGATCGTCACGCCGCGCGCGTGGGTCTCTGAGTCGAGCGCGCCGCCCGGGGCGACCCAGGCGCCGACATCGGCGATCGCGTAGCGCACGCGATGGCCGTCGCCGCAGCGCTCGATGTGGACCGCCTGGTCGAGGTCGCGCGAGCCGGGCGGGTCGATCGTCACGAACGGCAGGTCGACCCGCTCTCCCAGCGGCTCACGCGCTGCCGCCGCGGCGGCCTCGGCCTCGACAGCGGGCGAGAAGGCGGCGGGAACCTTGGCTTCGGCGCGCAGGGCATCGAGCCCCTGGCTGAGCGCGTTCGCCGGGGCGACGCTGAGGCGGCGAGCAGGCACGGACGCAGCCTACGGGGCCCCGAGGGCCGCTCAGAAGTCCTGGCGGATCATCTCGAGCAGCTCGCCACCACCGACGTCGGGCCCGACCAGGACGCGCCGCGCGGTGAGCATCGGCGTCGTGGGATCGAGCTTGTCGGCGAGCTGGAAGGCGATCTTGAAGCGCGCTTCACGCAGGCGGGCGAACGCCGCCGCGTTCCACGAGCCGAACGGGTAGGCGAAGACGTCGAGCGGGTGGCCGACGATCTTCTCGAGCTCCGCCTTGGGCTCGGTGACCTGCACGCGCCAGTCGTCGCCCGCGTACTCGGGAACGGCCTGGTGGTCCCACGTGTGCCCGCCGATCTCCATGCCGGCCCGGTCGAGCGCACGCACCTGGCCCTTGGTCAGCCACCCCTCCTTGCCGAGCACCACGGTCATGACGAAGAACGTCGCCTTGAAGCCGTGGCGGCGCAGGATCGGCAGCGCGCGCGTGTACTGGCCGGCGGAGGCGTCGTCGAAGGTGATGAGCACGGGCTTGCGCGGCAGCGGCTTGCCGTCGGCCATGTGCGCGGCGACGTCGTCGGCGCTCACCGAGGTGTAGCCCGCGCGCTCGAGCGCGGCGAACTGCGTCTCGAGCACCTTGGGCGGGACGATGTAGACGCGGTCCTGGGCGGCGTCGGCGCTCGTGAGGGGGCGGACCTGGTGGTAGCAGAGCACCGGCACGTTCGCTCGAGCGGCGATCGCGGCCACGTCGGTGCGCGGCCGCGGGCGTGCCGGAGCCGGTGCGGAGGTCCGCGCGGCGGTGCGGCTGGCCGGCTTCGAGGGCTCGTCGCCACGTCCCAGCGCGGCCACGAGCGCGACGACGACGGCCACGACGCCGAGCGCGGCGACCGCCCTGCGGCGCTGGTAGGTCCCTCGGCTCGGCGGCGGCGTCATCTGCCGCAAGTGTGCCTGAGATCCGCCCACGGGACTACCGTGCGCCGCCGTGCTCGTGCTCCTGGCGCCCTCGGAGGCCAAAGCCGCTCCGCTCGACGGGCCGCCCGTGGAGCTCGCCGCGCTCGTGCACCCAGAGCTAACCCCGCAGCGCGAGCGCCTGCTGACGGCCGTGGAGAAGCTCGCGCGCGGTTCCCGCAGGACCGGGCTCGAGCGCTTGGGCATCGGCCCCGGGCTCGCCGGCGAGCTCGAGCGCGACGCGACGCTGCGCCAGGCGCCCAGCGCCCCGGCAGCCGAGCTCTACACCGGCGTCCTCTACGAGCACCTCGACCTGCCGGGGCTGGCACCCGACGCCCGTGCGCGCGCCACGGAGCGGCTGCTGATCGCCTCCGCGCTCTGGGGCTTCGTCCGCCTCGAGGACCGCATCCCCGCCTACCGCCTGAGCATGGACGCTCGCCTCCCGCGCATCAGGGGCCTGGCGGCCTGGTGGCGGCCCGCGCTCACCGCCGCGCTGCCCCCGGACGGCCTGGTCGTCGACTGCCGCTCCGGCTCCTACGCCGCGGCGTGGCGTCCGGCGGAGGGCACGGTGGTCGGGGTCCGCGCGTTCGTCGAGGCGGCGGGCAGGCGCAAGGTCGTCTCGCACATGGCCAAGGCGACGCGCGGCGAGGTGGCGCGGCTGCTGGTGGAGGCGCCCGCGGTGGCCACGGACCCGGAGGGCGTCGCCACGATCGTCGAAGCCGCCGGCCGGCGCGTCGAGCTGGGGCAGGCGCAGGGCGCCTGGCAGCTGGACGTGATCCTCGGCGCTTGACCGTCCGCACGGGCATGGCCCCCGGCGGTGCGCGCTCGGGCCGCTACTCGTCGCTGGCGGGTCCTTCGTCCGGCTCGGGCAGCGGAAAGCCGCGCTGCGCGCAGCCCCGTTCGATCTCGGCGATGACCGTCTCGACCACCTTCACCCGCGCGTAGCGCTTGGAGTCGCCTTCGACCAGGTGCCACGGTGCCGCCTCGCTGTCGTTGTGCTCGAGCATCTCCTCGATCGCCGCCTCGTACAGCGGGCGCTTGGCCCGGTTGCGCCAGTCCTCGTCGGTGAGCTTCCACGACTTCAACGGGTCCTTCGCGCGCCGCTCGAAGCGCCCCTCCTGCTCCTCGTCGGAGATGTGCATCCAGAACTTCACGAGGATCATCCCCTCCGCGACGAGCGTTTCCTCGAAGCCGTTGATCTCGTCGTAGGCGCGCCGCCACTGCGCCTCGGTGGCGAACTCCTCCACCCGCTCGACGAGCACGCGGCCGTACCACGAGCGGTCGCAGACGGCCATCCCGCCCCAGCCCGGCAGCGCGGGCCAGAAGCGGCGCAGGAAGTGGTGGCGCTTCTCGTCCGGCGTCGGCGCGGCGTAGGAGACCACGCGCACGTGGCGCGGGTCCAGCGGCCCGACCAGCCGCTTGATCGCCCCGCCCTTGCCCGACGCGTCCCAGCCCTCGAAGACGACGCACAGCGGCGGCCCGATCCCCGCCTCACCGCCGGAGAGCCCCCCGAGCGCCAGCCGCAGCTGGGTCAGCCGGAAGCCCGCCTGCTCCAGGCGCACGTCCTGCTCCTTGCGCTTCAACCCCAGCGACAGGTCGAGCTCGTCCAAGCGTCCCATCGCCCGATGCTCTCACAGCGCCCGCCGCAGGCGGTGTGGGGCCGCCAGTCGAAGTGAGGCATCCTCTGAGCCCAGATGGCCACCGATCCCCGCCTCGAGGCGCTCCGCGCGCTCGCCGACACCGGGCTGCGCCTCGCGCGCGGCACGACCACCGCCCGCCTTGCCCTCGCCGGCCTGCGCGACGTGGTCGACCCCGCCACGCTGGCGCCCGACATCCGCGAGCGAGCCCTCGCCGAGATGGAGGCCGCCCACGCAGCGTCCACCCAGCCGCTCGGGCTCAGGGAGGTCGAGAAGGCGCTCAAGGACGCCTGGGGCGAGAAGCCCGCGAGCATCCTGGACTCGCTCGAAGACGAGCCCGTCGCCCGCACGCCGACCGCGCAGGTCCACCGCGGTGTCCACGAGGGCGCCGACGTGGCGGTCAAGGTCCTGCGACCGGGGATCGCCGACCTCGTGCGGCTCGACCTCAACCTGCTCGAGACGCTGATCCGGCCGCTCGGCACCGTCTTCCCCTCGCTCGCGCCCGGCCTGCTGCTGCGCGAGGTCCGCGAGCGGATCCTCGACGAGCTCGACCTCGAGCACGAGGCGTCCACCCAGCGCAGCTTCGCCCGCACGCTGCGGCGCCACGAGGAGCTCTTCGTGCCCGCACCCGTCAGCGCCCTCTGCCACGAGCGGGTGCTCGTCAGCGCCTGGGTCGACGGCACGCCGGTCGGTCAGCTCACCGACGCCGGACAGCGTGCCGAGGCGGCACGCGCGCTCGTGCGCTTCCACGTCGGCTCGGCGCGCTTTGGCACCGTTCACTCAGACCCGCACCCCGCCGACGCGCTGCGCATGGCCGACGGGCGCTTCGCCTTCCTCGACTTCGGGGCGGTGCGCCAGGTGCCGTCGACGCGCGTGGACGAGGCGGTGCTCGCGCTCGACGCCCTCGTCGCCGGCGACGCAGAGGGGCTCGGCGCCGCGCTCGACCGCCTCGGGTGGCTGCCGGCCGAAGTCGGCGCGACGGCGCTCGTCACCGCCCGCGCCATCCTCGAGGGGCAGCTCGACGGTCGGTCGCGCCTCGATGCGTCCGTCGTCGTGGCGATCAACAAGCGTGCCGCCGCCCACGCGGAGGCGCTCTGGCCGCTGGCCCAGGTCACGTCCGTGCCACCCGAGGACCTCTGGCCGCTGCGCATGCTCGGCGGCCTGGCGACGCTCCTCGCGCGCCTCGACGTCGAGGAGGACTGGCCGGCGCTCTTCCGGGCGGCGGCACGGGACGGGTGGTGAGCTCCCGGGTACAGCCCCGGGCATGTCCACCGACTCATCGCTTCCAGAGGTCACCCACGGCGACGTCGTCGTCGCGCAGGGCTCGCGCCTGATCGCCGTCGCCGACCTCCCCGCCGGCGGCGTGGCCGAGGTCCGCACGGAGGCCCACGGCGTCCTGGCCGTCGGCATGGCCGACGACCGGCCGTTCGCCGTCTCCAACCTCTGCCGCCACCAGTTCGCCAAGCTCGGCCGCGGCCAGGTTCGCCGGGGCTGCCTGGAGTGTCCGTGGCACCGCGCGCAGTACGACGTCTCCTCCGGCGAGATGGTCCGCGGCCCGCAGGGCAGGATCTTCGGCTTCGGCCCCTACTCGAAGACCGTGCAGAGCGCCGCGAACGCGGGCTTCAAGCTCAAGACGTTCCCCGTCGCCGTTCGCGACGGAGCGATCATGCTCACTTGAGCCGTGCGGCCCGCCCCGGGGAGAACAGGTCGCGCCAGCCGAACGTCTGGTCAGTCCGGCGCTGATGACCCCGACCGCTCGCTCCTCCAACGCATAGGCGACGGTCCGTAGCTCAGCGGCGGCAGGTCGTCCGTCTCGCCGGCGGGATGTGGGGACCAGTCACAAATCGGTTCTGGCTCCGATCTCTTGGAGTAATGGCCATCTCCGCAATGCGGGCTTCCAAGGACTCGGCTCCCGAACGGGTCTCGTTCGATCATGCTGACCGCTCCGACGCCCAGCTGCTCAGCGACGACGGTGCTGATCCGGCCGAGGCTTTCGCGGTGTTCTACCGAAGGCATGTTGACGCGCTGATCCGATTTGCCGCCAGCCGCGGGCTCAACGCAGACGCAGCGGCGGACGTTGTGGCCGAGACCTTCTTGGGGGCTTTGAAGGCACGACACCGTTACCGACCAGAGCGCGAGAACGCACGACTGTAGCTACTGGCTATCGCCTCACGGCGGATCGCTGACCACCGCCGACGGCAGGGCTCGGAAGACCGTCGTAACGAGCGCCTGCGCACCGAAGCGATCGTGCTCACGCAAGCCGATCGCGACAGCTACGACCGCCTTCTCGAAGACGGCGACGAGCGAGCGCTCAACGCCCTGGCGGATCTCCCACCCATCCAGCAAGATGGAGTTCCCCCGCTTTGACGGACATCTTGATCTACCCCGGGAGTGATGGAGTCGGGTTTCTAGAGTCGTCCGGTAGAGACGGAGATTCAGATGCCCCGCAGGTACCCGCCGGAGATGCGTCGTCAGGTGATCGAGCTAGCTCGGTCCGGGACGCGCGTCAAGCAGCTCGCCGCGACGTTCGCCATCAGTGAGGCGACGGTCTACAACTGGACCAAGCAGGACGAGATCGATCGTGGTGAGAGAGAGGGCCTGAGCACCGATCAGGCGATCGAGCTCGCCGCGGCCAAGCGCCGGATCCGTCAGCTGGAGACCGAGCTCGCCGTGGCGCGCAAGGTCAACGAAGTGTTCCTCAACCAGGGGCTCGCCCCAAAAGCCTCTACCCGGTGATCGAGGCTCTGACCGGGCAGGGAATCGACGTCCGACACGCCTGCCGCACGCTCGTGGTCTCGGAGTCCGGCTACTACGCGTGGAAGGACCGGCCGACCTCGCCGCGCGAGCTGCGACGGATCTGGCTGACCGGCGAGATCGTCGACGTCCACAAGGCCTCGGGCGGCACCTACGGCGCGACCCGCGTCCGGGCGGAACTGATCGAGGGCCGCGGGATCCACGTCGGCCACAACGCGGTCGAGGTGATCATGCGTCGTCTCGGGATCAAGGGCCTGCCGACCCGCCGGCTGCCCCGCGGCGCACGCCTGGCACGGGTCACCTCGCTCGACCTCGTCGGCCGTCAGTTCCGGCGTGAGGCGCCGGACGAGCTCTGGATGACCGACATCACCGAGCACCCCACCAGGGAGGGCAAGATCTACTGCTGCGTCGTGCTCGACGCGTTCTCCCGGATGATCGTCGGCTGGTCGATCGACTCGACGCAGACCACCACGCTCGTCCTGAACGCGCTGGGCATTGAGGTTGTCCCGTAGCTCGTAGAACTTGAAGTCGGTGGTGGTCCTCCCGCCCTCGTCCGGTCCCGCTGGGACCGTGACGAGTGCGACCAAGTCAACGAGGACAGGAGAACCGCCATGAGGACCGTA
>JAABUN010001057.1_pt1 | contig 65418 bp, 63 predicted proteins | sample 5559311 | NCBI WGS metagenome assembly JAABUN01 (sample SAMN10711877, study PRJNA513370) | rock metagenome | isolation source: Antarctica rocks | place: Antarctica: Victoria Land, Siegfried Peak sud
TTCCCCATTCGGGACGGATGCACCGAATGGCGCGGTAGTCGCGGCAGGCGTGGCGACTGTCGCGGCGATGCGCGAAGCCGGGGGCGATGCGCTCGCAATCGTCGTCGAGGGGAGCCGCTGGAACCTGCCCGATGCCATCCGCGTCGCTCGCGCCCTCGAATCGTACGACGTGTGCTGGCTTGAAGGGCCGTTCGCGGGCGACGAAGGGACGTATGCGACGCTTGCGGCAGCAACACGGACGCCACTTGGCGTGCGAGACGTGCGCGACGGCGCGGCGGTCGTCGTGCCGGAAGTGGCGGACGAGGGGATCACGGGAGTGCGAAACATCGCCGCGCACGCCGCCGCGCATGGGTTGCCCGTGGCGGTGCGCAACGGGGGCGGGCCGATGGCGCACCTTGCGGGCGTGCATCTCGCCGCCGCCTTGCCGAACGCCGTGTGGGTGGAGGTGGTGCGGGCCTACCACCGGGGCTGGTTCCCGGACATTGTGGAGACCCCGCCGGTCATCGAGGGGGGCTACGCTCCCCTGCCCGATGCCCCCGGCTTGGGCGCGACGCTGCTGGACGAGGTGCGCGAGCGGCCCGACGCCGAGATTGAGGCGAGCGAGGCATAGCCGATGTGTAGGGGCGGTTCGTGAACTGCCCTCTTGCCGCGCCCGGCACCTGCCCCTCGGCTCCGTACCCCTCTGCGCAGGCGGTTCACGAACCGCCCCTACGCGGCACTATCTCCGGCTTCTCCTGAGTGGGGATTACGTCTCGCCCCGCATCAGGGCGACGCTGTGACGCCCCGGTTCGCGGTAGAGCATATACAAATCCCCGACGAAGCGGTCGAGGCGGGCGCGGTCGAGCCACGCGGGGCCACCGACGAGCGATTGCCCGCGCTCGGTCAGCGGCACTCTTTCGGCGTTTTCGGCAGAGCGCGGCGGCTCGCCTACGCCGACGAAATCCACATCGCCGCGCCGGAGCAGGCGCACGAGGTTTCGCGCCCCGACGCGCCCGTAGCTCATCGTCTCCACCTCCAGCCCCGGCACGATGGCCCGCACGACGCGCACATCCGGGTGGTCGGGGGGCGAGAAGTCGGCGTACAGTACGTCGAAGCCCGCCGCCTGTAGCCGCTCGATCACGAGGGTGCAGCGCGTGGTGGGGTCACTCGCGCTCCCGGCGGGGACGGTGGGCAGGGTGTCCATCGGCACGCGCTCGTCCACATGGAATACGCGCTCGTCGAACACGCGGCGCATCTCGGCGTACGGCTTGTCGCGCCACGCGATCATCGCGGCGAGCGCACGCGGCTCCTCGTGCGCCACGTCGTAGTGGCGGAAGTATTCCTCCAGATAACCGGGGGGTGCCACGCGGCGCACGGGTGCGAGCGGACCGTGCGAGAACAGGTAACGGGCGCGGGCGGCGGCGAACTCCGTGACCGCTTTGCGCACCGCCGCCTCGCGGTCGGGATGCACCGCCTCGCCGCCCGCTGCCATCGTGAAGGCGGTGGCATCGTTCGGTTCGCGGTCGTACCCGGCGACGTAGACATTCGCCATGTCGAAATCGGTGGCGGCGACCTTCACGACCGTCTCCACGCCCGCCGCGTCGAGGCGAGCGAGCAGGGCGCGGGTGACAGAGTCGGTCACGGTGTCGAGGTCAATCGCCGTTCCTTGCGCGAGGGCGCGGTAGTTGACGCTGTTGCCGTCGCGCTGCAAGAGTTCGAGCAGGCCGTGCGCCATCGCCTGTTCCAACGACCCGCCGGCACCGAGGCCGTTCGTGATCGGCGTGACGAGCGGCTCCGTGCCGGGAATCAGTTGCTCCCGCGTCAGGGCGACGAACTCCACCGGGACGTACACGCGCTCGTCCGTTCCCCAGCGCGTGGCGACAACCCAGTGTAGCGGCATCTCCGGGGTGTAGGGGCTGCCCGCGTTCAGGCAGAGGGTTATGGGGTCAACCACGCCGCGCACGCCCGCCTCGTCGCGCAGTTCGCGGTACGTGGCGCGGCGGGGCGCGACGCGCTGCATGGCGGCGATGGCGTTCACACCTTCGGTCATCTCGCCGTACGCGCCGATGCGGGCCTCCCGCTCCGTGGTGCCGTAGCCCTGCCCGCCGCCGTCCGACTGCCCGGTGAGGTAGAGGATGGCACTCCACGTCGGGATGCCGACGCGGTCGAGGGCGGTGATGGGGAACTCGACCGTTTTGCCGGGGGGGAGGGCGGCGAGGTACGCGGTGACGGCGGGGGAATCGAGGGAATCCGGGACGGACATGGTTCCTCCTACGCCTACCGCCCGGTGTAGGCGAGGCAGAAATTTTGTGCTAGAATACGCCCGCACAGCGTCCTGCACGGCGCGGCGGGGATAGCCCCAAGCTCTCCCGTGCCGCACGCAAACCGGAGCGTATCATACACCGCTCCGGCCCTCGTCGAATGTGCGCATCGCGCCTAGAGAGGAAGTCGTTCGCTCCGCCGTTTCCTGTCGGTCGTCGGGAAACGTGCAAGTATCGGTCGCTCGCTCGCTCCCTGCGGCGCGGCCCTGTTCGTGCGGGCGTCTTTTCCCGGAATCAGGGTTCTTCCCATTGCCCCTGCCCGTCCATGCGACGCGGGGCGCAGCAGAAAGGCACGAAACGATGCGTACGAACTCCACGCGGCGGGATTTTTTGCGGGCGGCGGCGGGCTTCGCGGGGGCGGCGGTACTCGCGGCGTGCGGCGGCGAGACGGCAACGGCGGTTCCCGCCACGGCCCCCCGCGCCACGGCAGCGGCGGGCGGCACCGTCGCCCCCGCGAGCGGCACCACCGCAGGTAGCACGGCGGCGGCGGGTACCACGGGCGGCACGCAGGCGGCGGCCCCCGCGATGACGCGCAAGGCGAGCGGCACCGTGCGTTACCTGCTGCGCGGCGGTAGCCCGGATGAGATCAAGGTGACGCAGGAGTACCTCGACAAGAACTTCACCCCGCAGAGCGGCGTGAAAGTGACCGTGGAGCCGACCGACGCGATGGCCGACGAGAAGCTCACGGCGGCGATGATCGGCGGCACCGCGCAGGACGTGTTCGATACGTGGCGCGACAACGTGGTGCAGTTCTCCGACCGGGGGCAGGTGCTCGACCTCGAACCGCTCGTGGCACGGGACTTCAAAGAGGCCGACATCAAGGATTTCTACCCGTGGCAGTGGAAGGACTTCGTGCTGCCGAGCAATGTGCGCTTCGGGATGCCGAAGTACGTCAACATGGCGGTGATGTTCTACAACGTGGACGCCTTCGAGAAGGCCGGCGTGGCGAAGATTGACGAGAGCTGGACGCACGACACCCTCGCGGACGCCTCGAAGAAGCTGACCGCGAGCATTGGCAGCCCTGCGTACTACTGGCGCACCACGGGGCCGGATCGCTGGTGGTACAAAGTGGCGGCGTGGGGCGGCAGCATCGTGGACCCGGCGGACAGCACGAAGGCGACCTTTGACCAGCAACCCGCCCTCGATGCGTTGGAGTGGAGCCGCAAGCTGATGTACGACGACAAGGCTCTCGCTGTGCAAGCGAACATCGTCGGCGTGGGGCAGCGCGTCTTCGACGCGATCCCGGCGTCCTTCGCGGCGGGCAAGATCGCCATCGTGGAGGAAGGCTTCTACCCGTTCGTCCACGCGAAGGCCGTGGCCAAGAAGTTCCGGTGGGCCTACGCCCCCGTGCCGAAGGGGCCGAAGCAGCGCACGGTACTCGGCACGGCGGACGGCTACGCCATCTGGAAGGGTAGCAAGAACCCCGATGGCGCGTGGGAACTCGTGAAGTATCTGAGCAGCCGCGAGTACATGCTGAACCTGACGCAGACCACGGGCTACCTGCCGAGCCGCTTCTCCGCCATCGAGGACTGGAAGAAGATTTGCGTGGCGAAGTACCCCGAATTGGCGGATGCGAACCTCGACATGGCGGTGCAGGCGATGCAGCAGGGCTACCCCACGAACAAGCCGCTGTTCAAGAAGGACGCCGAGGCCGCGAGCCTCATCACCCCCGCGCTGGAGAAGATCTTCGTCGCGGGCGGTACCCCCGTTTCCTACATGAAGGAGATCGCGCCGCAGGTTACGGCGAAGATGAAGGGGTAGGGAGACCTCACCCCCTGCCCCCTCTCCGTCAAGCGGAGAGGGGGTGACATATATCAACATCGAGGCGAAGGGGAAGGCTCGGTGCCTCCCGTATTTCTCCCCCTCTCCGCTTAACGGAGAGGGGGCAGGGGGTGAGGTCGAACAATGGCACAACGCGCCCAAGCCTCGGCGGTATCGGTGCCGCCTGCACGACGCGGCATGTCGCGGTCGCGGCAGGAAGAGTTGATCGCGTACCTGTTCATCGCGCCGTGGCTAATCGGCTTCGTCGTGTTCACGCTCGGTGCCATGCTGTTCTCGTTCGGCATGTCGCTGTTCGAGGTGGACCTGCTCGCGGGGACATCGGCATTCCTCGGCGTGGGCAACTACGTCGAGTTGGGGCGCGATCCGCTCTTCTGGCAATCGGTGCGCGTGACGCTCGTATACACGGGCCTCGTGGTGCCGTTCGGGACGGTGATCGCCCTCGGTATCGCCCTCATGCTCAACCAGAAGATCGCCCTCGTGAGCTTGTGGCGCACGGTCTACTACCTGCCCGCCGTGGTGAGCGGCGTGGCGGTTGCCCTGATCTGGAACTGGGTGCTGAACCCGCAGAGCGGCCTGCTCAATCAGGCGTTGGCGACGGTCGGTATTCAGGGGCCGCGCTGGTTCGCCTCGGAGCAGTGGGCGATACCGGGGCTGGTGCTGATGTCGCTGTGGCAGACGGGTACGAACATGCTGCTCTACCTCGCGGGGTTGCAGGGCATCCCCACCGAGGTACAGGAGGCGGCGCGGATTGACGGCGCAGGGGCGTGGCGTACTTTCTGGAGCGTCACGCTGCCGCTGCTGACGCCCACGGTGTTTTTCAACGTGGTCATCAACATCATCAGCTCGTTTCAGGTCTTCGAGCGGGCATACGTGCTGACGCAGGGCGGGCCGAACAACGCCACGCTGACGCTCGTGATGTACATCTATCGCCAGAGCTTCCAGTTGTTCCACTTCGGCTACGCCTCGGCAATCGCGGGGGTGCTGTTCGGCATCATGCTGCTGCTGACGCTGCTGATGTTCCGCAGTTCCGGCTTCTGGGTCTACTACGAGGGGAGGAACCGCTCGTGACGCTTGCCCGCGACGATGCTCGCCCCGCCGCGACGGGACGGACGCACGCCCCGCCCGCGTCGCAGCGGATCGCCCGCGCTGCCCTCTATGCCCTCGTAGTTGGCGGTGCGTTAATCTACCTGCTGCCCTTCCTCTGGACGGTCTCGGCGTCGCTCCGCTCCTCCACGGACATCGCCGCCCAACCCATCGAGTGGTTCCCGCGCACGGTGGAGTGGGAAAACTTCACCGCCCCGTGGGACGCCTTCCCCTTCGGCACCTTCTACCGCAACACGGTCATCGTCACGGTACTGAGCATCTTCGGCACCCTGTTCACGGCGAGCCTCGCCGCTTTCGCCTTTGCGCGGATGCGCTTCCGGGGTCGCGGCTTCCTGTTCGTGCTCGTCCTCAGCACGATGATGCTGCCGAATCAGGTGACGCTCATCCCGCTCTACCTGCTGTGGAGCAAGCTGGGATTGCTGAACACGCTGGCCCCGCTCATCATCCCGTCGTTCCTCGGCGGCGACTACTGGCACGCCTTCAGCATCTTCCTCCTGCGGCAGTACATGCTGACGATCCCGCCCGAAATAGACGACGCCGCCCGCATGGACGGCGCGGGATGGTTCCAGATTTATTCTCGCGTGATCGTGCCGATGAGCGCACCGGCCCTCGGTGCCGTGGCGGTGTACAACTTCACGGCGCACTGGAACGAGTTCCTCAAGCCGCTGATCTACCTGAACACCCCCGGCAGTTTCACGCTACCGCTGGGGCTGAACCTGCTCAACGGGCGGTATCAGAGCGAGATCGGGCAGATCATGGCCCAGACCACGCTCAGCATCATCCCCGTGATCGTGGTCTTCTTCCTCGCGCAGCGCAATTACATTCAGGGGCAGGTCGTCAGCGGGGTGAAGGGGTAAGGGAAACCTCACCCTCAACCCCCTCTCCACACATGTGGAGAGGGGGCGAACCGCTGCAATAATATTCGCCCGTTTGCCTAACAGCCCGATTCACCGACGGGGCGTTCGTTCACACGGATGGGCGGGGCGTCGCCGCGATAAAGGCATCCAGTACGCCCGCGAGGGTGGCGGCGGCGCGGTCGAGGATGGCGTTGCCGATCTCCGTCGTGGCGGGGCGCGTGTCGCCGCCCGCGCCGTTCGCGGTTAGTTCGTCGTAGTACATGCCCGCAGCCGCACCATACGGGCGCAATTTCGCACCGAGCGCGGTCATCTCCGGGCGCGGCTCCGGGGCGGCGAAGGCGGCGGGCTTCGCGTAGGTCGGGGCTTCCGCCATCACCACCGCCGCCTCGTCGCCGCCGCCGTGACCTATCGCCTCCGGGGGGAGCAGGTCGCGGGCGTGTTCGGCGATAAAGCCGTACCCATACAGACCAAGCACGCGAACCCCCGCGATGCGTTGCCGCGCCGCGTCCACCGCCGTGGCAATCGCCGCCGTGTTGCCGCCGTGTCCGTTGACGACGGCGACGCGGGGAAAGCCATGCCGCGCCAGCGAGGTGACGATCTCCAGAATGAGCGTGGTCAGGGTTTCCGGCGTCAGGGTAATCGTGCCGGGGAAGTTGAGGTGCTGCCACGAGACGCCGTAGGGGATGGCGGGTGCGACCGCCGCCCGCGCCCCCATGATCGCCGCCGCCCGTCGGCACAACCCGGCGGCGGAAACGGTGTCCGTGGAGACGGCAATTCCCGGCCCGTGCTGTTCGTGCGCCCCCACGGGTAGCAGCACGATCTCGTTCGACTTCAGCACCTCTCGCGTTTCGGGCCACGACAGTTGTGCGAGCAGGATGGCGTCGGACATGTGTTCACTCCCCTTTACGTCGGTCGTCGGGCGGGCGGTCGCTACCGTTGCAATGATGCGATACTTCGCCCGACGTGGAAAGCCGTATACCATGAAGGAGGGCATACGATGGCGGATAACGGGGCGGATACGTTGCGCGGCGTACCGATCACGATTGTGGGGGCGGGGGCGATTGGTGGCACGGTCGGGGCGTATCTGTGGGCGGCGGGCTACGACGTGACGCTCGTGGATGTGGTGGCGGCACATGTCGCGGCGATCAACGCGCACGGGCTAACGATCACGGGGTTCCGTGATGGCGTCTTCCGCCCGAAGGCGATCCTGCGCGACGACCTGCGCGGCCCGCTCGGCCCGACGATCCTGTGCGTCAAGGGGCATTTCACCGAGGACGCCATCCGCGACCTCGCGCCGCTCGTGGGGCCGGAGGGGTACGTACTCAGCCTGCAAAACGGGCTGAACGAGCCGGTAATCGCCCGTTACATTGGGGAGGCCCGCACGGTGGGCGCGTTCGTGCATTTCGGGGCAGACTACCTCGCGCCGGGACATATTCAATTGGGCAACGCGCAGACGATCTACATCGGGGAACTGAACGGGGCCGTGACGCCGCGTGCCGAGGTGTTGCGCGAAGCCTTGTCGCATGTCATGCCCGCCGAGGTAACGCGCAACCTCTGGGGTTTCCTGTGGGGCAAGCTCGTCTACGGCGCGTTGGCCTTCGCGGTCTCCACCGTGGACGCCACGGTACCGGAGGTGCTGGCAAGCGACGTGGGGCGGCGCATCGCCCTCGCGGCCTGTTTCGAGGCGTACGCAGTGGCGAAATCGCAATCCGCGACGCTCGAACGCATCGGCGAGTTCGACCCCAACGCTTTCGCCCCCGGCCCCGACGCGGAAGCGCGGGGTAACGCCGCGATACAGGCGTTATCGGGCGCGATGGCGAGCAGCGTCAAGCAGCACATGGGCATCTGGCGCGACCTCGCCGTGCGGAAACGGGCCACCGAGGTGGACATGCAGGTCGCCGTACTCGTGGACACGGGCCAGAAGCTCGGCATCCCCACGCCCGTGAACGCCGCCATGCTCTCGATCATCCACGAGATCGAGGCGGGCGTGCGCGGCATGGGCCGGGAAAACCTCAACCACATCGCCCGCCGGGCCGGCTTGGGGAACTGAACCGCAGGAACACGGAAAAAAATGCAATCGAACCACCAAGGCACGGAGGACACCAAGGAAGACCACAGAGAGCAACGCCTCTAATTTCTTGACCTTGGTGGTTCGATTCGTCTTCTCCCCGGTTCACCAGCCACGGGTGGCGCGGGCGATCTCCTCGATGGGGAACTTCGGTTCGCGCTCCATCGTCAGGAGGCCGTTCGTCTCCTGATAGGTGTCGGTGAACTGGGTGTAGCAGAAACCGGCAAAGAGCGCGAGCGAGCGCACCGTTTCGAGCAGTTCGGTGTACTGGTTCCGCAGTGCCTCGGAGCCGCCCGCGTCGGAGTAGCCCCACGCCCCGGCGGTACCACGCGGGGCGAGCGAGATGCCGCCGAACTCGGTGAGCATGATCGGGGTTTCGCCGAGCGGATCGAGGGCCAGCACGCGGCCGGCGGGCCGCTCGCGCTTGAAGAGGTTCGGGATGCTCTCGGAGGCGGCGTAGCGGCGACCGATGCGTTCGGTGTCGCCGTCGTAGTCGTGAATGCCGATGATGTCGGTCGCCACGCTCTCCCAGCCGTCGTTGCCGATCACGGGGCGGTCGCCGTCGAGCGTTTTCGTGAGGTGGTAGATCGCCCGCACGTATTCGCGCTGCGCGGCGATGTTCGGCAAATCCGGCACGCCCCACGACTCGTTGAACGGCACCCACGCGACGATGCACGGGTGGCTGCGGTCGCGCTCGATGGCCTCCTGCCACTCGCGCACGAGCCGCTGCACCGAGAGCTTCGTGAAGCGGTAGGCACTCGGCATCTCCTCCCACACGAGCAGGCCCAAACGGTCGGCCCAGTAGAGGAAGCGCGGGTCCTCGATCTTCTGGTGTTTGCGCACGCCGTTGAAGCCCATCGCCTTGACGAGTTCCACGTCGCGGCGCAGGGCGTCGTCCGACGGGGGCGTGAGGCCGGTGTCGGGCCAGTAGCCCTGATCGAGCACGAGGCGCAGGTTGAGCGGTCGCCCGTTGAGCAGGAAGCGGTCTCCCTGCGCCATCACGGAGCGCAGGGCGGTGTAGCTCTCCACCGCGTCGAGGACCACGCCGGAGGTATTGCGCAGCGTCAGGCGGGCGGTGATGAGCGTGGGGCGTTCGGGACTCCACAGCACCTCGTTGCGGTAGTCGTCTATACCGGGGTCGGAGAGGGCGATGCGCCGCGCCACCTCGCCCGCGATCACGGTGTACGTGTCGTTCGCCAGCACGCGCTCGCCGATCTGCAATATCACCTGCAACTGCGCCCCGTCGCGCCACGGCCCCTCCACGATGGCATCGAGGCCGATCTCGTAGCGTTCGAGGTTCGCCGTCCAGACGAGCTGCCGGATGTGCGTAGCATTCACGGTTTCGAGCCACACCGACTGCCAGATGCCCGTGGTACGCGGGTACCAGATGCGGTGCGGCTCGCGCTGCCAGTCCTGCTTGCCGCGTGGCTTTGCGAGATCGGTGGGATCGTCGGCGGCCCGCACGACCACAATCTGTTCGCCCTCGCGCCGGAGGGCATCGGTGATGTCGGCACCGAACGGCGTGTAGCCGCCCTCGTGCTGCGCCACGAGGATGCCGTTCACCCAGACGGTCGCTGCGTAGTCCACCGCGCCGAAGTGCAGCATTAGCCGCTGCTGCCCACGGGCAAGTGCGGGGGCCGCGAAGGTGCGGCGGTACCAGCAGACGGGGTAGAAGCTCGTGTCGCCGACGCCGCTCGCCTCGGTTTCGGGCGCGAACGGCACGGTGATCGTCTCGTGCCACGCCACCGTGTCGGGCGAATCCCACTGCGGCTGCCCCGGTTGCTGCGCCTGTCCCGGTTGCCCCGGTCGCCGCTCCCGCGCAAATTCCCACGTCCCGTTCAGGCAGGTCCACGAGGCCCGCACGAGTTGCGGGCGGGGGTATTCGTTGCGCGGTGGAATGGGGGACACGGACATGGGGGCAACTCCTCACACGAAACGGCGAACCGACACGGGAGCATTGCAAGTCGGTCGCCACGCAAGAACGTACCCCCATCCCCCTTTCCGTAGGGAGGGGGCGAGGTTGCCTTACCCGCGCACGAACCCTGTCGTTTCCACCGCACGGCGAAAGGCGGACTCGTCCACGGACAGCGCGAACCCCGGCGCGTCGGGGAGGGTGATCGCGCCGTCGCGCACGACGTAGGCGGAGGTGTCCACTCCCGGCACCGTCGCTTCATCCCACTCGGCCCGCTGGAAGCCGCGCACCGCCGGGGCGAGATGCCCGGTGACGAAGTTACCCCAGAACGCGCCGTAGTGGTGCGGTGCGGTGCGCCGCCCCCACTCGTCGAGCAGGCGTCCGGTCTCTAGCCAGCGCGTGAAGCCGTGACCGAAGATGTCGTATTGCACCACGTTCACGATCCCTTCCCGCGCCCATTCCATCAAACGGGGGGAGGCGTCGCCCTCGCCGTCCGCGATCAGCACGGGCAGCCCCTCGCGTTCGAGCCAGCGGTGCAACTCCTCGTACAGAACGGGATCTTCGTGGAACGCCTCCTCCATCCAGTAGACGCCGCAGTCGGCGGTCTCCGCGAGTACGCGCCGCGTCAGGTTGAGGTTGTAGCCGTTGTTCGCGTCGAGCATCAGCGGGCAACCGGGGCCGACCGCCTCATGCACGGCGCGGATCACGGCGATGTCGCGGCGCGTTCCCGCTTCCAGTTCCATGTGCCGCGCCCCGCGCCCGACCTTGATCTTGAAGGCGCGGTGTCCGCGCTCGTATCCGTCCCGCGCCTCCCCCGCGATCAGCGCGGCGGCCTCGTCGTCGTCCGTCAGGTGCAGGTCGTCGAAGTAGAGCGAGGTGTCGTAGCACGGCACGCGCACCGGCCCCGACACGTGCGCCCCGTTTATCGCGGCGGCGAGGGCGTACACGGGTTTGCCCGCCCGCCGCGCCGCGAGGTCCCACAGCGCGAAATCCCACGCCCGCCACGGTGGGGCGGTGCCGACCTCCGCGTTGAATACCGCCGCGAGCGGTTGCCCGATCATCGCATCCGCCGCTTCCGGGGTGGCGGCGTTGCACCGCCCGATGCCGACCGCCCCGTCGCTCGCCGTGACGCGGGCGAGCGGCACCCGCACCGTGGGGCCGTGGTCGCCGAGGCGGGCGTTCTTCCCGGCATGGCGGGGCCGCGTCCCTTCGAGGATGCCCCACTCCACGCGGGTGATGGTGGTTTCTGCCATGTGTGCGACGGTCTCCTTTCGGTGATTGATTCGCGCCGCTCGTATCCGCAGGGTGGGGGCGAGCGGCGCGAACAGTCGGCGGGGAGCGCGGTCACGCCCCCTTGATCGCCGCCTCGTACTCCTTGCGGATGGCGTCGCCGCCTCGGCTGCGCCAGTCGCGTATCGTGTCGTTCCACGACGCCAGCGGCGACCGCCCCGTAATCACCGACGCCAGCGCGTCGGCCCGCAATTGCGCGAGGATCGCGTTGCTCATCGCGGCGGTGGGGGAGTAGTAGCCCCACGTCGGGTTGTCTATGCCCGTGGAGAGCAGGTTCGCTTGCAGCTTCTGCATCTCCTCGGCGTCGCCCGGTTCGTCGTAAAGCGCAACCTGCGGCGGGTTCGTCAGGCCTGCGAGCACCACACCCTGCGTGCCGCTCACGGTGCCGATTTCGGCCTTGCCGAGGTCGTTCTTCACGGGCAGGCCGTTCTTGTAGGTGAAGTGGACGTTTTCGAGGCCATACGCGAGAAAGGTGTTCTCCTCGGAGCCGATGGGGGCGGCAAAGTAGTTCATCAGCCGCAACAACTCCTTCACGCGCTCCGCACCCATGCGCCCCACCCGTGCGGGGATGGCGGTGAAGCCGAAGTAGCCGATGGCCCGGTGAAAACTCGGCTTGCCGCCGTCGTGACCCGGCGGCACCCACCCGGAAACCTTCGACGTGGGGTTCAGTTCCCGCGTCTTGGCGCGAGCACCGGCGGAACTGAACAGCCCGCTCAGGCCGTCGTCGTACGCGCCGATCTTGCCGGCGTAGAAGAGGTCCTTGTTCTGGTTCGTGGTGAGGTTCGCGGCGTCCGGGTGATACGCCCCCGCCGCCCACAGCCGCCGTGCGAAGTCGAGCGTCGCTCGGTACTCGTCGGTCTCAATCATGTGCGTGAGCGTGCCGTCCGGGTTCAGCCGCCACTCGTTCGGGGCGCGGAACATCGCCGCGAAGTTCGTCATGGCGAGCGTGGGGCGCGGGCTATTCGACGAGATACCGAAGGTATCGGCCCGCCCGTTGCCGTCCGGGTCCATCTTGCTCATGCCCACGAACATGTTGAACACGTCGTCGGCGTTCTTCTGCGTGGCGAAGCCGACCTTCTCGGCCCAGTCCTGCCGGAAGTAGAAGGTGCTCGTGGCGATGAAGCGCGGGCGCGGCACGCCGTAGATCTTCTTGTTCAGGGCGGAGTTGCGCCACACGGCGGCGGGGAAGCGGGCGAGGTTCGGGTATTCCTTCAGGCCGTCGCCCGTGAGGTAGGGCGTGAGGTCGGTGAACGCGCCTTGCAGCAGCACGCGCTCGTAGCCGGGGGGCGGCGAGAAGAAGACGAGGTCAGGCAGGTCGCCCCCGGCGATCACGGCGGCGAACTTCGCCTCGTAATCCGCCGACGGCGCGATAGTCGCGTCGAATGCGGTGCCGAGTCGCTTGTCGAGTTCCTGCCAGTAGCGGTTGTTCTCGCGTCCGGGCGCGGGCGGGTCGTACGAGATCACGAAAGCGGTCGTCCTGCCGCCGCGACCGGGCGTTTCCGGCACCGCCTTGAACGGCGGCGGCAAACGCCGATAGGCCTCCGGCACACCGATTTCCGGGTTCGGGGAGGGGATAACCGCGTCGTTGCCTCCCGCCGTCATCGCCGCCGCTGCCGTTGTCGGGCGGGCGGTTGTCGTCGGCGCCGGTGCTGCCGTTGCCGCCGTTGCGGGTGCCGTGGTCGCCACGGCGGTTGCTGCCGTCATTGTCGGGGCCACGGTCGGGGGCGGCACCATCGCGCCAGTCGTTGCGGGCGTCGCCGCGCTTGTGGTCGCCATGCGGGTCACCGGGGCGGAGGTCGGGGCGGAGGTCGGAACCACCGGCGTTTCTCCGCACGCCGCCAGAATCGCCGCCGTTGCCGCGCCTCCCGCGACCGCGAGAAACCTTCGCCGTCGCACCCGCCCGTTCGGAACGCTTTCCCCTGCCTGCCGCGTCGTGCTGTCCATCGTGTCTGTCCTCCCGTCGCTCGCTCGATCACGCGATGCCCTGTCGCCTCGCGCTCTGTGCCGTGCCGCCTGCGCTCATTCCTCCTCTCGCGCCCGCGCCGCGTATCGCCGCGCCACGTCGCGCACGTCTTCGCGCAGAGACTGCGCCGCCTCGTCCGACGCGCCCGACGCAATCGCTGCCCCCGCCCGGACGTGGTACTCGGCAGCGACGCGGAAATTCACATCCTGCTGCGGCACGAGCGGCCCCACGGTGAAACTCGCGTGTTGCACCGCACGGAGCACCGCCGAGAGGTACGGGTTGCCGGAGGCGTCATCAACGACCTCGTGAAATTGCCTGTGGGCAACGTCGTAGGCGGCGAGATCCTCCGCGTGCGCCGCCGTTGTCATCGTGGTTGCGCATCGGAGGATGGCGTCGCGCTGCTCCTCGGTGCGATGCGTCGCGGCCCATGCCGCCGCCAGTGCCTCCAATTCCTCGCGGAAGCGCAGCAGTCGGGCGAGCGATTCCTTCTCCGGCCTCACGGAGAGGGTGAGAGCCTCGGAAATGGTGGGAATCGGGTCGTTGCGCACGTACGTGCCGCTCCCCTGGCGCGATTCTACCAGCCCCATCGTGTCCAACACTTTGATCGCCTCGCGGATCACCGTGCCGCTCACCGAGAAGGCCCGCGACAACTCCCGTTCAGTAGGCAGTTTCTGCCCGCTCGCCAGATGACCGCTGCGAATCTGCGCGGCAATCTGCCGGGAGATTTGCTGGTATGCGCGTGTTGTGGCAATCGGCTGCACGTCCATCTGCATCCTATTTCCTCAAGTGATTGTGTGATCTGATCAATCTGAGGCGATTGTAGGAGGCGCGAGGCGTCATGTCAAGCACACACAAAAATTGCACCCGTCGCCGCATTACCGGGAGACGGGCGCAAAGGCGCGGGACGCGACGGAACTACTCCCCCGACACGGGTTGCGCCAACGCACGAAGGAGGGGAAAGTGGGTCGGCTCCGGCGCGGGTACCACGGTTTCCTGCGCACGGCTCAGTTCCGCAGCGTACTCGGCGTTCAGCACGCGGCGAGCGGTGCCGTCCAGCGCGAAGTCGAGGTCGAACAGGCCGCTTTCGTGCAGATGGTCGTGGTTCTGCCAGTCGCGGCGGTTGATGAGCGGGTAGAGGCAGAGGCCACCAACCGGCACGCCCGCTCGCAGGGCGAGCACCGTCTCGTCGGTGATGTCGCGCAGCCACCGCGCCCGCCGCTCCTGAAAGTGTCCGGTCTCTGCAATGAACAACGGACGCCCGTACCGCCGCCACACCTCGGCTAAAAGGCGATGCAGGGGCATGTAGCGCGGGTCTCGCGGCTCGGCCCAGTAGTCCATGCGCTTGCCGCCGTGCTCCCACTGGTTGTCGTGGTAGAAATTCACGCCTACCACATCGAGGTAGCGCGGATGCCCGCCGACGGTCGGGGCGAGACGCCCCGCAAGCATATCCCATACCTCGAACTGCCCCTCGCGCATCGCCTTCGCGCCGACATCGGAGCGGTTGCGCGGCGGCACGACGTGGATGAGCGGCTCGATCAGGGCGAAGCGGGCGCGGCGATCCACCGCCCAGATCGCCTCCATCGCGGCAATTGTCGCCCGCACCAGTTGCCGCTTCAGTTCGGCACCGCGCCGCGTCACGAGCGGGTTCATGTACGCCACGTCGCCGCCCGCCCACGCGAAGAACGAGGTCTCGTTGACGGGCGTGTACCACGGTATCTCGTCGCTCTGTGCCGCGAAGAAGCGGGCGACGGCGGCGCAGTAGCGGGCGAAGCGGGCGTGAAAGGCGGGCGAGAATATGTCCACATCGTCGGGCATGCCGTAGTGGCAGAGGTTCCAGATCACCTGCACGCCGCTTGCCCGCGCCGCGTCCGCGAGCGGCGCGAGCGAGGCGAAGTCGTACCGCCCGCGACCCTGCTCGATCAGGTGCCAGCGGGCGGCGTCGCGGGCAGCGCAAAGGCCGAGGTCGCGCAGCAGGGCGTAGTCGCCCGCCGCCTGCGCATCGTGTTGCGTGTCGGCGATCATGTCGAGGCGCACGCCCCGGCGGTTGATGTGCGTGGCGGACTCGAACCCGCCCATCCAGAACGAGCGGAACAGGGGCGACACAGGCACGGATACAGGCACGGATACAGGCACGGACGCGGACACGGACACGGACACGGACACACGCTTCTCCTCGCTACTCAGGTCGGTATACATCTTCGCACGTCGCCAACGCGATGTGTACCGCGTCTCTTACCGCTCGCAGGTTAAACGCACCTGAACCCCTTTCCCCCTCCCCATAGAGATAGGCGAAGGGGGAGTGTGCTACTCGAACGTCCCGATATTCTCATGCACCGCAGTCTTTCGATGCGTCATATCAGGACCGAGTGATTAGCGCCGCTTCGACGCCACTGCCCCCAGCCCCGGCCCCACTCGGCGGGACCGGGGCCGGGGCCGGGGGGTAAGGTACAATGGCGGTGTTCACCCGATCTTCGTACCACCACCTTCCCCACGATGAGATGGGGAAGCGGGGAGATACGTTTGGCGAGGACGCATACGCCTTATCACAGTTCGTATACCACTTCCCGCGTTCTGTGTGTCCGATAGCCGCCCTCGCGCACCGCCGCCCGCAGCGACTCGTCCAGCGGCGGCAGGAGGTACCCGCGTCCGCTGCCGAGCGCGGCGTTCGCGGGGCGAGGCGCGACGAGGCCGCAGAGCGCGGCGGGGCGTTCCTCCACCGCCGCCGGGTCGTAGCCCGCGTAGGCCGCCATTGTTCGCACGATCTCGCCCCACGTCGCCGCGCCGTCATCGGAGGGATGGACAAGGTGCCACACGTCTCGCTCGCCGTCCACGAGTAGATCGAGGCAGGTATGCACAAGCGGCGGCATGTAGGCGGGCGAGAGACGTATCCCTTCCGGCACGCGCACGCGCCCCGTTGTTTCGAGGGCGTGCAGGGCGTCGCGCACGAAATCCGTGCCGTCCCACGGGCCGAACAAGGGGCCGGTGCGCACCACGAGGGCTTCGGGGTGCGCGGCGAACAGACGCCGCTCGCCCTCCGCCTTGCTCGCGCCGTACACACTCAGGGGTGCGACGGGGTCATGCTCGACGTGCGGCCCGCCGCCCGCACCGCCGAATACGAGGTCGGCGGAGAAGGTGAGCAGGGCCACGCCTCGCGCCGCACACGCGGCGGCGAGAACGGCGGGGCCATCGGCATTCGCCGCCATGCACGCCGCCTGTTCGCGCTCGGCGTCGTCCACGCGGGAGAAACTCGCGGCATTGACCACGGCCCACGGGCGGAGCACCTCGAGCGTCACCGCGACCGCCGCCGCGTCCGTGATGTCCAGTTCCGCCCGCGTGAGCGCGACATGCGCGAGCGGGCGGGTGGCACACAGTCGGGCGAACATCTGACCGAGCACTCCCCCTGCCCCGACAATCAGTAGGGGCCGTGGGTCGCGCTTCGGGAATTGCACGGACGGCAGCGCGGCGGCGGCGGGCGACATGTCGCCGCCGAAGAGCCGCGACAGCCAACGCGGACGGCCCCCCGGCAGCGGCGACGGGTTCTTGCCGGTTGCGAGGCCGAGCGTCACGGCGGGGTGGTGGAAACGCTCCTCGCGCCGCCACCATCCCGGCGTGTCGAGGATTGGGTGATCGTACGACTCTCCCGCCGCCCGCGCCTGCACCATCGCGGCGACAGCGGTGGGGCGCGGTTCGGGGCCGCGCACGTCGAACACCCCCGGCTCGTACATGCCGTCGGGTCGCGTCACGAGCGTGTTCCAGTTGTAGGTACCTAGGAGCGACCAGACCGTGACGGCTCGCACGTCCGCCCCCTCGTCGCGCAGGCGGGTAGCGGCGTCCCACGCCTCCACCTGCCAGCGCAGTTGCTCCTCACGCGGGCCGGCGTTGTGCGCCTCCGTGACGGCGAGGGGGAGGCGGTACCGTTCCCACGCCTCGCGCAGCAGGGCGTACGGGCCGATGGGGAGGTCGGCAACGACGCGGGCGGCGGCTACGTCCACGTACGTGTCGCGCCCGTTGCCGCCGCTTGGTTCGTGGGGGTACTGATCTACCCGCTCGTCGAGAAAGCGCACGCTACCGAGGTAGGTGTTGATGCCGATGATGTCCGGCGGGCAGCGGTTCTCGCGGAACCACGTCAGTTCGTCGGGCGCGATGCCGACGTGTGTGAGATACCGCCACATCGGATGGTACAGGTCTACCTTGCCGCAGAGCAGGTCGAAGGTGAGCCAGCGGCGGCTGTTGTCGAACTCGGCCTGATAGGCGAGATGCGGCGTGCTGTACGTCTTGCCGAGGTCGTCGGTCTGCACGAGGCGGGCGCGGGGATTGGCGGCGCGGACGGCCCGCATCGCCAGCACCGTGGCGCGACACTGGTTCAGTTGCGCCCGCGCCCACGCGAGCGGATCGCGGGTGTGGGGGTACCAGTGACCGTACAAGGCACTGAAGCGGCCCGTGGTCAGCGGCTCGTTCACGGGGGTGTAGTCCGCCACCCACGGATAGCGGGCCGCGACCGCCCCCGCATACGCCGCCAAGCCTGTTGCGAATGACGGTTCGAGCAGGTTCGTGGAGCGCGGGCCGCTGCCGTGATGGACGAGGCCGACGATGGGCCGGATGCCGAGTTCGCGCAATCGCCCCAGTCGTTCGTCCGGCCACGACCAATCGGCGCGGTCGAGGCCGTGGGGGGCGGTGCGTTCCCACAGCACGGGGTAGCGGAGCGTGCGGACACCGAGGGCGGCGAAGCGGTCGAGGTCGTCCGCACGCCATGCGTGTCCGTTCCATTCCAGTTGGTCGAAATAGCGGTCGCCCACGCGGTTGACCGTGCATTCGATCCCCGCCCACAGATCGAGCGGGGGCGGTGTCCCATTGCGCAAAAGGCTCTATTCCTTCCCTATCGGCACCGGGCGCAACGGAGAATGTCGTACCCGCTTGTGTGCGGTGTTCGCTGCCCGCACGCGGAGTTCTCCGTTTTGCCTCGCCGCGCCGCTCCGTCAGTCCTCGCCGTTGCCGCCGCCATCCGCTCCGGTGTTCGCGGCGTTCGCGCTCGCCGTAAGCGGATACGGCGTCGGCACGCGCACAGGGCGCGGCGGCGCGGAGACAGTTGCGGTCGCCAGTGCTTCGGTGGTGGCGACCCGTTCGCCGCCGATCTTGTCGAAGAGGGCCAGAGCCTGCCCGACCACCTGATCCATGTTGTAGTACTTGTAGGTGGCGAGGCGACCGACGAAATGCACCCCCGGCGTGGTGTCCGCCAGTGCCTTGTACTTGCGGTATTGCTCGGCGTTCTCCGGGCGCGGCACGGGATAGTACGGGTCGCCCTCATCCTGCGGGAACTCGTAGACGAGGCTCGTCTTCGGGTGTCGCTGGCCCGTGAGGTACTTGAACTCCGTGACGCGGGTGTACTCGTGGTCGTTCGGGTAGTTGACGACGGCCTCCGGCTGGTAGACCGAGGTGTCGTGCGTCTCGTGCTTGAACCGGAGCGAGCGGTACGGCAGCTTGCCGAAGCGGTAGTCGAAGTACTCGTCCACCGGCCCGGTGAAGACCAGTTCGCGGTAGCGCACGCGGTCGCGCACCTCGCGGTAGTCCGTGCCGAGCATCGTCGTGATATTCGGGTGGTCGAGCATCCGCTCGAACATGCGCGTGTAGCCGTCCTTCGGCATCTGCTGGAAGGCGTCGGTGAAGTAGCGGCTGTCGTGGTTCGTGCGGGCGGGGACGCGGGCGGCGACCCCGGCGTCGAGTTGCGACGGATCGAGACCCCACTGCTTGAGGGTGTAACCCCGGAAGAACTTCTCGTAGAGGTCGCGCCCGACCTTGCTCACCACCACATCCTCGGAGGTGCGAATCTTCGCCACTGGCTCCGCCACCGATGCGAGGTACTCCGCCACGGTCTCTTCGGTGAGGTGCAGGCCGTAGAGCTGATTGATCGTGTCCACGTTGATCGGGAAGGGCAACAACTGCCCGTCCACATACGAGAGGACGTGGTGTTCGTACGGGCGCCACTCGGTGAATTGCGAGAGGTACTCCGCGATGCGCGGCGCGTTCGTGTGAAAAATGTGCGGCCCGTACTTGTGGATGAGGACACCCGCCTCGTCGAGGTGGTCGTAGGCGTTCCCTGCGATGTGCGGGCGGCGATCAATCACGAGAACCTTCTTGCCAAGTTGCGATGCGAGCCGTTCGGCCACCACGCTACCCGCAAACCCGGCCCCGACCACGAGATAGTCGTACATCAACCGTTCCCCTCTTTCATGTGATCGCCCTGCCGTTGTCGGCGTCGGGCATTCCGGCGGGCGCATGTGTGGCGCCCGTATCCTGTGTGGCCCCGTCGTATGCGGTGACATGCGGTGCGGTCGTCGGCATCTGCTCCTCGATGCGCCGGAGCATCGCCTCCCATGTGGCGTCCCACGAGTTCTGCGCGAGCAGGGCGTCCACGCGGGCGAGGCGCGTCGGCGCGTCTTCGCGCAGGGCGCGTTCGATGGCGGCAACGAAGGCACCCGGCTCGTCCGCGATACCGACGAGGCCCATCTCGCCGTAGGGCCGCACCACGTCGCGGATGCTCGTAGAGACCGCCGCCACCCCCGCCGCGAGGTACTCGGGCGTTTTCGTGGGACTGATGAAGCGCGTGCTCTCGTTCCGGGCGAAGGGAAGCAGGGCGACATCCCACCCCGCGAGGTAGGCGGGCAAGTCGTCGTACCCCTTCATGCCGAGGTAATGGATGTTGTCGCGCCGCGGCAAGTCCGCCGGGTTCAATTTCGCCGTCGGGCCGATCAGCACGAGGTGCCAATCCGGGCGCACCGTCGCCACGGCACCCACGAGTGCCAGATCCATGCGCTCGTCTATCACCCCAAAAAAGCCGAGACGCGGGTGCGGGATCGCGGCCTGATCGGGCGGATCGGGCTGCGGCGTGCGGGCGCGGGCAAAATGCGCCGCGTCCACGCTGCTCGGAAAGGCGTACACACGCGGGTGGCTCGATTGCTTCGCCTCGTAGAGGCTCTGCCCGCCCGTGAACACGAGGTCGGCGCGGGTAAGCAACTCCGCTTCGCGCTCGCGCAACCACGGCGGCGCACCGCGAAAGGCGGAAAGCTCGTCCATGCAATCGTAGATCGTGACGAGCGGCGCAAGATGCCGCGCAAAGCCGACCGCCATCGGCGTATAATACCATAGCACAAATCGTGAGATTGATCGCTCCTGCAGCAGGCCGTCGAGCAGGGCGCGTTGCGCGTCGTCGATCTCTTCCTGATTTAATCCGTGCGGCAGGTGCGGCACGACCACCCACAGATTCGGCGCGGGATTCTCCACGGTAAGGCGGGCGGGTCCGTCGCCCCATTCCGGTTCTTCCATGAAGAAGACGCGACCGGCGCGGGCAAAACGGCTCATCAGATGCTGCGGTCGCTGGCATACGAAATTCCATCGCAGATGCGACAGGCAAATCAGGTCGAAGCGAGCGGGCAACGGCAACGGCGAAGCCTGCCGCTCACGGTCGTGCGACGGGCGACTATTGCCCGCGTGTGGTCGTTCCACGAACCCTCCTTACAGACGGCACACTGGTCGCGCCTCGCGCCCGAAAAGCGGGCCGGGGGTTGACAAACGCGACAGAAAGCGGAATGCAAATACAAAAATCGTCGTCGAAAGCGTGGTTCCGCCGCAAATGCACGGCTCGTCAATTAGTGTAGCACATTTTGTGCCAGCAAAGAATATTCACTTTTGTTTACAATCCTGCGGTATAGCTTTCGCGGTGTCCGAGAATTGGCCCCGTCCCATCCGGCGTGTGTCTGGTATCTTTTACGGGTAGTCGGGCGGAGAACGAGGCGTCGCGTTGCGGCGGCTGTGGCAATAGTTGTGCCGATGGACAGGGGGGCGAGGAGATGCGCGGTTTTTTCGTTCTATTCTGGGTCTTCTGGGCCAACATGTTTTTCATATTCGGTATTGTCACGGTGTATTTCGTGCGTATTGGCTATTGGGGCATGTTCGTCAGTATCCCGCTGCTCGCGGTCGTCCTGTTTGCGGGATGGAAGCTCGCGGAGCGCACGCGGCGCGACTGGAACGCCGCCCCGTAGGGCTTGTGCGTTCTCCTGTCGGCGGTCGTTGCGGGAGAAATGCACCTAACCCCCCACCTGCCCAGAGGGTACCCCCCTTCCCTGTGGGGAAGGGGGGTGACTCGCCGCAACGTTGAGGCGTACAAGGCAAACACGAACCTTGCCGTGCGTCACCCCCTTCCCTGTGGGGAAGGGGGCCGGGGGTTAGGTGCATCTGACGAACACGCATAAACCCTGTGCGCCCCGTAACCCCGCGTTGCGTGTTTCCCCGAGAGCGGATATACTCCTGTGTACTGCGGCGTTTCCCGCAGTTTTCCGTGTGCGGGATGAAACCCCTCGGACAGCGGGCGGGAAACGGTTCGAGTTCGGGCGCGTCTCGGTTGGCGGTTCCGGCATCGTATAGAGGGCATATCAGTCGTTCGGGAGGCATCAGTTGGGCAAGGCGCGATTCGAGCGGAACAAGCCGCACATCAACATCGGGACGATCGGGCATGTGGATCACGGGAAGACGACCTTGACGGCGGCGATCACGAAGACGCTGGCGATGAAGGGGCAGGCGTCGTTCAAGGCGTTCGACCAGATCGACAACGCCCCCGAAGAGCGGGCGCGGGGGATCACGATCAGCATCGCGCACGTGGAGTACGAGACGGACAAGCGGCACTACGCGCACGTGGACTGCCCCGGTCACGCGGACTACATCAAGAACATGATCACGGGGGCGGCGCAGATGGACGGGGCGATCCTCGTGGTCAGTGCGCCGGACGGGCCGATGCCGCAGACGCGGGAGCACATCCTGCTGGCGCGGCAGGTGGAGGTGCCGGCGATGGTGGTGTTCCTGAATAAAGTGGACGTGATGGACGACGAGGAGCTGCTGGAGCTGGTGGAGCTGGAGGTGCGGGAGTTGCTGAGCAAGTACGGCTTTCCCGGCGACGAGATTCCGATCGTGCGCGGGAGCGGGCTGGCGGCGTTGGCGAGCACCTCGACGGACGTGGGGGCGGCGGAGTACGGGCCGATATTTGAATTGATGCGGGCGGTGGACGACTACATCCCGACGCCCTTGCGGGAGGTGGACAAGGCGTTCCTGATGCCGGTGGAGGACGTGTTCTCGATCAAGGGGCGGGGCACGGTGGTGACGGGGCGGATCGAGCGGGGGAAGGTGCGGGTGGGGGACGAGATCGCCATCGTGGGGCTGTCGGCGGCGGAGCGGCGGGTGGTGGTGACGGGGGTGGAGATGTTCCAGAAGACGCTGGACGAGGGGCAGGCGGGGGACAACGTGGGGTGCCTGTTGCGTGGGGTGGAGCGGGCGGACATCGAGCGGGGGCAGGTGCTGGCGAAGCCGGGGAGCATCAAGCCGCTGACGAAGTTCGCGGCGGAGGTGTACACGCTGTCGAAGGAGGAGGGGGGTCGGCACACGCCGTTCTTTCCGGGGTACCGGCCGCAGTTCTACATCCGGACAACGGACGTGACGGGGAGCATCGGGCTGCCGGAGGGGGTGGAGATGGTGATGCCGGGGGACACGATCCGGATGGACGTGGAGCTGATCCAGCCGGTGGCGATCGAGGAGGGGCTGCGGTTTGCGATCCGGGAGGGCGGGCGCACGGTGGGTGCCGGCGTCGTCACCAGCCTCGCGTAATCCTGTGATCGGGAGGGGCGGGCCTTGAGCCTGCCCCTTCCGTGGAAACGTGTGAAACGTGCAAAACGTATGAAGCGTCTGTGAAACGCGACGAAGGGAGTCGGCAGTGGCAAAGAAGAAGGCGGATCGCACCATCGTGACGCTCGAATGTACCGAGTGCAGCAACCGCAACTACACCACCGAGAAGAACAAGCGCAACGACCCGCAGCGCATGGAGCTGAAGAAGTACTGCCCGCGCCAGCGCACCGTGACGCTGCACCGCGAGACGCGCTAAATGGCGGTTGCACGCCGCATGGTGGTGCGGTAGAATAGGTGATGCGTCCCCCTGCTTTTTCGTTTTCGGCGGCGGGGTGCTGCGCGAGTATCTAGGGATGTAGCTCAATCGGTAGAGCATTCGTCTCCAAAACGAACGGTTGCAGGTTCGAGTCCTGTCATCCCTGCCACTCTCTCGCGGAGCGGGCGGCGCGTATTCGAACGATTCGAGGGGCGGAGCGACCGGCGACGCCCCTCTTTGACTGTATGTGGTGTGGGAATCGAGGCAGGTATCGTGGCGATCCAGACGACTGAGAACCCGAAGACGCCCGCGAAGGCCGCGCCACCCACGGCGGCGAAGACCCCGACGAAGCCTGCTCGTCCCACCGGGCGTTTTGGGCAGGTAGTGGCACGGTTGCGCGGCGGGGTGGACGACACCATCGGGGAGTTGCGCAAAGTGGTGTGGCCGGATTCCGACATGACGCGCAACCTTACCCTTGTGGTAATCGGCATCTCGGCGGCGATTGGCGTGCTGCTCGGCCTCGCGGACACGCTCCTCACGGCCCTCTATCAGTTGCTTGAGCGCGTGGGGCAGTAGGCCGGGAGGTTCGTACGGATGGTGCGCAGTCTTCGAGAGCGATTGAGCGAGCGGTCGGGCAGCGGTAGCCTCGACAAGTGGTTCGTGGTACACACGTACTCCGGTCACGAGGCGAAGGTGAAGAAGAACCTCGAATCGCGCATCGAGTCCATGGACATGGGCGAGAAAATCTTCGAGGTGATCGTTCCAACCGAAGAAGAGATTGAGATTCACAACGGGCAGCGGCGCACGGTGAATCGCAAGACCTACCCCGGTTACGTCCTCGTGCGGATGCTGATGGACGACGACTCGTGGTATGTGGTACGCAACACCCCCGGCGTGACGAGTTTCGTCGGCATGGGAACGAAGCCGACGCCACTCGACGAGCGCGAGGTGAACATCATCAAGAATCAGATGGTCGCCGAAGCTCCGAAGATGAAACTTTCCCTCGCCGTGGGCGACAGCGTGAAGATCGTGGATGGCCCCTTTCAGGATTTCGAGGGGCGCATTGACGAGGTGAACGAGGAAAAGGGGCGCGTGAAGGTGCTCGTTTCCTTCTTCGGGCGCGAGACGGCGGTAGAACTGGACTTCTTGCAGGTGACGCGAGACGTGTAAGGTCGGATGGTGTAGGGCCGCTGGCCCTGTAGGTACACGCGGCATAGCTCTCATGCCGCGTGTGTTGTATGCGATAGGAGGTCGCCCCCGTGGCGAAAAAGGTCAAAGCGATTGTGAAGTTGCAACTCCCGGCGGGCAAGGCAACCCCGGCCCCCCCGGTCGGCCCCGCGCTCGGTCAGCACGGCGTGGCCCTGATGGAGTTCGTGAAGAAGTACAATGAGATGACGGCTCAGCAGGTGGGCCAGATCATCCCCGTGGCGATCACGGTGTACGAGGATCGTTCGTTCACCTTCGTGACGAAGACGCCCCCGGCGGGCGACCTGCTCAAGCGGGCGGCGGGCGTGACGAAGGGGGCCGTGAATGTGAAGCGCGAGACTTCCGGCACGGTGACGCAGGCGCAGGTGCGCGAGATCGCGGAGTTGAAGCTGAAGGACCTGAACGCGATTGATCTGGACGGTGCCATTCGCATGATCGAAGGCACCGCCCGCTCGATGGGTATCAAGGTTGCGGGGTAGTCGCTAAGCGGCTGAGTAACTAAGTGAAACGCAATGGAATTTCACTTATCAGCTTAGCTACTTAGCGACTGTTATCGTGGGAGGCGCAGGGTGCGCCGCTGAACCACAAGGTGAACCACAAGGGAGAAAGAGACCGATGCCAGAACGAAGCCGACGGTACCAGGAAATCGTCAAGCTGGTTGATCACGACCGCAAGTACACCACGGAGGAGGCGATTCGCCTCTTGAAGGAGACGGCGCGGGCGAAGTTCGACCAGACCATCGAGGTGCATTTTCGCCTCGGTATTGACCCCCGCCATGCCGACCAGCAGGTGCGTGCCAGTGCCAGCTTGCCCGCCGGGAGCGGCAAGCAGCTTCGCATCCTCGTCTTCGCGCAGGGCGACGGCGACCGTGCCGCCCGCGACGCCGGGGCCGATGTGGTGGGCGCGGACGACCTCATCAAGCAGGTCGAGGGCGGCTGGCTGGAGTTCGATGTCGCGCTCGCCACGCCGGACATGATGGGCAAGGTTGGTCGCCTCGGTCGTGTGCTCGGTCGGCGGGGTCTGATGCCGAACCCGCGCAGCGGCACTATTGCCCCCCCGGAAGACCTGCCCCGTGTCATCAACGAAGTGCGCGGGGGGCGCGTGGACTATCGCAACGACAGGCAGGGCAACCTGCACATGGCTATCGGCAAGACGAGCTTCGACGAGGCCAAGATTCGCCAGAACCTGCTCTCCGTGATTGACTCGGTGAACCGCGCCAAGCCGACCGGGGCGAAGGGGACATACATCAAGACCATCGCCCTCACCAGCACGATGGGGCCGAGTATGCGCCTCGATCCGTCGGTAGCGGTGGCGGAAGCGGGAGGGGCTGCCGCGTAATTTCATGGCCTGTGCGGGACGGGCGACGCGCAATTCTCGACCGAGAGTTTGCGCATCGCCCGCCCCGTGGTATATTGCACACGGTACTCGCCAAAGACCGCCGGTGCGCTCCCGCGCATAATGACCCCTTTTTAGAACGGGTCGCCTGCCGAGGCTGAGGGAATGATACAGAAATTTTGCGTGCGTTCGGATTCATACCCGCGCCCGCGTCTGTTCGCCCCCCGCCTCTTTGGAGACGTGGGGCGTTTGCGTGCAGAGGAGTGCGGCGGCATGGTGACGGTACGGCGTATCGCGGCGGACGACTTCGCGGCGGTGACGGCACTACTCGCGGAGTTGGGGCGTCCCGCGCTCGTGTCTGAAACGGAGCGAGGGGTGCGTGCCGCGTTTGCCCGCATCGTCGCGGACGCGGACAGCGGCGCGATGCTCGCGGAAGCGAACGGGCAGGCAGTCGGTTTCTGCTCGCTGCACTTCCGTGACCGCTTTAACCACGGCACGCCTGAAGCGTGGATACCCGACCTTGTCGTTACCGAAGCGGCACGCGGCACGGGGGCAGGCAAGGCACTATTGCAAGCGGCGATAGAGGCGGCGCGGGTGCGCGGGTGCCACAAGCTGACGCTCGAATCCGGCTACGCCCGTACGGTGGCGCACCGTTTCTATGGCTTGCAAGGGATGACGGACAACGGCAAGTACTTCTCGATTGACGTATAGGTTCGTATGTAGATGGCTATGAAGGGGGGTGAATGCACATGCCAACGGAAAAAAAGACCGATACCATCGCCGAATTGGAGGCGAAGATGAGCGAGACGCCGCTGATGATCCTCACGGATTACCGTGGCCTCACGGTCGCGGATTTGCAGGGGTTGCGCGGGCAGTTGCGCGGCGTCGGGGCGGAGTTCCGCGTCGCCAAGAACACGCTCACGCGCATCGCGGCGAACAACCGGGGGATCACCGATCTCGACGCTAACCTCGAAGGGCCGACCGCACTCGTCTTCACGGGGACGGATGTGGTCGGACCGGCGAAGATCATCGGCGATTTCGCCCGCCTCTCGCGCATCCTCACGGTGAAGGCCGCGTTGCTTGAGGGCAAGGTAGTCGCGGCGAGTCAGGTTGAGACGATTGCCAACCTGCCACCGAGGAAAGAACTGATCGCCGCGATCATCGGTGCGGTCGACGCCCCGATGGCCAGTCTGGTGCAGGCTCTCGACTTCTCGTTGTACGAGTTCACAAGTCTGCTCGACGCACGAATTGCCCAGATGGGTGGCACGGAAGAAGTCGCCGCATAGCGCGGTGCTACAAGGAGGAACTACATGGCTATCTCAATGGACGAGATCATCGGCGCGATTGACAGCATGACGATTCTCGAAGTGAAACAACTCAGCGACGCCCTGAAGGAGAAGTACGGCGTGGTCGCTATGGCGGTGGGTCCGGCGGCGGCGGCGGCGGGCGGCGGCGGCGCGGCGGCGGCGGTGGTCGAGGAGGAGCAGACCGAGTTCACGGTCACGCTCACCGAGATCGGCGCGAACAAGATCCAGGTCATCAAGGCGGTGCGCGAACTCACCAGCCTCGGCCTGAAGGAGGCGAAGGATCTCGTCGAGAGTGCCCCCGCCGCTGTGAAGGAGAACATCGGCAAGGACGAGGCGAACGCCGCCAAGGCCAAGCTCGAAGAGGCCGGTGCCAAGGCGGACGTGAAGTAACGCCCGTTGCGTTGTCCGCTGGCGAGCCGGGGAACACTGTTCCCCGGCTTTTTCGTGTGCGGGAGGTGCCGATGGAGCAGCCGTTTCCCATCCTCGAATACGATCCGAACCGCGACGCGATCTACACGCCGCAGCACGGCATCGCGCCGCTGCCGGAGATGCCCGAACGCTGCGTGCTGACCTTTTTCCAAGATGCAATCACCCTCCTGCGCGTGAGCGGGCGGGCCGTACCCATCGCCACGCTGACGAGCGAGAACGGCCCGAACCCCGTGTATTGCCTGACCACGGAGGGCGGCACGGTCGCGCTCGCGCATCCCGGCGTCGGTGCGCCGCTCTCGGCCTTCTTCCTCGAAGAGTTGATCGCGCTTGGGGGCCGGGTCTTCGTCGCGTGCGGCGGGGGCGGTGTGCTCGACCGCGAGATCGACGTGGGCCATCTCGTGGTGCCGACGAGTGCCGTGCGCGACGAGGGCACGTCGTACCACTACCTGCCGCCGGGGCGCGAGGTGGAGCCGGACGCGGCGGTTCTCGCGGCCATCGAGCGCACCCTGACCGAACGCGGTGTCGCCTACCGCCGCGCCAAGACGTGGACGACCGACGGCATCTATCGAGAGACGCCGGACAAGGTGCGGCGGCGGCGCGACGAGGGGTGCGCTATCGTGGAGATGGAGGCCGCCGCCCTGTTCGCCGTGGCGCGGTTCCGGGGCGTGCGGCTGGCGCAGATTCTCTACGGCGGCGACGATGTGAGCGGCCTCGGCGATTGGGATCACCGGGGGTGGGATGCGCACACCGTTCGCGCCGAACTCGTGGAACTCGCCGCCGCCTGCTGCCTTGCGGTGGATGCATAGGGCGGTGTGCAGTGAGGTTGCGGCACGTATCGGGGTCGGTGGCGGGTGGGTGGGCTTCAGCCCGTCGCATTGATTCTCCCATAATGCGGCGGGCTGATGAACTTCAAAAACCGGATCGGGGAGTGCGCGTTTTTCGGGTAGGATGGGCTTCAGCCCGTCATCCCCGGACGACGGGCTGAAGCCCATCCTACCGGGAGAGAATGTGGTACCCGATGCAGTTGTTAAGGCTCATAATCCCACCCTCCACGAATGCCGTAGCCTCGCTACACACCGCTCTGGGGCGGCGAACGAGGCCGGGAACCGGGGCGGGCCGCGCCGCGTTCGCCCTCCTGATGCGCACGCCGCCTACCACGGGAGTTGCCCATGCCCGCGACACGTCCGATACCCCGCCGTACAGTGTTCCTTGCCGCGCCGCCGCTTGCTCTGCTGCTTGTCGGCTGTTCCGCACGGGCCATCGTTGAGCAAGGCATCGTGGTCAGTGTCACGAACACCGGCACCGCCCCGATCTCCGCCGTGGCGGTCGCATACACGGGCGGCATGGTGCGAGTGCCGACGCTCGCGCCCGGTGCCGCGCACCATGCCCGCATCGCCGCGACGAGCGACTCGCACCTCGACCTCGACTTCACCGATGCGACCGGACGAGTGTATACGCAGGTGATCGGCGTCTATTTCGAGCCGGGATATACCGGGAGCGTGGCGATCCTCGTGGATGGTGCAGGAGGTGTGACGTGGCGCGACCACATTCGGCTGTGAGGACGTATCGCCCGCTGATCGTGGCACTTGTGCTCGTGGGTGTCGCGCTGCTGTTCGCTGCTGTGGTGGTCACGGCCCTGTTCGTTCCCCGCATTCGGCTCACGCCGCCTATCGGTGGTCATGGCGGCGATGACGTGAACATCACCGAGCGGGGGCTGAGCCGCGATGAGCAGATGCGCTACCTCAATGCTTTCTCCCCCGCACCCGTGCCGGGGAGTGCTGCGGACGTGCGCCTGCGCCACCAGCAATTTCAGGATTCGTTCTTCGAGGCGACGTTCACGCTGCCGCCCGCCGATTTTGCCGCGTACGTGCGCGGCCTGCAACCGACCGCCGATCCCGCCGTGTTCGTCGGCAAGGAGATCGGCCCCTACACCGGCAGCGTGACGGTGGACGCGGCGACAGGTCGCGTCACGCTCCGCCACGTCTCCGCGTAGTCGTCACGCCCCCGCCATCTGAATAGCGAGTTGCAGCCCGCCGCGCTCCCCCCGCGACAGGGCGGCGATGGCGGCGGGTGCTTCGTCGAACGGTACCACGTCGGTGATGAGGTGCCGACGGATGGCGGGGCCGTACGCTCGCAGGAGTGCCACGGTTTCCTCCGCGAGCCGCCGCCGCCCCCATGCGCGGCTGAGGCCGAACGGCACGCGACCGATCTGCGCACAGTGGATGCGCAAACCGTTGTGGTGGAACTCCTCGCCGAGGCGCACCTCCGGCACGCCGCTCCCCTAATAGAAGGCCATGTCAATCGCCGTTCCCTGCGGGCGGAGGGCTTTGAGCGCGGCCTGCAATCCCGCCCCCACCCCCGAACATTGGAAGGCGACATCCGCCCCCCGGTCTCCGGGGCCGTGCCGCCAGCGCGACTTGCACACCTCCCACGCCGCCGCGTCGCGCACATCGAGCGGTTCGAGGCCGAGGGCGCGGATCGCGTCGAGCCGCTCCGGTATCTGTTCCGCGATCAGCACCGCCGCGCCGTGCAGCTTTGCGAATAGGGCCACGAGTAGCCCCACCACGCCGCCCCCGACCACGAGGACGTGACGCCCGCGCACACCATCGCCCAAGGCCGTCACATTTGGGCCGAGCAGGTCCGCCGCCGCGTGCAAGATGCCGTTGGCGCAGATCGGCCCCATCTGCGCGACGTAGATGCCGAGCAGCGGATCGAGGTCGTCCGGCAGGGGCAGGAAAAACCGCTCCGCCGGGGCGACGATATGGCCCGTGCGATGCCCGTACGTGGTGGCGACGACTTGCCCGACGGGGATGTGCGCGGCGCGGCTCTCCGTGACGCGGCCCACCTCCATGTACCCCACCACGCGCAGGGGTAGCCGCTGCGACGGCTCGCCCTCGCGGAACACGCCGTACTCCGCGTCCCACCTCCCGTGCAGGTATGGGTTCGTGCCGCGCAGGAAGGTCAATTCCGTGCCTGCCGAGAAGCCGCTGTAGAGCGTTTCCACGCGAAACCGCCCGTCCACGAGCGGCCCCTCCTCGTACTCGTAGATCGCCACCTCGCCCGGTGCCGCGAAACCGATGCTGCGGATCGTGCGCCGCCCGTCGCTCATGTCGTCACGCCTCCCGCTGCTGCGGCGGGAAGAGCCGCGCTACCGCCACCGCGAGACCGGGTAGTGTGTCGCCACCGTCCAGTACGTCGCCCGCTCCGTGCTCGCGGGCTTCGTCATCGGGCGTGTGCGCCGTCACCGATTGCGCTTCGGGCCGTACCACCCAGACGAGGGACGTTCCCGCCGCGAGGTATTCCTGTACCTTTTCGCGCACCTCGGCTTCCCGGTTCGTGGGCGAGACGACCTCAACCGCAAGGTCGGGGGCGAGGGGCCAGTCGCGCCGGGGAAGGGTGCGACCGCCGCGTGCGAACGAGATGAACGACGCATCGGGGATGCGTACCGTGTCGGGGCTACGCTGCAAGATGTAGCCCATGTTGTCCCCGAACACGAAGCCGAGCGGGTTCGTGTCCACATACGCCGCGAGTACGCGGGCAATCGTGAACGCGATGTAGTTATGCACGCCGCCGGGTGTGGGCATCTCGACGACCGCTCCTTCCACGAGTTCGTACTGCATCCCCTCCACGCCCTGCAACTCCCAGAACTGCTCGGCGGTCAGCCGCTGTCCGGCGTACTGCTCGGCGAGGCTCGGTTGCGCAATCGTTGCCATTGTTGCCCCCTCATTGTCTCCTCGTTGCGCGATTCGTTACTGCGCGGTGTCGAACAGGTCGCGCACGGTGACGGCGAAACCGGGTAGCACGTCGCCACCGTCCAGCGTCTCATCTGTACGGTATTCGCGTGGTTCGCCGTTCGGCACGTACACCGTGACCGATTGTGTTTGCGGCCACACGACTCACACGATCCGCGACCCCGCCGCGATGTACTCCCGCGCTTTGGCGCGGACCGCGTCTGCCCGGTCGCTCGGCGACACGATTTCCACCGCGAGATCGGGCGCACCGGGGAGGTAGCCGTCCACATCGGCGGTGAGCATCCGTTCCTGACCAACGAACGACACGTCTGGGCCGCGTACCGTGTCGGGGTTCCGGCGAAGCACAAACCCGGTGTTGTCGCGCAGCACGTAACCCAACCGGCGTTCGCGCACGAACGATTTGAGAATGTCGCCGATAGTCTCCACCAGCAGATTGTGCAGCAACTTCGGGAAGGGCATCTCGACCAATTCTCCTTCCACGAGTTCCTGCCGTACGCCGTTTTCGTCCGGCAGGTTGCCGTACTCTTCGACGGTTATCAGTCGCGTGGTGGTTGCCATGCCGCGCCCCTTTCGTTCCGCGTTCGGTGTCTACCAGCTATCCATGCCGAGTTTCTCGCGCAGGGCGGGGAGCAGTCCGGCGATGGGGACGCGCTCTTGCGTCATCGCGTCGCGCTCGCGGATCGTCACGGCCCCGTCGTTCACGCTCTCGAAGTCCACCGTGACGCACAAGGGCGTGCCGATCTCGTCCTGCCGCCGATACCGCTTGCCGATGCTCTGCGAGTCGTCGTAGTCCACCATCAGGTGCGGGCGCAAGGACGCGACGATCTCCCGTGCCAGTTGCGGCAGCGGCTCCTTGCGCGAGAGGGGCAGGATCGCCACCTTGATCGGGGCAATCGCGGGGTGGAGCCGCAGCACGACGCGGGTCTCGGCTTTGTCCGGCTCCTCGTCGTAGGCGTCAAGGAGGAACACGAGTACCGCCCGCCCGACGCCCGCCGCCGGCTCGATCACGTACGGCAGGTAGCGTTCCTTGCGCTCCTCGTCGTAGTACGAGAGGTCGCGGCCCGCCGCCTCGCTGTGCTGCCGCAGGTCGTAGTCGCCCCGGCTCGCCACGCCCTCCAATTCCGCCCACCCGAGACCGCCGGGAAAGCGGTACTCGATCTCCTTCGTGCCGAGCGAGTAATGCGCGAGGTCTTCCTTCGGCAGGTCGCGGATGCGGATGTTCTCCGGGCGCACGCCGAGGCGTTGGTACCAGCCGATGCGCTGCGCCCCCCAGTATTCGTGCCACTCGCGCTCGGTGCCGGGGGTGACGAAATACTCCATCTCCATCTGCTCGAACTCCCGCGTGCGGAAGATGAAGTTCCCCGGCGTGATCTCGTTGCGGAAGCTCTTGCCGATCTGCGCGATGCCGAAGGGGGGCCGCTTGCGCGTGGTCTGCTGCACATTCGTGAAGTTCACGAAGATGCCCTGCGCCGTCTCCGGGCGCAGGTACGCGACCGCAGCCGTCTCCTCCAGCGGGCCGACGAAGGTCTTGAACATCATGTTAAATTGCCGCGCCTCGGTCTTGACGCCGGGGCAGGTGACGGCGGTTAGCCCCTGCCGGTGCCACTCCGGGTTGCCGCACGCCGTCTGCTCGGCGTGGTCGGCGCGGAAGCGAATCTTGCACGTCGTGCAGTCCACCAGCGGATCGGTGAAATGCCCGACATGTCCGCTCGCTTCCCAGACGCGGGGCGACATGAGGATCGCGGCATCCAGCCCGACCATGTCGTCCCGCGTCTGTACCATCGCCCGCCACCACGCCGCCTTGACATTGTTCGCCATCAGCACACCGAGCGGCCCGTAGTCCCACGAATTGCCGAAGCCACCGTAGATATCGCTCCCCTGAAAGACGAAGCCGCGCCGCTTGGCGAGCGACACGATGGGTTCCATGTTCTCGATTTGATGTCCGCTATGCGTCATATGATACGGCTCCTTCGGTGGGCGCGACGATACGGCACCGCGCCTTTCGGTGAGGTGCGGTGCCGTATTGTCGCAGACGGGTGGGAGATGCGCCCAACCCCCGGCCTCTCCCCACTCCCCACGGGGATAGGACCGGAGGTGGGGGTTCCCCTACCGCAGCACGTCCACGGCGAGGCGCAGCAGCAGGCGTGTGGTCTCCCCGATGCTCTCGACGCTCACCCACTCGTCCGCCATGTGGTAATTCGCGCCGCGTGGCCCGAAGACCACGGTGGGGATGCCCCGGTCCGCGGCGAAGTAGTTCGCGTCCGCCAGGCCACGCATGTAACCGAAGGCGGGTGCCTTCCCCGTTTCCGCCTCGAACGCCGCCACCACCTGCCGCACGTACGGGTGGTCGGGCGCGATCTCCCACGGCGGGTAGTACGGCGGGTCTATCGTGAAGTCGAAGCGGGCGGGCGAGTGCAGGCTCTCCGCGAGGCCGCGCATCTGCGCGAGCACGCTCTCGCCCGTCTCGTCCGGCGTGATGTGGCGGTTGACGAGGAAGCGGGCCTTCTCCGGCACCGTGATGACGTACTGCGCGTTGCCGCTCGTGAACGAGAGCACGCCCTGCACCGAATCCAGTCGCGGGTGCTGTCCGAGGGGTAGGTTGTCCACCTGCGCGAGGAACTTCGCGCCCTCCACCGCCGCGTTGATGCCCTTCTCCGGCTCGCTGCCGTGCGCCGCTCTGCCCGTCACGTCGCCGCGCACGAGCACCTTACCGATGCTGCCGAGCATCACCACCCCATTCGTTGCCTCCGTGACCACGCACGCATCCGCCGCGATGCCGTCCCGCACGAGGGCTTGCGCCCCGATGCTGTACGCCTCCTCGTCCGGCACGGTAGTGAGCAGCACGGTGCCGCGCCACAGATCGCGCCGCCGATGCAGGGCGCGGGCCGCGAGCATGATCGCCGCCACGCCAGATTTCATGTCGCACGCACCGAGGCCGTAGAGCCGGTCGCCGTCGCGCCAGCCGTGCCACGGATCGCCGCTCCACCCCTCCACCGCGAGCACGGTGTCCGTGTGTCCGTTGAGCAGCATCGTCGGGCCGGGGCCGTTCTCGATGCGCACGATCACATTCGGTCGGTCGGGTTCGCCCGTCTCCGCGAACTGCGGCTGCATCCCCTGCGCGGTCGCCCATGCCGCCACCGCTCGCTGTACCGCCCCTTCCTCGCCGGGATAGCTGCGGAACGACACGAGGTGCGCCGTCAGTGCCGCCGCCTCTTCCGCGTCCGACGAGTCCCGCAGCCATGTTTCGATTGCTTCGTTCATGGAGTCTCCTTTCAGATGCACCCTCCCCGCCGCCCCTGCCGCCCCTGCCGCCCAGAGGACACCCGCACCCGCACCCGCAACCCACCTCCCGTCACTCCGGCGCGAGAGGGGGGACTCGCGGGAAGATCAACGCCACCCCTACACGCCCCGATGTTGCTGCACGCTCCCCCTCCCCACGGGGATGGGCCGGGGGTGGGCCGCATTTACCGCATCAATGCCACGGCCTCGCCGAGCCGAGCCACGCTCGCGGGGTCGTTCGATTCGAGGATCACGATCAGGTGGCGCACGCCGACCGCCGCGAAGCCGCGCAACCGCTCCGCGACTTCCGCCGCCGTGCCGACGATGCGCTTCTCGGTCTCGCCCGCCGCCGCGCTCTCGCCGGGGCCAAGGACATGGACATTCGTTCCCGCCGTCAATTCGAGCGTGGTGGGGTCGCGCCCTTCCTCGGCGCACGCGGCCCGCACCGTTTTCCACCGCTCCGTCACCGCTTCGGGCGTGAGGTGCCATGCGGTGTTGTAGCCGTCGGCATAGCGAGCGATCAGCCGGAGCATACGCGGCCCCTTCGCACCGATCCATAGCGGCGGGCCAGCGGGCGACGGCCCACGCGGGATGAGGGCACTGTTCGTGGCCTCGTAGTACTGCCCGTGGAAATCCACGCGCCCCTCGCGCAGCAGCGGCGCGACGATCCCCATCGCCTCCTCGAAGCGACCGGCGCGATGGTCGAAGGGGTAGCCGAAGGCTTGGTACTCCGGTTCGTGCCACCCGGCACCGAGGCCGAGGATCAGCCGCCCCTCGCTCATCTCGTCGAGCGTGTCCGCGATCTTCGCCAGTAGTGCCGGGTTGCGGAAACTCGTGCAGGCGACGAGCGGCCCGAATTGTATCCGTTCGGTCGCCGCCGCCACGCCACCGAGCAGCGTGAAGACCTCCCAGATGCCGCCCTCCGCCCGCTCCGGGAAGCGGTAGATCAGGTGGTCCGCGAGCCAGAACGAATCCAGCCCCGCCGCTTCCGCCGCCACCGCCATGCGCCGTGTCCCCTGCCAGCGCACGGGTTCGCCGCTCGCCATCGAACTCTGCATCACGCCGACTTTCATCGGCCCCACCGCACTCGACATTGCGCCCTCCTTCACCTCTACGCATTCGTTGCGGGCATCATGCCCCGTGCATAGCGCGAGTGCAACGGCAACAGCCGGTTCGGCCAGTCGTGCGCAGGGGCTTCACGTTTCGGTTCGTTCGGCTTCCCGCACGAGCGCGAGGGCGTACTCGCGCAACGCGACGCGCAATTCGGGGGGGGCGCGGATGACGAACGGCACACCGAGGCCGGCGAGCATCACGGCGATCCAGCGCAAATCCTCGACTTCGCCATGCAGCAGCACACCGCCGTCCACTTCTTTGAAATACGCGCTCGTGGAGCCTGTGCGCCACTGCAAGACCTCCAGAGTCGTCTCGATCCACACCGCAACCTGCCATACGTTCGGCATCGAGGCAAGCGCACGCCGCACCGCCGCGAGGGCGTCGAAATCCGTCGGACGCGAGAACGTTTCGTCCGTCACTGCGATCTGTGCGATGCGGTCGAGGCGGAACAGGCGTTGCTCCCGGCGCAGGTGGCAGTGACCAACCGCGTACCAGACGCCCGCATGACACGCGACGCCATACGGGTCGAAATCCCGCTCCGTTGCGTCCGCACGCGCAGAGCGATAGTGGAGGCGAACGCGCCGTCCGGCCTGCACCGCTTCGCTCAGCGTCGCCACCACCGCGAATTGTGGGGTGGATCGGGCGGGCCGATACTCGAAGGCCACGGTCTGCTGCACGGCCTGCACGCGGGCGCGGGTCGTCTCCGGGAGTACGCGCTCGACCTTCGCCAGTACCCCCGCGAATGCGGGGGTCGCCGTGGCGAGGCCGTGACCCCGTGCCACCAGCAGGCTAAGCGTCAGGGCGAGAGCCTCGTCTTCGGTGAAAATCAGCGGCGGCAGTTTGAAACCGGGGCGCAGGTGGTACGCGCCGTAGCGACCGCGCTCCGCCTCCACGGGGATGCCGAGGTCTTGCAGCGTCTCGATATAGTGTCGCACCGTGCGCACGTCCACTTCGAGCCGACGGGCGAGTTCCGTACCAGTCATCCGCCCGTGCGATTGGAGAAGTTCGAGCACGGTCAACACGCGAGCGGTCGGGCGGTACACCATGTCGCACTCCCCATAAAGCTTCGTCAATCAGGGCGCATTTCACCCTGTTTCGGCCCCAGAATCAAGAGTGTGGACGCATCGAGACGCAACAGCGTCTCGTCCGGCGCAATAAGGAGGACCGTAATGAGCATCACCCCGTTCACCATCGCTATCCCCGAAGCAGACCTCGACGACTTGCGCGACCGTCTCGCCCGCACCCGCTGGCCCGCGCAACTACCCGGCGATGGCTGGACTCGCGGAGTCCCGGTCGCGTACCTCAAGGGGTTGGCGGACTACTGGCACACGGGCTACGACTGGCGCGAACACGAGGCGACGCTGAACGCATTTCCCCAGTACACCACCGAGATTGACGGGCAGAACATCCACTTTCTGCACGTCCGTTCGCCCGAACCCGATGCCCTGCCGCTCGTCATCACCCACGGCTACCCCGGCTCGGTCGCGGAATTCATGCAGGTCATCGGGCCGCTCACCGATCCTCGCGCCCACGGTGGCGATCCCGCCGACGCCTTCCATGTGGTCGCCCCATCGCTTCCCGGCTACGGCTTCTCCGTACCCGTGCGGGAGGCGGGATGGGAAGCCATGCGTACCGCGAGAGCGTGGGCAGAACTGATGCGCCGTCTTGGCTACGACCGCTACGGAGCCGAAGGTGGCGACATCGGCGCGGGGGTGTCGGGAGACCTGGGCCGTGTCGCCCCCGACCATGTCGTCGGCGTGCATATCAACGCCGAGCCTGCGGGAATCGGGCTGTACCTCGGTTCCCTGCCGGATGACCTGACCGACCTCCCCGAAACCGAACGGGCGCGTCTGGAGGGGCTACGCCACATCATCGCGGAGGGGAAGGGCTACCTCCAGCTTCAGTCCACCCGCCCGCAAACGCTGGCCTACAGCCTCGCCGATTCCCCGGTCGGGCAACTCGCGTGGATCGTCGAGAAATTCGGGGAATGGACCGATCCGGCGAAGATACTGCCCGAAGATGCGGTGAACCGCGACCAACTGCTCACGAATGTCACCCTCTACTGGCTCGGCAACGTCGGCGCGTCGGCGGCCAACTTCATGTACGAGGCCGCACATGCCGAGCGCGACTGGTCGGCAACGTCTGCCGTGCCGGAGGGGTGGGCGGTGTTCGGTGGGGCCGAAATCGTCCGGCGGTTGACCGACCCGGAACACCGAATCGCGCACTGGTCGGGGTTCGAGCGGGGCGGACACTTCCCCGCGATGGAGGTACCCGATCTGCTGGTCGGCGACATCCGAGCATTCTTCGCCACGTTGCGGCGGTAGCACCCTGTCCGTCTATCCTCCGTCCACCGTGGACGGAGGATGGACGGACGAAGGGAGAGCGCGATTCGTGTCAGGCGGGTACGGCGACGGGGTGGATGCGGTAGCAGCAGAAGGCACTGCCCTCGGTGATGTGGTGCTCGCGGGTGATCGCGGCGTCGGGCATCAGGCGGCGCATCAGGTCGAGTTCGCTCGTGCAGGGCTGCGCGAAAGAGTAGGCGACGCTGCTCACGGCGCAATGGTGCTCCTTCAGCAGGTAGTCGCCCTCCGGCGTGCGCTCCCACGAGGCGATGTAGCCGCCCGCGTCGAGGTGCTTGGCGAGTACGTCCAGTTTCTCCTCAAGCCCCTTGCCCGCCATCGTGCCGTACAACTCGTCGTAGAGCCGGTCGGTGCGCCGCTCGAAGAGGCGATCCACGGTCGCTTCGCCGCTGAGCACGCGCAGGTCGGTCAGCAGTTCCACGGTGAGCTGATCGGAAGTGTTGGGGAAAAGCGCGGCGGCGGTCTCGGTCAGGTGGAAGCGATGCACGGGGCGTCCCACGGGGCGACGCTCCGAGGTGATGTTCACCAACGCCTCGGTTTCCAACTGCGCGAGGTGCTTGCGCACCGCCATGCTCGTGACGCCGATCATCGCCGCGAGGTCGTTCGCGGTGAGGCCGTCGTGCCGTTTCAACGCCTCCACGATGGTGCGCCGCGTGTTACCGTGTGCTCGTTCCATCGCTGCAATGCCCCTTGCCGAACCAGGTCGCACCAAACCGCGCCGACATGCGGCCTGCGTCCGTACAACCCGCGTTTACCGCGAGTATACACAGTTTGACCCTGCTTCGTCAACGCGAGGTTTTTTCAGGCTGCCGAGCAGGGAGGGTACGGCACTCGTGGAGGGTGGGCTTATGAACCTTCACGACTGATTCCGAATCGGTTCTGCGAGGCTTCGGCCTCTCCCCTGTTTGCGGCGGCTGCCTGCTGCCCCCGGGACAAGCCGACGTATTACCGAAATCAGTCGTGAAGCTTCATCAGCCCGCGCCATATGCACACGACCCCGCACCGCCAACCACCCTGCACATTGCTCTATTCATTGTCCCGGAATGCGCCGCACACCCCGCGCTGGTATACTCCCACCCTCGACTGTGGATGTACGAACGAGCGGAGAAGCACGCATGGAGTTCGATTTCAGCCCCCGGCACGAGGAGATACGCGCCATTGCCCGCCGCGTGCGCGAGGAGGTCATCGCCCCCCGCGCCGCCGCGATAGACGCGACGGGCGAGTACCCGCACGACATCTTCGCCGCACTCAGGGAAGCGGGGCTGTTCGGTCTCATCTTCCCCCGTGAATATGGCGGCAGCGGCGACGGCACGCTCGCAACGGCGGTGGCAATCGAGGAGGTGGCGCGGGCCTGCTGCTCGTCGGGGCTGTTGCTGCTGCTCGCCCGCCTCGCCACGATGCACATCGAACTCGCGGGTACCGAGGAGCAGAAAGCGCGGTATCTGCGCGGCGTCGCCACCGGCGAATTGAAAGGCGCGTTCGGCATCAGCGAGCCGGAGGTGGGCAGCGACTCCAGGGCGATCCGCACGGAAGCGATCCGCGACGGCGACACGTATATCATCACCGGGCGCAAGAAGTGGGCGGGGCAGGCCACCGAGGCGGATTTCGTCGTCGTCTCCGCCCGCATCGGCGGCGTGGGCAGCAAAGACATCGGCATCTTCATCGTGCCGAGCGACGCGGCGGGCTTCTGCGTGGTGCGGGAGATGCCGAAGATGGGCGTGCGGGCCGTGCCGGTCTGCGAGATCGAACTTTCCCATTGCCGCGTGCCGGTGGCGAACCGCGTCGGGCCGGAACGCGGCGGCTTCCGCGTGCTGCTGCAAGGGCTGAGTACTGTGCGCCCGCTCGTGGCGGCACGGGCGTTGGGCCTCGCAGCGGGCATCCTCGACTACGCCACGGTGTATGCCCGCGAGCGGCAGACGATGGGCAAACCGATCATCGAGCACGAAGCGGTCGGCTTCCGCCTCGCGGAACGGGCGATGGAACTGGAGGCGGCGCGGCTGCTCACCTACCGCGCCTGCTGGCTCGTGGATCGGGGGCGCACGACGGGGGCGGATGCGGCGCATTTCAGCATGGCGAAGGCATATGCGACCGAGATGAGCGTGCGGGCGGCGGACACCGCCCTGCAAACCCTCGGCGGCAACGGCTACCTCGTGGAGTACCCCACCGAACGCTTCTACCGCGACGCTCGCCAGTTCCTCTTGGTGGAAGGCACGAGCGAGATTCAGCGGCTCATCATCAGCCGCGCCATCCAGATCGGCGACTATCAATGGTAGGCGCGATTACGGCGCGGCGGGCAGCAGGTCGAGCAGGTCGAGGAAGTCGCGGGCGGTGAGGATGCGAAGCGGGCCGAGGGCGGGGTGTCCGTCGAGCGTGAGCAAGTCCTGATCTCCCGTGACGATGTGCGTCGCCCCGCCCCCCAACGCCGCCGCGAGGATGTGCCGATCCCGAACCTCGCGCACGGTGACGGGCAAGGCGAGTTCAGGAATCGGTGTGACGGGAACACCGCGATCTCGCACCTGCGTAAGAAACGCAGTCGCGGTTTCGGGGGATAACCCGAACTTGTCTCGAAGGCGGGAACGGGGCAATACTCGGTGATACTCGGCTATGACTGCTTCGGTAACGAGCAGCGTGTGTCTCTCGGCATACCACGCTTCGAGCAACATGCGTGGCAGGCCGAGCGAATTGATGAGACCGCTCACGAAGAGGTTTGTATCAACGACGGTTGCTCGCAGCGACTTCTCGTTCCTCATATCGCTCCTGCCGAACTTCCTCCACAATTTCCGTCACTTCGCGGTACACCTCGTCCGGATCGAGGTGCGTGTTCCGCTCTTGCAGGATCAGTTTCCAGTCACGCTCGTGTTCCTCTTCGAGTCGGGCAAACACATGCGGCGGGATGATGATGCCGATGGGCGTACCGTCGCGTTCAACGATGATGGAATCGTCGTAGGCGCGGATGCTTTCGAGCAGGGCGGCGAGTTCGTTCTGCGCGTCGTCAACGGAGATGCGGCGTACCATAGGGGAACCTCCTTGTTCCCCGCATGGTACGCCGCACACCGCACGTCTAGCGTTGGAGCAGGTCCATCGCAGTGGGGGGGGTGGCGCGGATGCCCCACGCGAGGGCCGGGTCCCGGGCCGACAACGCCTCGTACATCCCCCACGCGGCGCGGCGATAGCTGAAGTGACCCCCCGGCTTCGTGCGCTGCTCGATCATGTACGCCGCCTGCGCATAGTCCATCTTGAACAGGGCGCGGCAGCGGTGCGCCATCGGCAGCAGGTACGCCGACTCCTCCGGGTGCGCGGGCGCGATCTCGGCAATCGTCGTGCGGGCAAGCGCGAGGGCGTCGGTGTACCGCCCGATGAGGCCCGCGTCCGCCGCCCGCGCCGCGCCCGCGTCGCCAAGGCCATGTGCGAACCACTCGCCCGCGTCGTCGGTGCCGTGGCGGGGCGAGAAGGCGGGGACGATCTGCACGCAGCGGCGGTGGCGGTGGAAGTCGCGGAACGCCCCGATGTCTATCGTCAGGTCGAACTGCACGGGTGCGCCGATCTGATGCGCCCGGAGCAGGTCGTCGTGCGGCCCCCGGTGCCGCGTCGAGAGTTCGATCAGTTCGGTCTTCACCGTCGCGGGCATGTTCGCCACCGCTTCGAGGATCGCGGCGTAGGCGTGCTGCGCCGGGTCGTGCCGGTAGAGCAGCGTGCCGACGAGTTCGTCCGTGGGCGTCACCTGCGGCGCGAGCGCGACGGTCGGGGCGGGGGCGGCGTCGGGCAGGTCGCGGAGCAGTTCCGTCGCCGCTTGCCGGAAGGCCCGCGCCGTCTCGATCTGGTAGGCGATGGGCGCGGTGTACTTCACGAGGGTCGGGGCGGCGGCGGCGTGCGGCGTCGCGGCACCGAGGGCGTCGAGGGCGTCGCGGGCGGCGGGTTCGAGATGCGTCCCCGCGAGGGCGGCGAGGGCGGCGTGCGCGGCCTCGGCGGTCGGGTCGCTGGCGGGCCGGCGGCAGGCGTCGCGTATCCCCGCCGCGACGTGCCGCAACTCCGCGAACGGCGAACCGAGCATCTCGCTGATCTGCCGTTCGAGCGTGCGTGCGCTCGTGATTTGGCCCACGCTCGTCACGGTGGCGAGGGGCAGGAGGGCGCGGGTCACGTCGAAGGCCCGCGCCCGCAGCGTGCGCCGGAAATCCGCGTCCTTCATCGCCTCCGGGCGCGGCTTTCCCGCGACGAGTACCTCCGTCAGTTCCGCCGACAGGGCCGCGTAGGTGGCGAACAGCGCGTTCGCCGTCGCCGCGTACGCCTCGCACTCCCGGCTCGTGAGGATGGCGTCGGGTGTGTAGTAGCCCGTGCGGGCGAAGTCCTGATAGCGCGTGCTGCGCTCCTGCCCGTCCCACACCTGCTGATCCACCACGGCGATGGCGGCGAGCATCGAGACATTCTCCACCGCGAGTGCGAGATGCGCGAGGTCGGCGATGGAGCGATGCCCGTACTGGAAGTAGAACGATTCCAGAAATTGCTCGGCGCGTTGCGCGGAGAGTTCCGCGACGCTGCCGCGCATACTCCCCCGCGAGCGCGAGTACTTCGCCATCGCGTATGCCTGTACCTCCGGTGCCACCCCCGTCAATGCGTAGATCGTGCGGCTCGGTCGCTCGGTTGCCATCGCTTCCCCCTCCCATGCGAGATGTACGTACACGCAGTATTACGCATTCTGTCGGGCGTTGCAACGGGCGAGGCGTGCCGTTGTGCAAAAAGCCCTCGTGCAAATCTGCGATTCCCGGTACAATGGCGAGTGACAGCGAACACTACGGCACGAGCACGGGAGGAGACGCGCATGGCATCCCACTTCAGACACCGCACCTTCGGGTCGTTCGGCGCGGTCTTCGTCCTCGTCGGCATGGCGACGCTCGCCGCGTGCGGCGGCACCGCCGTGCCGCCCACCGCGAACGACTTCGCCACCGTTGCCGCCGCCCGCACCGCCACGGCGAATGTCGCCCCGACAACGGCGGGCGGCTCCGGCACTGCCGTGAACGCCGGCATCACGGCGAGCCGGGGCTTCGGTGGCCTGCTTACCCCGGCGGCGCAAGGCGCGGCTGCCCCCGCACGCGGCACCGTGACGACGGGTGCCGCTCCCACGCGGGGCGCGGGGGCGGCGGGTGGCACGGCGCAGGGCAACGCCCTCAACCCGTGCAGCCTCGTGCCGGTGTTGGAACTGAACCGGGCGATGGGCGAAACCGTGCGGCAAGCGTCGGTGGAGAACGAGAAGCCGGTGACGGCGACGGCGGAACTTGCGGGCTATTCCAATGCGTCGTGCGCCTTCGCCGCGACCGCCAGTATGCAGGCCAACCGGCGCGGGGTAATCATCGAGACGATTCGCCCCACCCCCGCCCCTGCCCCGACCGGGATGACCGCCCTCTCGTTCGGCGATCTGTGGACCACCGTGTCGCAGGAGGTGCAGCAGGGCGGCATCAACACCAGCCCCGTGAACGGCGTGGGCGACGAGGCCATCGCCTTCGACGACCCGGACGGCTCCGGCGATTCGCGCATCTACGTGCGCAAGGGCAACACCCTGCTCCACGTCGTCGTGATCGGCTACGCCACCGACGGGCGCACGAAGGCGATTGAGGTGGCGAGGCAAGCGGCGAGCAAATTGTAGCGGCTCATCGCTCGCCGCCGAACACGAAGCGGGCGAACGCCTCCGCCACGCCGTCGGCATCGTTGCTGGCGACGTGGTAGGGGGCGGCACCTTTGATGAGCGGCACCGCGTTCGCCATCGCCACCGCGACCCCGCCCGCGTTGCGCACCGCGTCGAGCATCGAGAGGTCGTTGTCGAAGTCCCCGACCGCCATCGTCTCCGCGAGCGTCACGCCAAGCGCGTCCGCGAGATGCGCGAGGGCTTTCCCCTTGCCCGTGCCGGAATTGAAAAGCTCCACGCCGTAGCTGCGCACGCTCGATGTCGCCGTCACGGGCCGCTCGAACAGGAGCGACACGCGCCCGCCGAACGCGACGGCAAGCTCGTCGTACAGGTGGCGCATCGGTGTTTCGTCGCCGAGAACCATGATGCTGAGGACGTGTTCCGCCGGGAGCACGTCGGGAGCGAGGCGAACAACGGTGTCAATACCTTCACGGCTTTCGAGGTACCCACCCGTGGCGGCATTTTCGCCCCCCGGCGGGCCGACGAGGAGCCGCCCGCCGTGCGCGGGGCTTTCGTAGAGCATCGGCGCGTGACCGCGTGCCTGCAACAAACGCACCGCGTCGCGCACCGTGGCGGGAGACATCGCGTCTTCGTAGACGACCTGCCCCGTCGCGGATTCCTGCACCACCGCGCCGCCGTGCAGGATGAGCGGCAGGCCGAAACCGAGCAATTCCGCCACCGCCCGCGCCGCGTGGAGCCGTCGCCCGGTTGCCACCGTGACGTGAATGCCGCCATCCGCCGCCTGCTGCACCGCCGCCCGTACCGCCGGGGAAACCTCCCCCCGCGACGTGAGCAACGTACCGTCCATGTCCAACGCGACGAGCCGAATCATGCATGTCCTCCTGTTCGTTCTCGTTTTCGTTCAGCAACGTGCATCACGAGGGGTTGCCGGTATCCGCGTTTCGCTGGCTACTGGCTACTGGCTACTGGCTACTGGCTGCTCGCCGCTCGCCGCTTCCCCTAGTGCCAGCCGAACTGCTTAACGAGGAAACCGCTGCCGACGTGCAGCACGATGGGGCTACCGTGCGGGCAGACAGCGGGTGTCTGCACCGCGCCGAGCCGCCGCACGAGGTCGGTCATCGCGGCGCGGCTGAGCGGTTCTCCCCGGCGCAAGGCGGTGCGGCACGCGAGGGCAGTGCAGAGGCGGTCGCGCCACGCATCGGTGCCGCCTTCCGCCACGTCGTCGGCCTCCGCGAGGGCGGCGAGCAATGTGGCACCGGGAGCGGCGGCGGCAACGAGCGCGGGCGGCGGCGACCGGAGCAGCACCGCCCCCCGGCCCCACTCCTCGCAGACCATGCCGACGCGCTCCAACTCCGGTAGCCGCTCCGCCAGCCGCCGCGCATCCGCCGGGGAGAGGGCCAGCACGAGCGGTTCCGGGGCGTCGGCCTCGTCGTGCAATTGCGGCGAATGCGCGGCGACGCGGGTGTGCAGGTGCTCGTAGATGATGCGCTCGTGGGCGCGGTGCTGGTCTATCAGGTACAACCCGTCCGGCCCCTCCGCGAGCAGCAACCGCCCTTCCAGTTGCCCGACGAGCCGGAGCGGTGGCAGGTGCGGCGTCACGATGAGGCCGTCATCCGACAGCGTATTTGACATATCCCGTAAGCCCGAAAGCGACCGCACCTCCGCTTCGTCTTCATCCAGATCGGGTAACGGCGCGAGGAACGAGAAGTCCGCATCTGCCGGGGGGAGCGCGGGCAACCTGCCGAGCACGGCCCGCACGCTCTCCGCGAGGGCGGCACCGAGGGTATCCGCATGGAGCAGGCGCACCTCGGCCTTCGCGGGGTGGACATTCACGTCCACGGTATCCGGCGGCAGCGTGAGGTGCAGCACGGCGAGCGGGTGCCGCCCGCGTGGGAGCAGCGGGCGATACGCCGTCTCGAAGGCGGCGAGCAGGGCTGCGCAGGTCGCCACGCGCCCGTTCACCACGAGCGTCGTCGCGGCGCGGCCCGGTTTCGTCACGGCACGGTCGCCGATCAGCCCCGCGATGCGCCCCTCCGGTACCTCGGCGGCGAGTGGGAGGAGGTGCGCCGCGACGGCAGGGCCGAACAGTGCTGCGGTGGCGTCAGCGAGGCTTCCCGTGCCGGGAGTGCGCAGGCTGGCGTGTCCGTCGAAGGTGAGCGCGAAGGCGACATCGGGCCGTGCGAGGGCGAGGCGGCGCACGAGTTGCCTGATGCGACCGGCCTCGGTGCGCTGCGGCTTGAGGAAGCGGCGACGGGCGGGGTACGCGGCGAACAGTTCGCGCACGGTGGCGGTCGTCCCCCGGCTTCGGGCGCGGCGGCTCTGTTCCGGGCTGACACCGTGCCGCGTCCGATAGACCGCGCCGGGGCTGTCGGCGTCGGTGGCGGTGTGGAGCGTCACGTCCGCGACGGCGGCGATGCTCGGCAAGGCTTCGCCGCGAAATCCGAGCGTGCGCACGCGGAGCAGGTCGTCCAGTTCGCGCAGTTTGCTCGTGGCGTGGCGGGCGAAGGCGAGCGGTACATCGCCCGCCGGGATACCGCACCCGTCGTCGGTGACGCGGATGCTCTCCAACCCGCCGCCGTGGATATCCACGGCGACGCGACGCGCCCCGGCGTCGAGCGCGTTCTCCACGAGTTCCTTGACCACGGCGGCGGGGTGCTCGATCACCTCCCCGGCGGCGACGCGCCCCGCCACGGCGGGGGAGAGAACGGCGATCTGCGACGGCTTCGCGCTCACCGTCGGCCCTCCCGTGGGTGGAACTGCGTGCCGCGTGCCGCGTGCTGCGAAGGGTTCGTGTCTGGGGGCTGCGGGTTGCTCGTTGCTCGCTGTGGTGCCGCGTCGCGTGCGTCGCGTGCGTCGCGTTGCAGGCGGTCGAGGGCGATCAGGGCGTCGAGCGGCGTCATGCGGGCGAGGTCGAGGGTGGCGATCTCGTCGAGCAGTGCCGCGTGCCGCGTGTGGACACCCTCCGAGCGATATGCGGCGTGGAATGCGTCGTCGTCGCCGCGCCACACGCGCAGTTCGCGCACTTTGCCGATCTCCTCCCGGTTTCGGGTGTCCTGACGATCCACTTCCTCGCTCGTGTCGAACAGGGCGCGGGCGCGGGCAACCACGCCTTCCGGCAGGCCGGCGATGGCAGCGACGTGGAGGCCGTAGCTCTTGCCCGCCGCCCCCGGCTGGATGCGGTGCAGGAAGGTGATCGCCCCGGTGCCGTCGTCGTTTTCCGGCTCCGCCACGGCGGCACGAGCGACCGCGACCCCCGGCAGCGTGCCGACCGTTTCGGTGAGGCGGTGGTAGTGGGTGGCGAACAGCGTGCGTGCGCCGACGCGCCCCGCGAGGTCCTCCGCCACGGCTTGCGCGATGGCGATGCCGTCTTCCGTGCCGGTGCCGCGCCCCACCTCGTCGAGCACCACGAGGCTCCGGTCGGTGGCGTGGCGCAGGATGTGCGCCGTTTCCATCATCTCCACGAGGAAGGTGCTCGCCCCCGCCGCGAGGTCGTCCTGCGCCCCGATGCGGGTGAAGATGCGATCCACGATGCCGATCTCGGCGCGGTCGGCGGGGACGAATGCCCCCACCTGCGCCAGCAGCACCACGAGTGCGACCTGCCGCAGGTACGTGCTCTTGCCCGCCATGTTCGGCCCCGTGAGCAGCAGCAGGCGCGTGCCACCGGGCGCGTCGCCGCCGAGGTCGGTATCGTTGGCGACGAAACTCTCGCCTGCCGCCGCGAGGGCCGCTTCCACGGTGGGATGTCGCCCCGCCTCGATGCGCAACGCCGTGCCGTCGGTGAGCGTCGGGCGCACGTAGCGTCCCTGCACGGCGCGATCCGCGAGGGCGGCATGGACATCCACCGCCGCCACGGTGCGGGCGGTGCCGAGCAGCACGGGCGCGACCGCCCCGACCTCGCGCAGCACGCCCCGATACAGCTCGTCCTCCCGCGCCGCGATGCGCTCCTCGGCGTGCAGCACCGCCGCCTCCCACTCCTTGAGGGCGGGCGTCACGTACCGCTCCGCGTGGGTGAGCGTCTGCGTGCGGCGGTAGTCCCCCGGCACCTTGCCCCGGTTCGCGTTCGAGACCTCGATGCCGTAGCCGAAGACCGAGTTGTACTTGATCTTGAGCGATTTGATCCCCGTGCGTTCGCGTTCGGCGGCCTCCATCGCCGCGATGGTCTCGCGGGCGTGGGTCGCGGTGTAGACGAGGGCGTCGAAATCGGTGTCGTAGCCGGGGCGGATACGCCGCACGTCCTCTCTGGCCTCCGGGACCAGCACGGCCCGCGTGAGCAGCGTCGCCACGCCGGAACACGGATCGAGCCGCGCCGCGAGGCCGTCGAGGGCCGCGTCCTCCGGTTCCTTGAGCAGCGTGGCGAGTTTCGGCACGGCGAGCAGGGCGTCGCGCAAGGCCAGCAGTTCGCGGGGCGTCGCCGCCTCCTGACGGGCGCGGGCGGTCAGCCGCTCCATGTCCCCCACCTCGGCGAGCAGGGCCAGCACGCCGAGCCGGAGTGCCGTGCGCGTGGCGAAGGCCTCGGTGCCGTCGAGCCGCGCCTCAATCGCGGCGCGGTCGGTGAGCGGTTGCGCGAGCATCCGCCTCAGGAGCCGCCCGCCCATCGCGGTCTTCGTGCCGTCGAGCGTCTGCAACAGCGAACCGCCCGACGCCCCCGACCGCCCCGCCCCCGTCAGTTCGAGGTTGCGGCGCGTGGCGGCGTCGAGGTGCATCGTGCCGCCCGCGTGGTAGGTGCGCAACCCCGCGAGCAGCGGCAGCAGCATCGCGTTCGTCTCGGTGAGGTAGCGGACGATAGCCCCCGCCGCCCGCACCGCGAGCGGACAGCCCGCGCACCCGTACGCCTCCAGATTAACCACGCCGAAGTGCGCGTGCAGCGTCTCCGTGGCGGCGACGAGCGCGAAGTGCCGCGCCTCGTACGGTGTCGTATGACCGGGAATGGTCGGGGAAGCGGCGAGCGGCGAGCGGCGAGCGGCGAGCGAAACATCGTCATCCGCGTCGGCATTTCGCTCGCCGCTCGTCGCTCGCCGCTCGTCGCCTGGAACGAGGCATTCGCGGGGGGCGATGCGGGCGAGGTCGTGCTCGGCGGCGGCGCGGGCGAGGGTGGGGTCGCCGTCGGTGATCTCGGTGGCGGCGAACTCGCCCGTAGTCACGTCCACATAGGCGATGCCATAGCCCGTCGGGCCGGGGCAGAGGGCGGCGAGGTAGCAGTTCTCACGCGGCGGCAGCAGGGCCGGTTCCGCCACCGTGCCGGGGCTGACCACGCGGGTGATGGCCCGCTCCACCAACCCCTTACCGGCGGGCGACATCTGCTCGCAGATCGCCACGCGAAAGCCCTGCCGCAGCAGGCGGGCGAGGTACGAGTTCGCGGCGTGGTACGGCACGCCCGCCATCGGCACGCGCCCGTCCCGCCCGAACGGGCGCGAGGTGAGTGTGATGTGCAGGGCGGCGGCGGCGGCGCGGGCATCGTCGTCGAACATCTCGTAGAAGTCGCCCATGCGGAACCACAAGAGTGCGTCGGGGTGCTTCGCTTTCAGTTCGAGGTATTGCTGCCGCGCCGGTGTCACCTTTGGCCCCGCCTTCCCCGTCGCTCCCGGAAGCGCAGTATCGCACACGCCGAGGGCGGGCGGCAAAGGCGCGTTATCCGCCGAAAGCGTTGGGGCTGACGCGGGTGCACGCTACGAGTGCGTCAAGTGACCAGTCGAGGTCTTCCGCGACCGCGACCGATGCGGGATCATCCTCGAAGGTGCGCAGAAGGGCGACCGCGTCCGGGGGAGCCGCAGCCCCGAAGCATCGCACCGCCGCTATCGTCGCCGCGAAGCGAACCGTTTCGTCCGGGTCATCGAGCGCAGCGTGCAACGCCTGTTGCGTTGCTTGTGTGGTTGTCGCTTCACTCCCGGTGAGCGCACACCCCAGAAGGAGATTGATGCGTGCGGACTCGTCCGTTTCCTCGCGCATTTGCCGAGCAAGGGCGGGGTAAATGCGGTCGCGGTTCTCCGAAAACTGTGCGAGGACGTACGCCGCCGCTCCACGCACGTCCGACGACACGTCCGTGAGCATCGGGAGGAACACGGGAACACCCTTCCGTACCGCCGCGTATGCATCGGCGACCCACCCCAATTCGCGTGCGAGTTGTGTCGCGTGTTCGAGAGTGTCACGGCAATCATTGAAGCTCGGTAAGTGCTGATGTATGTCGAGATAGGACGCCCCGGTTGCAATTGCACCGAGCAGGTGGAGAAGTTCTGCGCGGTGTAGCGCGGCGAGCGACCGTGCCGCCTCGATGAGGAACGGCACGGCGGGCGCAGTCGCTTCGTATACCGTACCCTGATGCCAGATGTTACCGAACAATTCATGCACCGTTGCTTCGACAACGGCAGCGTCAGGCGAGGCCAGATCACGCAGCAATTGCGGCATATCGTCCGCAGCACCGTAGGCGTGATGCAGCGCGTGCCAATCCACGGCTTGCCGCAGCACCTGCGTTTCGCTGTTCATTCTTAGCGGTCGCTGGCGGCGGGGGCGAAGCGGGAAAGTTGGTCGCGGCGCAGGCGAAAGCGGTGGAAAGTGCCGTCCTTGCGGTGCGACAAGAGGCCGCAGTCGCTGAGGAGCGCGAGGTGGTGCGAGAGCGTGGAGGGCGTAACGCCGAGCCGCTCGCACATGTCGGAGCAGGTCAGTTCGTCATGCCCCGCGAGCAGTTGCACGATCAGCAAGCGCGTTGGCTCGCCGAGGGCGCGGTACACCTTCACCATCGCGCCGTTGTCGGCGGCGGTCGCGGTCGCCGTCGCGGTTGGTGATCCGGTACGGTTCGATACTTCATCAATCATGCAACCAGTGTATGCTCGACCGCCGCGAGCGTCAAGGAGAACGGCGAACTCCAGACGGTTCCCGCTGGCAATCGTCTTGCGCAATGCTTGATGAGGACGGGCGAAGCGGGTCGCCCCGTCGGTGTAGGTGCCGAGCGGAAAGGAACATCATGGACGCAGTGCAGGAGCGGGTGGAGACGTTGCAGGCGGAGCAGCCGCAGCAGGTGAGCCAGATCGCGTATGTGTGCTACATCGCATCGCTGGTCTCGGTGTTGGCGTCGCTGTTCATCTGGTTCCGGGCGAGCGGCGAAGCGGAAGAGAAGGCGACAACGCAGCGAATGGCAATCTTCGTGGGTCTCTGGCCCCCGACGCTCGCCATCGTCGGCAAGGTGCTCGAAGACCGCGCCCGCGCCGAGGGTGCAATGCGGTAGGTATTCTCCCTATTCGACGCAAAAGAGCGGCATTCTCGCGCAACCACGCGGGGTGCCGCTCGTTTATGTTAACGTGAGGACGCGGAGCGGGGCGGAAGGGATGGGGAGAACGTGACGGACGGGGCGAACGGCGCAGGCGGCGCGGACGGCGCGGCACTGGCGCGGGATCGGGAACGGGCGTGGTCGCTCTTTCGGGAGTGGACGGAGAGCGAGAGCCTGCGCAAGCATGTCCTCGCGGTGGAAGCGGCGATGCGGGCCTATGCCCGTCGCTTCGGTGAGGACGAGGAGGCGTGGGCCACGGTGGCGATCCTGCACGACCTCGACTACGAGCGGTTCCCGACGATGGACGGCACCGGACATCCCTTCAAGGCGGTGGAGGCGTTGCGCGAGGCGGGATACCCGGAATGGGTGCTGCGGGCGATCCTCTCGCACGCCGACTACAGCGGTGTGAGCCGTGACACCCCCCTCGAACGGACGCTCTTCGCCGTGGATGAATTGACGGGTTTCATCACCGCCGTGGCCCTCGTGCGCCCCTCGAAGCGGGTGACGGACGTGGACGCGGCGGCGGTGCGCAAGAAGATGAAGGACAAGCGGTTCGCCGCCGCCGTGAGCCGCGACGACCTGCTTGCGGGGGCGAAACTCCTCGACATGGAGTTCGACGACCACGCGAACTTCACGGTGGCGGCGTTGGCGGCGTACGCGGACCGGCTCGGCCTCGCGGGGGTTGCGGCGGTTCCGGGCGACCATGCACAGGATGCGGAGCGGGGTTCGAGCGAGGATTCGGGAAAGCGGGAGGGCGCATGAACGGGACGCGACAGGGCAAGCGGACGGCGACGCGGCGACGATGGTTCGGCATGGGCGGAATGCTCGTCGGTGCCGCGATGTGCGCGGGCGTCGCCTTTGCGGTGGCCCCCGAACCCGTAGGGGCGCAGACCGGCACGATCCGCACCGCCCCCATCGGTGAAACGGGTACGATCATCCGCACGGGCGGCGTGGTCGTCGGGACGAACGTGACCGCCGTGGCGACCTACGTGATCGTCGCTCCCGGTGGCCTCGTGCTCGGCGTTGACCTCACACCGATTGCCGATGTCACGCCCGTGACCTACGTGAACGGCGTGATAAGCGGCCCCGCGAGCGGCCCCGCGCCGGTGCAGACGATCAGCACACCGACCGTCGTGCCGGACCGCCTCGCGGCGGCACGCGCCGGGGGGGCAGGTGGCATTCCCCCCGGTCAGTACATTATCGGCTCCGTGGATGGCCCGGTGAACGGCGGCGTCCCGGGTCTGCCGCCCCCCGTGACCTCTGCGGGGCCGTTCGTCACGATGCCCGCGCCGGTGCAGACGATCAGCACGCCGACATTCGTGAGTGGTGTGGCTCCCCCCGCCTTCAGCGTCAACGGCCCGACAACGGCCCCGCCCTTCGTGATGACGATCAGCACACCGACATCCGTGAGCGGTGTGGCCCCCGCCGCTTTTAGCGCGAGTGGCGCGACGACGGCCCCGCCGTTCGTGATGACGATCAGCACACCGACGGCGGTGAACGCGCCCGCGTCGTTCGCGGGGGCGGCGAGGGTGGCCGGGGGTACCAACACGGAGAACCTCGTCGGTACCCCCGGTGGCATGGGTGCGGTCGTCGGCATCTCCTATCCGGGCCGGGGTGGCACGCCGTAGCGACCGTCACGTTCTCTCATTTCTCGCCCGCGCCCGCGCCGCGCCCGTTACGTTACGTAATGGGGTGGCGCGGGTTTTTCGCGGGTGGTGGCACGAATGGCGCAATGCGGGTAAGGTAGGCGCGGTGCGACGCGGCGCAAACCGAGGAGGAGAGACGTTCATGACGGCCCAGAGTGAGAAGTACCCGGCGGTCGCCTTCACGCGGCGGCGGCTGTTCGCGGCGGGCGCGGCGAGCCTCGCGGCAATGGCCCTCGCGGCCTGCACGGGCGAAGAGATCGCCACCACGGCGACGCGGGCATCCGGCACCGTGAGTGCGGCGGGCGGCACCGTCGCCGCTGCGGGCGGTACGGTGGCGAGCGGGGCGGCAACGCAGGCTCCCGCCGTGGCGGGCGGCCTCGCCAGCACGGCGCAGGCGTTGGCGTCGCAGAACCCCGGCCTCATCGGTACCGTGCAGGCGGCGGGCAGTGCCGTCGTGGCGACGGGGCAGGCGGCGGGAAGCGCGGCGGTCGCCACCGGGGTGGTCTCCGGCAGTGCCGCTGCGGCGGCGGGCAGCGATCCGGCGAGCCGCAACAACAAGTATCAGGGTCGGATGCCGCCGATGACGATTGACCGGGCGAAGAAGTATGTTGCCACGATCACCACGAACAAGGGCGTGATGCGGGCCGAGTTGTATGCCGACACCGCACCGATCTCGGTGAACAACTTCGTCTTCCTTGCCAATGAGAAGTTCTACGACAATGTGATCTTCCACCGCATCGTGGCAGGGTTCGTCATTCAGGGCGGCGATCCCACGGGTTCGGGCATGGGTGGCCCCGGCTACCGCTTCATGGACGAGCCGGTTCCCGCCACGCGCAACTACGAGCGCGGCACGCTGGCGATGGCGAACAGCGGCCCGAACACGAACGGCTCGCAGTTCTTCGTCTGCCTCGACAGCCTCACGGCGCAGATGAAGCTGCCGAAGATGTACAACCTCTTCGGCAAGGTCACGGAGGGGCTGGACACGCTCGATAAAATCCTCGCCGTGCCGCGCACGCGGGGCGGCGACGGCGCGATGAGTTCGCCCACGGAACGGGTCTTCATGCAGTCGGTGACGATCAGCAACTAATCGGTGGTCGGCGGTTGCCTGTCGGCAGAGAAAATGCGAAAGCGTTTCTTCGCCGACAGGCAACCGCCGACTGATGACCGCGACCGAAGGGAGCAACAGACATGGCAGGCACGAACAACCAGTACGCGAAGCAGGGTGCGCCGAAGTTCGCCATTGACGGGAAGAAGACGTATACCGTCTCGTTCGAGACCTCGCTGGGCAACTTCGAGGCGGAGTTGTACCCGGACACCGCCCCGATGACCGTGAATAGCTTCGTCTTCCTCGCCCGCGAGGGCTTCTACGACGGCGTGATCTTCCACCGCATCATCCCCGGTTTCGTGGTGCAAGGGGGCGACCCGACCGGCACCGGCACGGGCGGCCCCGGCTACAAGTTCAAGGACGAGCCGATCCCCGCGCACCGCAACTACGAGAAGGGAACCTTTGCGATGGCGAACGCGGGGCCGAACACGAACGGCTCGCAGTTCTTCATCTGCCTCGACAACCTCACCGCCGGGGGCAAGTTGCCCAAGAGCTACACCGTTTTCGGCAAGGTGACATCGGGAATGGACGTGGTAGATCAGATGGCGGCGGCACGCACCGGCCCCGGTGATCGCCCGATGCAGGACATCACGATGACGCGAGTGACGGTGAACGAGAACTAGTTGCCAGTGGGGTAGCCGGTAGCCGGTAGTGAAATGCAAAACTCGGCGCGTTACTTGCACTGGTATTTTACTGCCGACTGCCGACGACGACCGAAGGGAGTTAACCCTATGCACCTGTATCTCGTGCGGCACGGGGAGAGCACCTACAACGCCGAGGGGCGCATACAGGGGCAGGAGGACGCGCCGCTCTCGGAGCGGGGGCGGTGGCAGGCGGAGCAGATCGGGCGGCGGCTCGCGGGTGCAACCTTCGAGGCGGCGTACGCCTCCGACCTCTCTCGCGCCGCCGACACCGCCCGCACCATCGTCGCGCATCACCCCGAACTTCCGCTCGTACACGACGAAGTGCTGCGCGAGATCGGGTTCGGCATCTTTCAGGGGCTGACGATACCGGAGATCGAGGCGAAGTACCCGGAGGAGTACGAACTCTGGAACCGCACGGGACACGACACCTCGCTCGGTAGTTTCATCCGCGCCTACACCCCCCCCGGTGCCGAGAGCACCGACGATCTGCACGCCCGCGCCGCCCGCGCCCTCGCGTGGTTGCGCGAACGGAACCATCGAGGCAACGTGCTCGTGGTGTCGCACGGCGGTTTGCTGCGTTCGCTCGTGGCGCACGCCCTCGGCCTCGACGAGGCGTTGCGCTACCGCTTCCACTTCGACAACACGAGTTTCTCGATCATCGAGGACGACGAGTTCACCACACTCCGGCTGTTCAACGACACATCGCATCTGGGGGCGCACTCGCCCGTGGCATGGACGGAGGAGGTGGCCCGGTGACGGACACGACCGCGACGACCACAACAACGCACGACGCCCCGCAGATGCCGCCCGGATGGGAATCCGAGGCGGATACGCTCGTGGTACTAACCGATCCGTCCGGGGCGGCGCGGGCGTGGTTCGCCCCCGCGCTCGGCGGCAACACGCTCGCCTTCGCGGTGCGCACGGGCGGCGGCGAGTGGGTGCAGGTGCTCGCGTACGCCGATCCCGCCACAGTGCGGGCGCAACCGACGCGCTACGGCTCTGCGGTGCTTTTTCCCTTTCCCGGTCACACGCGGGGCGGGACGTATCAATGGGGCGGGGTAACGTATACCCTTCCGGGGCCACTTTCGAGCGGGGGGACGATCACACACGGGTTTGCGCAGAAACACCCGTGGCACATCGCAGAGACAACCGCAAGCAGTGTCACGGCCCGCTTCGAGACGCCCGCCGACCTCGCGCCCGACGAACGCGAGGCATATCCCTTCGCCGTGACCGTGACGGAGACGGTGCATCTCGCGGGCAATGCCTTATACATATCCCTCGAAGCCACGAACAACGATGCGAAGAACGTTCCGATAGGCATCGCCCTCCACCCGTACTTCGCGGTTGCTGCCCTTGGCGGGACGCGGGACGGCGTGCAGGTGTCGCTGGCAGGCGCGACAGAGCGGGTGCTGTCGCCGCCGATCCCTACCGAGGAGACGCGGCCCGCCCCCGGCGATTTCACCGCCGTTCCCGTCGGTACAGTGGATACCCGCTCCCGCACGGCGATTGATGCGGGCGCGGACGCGACCCTGACCGGGGCAACGGGGCGCGTTCGCTTCACGCATGTGGAGGGGGCGCATGACCTGCTCTACTTCGCGCCGCCGTGGCAGGAATCGCTCTCGCTGGAGCCGCACAGCCTGATGCCTTCAGCGGCTAGCTACCCCGAAGGCCACTCCAACGGCCTGCCCGCTATCGCCCCCGGCGAGACCGTGCGCCTCGCCATCCGCGTGGCGTTTGAGGCTTTGCAGTAGCGCAAACACCTTGTACACAAGCCTGGTATACACCCTGTATACCGGGCTTGTCCTGCCTCTGGAGCGGTACGCGGTACCGCAACCGTTGTGAGCGTCGCTCTACACGTTTTCTACAGGCGATGGATTGGCGACGCCGCGATACTCGCTATCGGTGAGGGCGGAAACGGCTTGTGTATGCATGGGCGACGTGACCGCACCCGCAAGCAGCGGGTCGCCCGTGTCGCGCATCCACTCGTGCAGGCGCGTGAGGAGATCGCGGCGCGTGTCGGCGTGCGCGGGATTCTCCGCAAGGTTCGTCAACTCCACCGGATCGGCGTCGAGGTTGTACAACTCCACGAGCGGGTGATACTGATTGATCGGCGTGACGGCGGTGGAGCGCGGTCGCCACGACTGCGACGGATCCATGAACGCGGGGGCGGCGGTGAAGTTCACGATCACCTTCCATTGCTCGGTGCGCAGGCTCCGGCGCGGGTCGTAGTAGTCGTGGTACGTCATCTCCGCGAAGAGGTGATCGCGGGGGGTGTATGAGGCATCGCGGTCGAGCAGGGGCGCGAGGCTCCGCCCGGTCACGTTCGCGGCGACGGGTAGCCCCGCCGCTTCCACGAGCGTGGCGAACACGTCCACATTCGGCACGAGGGCGTTCTCGGTACGCCTGCCCGACCAGCCGCGTGTCGGCCAGCGCACGAGCAGGGCAACTTCCAGCCCCGGCTCGTAGAGCGAGCATTTGGCACGCGGCAGGGCGAGGCCATGATCGGGCGTGAAGACCACGAGCGTGTTCTCGTCCAGCCCCAGATCGCGCAGCCCGTCGAGCACGCGCCCGATCTGCGCATCCACGTAGTGAACCGCGCCGTTCAGTTCCGCGATCTCTGTCCGTGTGCCGAGATCGTCGCGGAGGTAGGGCGGCACCTGCACATTCGCGGCGTCGTCGGGCGCGATGTAGTCGCCGCGAAAGCCCATCGCGTCGGTCTCGTCGCGGGCGGGGATGCGGTGCGGCTCCAGATAGCCGATCTGGAGGTAGAAGGGGTGATCTCCGGCGGCGAAGCGGCGCAGGCATTCGAGGGCAACGTCGCTCGTCGCGGCACCGCGTGCGGGCGGGTACATCTCGTCCATGCCGCAACGGGCGGCGACGCGCCCCTGCGTGTCGCGCCGCGACTCGTGATGGATGCCGACGAGGGCGGTGCGGTAGCCCGCGTCGCGGAGAATTTGCCCGATGTGGCGTTCGTCCGGGTGCAAGTCCCACGCGAAGTTCGCGTGCGTGAGGCCCATCACACCGTTCTCGTGCGGATAGCGGCCCGTGTAGAGCGATGCCCGCGACGGGCTGCACTGCGGCGCGGTGCAGAAAGCGCGGGCGAAGCGCACCGCGTCCGCCGCGAAGGTGTCGAGGTGCGGCGACTGCACCGTCGCGCCGTAGCAGCCGAGATGCCGCCCCAGATCGTGACAGGTGACGACGACAATGTTCGGTGGTCGCCCTGCGGCGGTCGAGACTGCCATCAGCAGGCACCGTACATGCCGTAGCCGCCGCGTTCCGCCGTGGATGCATGGCTCGTGAAGGTCGCGCTGTGGCGGGTGTCCGGGCGATAGGCGCGTGCTTCCGCGTGTCCCGTCTTCACGAGTTCCTCATTGAGATGACGCCGCCCGTCGGGAAACTCGCCCCACACGTAGCGGAGGAGCCGCCCGTACTGATCGCGCTCGCTCGTGTCCTTTTCCAGCCAGACCCATCCGCCCGCCGCCTGCACGAACGCGAACGTGAAACTCGTCGCGTTGCCGCCGTAGCAGGCGTCGTACTCCGGCGTGTTGATGCCGATCAGGCGCACACGCTCGCGCTCCCCGGTGTCGAACTGCACCTGAATCGTGTCGCCGTCGTACACGTAGGTCACGTGCGCCCAACCGTACGCGGGTGCCGCAGCCGTCGTGAAGACCGGCGACCCTGTCACGATGAGCGCAACGACAGCAATAAAAGCCATCCACATTCCCCGTCGCATCTTCCCCCCTTGCTGTACCCGATAGCGATTGTGCGATTGTAAGCAGATGGGGGAGGGAATACAACCGACAGGCGCAGAAACGGCGTTATTCGCGTTCGCGTCGCCCTACATGCTCCACCACTTCGCAGAGGCGGGCGCAATCGGCGTCGCTCGTGAAGTAGGCAACGGAGACGCGCACGCCGCTCGGTCTCTCGACGCGCCGCTGGATGACGCGATATTCGTCCCACAGGAGGCGCGAGAGGTCGGTGCCGTGCCAGCCCGCGAGCGAGAATGCGACGAGGCCGCACGACCGTTCCCACGCGAGCGGTGTATGAACCGTCACGCCGGGGATGGCGGCGAGGTCGCGCTTCAGTCGGGTCGAGAGCGCGGCTTGATGGGCCTCGATGGCGGCGGGACCGAGGGTTTCGCGGTAGCGGAGGGCGGCATCCAGCCCCGCCGCCGGGGAGAAGTTGCGAGTGCCGTACTCGAAGCGACGGGCGGAAGGGACGGGCGTGAGGTGGGGCGACACGCCATCGGTGTATGTCTCGCGCAGGGGGCCGAGGGTGTATGTCCCCGCGCCGAAGCGGGGTTCCAGTTCGTCGAGCCGTTCGGCGGCGACCCAGAGAAAGCCCGATCCCTTCGGGCCGCAGAGCCACTTGTGACCGTTGCTCGCCGCCACGTCCGCGCCGAGGTCTCGCGGCGAGAGGTCGAACTGCCCGACTGCTTGCGCCAAGTCCACGAAGCACCACGCGCCGCGTTCCCGCGACATTTGACACATATCCCTAACAGGCAGGCGAATTCCGGTCTCGCACGAGACGTAGCTGACCGCGATGGCAACGGTGCGCTCCGAGAGGACGGCGGCGAAGTTGGTCAGCGTTTCGTCGGCATCAAGCGATACGGCGAACTGCCGCACGCGGGGGCCGCCGCGCTGCGCGAGGGCGTACCACGGCTGGATGATCGCGGGGTGTTCCTCGTTCGAGATTATGACCTCGGCGGTGCCGTCGGTCGGCCACGCAACCGACGACGCGAACAGCGTGGTGCCGTCCGTGGCGTTGTGCGCGAAGGCGAGTTCGTCCGTGTCGCAGCGGAGCAACGCGGCGAGGCGCGTGCGGGCCGCTTCCGTCTCCTCAACAGCGCGGGCGATGCCAACGTGTCCGTAGCGGTCGTGTGCCGCCGTCGCCGCGAGGTACTCCGCGAGCACCGGCTCCGCAACCAATCCCTCCGTGCCGACATTCAGGTACGTGTACTCCGCCAGTGCCGGCAACGCCGCCCGCGCCGTATCGAGGTCGTACCCCGTCGCAATCGCCTCCACCATCCCGTTCCCCCCTCGTGTAACCTCACTACCGCAACGCCCCGCAGTGTCCGCGCCGCGCCGCGCCACGTCAACCGGGAAACGGGAGGATGTACCACAGAGACACAGAGGAAATACAAAGGGATCGCCTGTGATGTTCTTGTTTCCGGCCCTCCCTACTTGGTGTTCTCTGTGTCTCTGTGGTAAATCCTCCCGGTCGTCTATACTCGCCCGGACGCGGCAGACGGCGGCACAAGGAGGGGTCGGACATGGCGGAAGCGACGTACGATGTGATCGTGATCGGGCTGGGGGCGATGGGGAGTGCCACCGCGTACCACCTCGCCAGCCGGGGGCGGCGCGTGCTCGGTCTGGAGGCGTTCGCGCCGCTGCACCGCAACGGCTCCTCGCACGGGCGCACGCGGGGCATCCGCGAGGCGTACGGGGAGTCGCCGGACTACGTGCCGCTGGTACAGCGAGCATACGCGCTCTGGCGTGAGCTGGAAGCGGAGAGCGGGCAACCGTTGCTCACGATCACGGGCGGCATCGGCGTCGCGGCGGGAGATAGCGTCGGTGGTCGCGTCGGCGGGCAGTACGAGTCCGCCGCGAAGTACGGCTTGCAGATCGAGACGCTGGACGCCGACGAGTTGATGGCCCGCTATCCCGGTGTGCGCGTACCGGATGGGTACGTGGGCGTGTACGACCCGCACACCGGGTTCCTCCGCCCCGAAGCGTGCGTGGCGGCGCACCTCGATCTCGCGGCGCGGCACGGGGCGACGCTGCGCTACGAGGAGCCGGTGCGCGAGTGGGCGGCGGACGGCGACGGCGTGCGCGTCCGCACCGACCGGGGGACATACCGTGCTGACCGACTCGCCTTACTCGCAGGGGCGTGGGCGGGGCGGCTGCTCGCCGACCTCGGCCTGCCGCTCGATGTGCGGCGCATGTACAACGTCTACTTCGAGCCGACGCGCCCGGAGTTGTACGGGGCGGATCGCTTCCCGGTGTGGGGTCTCGGCGTGCCGGAGGGGAGCTACTACGGCGTGCCGTATCTGCCGGGGGACGGTTTCAAGATCGGGCGGCACGACGGGGGCGAACCCTGCACGCCGGAGACGGCGCGGCGCGAGGTCTCGGCGGCGGACATCGCGGCCCTGCGCGATATCGTGGAGAAGTACCTCCCCGGCGCGGTCGGCCCCGTGCGCGAGACCGCGACTTGCCTCTACACGATGACCCCGGATGGGGACTTCATCATTGACCGCCACCCGGCGCACCCGCAGGTCGCGTACGCCTCGCCGTGTAGCGGTCACGGCTTCAAGTTCTCCGCCGCCATCGGCGAGATCATGACCGACCTTGCGCTGGAAGGGCGAAGCACATTGCCCATCGGCTTTCTCTCGGCGGCCCGGTTCGCGGCGGTTGTTTGAGAGAATCGAATGAGGGGATTGAACCGCCAAGACGCCAAGAACGCCAAGGAACACGAAGACGAAACGAGCATAATTTTCGACGTGTTCCTTGGCGTCTTGGCGGTTCAATCCGCATTTAGGAGGTGGTGGTATGGCGACGGCGGCAACGGTGGCGGGGCTTGGGGTGGCGTTCGTGTCGCGGGGTGTATACGAGGAGCGGTTGGAGCGGGTACGGGCGTGGTGCGCCGCCGAAGGGTTGGCGGCGTACGTCGCGTTCGGGCCGGAAAACATTAACTACCTGAGCGGCTTCATGCCCGATGTCGCGCCGTGGGAGCGGCCCATCGCCTGCGTGGTGCCGAAGGACGCCGCGCCCGTGCTGCTGCTCAATGAGCTGAGCACGAACCACATCCGGCTGGCGGTGCAAGTGGGGCGGTGCGCGGTGCCGGACTACCTCATCTACGTGGAACACCCGCGCCATCCGGGGCGGTTGCCGCTGCGCGTGCAATGGGGCGCGTTCCTCGCGGAGACGTTGCGCGGCGCGGGCGTCGCAAAGGGCGGCGTGGGTGTGGACGGTGCGGTGCCGCACGCTGCCGAAGTGCGCGTCGCGTTGCCGCATGTGGAGTTCGTCCCGGCGAGCGAACTGCTGCGCGAGATGCGGCTGGTGAAGCACCCGGAGGAACTCGCCCTGATCCGGGCGGGGGGGAAGATCACCGACGCCACGCAGGAGTTCTACCACGCGCAGATTCGACCGGGGCGGTTGCTCACCGATGTGGACGGTCTCGCACAGCACTTCATGCAGGTGTATGCCGCCGAACACTGCCCCGGTGCGCGGGTGGAGGCCCGCGTGTTCGCGTACTGCGGCCCGGAATCCGCGTGTCCGCATGGGCCGGGGGGCAACTCCGACATGCGCATCGCGGCGGGGCAGTCGCTCATCAACCTCGTGATCCTGCGCCTGAACGGCTACGTCACCGAGAACGAGCGCACCTTTCTCGTGGGCGATGCTCCGGACGAGATTGCCCGTGCTTTCGACGCGATGACCGAGGCGCAGCAGGCAGCGATAGAGGCGATGGTCGTACCGAACCGCGTGTGCGACATTGACGCGGCGGCGCAGGGGATCATCGAGGGGGCAGGGTTCGGGGCATTCATCAACCACCGCACGGGTCACGGCATCGGCCTCGCGGGCCACGAGTACCCCGACGACACCGCATTCAACTACCGACTGCTCGCGCCGCACATGGTCTTCTCGTCGGAACCGGGCATCTATCTGCCCGATGTGGGCGGCGTGCGCCACGACGACACCGTGTTCGTCACCGACGGTGCGCCGGAGGTCGTGACGCGCTACCACCGCGACCGCGCCGCGATGACGGTGCGGGTATAAGGCAAGCCGACGCATTATCGTACACCGCAGGGGGCAAAAGGCGTATTCATTCCCTCACGACAATGAATACGCCTTGTTGCCACCTCACATTGGGAAGGGGCGAAACGTGAGCGGCAGGGTGAATGTCAGTCGCCCCGGCAGCAGGCACTCGTCCGCCGTACATGCCTGATAGTCGAGCGTCGCGGTGATGGTTGCGTCTTCTTGCGTGTCCGTGAGAACCACCGCTGCGGTGAGGGTGAGCGCGTCCACATACACCGGCAGCGACGCATCCAACCAATCGGGACGGAAGGGGCGCGGCTCCGGGTAGACGACGGGTTCGGCGGTCGCGGGCGGCGGGGCGGCAACGGTGAGCACGGTGGGGATGTAGCCCTCCGGCAGGGGTTGCCCGTAGAGATGGATGCCGGGAGCGAGGCGGATATCCACGCGCAGTCCGATGCGCTCCCCGCGCACGAAGCCGCCGCTGTCGAGCGAGGCCACGGCGATCAGGGCATCCGTCCCTTGTCGGTCGCGTGGGCCGTCGCCCTGCACATCGAGCGCGAACCCTTCGCGCAGGGCGGTGACGGCGGCGTCTCTCGTGCGATGACCGTCGCGGAAACGCTTGTCCGCGACGCGCCCGTCCGCGCCGATGGAGTACGTTCCGGGATACGGAACGCCCCACGCACGGCTTCCCGGCTCCGCGCCCGTGTTGCGGATGCCGAGGGCGTCAATGACGCGGCTTCCTTCGTCCGACAGGAGGGGGAACGTGATCGCGTGCGCCGTCGCAAAGGCCGCGAGTGTCTCCACGGGATCGTAACTGATGGCGAACACCGCGATGCCGTGCGCGGCGAAGAGTGGCAGGGACGATTGCAACTCCACGAGTTGCGCTTTACAGAACGGTCACCACGACGCGCTGCGGTGGAACACGACCATTGCCCGCCCGCCCGCCCGCGCTTGCGCGAATTGCACCGCCGTGCCATGTTGGTCCGGCAGGATGAAATCGGGGAACACGTCGCCGATTGCGGGGCCGGTTGGGAAGAGTGCCGGTGGAGTACTCAACGATTGCTCCTTTTCGATCTGCGCACAGGAGGGACGCTATCGGGTGGCTTCTCGCGGTGTGATCGCCGGTGTGTCGTGTTCGTCCGCACCTTCGAGGGCGGCGAGTTCCGTCACATCGCCAAAGACGGGGCCACCCCGGCGGCGGTTGATCGCCAGCACGAGCAGGGTAATCGCCATCGTGGCGAGCGTCAGCGGCACGGCGTTCTGCTCGATGAAGCGCACGACCACCGAGAGCGGGCCGCTGGCGGCGTCCGCCACGAAGCGGTGCGCGAACACGATAACCAGCGTTCCCGCCAGTTTCAGCCCCACGAAGAGGCGCGGCGACATCCCCGTCGCCCCCGCGAGGGTGCTCACAGGCGGGCTGACGAAGAAAAAGATGAGCGGCGGCGCGATGGCGGGAAAGGTGCGCTCTACCCCCTCGATGAAGCCGCGCCGTGTCACCGCCTTGCGCTTCATCCACGCTACCGCCCGGTCGCCGTACCACCGACCGAGCAGGTAGAAGGTGAGGTCGCTGAGGAGCCGCCGGAATGTGGCGATGAGCACGAACGGCACGAGGTCTATCTTCGCGCTCACGAGCAGCATCTGCGCACTCGTAGGTTGCAGCAGCAGCAAGACCACGGGTGCGTCGCGCACGAGGATCGGTGCGAAGGCAACGGCGATGACGCTGGAGATCATGATGCCCACCGTGGAGGCGATCACGAGCAGGCGAAAGCCGCGCATGGCGATTGAAGGCGTCATTCTCTGGCTCCCTTGCGGGGCGTGTTCCCCGTATACTGTCCCTCGGCGCATACGGTCTGCCGTATATCGTCGCCCGTTGTCGCTCCGTCGTTGCTCCATCGCTCTGAGGGTACTGCGTCTGTCGTACGAATGATAGTGGCGCGTGCTACGTTCGCTGTAGCAGTCGTCGGAGGAGCGTGCTTTTCGTGGCTATCGGTGAGTACCGCGACGGTGACGATGCAGTCGGTGCCGCCGCCCGCGCCTTGCGGAGCGACCGTGTGCGGGGCGCGATGCAACTGGCGGCGCGGGCCGTGGAGATGTTGCCGCAGTTGCTGCAACACGAGCCGACACGCGATGTACGTGCGGTCGTGCGTGCGCTGGCAATGGCGCGACCGAGCATGGTCGCCATTGCGAACGCGGTGGCCCTCAGCGCCGCTCCGCTGATACGAGGCGAGATCGGGCGCGAAGCCCTCGCCGCTCGTGCGGACGCGCACCTCGCCCGATGGATGCAGGAAGGCGAAGTGCTTTCCCGCACCGCGTTATCACATATCCCAACAGTAGTCCTCACTTACAGCAACGCATCCACCACTCGTGCCGCCTTGCTCATGCACAAAGCGCGGCTCGCATCGGTTATCGTGCCGGAAGGGCGACCGATAGACGACGGGAAGCGGCTCGCGGAAACGCTTGCGGCGGCGGGCATCCCCATCACCACGATCACCGAGGCGCAATTCGGGGCGTGGGTGCCGCAGGTAGAGGCGATCATCGTCGGTGCAGATACCGTTGGCCCGGACGGATCGGTCTATAACCACATGGGTACGGCAACGCTCGCACTGCTGGCACGGGAACACGGCGTGCCGATGGTATCGCTCACGCATACGCTGAAGATCGCGCCGTTCGACCGACCGGAGGACACGGCGGAGGAGAACGACCCCGCCGAAATCTGGGCGAACCCGCCCCCCGGCGTCGCGGTGCGCAACCTCACCTTCGACCGCACGCCGCCCGACCGGATCACCGTCGTCACCGAGCGCGGCGTACTTACCGACGCGCTACGGGCCGAAGTCGTCGCCGCGCACGCCGAGGCGTGGCGCGTGTGCGGCCTCGATGGGTAGCATATCCCACCCTTGCCAAGAAGGAGCCACGCGATGCACCTGCACACCGTCGCCATCCCCGCCGCGAACCCCGCCGAGGACGTAACCGCCGCCCTGACGCGCAACGGCACTTTCGCGGCACTGGCAACGGACGGCATCACCGCCACATTCGCCCCCGCCACGCTTCCCGACAAGAGCGACGATCAGGTTGCGGATGTGGCGCGGCTTGGGGACAGCATCGCGGACAACGTGCGCGACGGGCTGGCGGCGGGCGAATCCGTGCTGGTTCTCGGCGGCAACTGCAATGCCCTCCCCGGCGTGCTCGGCGGTTTCCAGCGGGCGTACGGCCCGGACGCGAAGGTCGGCCTCGTCTGGTTCGATGCCCACGGCGACTTCAACACGCCTAGTACTACAGCCGCACTTGTGTGGTAGGCTTCTCGAAACCGAGAGGAGTCTATCACCATGTTTGCTGTCCCCTTCAGTGCTGACCTCGATGCCCTGCACGCCGCCATCGCGCCCCGCTTTCGTCG
>JAABUN010001058.1_pt1 | contig 65391 bp, 65 predicted proteins | sample 5559311 | NCBI WGS metagenome assembly JAABUN01 (sample SAMN10711877, study PRJNA513370) | rock metagenome | isolation source: Antarctica rocks | place: Antarctica: Victoria Land, Siegfried Peak sud
CGACGTTGACTACGGCCCCGACGAGATCGGCTTCACCTGGGCCGGCTTCGACGAGATGACCGAGGTCTCCGGCGCCGGCTCCGCCGAACTCCAGGACGATGGGCTCCCTCCTGATCGAATTCGACTAACACCTCGGCGATGAGTCCGTCCTAAAGGCCGTTCGCGAGCCTACTTCAACAGCCTGCTAGGCGTCGAGCGTCGCCTCGAAGGTTCGCCAGCGAAGATCCTGGGCGGCATCGTGTTGGCCGAGCTCCGCCAGGATGCTCACCTCGAGCCCCGCGCGGGCACGATCCGGAAATCGATCCCGAAGGTCTCATCCGCGAGGGCGCCAAGGCTCATCGCGCGCAGCCCGGGACGGCCGGGCTTCCGGATCCAATCCAGCGCCTCGGACGCTCGTCCGGCCGCGAGCAGCCCTTTCGCGACCTCGATCGTGTCAGGACCCCGTCCGGAGCGCTCCCCTTCGAGGGCCATGAAACGCGTCGACATCCCCGACCTGGTCGGCTTGGCTTAACGCACGCGGACGAGGCTGCTGCACCTGTCCCTGGATAGTATCATCCCCAAAGGTTCCTGGCGGATCAGTCCTGTCGTGTTCACGAGTGTCCGGGCGGCCCCAGGAGTTGCGGGAATGGCCCCGGCCGGCCGGTGTTGGCCGATGCGCCATCACCCGTTGGCGAACTCGACCTTGGGACGCCCGGCCTTCTTCGACCAAAGCAGCGCGAGCAGGAAGACGCCCGCTTGCACCACGACGATGGCCGGACCGGTTGCTGCGTCGATGTGGAAGCTGAGGATCGTTCCAATCACGCTCGACCCGATCGCGGCTGCGGACGCGAGGGCCAGCATCACGTCGAAGCGCTTGCTCAATAGGAAGCCGATAGCTCCCGGCGCGATCAGCATGGCAATGACGAGGATGATGCCGACTGCCTTGAGGGACGCGACGATGGTCAGCGCCAAGAGCGTCAAGAGGCCGAAATGCAGCCATGTCACGGGCAGCCCGATGGCGCGGGCATGGGCCGGATCGAAGCAATAAAGCAGCAGGTCCTTGCGCTTGCCGAGAACGATCAGGATCGCAGGCACGGCGATCACCGCCGCCTCGAGCACGTCGCCCCATTGCACGCCCAGCATGTTGCCGAACAGAATGTGATTGAGATGCTGGTCGGTCTCGACCTTGACGAACATCACGAGACCGAGCGCGAACATTCCGGAGAACACAATGCCCATCACGGCGTCTTCCTTCACCCGGCTGTTCTGCTTGAGGTAGCCGGTCGCCAGCGCGCAGCCGAGGCCGGCCGCGAACGCTCCGACGGCGATCGGGATTTGGACGACATACGCCAGAACGATGCCCGGCAAGACCGCATGCGAGACGGCATCTCCCATCAGCGACCAGCCCTTGAGCACGAGATAGCATGACAAGAGCGCGCAGATGGCGCCGACCAGCACAGCCACGACAAGGCCGCGCTGCATGAAACCGTGAGCGAGCGGGGCGGTGATCCAGGAGAACAGCGTCATCGCGACGTGGCCTCCGCGGTAATCCTGACCGCGCGCCTTGCGGCAAGTCGCCCGTGCTTGGGCGCGAAGACGAAAGCGGCGAGAAAGACGAGCGTTTGGCATACGACGATCAGGCCGCCGGTCGCGCCGTCGAGAAAGAAGCTAGCATAGGCGCCGAGCGCGCTCGCCGTGGCGCCGATCGCCATCGCGAGCCAGATCATGACGCCGAAGCGGTCCGTCAGGAGGTAAGCGGTGGCGCCGGGCGTCACCACCATGGCGATGACCAGCACGGCGCCGACCGTCTGCAGGGCGGCGACCGTGCAGGCGCTGAGCAGGACGAAGAACAGGACGCGCAGCCGCCAGGGGTCGAGGCCGACGCTGCGCGCGTGGCTCTCGTCGAAGAAGGTCAGCATCAGATCCTTCCAGCGCAGGCCCAGAACGGTCAGCGACACCGCCGCGATGACGATGACCTGGGTCACGTCTTCGTCCGAGATCGCGAGGATGTTGCCGAGCACGATCGACTGCACGTTGACCGACGTCGGGTTGATGGAGACGATGAGCAGCCCGACCGCGAACAGCGTCGTGAACACGAGGCCAATAACGGCATCCTCGCGCAACAGCGTGATGCGGCGCACGAAGGCGATCCCGACAGCGGCGAGAATGCCTGACGTGAAGGCGCCGACGGCATAGGGGAGCGCCAGCATATAGGCCACGGCGACGCCGGGCACGACCGAATGGGCCAGCGCGTCGCCCATCAGCGCCCAGCCCTTCAGGATGAGGTAGCAGGACAGGAATGCGCACACGGCTCCGACGAGCGAGCTGACCCAGATCGCCTTCGCCATGTAGTTGTAGGCGAAGGGCTCCAGCAGGAGGTCGATCATGGGGCCGCTCCGCCATCCCGCTTAACGAGCCGCTCCCGGTCGCGATGGCCGTAGAGCACCAGAGGCCGTTCGTCGTCGGTCAGGACCGTGACCCCCCGTTCGTCGGCGTCGTCGTGCAGATCGGCCCCGCCGAAGCGTATATGGCGGAGAACGCCGCCGAACGCCTCGGCCAGATTGGCTTCGGTGAAGGTGGTCTCGGTCGGCCCGTAGGCCAGCACTGTCTTGTTCAAGACGACGACCTGATCGCAGAAGTCCGGGATGGTGCCGAGATTGTGGGTCGAGACGAACATGAGCCTGCCGTCGTCGCGCATGGACCGGAGCAGATCGATGATGGCTGCCTCGGTTTTCACGTCGACCCCGGTGAAGGGCTCGTCGAGCAGGATGATTTCGCCGCCTTGTGCCAGGGCGCGTGCCAGGAATACGCGCTTCTTCTGCCCGCCGCTTAGCTCCCCGATCTGTCGCTTGCGCAGTTCGCTCATGCCAACGCGCTCGAGAGCCGCGTCTACGGCCGCGCGATCGGCCTTGGCCGCGATCCGAAGGAAATTCATGTGGCCGTAGCGGCCCATCGTCACGACATCCTCGACCAGGACCGGGAAGTTCCAGTCGACGTCCTCGCTTTGTGGCACATAGGCGACGAGGCCCCGCTTGAGAGCCTCCTGAACCGACATTCCGGCGATCCGCACGTTCCCGGTCGACGGGGTCAAGAAGCCCATGAGCGTCTTGAACAGGGTCGATTTGCCGGAGCCGTTGACCCCTACCAGGGCGCAGATCGTGGAAGCCCCGAGCTCGAAGGACGCATCCCGGACGGCCGCCACGCCGTTCGCGTAGTTGACCGTGACCCGCTTTACGCTGATTGATGGCGTGATCCGCGGCGGGGACGCGGTAACGCTGACCGCGCCGACGAGGACACGGCTGGTCACTTTCCGAAACCCTTCACGATGGTTTCGACGGTGGTTTCGAGGAGCTTGAGGTAAGTCGGGACTGGTCCGCGGGCATCCGAGAGCGAGTCAACATAAAGCACGCCCCCGTACCGGACACCGGTTTCGCGCGCGACCTGCTTCGCCGGTTTGTCGGAGATCGTGCTCTCGCTGAAGACCACCGGGATCTTGTTCTTGCGCACGAGGTCGATCACCTTGCGGACCTGCTGAGGCGTACCCTGCTCATCCGCATTGATTGGCCAGAGGTAGGCTTCGCGCAGGTTGAAATCGCGCGCCAAGTAGCTGAAGGCCCCTTCGCTCGTGACGAGCCAGCGCTGGCCCTCCGGAATTGCGGCGAAGCGCTTGCGCGAGGGCTCGTCGATCACCTTGATCTCAGCGGAATAGGCCGCCGCATTCTTGGCGTACACGGCAGCGTTGGCCGGGTCGGCCTGGCTTAGCGCCTTGCGGATGTTCTCTACATAGATCAGCGCCGCGCTGGTGGACATCCAGGCATGGGGGTTCGGCTTGTCGGTGTAAGGTCCTTCCTTGATGGGCAGCGGCGTCACTCCCTCGGAGACGACAACGCTCGGCACATTCTTGACGTTCTCGAGGAACTTCTCGAACCAGCGCTCAAGGTTCATGCCGTTCCACAGCACCAGATCGGCGGACTGCGCCTTGACGACGTCAAGCGGCGTCGGCTGGTAATCGTGGATTTCCGCGCCGGGCTTGGTCACGGACTCGACGATGGCTGCCGTACCGGCGACGTTCTGCGCGATATCCTGGATGATGGTGAAGGTGGTTACCACCCGGAGCGGCCTGCCCGGCGGGCGAGGTGATGGTGACTGTGCGATAGCCGCACCGGCCAGAGAGGCGGTTGTCAGACTTAGCGTGAGGAAGCCGCTGAGCAAGCGGGCAATCAGCTTTCGGCGAAGTAGAAACGAGGATGGGGGTTTCATGCAGGCACCTTGCGAGACGGGGGTTTGAACGATTGTCGACGGTTGAGTGGCATTCGGAACGGGCATTGAGGGCGTCCGACTGTTGCCTGGCCCGTTCCGGCCTACGGGCGCAGAGAGCCCATCTGAGAAAGCCTCCGACCACTCACCTTCAGTAATTGATGGTGGTCCTGAGCCCGACCACGACGGCATCCTTGATCCGGACCGTTGATGGGCCGTCAGGCCGGGCGACGTTCCCGCCCGGGTGGAAGATGTATTGCACGTCCGGCTGCACCGACCAGCCCGGCCGAACCTGCGCGACATAGGTTAGCTCGGCCGTGATCTCGCGGTCTGGGATCGGCTGCTTGAGGCCCGACAGGAGCGCGACCTCGCGATCGAACGCGCGAGCGTCCTTCGAGATCTCGCTGTACAGGAAGGTGGCCCCGAATATGTCGGCCGGCCGCCCGGGGACCATCCCGGTGAACACGAGGCCTCCGTCGAGGTAGAAGCGGACGAGGTTGCGGTCGGACGGGCTCGCCGAAATGCGGCTGAAAGCGGTGATGCCGCTATTCGGGTCGCCCCCGGGTAAGCGGTAGATCTGCTGATCGATGATGCCGTAAAGGCCAAAATTGCCCTTCAGACGTCGCGGCGCTTCGCTCATGTTCGGGGCGTTGCGGGAGGGGTCATCCGTGCCAAAGCGCTGAGCGTTGAATTTGCCGAGATGCTGCCAGGCGCCGACGCGAACGATCCCGGCGAGGGCTTCCGAGGCGGGGTCCTGGTTATAGCGATACTGCGCCTCTTGCATCAGAAGGGCGGGGTCACTGAGCGGGAACTTGGTGCCGGTGCGGTTTCGGACCTCGGGCTCGGCCAAGCCGCGGCCGCCGGGGTCGCCGTTGAAGATCGCGGCCAGCACCGAGACCTGCTCGGTCGGGTCGAACCGCACCCGGATGCCGGGCGTCGAGAGCGGATAGGCCGGGCCGCCGCTCGGCAGGTTCTGCTTCGTAATCGCCGGCCAGTCGCTGTTGATGAATGGCAGGCTGTAGCTCGCGATGAAGTATTCCGAGTCGGCCGCGAGTTGGCCCACCCGTATGCCCAGCTTGCCGTCAAACAGCTTCTGCTCGGCCCAGAGCTCCGATAGCCGCGTCGCCGGCAGCGCCTCAATGGCGCTGATCGTCTGGAAGTTGCCGACGAAGCGGCGCGAGATGCCGGCGCTTGGGTGGATCTGGAAGCCGTTCGTGTACAACGTGAGCCCCGGCAGCCCGGCCAGCGTGCCGAAATCGACGGTCGTGTTGAGCTCGAGCTTGCCCTGGTAGACCGTGCCCCGCTTGATCCCACCCGCGATGTTGGCGAACACCTCGCCCGTGTAGATTCCGTTGAAGGTGATGCCGCGTGTGGCGAGCCATTTGCGGCTTTCCGTCGGATCTCCGTTCCCGGGAAGGCTTGTTGCGATCGAAGGGGAGCTAACCCCGTTCTCGTCAGGTCCGGCGGCCGAGGCCGGGGTTGTGGCAGCGGAGCCAACGAACCATCCGGTGAGCAAAACCGTGGCCAGGGTCAGCCAACCGGGCGCCAGCGGTCGTTCATGCTTCACCCTTACCGAAGCCTTTGCAGACCGTAGCTCGACCGCAACAACCGGCGGGCCGGCGAAAGCGAGCGGCCCGGCGACCACCAGCCTCGGAATGCTCATCCTCGAAAGCCCCCTTCAAAGACCAACTCGGCCCATTACGCGATGCTCATAAGAATGCACAGGCTCTGCGGTATAGCAACAGCTAATTTCGTAATGAAGCCTTGCTGGATGAGTGAGGTGATCAGACGCGGGTGCGCTTGGATCCAGGAGGCCTCTGCGTTCACGGCGCTTCTCGGGAGACCGGTGCTGCGGCAACCAAAAAATACAAATTCAGGTCCAGCCCTCCCTTCAACGCCGGCTCGCGCCTCTCTTCTTCACCTGTGCTGTGGATTGCGCCGCTCCTCCACAAATCGTTCGAACGCCTCCAGAGTCTCGCCGCTGGCATGGTGCTCAATGCCCTCGGCGTCGATGCGGGCTGTTTCTGGGCTGATGCCAAGGGCCCGCAGAAACGACTCGACGATCTGGTGCCGATGCCGGCTCTTCCTGGCCAGCTTCTTTCCGGGCTCGGTCAGGAACACGCCCCGATAGGGGCGCTGCGCGGTAAGGCCCTCTTCGGCCAGACGCTTCAGCATTTTGGCCACGGTCGGCTGAGCGACACCAAGTCGCGCCGCGATGTCGATCTGCCGCGCTTCGCCGCCATCGGCGATCAGGTCGGCAATCAGTTCGACATAGTCCTCCACGAGTTCAAGGCGGCGCGACTGCCTGGCCCTGCGGAAGCTCTGAACGTGCGTTTCGGCGTCGAGAAGGGGACCGACGACCTCCCCGCTCCTTGTCCTGTTGGTCACCACGCGATCCCGGAACCAGAGTGCTTGCGCCGTTTAGCCGGAGTGAAGCTTACGGTTGCTTCCCCCTCCAACGCCGGGGCCATGATTCGGTCCTTGGATTAGAGCAAGGAGCTAACAAGTATATAGCACGGGCTATTCGAACGAGGCAAGGGTCGGAACGCCTACTCGCGAGGCCGAAACGCCAGGGCCGCATCGGGTCCCATCGCTGCTGCAAACTGTTGACACTCTCTAGACAAGCTCGATACCTCTCACACCGTCAGAGCAGGCCGAGTTCATCGTCTCCTGCGCCTCCGCGCGGGGGCGCAGCTTTCGGCGTCGCCCATGACGATTACCTGCTCGGCGCGCCAGCGAACAACAGGGCGAGGGTGGCGGCCCGCACGGTGCTGATCGCGCAGATCGGTCACGATGCCGTCAGTCAGCCCTGGTCAGGCCGGCCGTTCGAGTATCAGTCTTGCTCCACGGCAAACGCCTCGAACTCGGCGAAAGCAGCCCGGACCTTGCCGGCTTGCTCTTCGTCGCCCAGGTCGACCGTCACGACGACGCTTCCGTGTAGCGCCGCATCGTCACGGCTCTCGGGGGTAGGAGAACCAGCCGCTCTATCTGAGCCCGCCTGCTCCTCGCCGGCAGAGTTCTCGTCGCCGGCGGCGGCGATTAGGATGCTCGCTCGGTCGACCCCGTATTCCTGCACCAGCCGTTCGACGGTCATCTCCGCCTCGCGACGTGTCTCGAACTGTCCCGTCAACGTCGTGCTCATGTCGCCCTCGTCCATCCGTTTAGGTTCATGCTGCGTGATGAACGATTTTTGTCGCCGTGTCCTGGTCCGCCGAAAGAGCGGGGCGAGGCAGCGATGGCGGTAAAACGCTTGATCGCCTTCGGCCCTCAGGCCCAGAAGCCTTCGATCAACGGTTCGGTTGCGGTCCGCTCCCGCTAGGCCCCGAGCAGGTTTAGCAAGTCAGAGCTCCGCGAGTCCTCGTCTTCGGCGTCCAGCCCCGTCCGGTCGGCGAGCCAAGAGCGTGTGGCCGAGGGGCTACGCGCGCGGGGACGTTCCTGACCTATTCGGTCACCGGCTAGGACATCGCGGATCCCCGTATGGCCGTTCCCGTAACGAGAGAGGTTACTGCGAAACCCTGCTTACCCTCAGTGCCCAAGCAGCAGGCCTCGAAAGACGTATTCATCGATGTCTTAGGGTGGGTTGGCGCAAGGTCGCGTCTGCAGTAGCACTCAGGGCCTGCGGTGCATCATCGCAAGCTCGGCCCCTACGGGAGCGGGCAAGAAGGGGGGGTGGAAGTGAAAGCGGTGATCATCGTTCTCCCCCTCCTTCTATCGTCGCCTCAGGCGTTCGCCGAAGCCGTCGAGGTCGCGGTCCCGGACATCCTGCGAGACCCCAAACCCTTCCTCGGGCGAATGATCAGGATCGCCGGCTTACGATGCGCCAACGAACCAAAGGGGCTGTTCGCCTGCGGTACAGAGCAGGATGGGCAACTCGTACGCGTGGAGAGCCTGGCCTTGGATTTTCGAACGTCGGCAGAGGTCCGGCGCAAGCTGTCAGCGAGCTGTAGGACGCCTCTCGCCGCAGTCCCGCCACCGTGTAAGTTCGATGCCGAGTTCAAGCCTCTCAACGTGAGGGCCGGCCCTCCCGATACAAGGTTGTCGAAGAAGACGGTCTTCATCAAGGTTCAACGCATGAACCTCTTCTAATCGCCCGGACTCCAGGACCTCGTGTCAGGGCGACAGGCTGACGTCGAGATGGACCGGATTGTGCGGGGGTCCCGAATGTAATGCCGGCGAGTGAAGCGCCCGGCAGCCTTGGTCCGGCACCTCAGGGTGCGCGTCGGTTTGCGCTTCTCGGGAGGACGAATATTCGACGCGGAGCTTGGAGTTCCGAGCAGCCCAATGAGGCGTCCGGACTGCGGTCTTCCATGTCCGCCACCCAAGTTTCTCCTCTGGGGCCTACTCCAACCTCTTGTCGCCTATTAAGGTACGGACTGGGCTCGTCTAAGTTTGGGTCTCCGGTAAGCGAAAACGTTGGGGCTCCGGACGTGCTCGATTGGGACGACCTCCGCTTTTTCCTCGCCGTTGCGAGGCACGGCAGCCTCACGGCAGCCGCGAAGGAGTTGCGCGTCGCACAGTCCACCGTCGGGCGCCGCCTCGCCTCGCTGGAAGCGAACCTCGGCGTTCGGCTTCTCCAGCGCACTCCGGACGGCTACCTGCTGACGATCGCCGGCGAGGCCGCCCGCATGCAAGCCGAGCGCGTCGAGGCGGAAGCGCTCGCGGTCGAACGGATCATAGGCGGGCAGGATACGAAGCTCGAGGGGGTTGTGCGGGTCACCTGCACCGAGACATTCGCGGCGCATATCCTGGCGCCGTGCTTCGGCTCCCTTCATGCGCAACATCCAGGCATCCTCGTCGAACTCCTACCCAGCGTCCAGCAACTCAGCCTTTCCATGCGGGAAGCTGACGTTGCCGTCCGGCTGGCGCCATCAGACCAACACGACCTTGTCGTGCGTCGCATCGGACGGATGGCCTTCGGCCTGTACGCTTCATCCGCCTACCTGGAGCTTCACGGCGATCCGGATTTCGAGGCGGGCTGCCCCGGGCACCGTCTCATGACACTCCTTGGGGACATGGACGGCGATCCGCAGGCTCGCTGGGTGGCGGAACTGGCGCCTCGCGCCAGCCTGGGCTTCCAGACCGGCAGCCATGAGGGTTTGCTGGGGGCGGCGCGTGTGGGAGGGGGACTGGCGTGCCTTGCCCGGTTTCGCGGGGATCCGGATCCCGATCTGCGCCTGATCGAGACACCCAATCCCCCACCGAAAACCGACATTTGGCTTGTCGTCCACCACGATAGTCGCGGAATGCCGCGCATCAGAGCCGCAATGTCGGCGATCGCCGCCGCGGTGAAGCTCATGGCGCCTCAACTCGATCCGAGCGGCGCCTAGAAAGCCTGACTAAGTGCCAGCCCGGTTCCCATGCGGTTTCGCATAGGGGGTCGCCGGTAATCGAGCGGTTCACCAACGGTGAATGTGCGTTACGTGCTCAGTCGAACTTGCGAGCAAGAGCTTCGCTCGTCCGGCACGCGATTGCCTCAAAAACGTCTGCAATCAGCAACTCGGCAAATGCCGGGTCGCGCCGCCTTTGCATGAGGAGAGTAAACTGAAACCATTACCGACGAGGTGCGTTCCACAAAGGCCGAGGTCGAGGACGAGCGGGTAGACGCAAAGGCGCCGTCCCGCGTCCCGCCCGAAGCCCTAAGCTTGGACATCAGCCACCCATCCCCAGATTGCCGGCTCGTTTAGTCAAGCCCGCAAGAGGAGGTCACCATGAGCTTGCTTGAATCGGTTATCGGTAACTTGGTCGGAGGTGGAGCATCCTCGTCGGCGTCTCCGCTCGGAAGCGTGCTGTCCGGCCTCCTCGGCGGTGGACAATCCGGCGGTCTCGGGAATGCCGGCATGGGCGGCGGCCTCGGCGGGCTCGTGTCTCAGTTCGAGAGGGCCGGGTTGGGCCACGTCGCGCAATCCTGGGTCGGCAATGGCGCCAACCAGTCGGTCTCGCCACAGCAGTTGCGGGATGTGTTCGGTCAGAATCAGGTGGAGAGCATGGCGAGCCAGGCCGGCATGCCGTCCCACGACTTTCTCTCGCAGCTCAGCCAGCATCTTCCGAATGCCGTGAATGGCATGACGCCGAATGGGCAGCTGCCGGACGAAGGCACGATGTCGGTCTGATCGCCGACCTGCTCCAGACCGGAGCGGGTTCCGCGCCTCCCCCTACACAAGAGGTCAATCCCATGGTCAGTCGTACCGCTGCTGCGCTCCTCGCAGCCTCGTTCCTCGCTGTGCAATGCCTGCCGACAGCAGCGTGGGCGGAAAACCAGATGGGCTACCGGCTCCTCTCGGTTCGCGAGGCGGCGAACCTGCCGCGTAGCGGCGGCGCGATCGGTCTCGATGTCGGCCGAGCGCAGCAGATCTCCGACGGAGGGATGATGTTCGAGTTGCTCCGGGTGAAGGCCGTGCGCCGGAGTTCGCCCGGCGCCCAGGCCGGCTTCAACGTCGGCGACCAGATTATCGCGGCCGATGCGCGCGTGTTCCCTAGCGTGGCGGCTTTCGCGGCTTATGTCGGGTCCGTTCGGCCGGGCAACCAGATCTCGGTCGATTATATTCCGGCCGGTGGAGGACCCAAGGACGCGCAGCGAACATCCGTCACGGTCGGGCAGGGGGCTCAGCCTGTTCCGCCTGCCACTCAGCAAAGCTCCGAAGGCATGTCGACAGGAAAGAAGCTCGCCATCGGCGCGGCGGCGGCGGCGTTGTTCGGCTGCTACGAGCTCGGCTGCTTCTCCAAGTCCAAGGCCGGAGCCAGTGCTGGCCAGCGATCTCCGGCAACCGGGCTCCAGCCGCAACGCTGAGGCGGGGTGCGCTCGACGTTGAAGATGGAAGGCAGACACATGACGAGAGATGCGGCTTCCAAGATTGGCGCGAGCCCCGTTTCAGCCGAAGCGGAGCTGTCAACGATCCCCATCATTGAGGAGGATGCTCGAGTCGAGAAGCGTTCTGTGGAACGCGACCGGGTGCGGGTCACCACGCGCACCGACATCGTCGAGGAGAACCTTCACGCAGCGCTGCGCACCGACGCGGTCGACGTGAGGCGTGTCCCGGTGAACAGGACGCTGGAGCCCGGAGAAGCCGCCCCGATGGTTCGCACGGAGGGGCGAACAACCATCCTGCCCGTTCTGGAGGAGATCGTCGTGGTCGAGAAGCGGCTCGTCCTCAAGGAAGAGCTCCACATCACCCGCGACAGCACGGTCGAGGATGTCGAAGTTCCGATCACCCTGAAGAAGCAGCGTGCCGTGGTGGAACGCACAGGGTCGGATGGACGCTCCCTCGACGACGCCGAGGGTTGAAGCCTTTGACTGCCTGATCAAGTGCTCGGCCAGGTCCTGATCGAGGAGGAGATTCGGTCGTTTGCTGACGTATTAAGCCTTTGCTCTCTGACGTTGCACACCAAAAGGAGAAGTTCGATAAAGAAGTCTGTGATTACTACTCTGGCGCTCTGGCTGAGCATTGGTGGGGCTTTTGCTCAAAGCGCCAGCCCAGCGCCGAGCTCGGCGGCGCCGGGGGCGAATACCGGCCGCCCCACCTCCGGCACGATGACCGGATCTTCCAATCCTGCCGTCAACCCCAGAGGGAACGCCCCCTCCCGTGTGAACGCTAGCGGCAAAGCCGAAATCCTGCAGCTGTCGGCTCTGGAGAACGGTCGTAACAGCTTCACCCGAGGCCAGGCGCGCAAGCGGCTGGAGGGGGCAGGTTTCAGCAAAGTGAGCGACCTCAAAAAGGATTCGCAAGGTATCTGGCGCGGCAAAGGTATGCGGGACGGCCAGCCCGTCACAGTAGGTTTCGACTACAAGGGCAACATCGGCGCCGAGTAGCACTTCATTCACCCCGGCCGGTCGTCGACCGACCACCTTCAGCAACTCCCTTCAGGAAACGCGACATGACCACCAGAACCATCACCGCGATGTTTGACAAGTATACGGATGCCAGAGAGGCGGTCACCCGGCTTGAATCCGCCGGCGTTCCGCACGATCAGATCAGCATCGTGTCCAACGACGAAGCGCACAAACAATACCACGGCACGGACGACGCCACCGGGGCCGGCACGGGTGCCTCCCTTGGCACGCTGCTCGGCGGCGGCGCCGGCCTTCTGGCCGGTCTCGGGCTCCTCGCAATTCCGGGTCTCGGCCCCGTCGTGGCGGCGGGTTGGCTTGCTTCGACACTCCTTGGAGCGGGTGTGGGCGCTGCAGCCGGCGGTCTCGTCGGATCGCTCACGCATGCCGGCATCGATGAGGCGGACGCACACGCCTATGCCGAGGGCGTCCGCCGGGGAGGCACTCTCGTGACCGTTCGGGCAGACGACGCCATGTCGAAGAAGATCGCCGACATTCTCGACGACCATGGCACAATCAACATGGACGAGCGCGAGACGACCTGGCGTACGGCCGGCTGGACCGGCACCTACCAGCCTGGCGCGACCCCAAGTGGCGTCGCCGGAGCAGTCGGCGCAGCGGCCGGAGCAGCCGTGAACGCGGTCGGCAGTGTCGCCCGCGACGTGAAGGACGCTGTGACGGGCGATCGTAGGCCGGGCGCGGTCGGCGCGACCGCCGCCATCGGCGCCGGCACGACGGCCAGCCGGACGGGAGCGGAGGGCACGAGCGAGGCAATCCCGATCGTCGAGGAGCAACTCCGGGTCGGCAAGCGCGAGGAGAACCGCGGCCGGGTACGGATCCATGCCCACGTGGTGGAAACGCCTGTTCAGGAGCAGGTCACTCTCCGCAGCGAGAACGTGACGATTGACCGCCGCCCGGTCGACCGCGCTCTCACCGGCGCTGATGACGCGCTCTTCCGTGAGCGGACCATCGAAGCGACCGAGCGGACGGAAGTTCCGGTCGTGTCCAAGGAGGCCCGCGTGACGGAAGAGATCGCGATCCGCAAGGACGTCCAGCAGCGAACCGAGACTGTGACCGACAAGGTTCGTCGTACGGAGGTCGAAGTGGAGGACGAACGCGGCGAGGTCACCCGGACGGGCGGCACGGCCGCAACGCCGCGCAACCCGCGATAGGCTCCAACTCTCGGTTGGCCGGGTGCAACACAGCGCTCGGCCAACCGGTCCAACACGTCGTCATCTCTCCGGATCCCGCCTCTGGCAAGCGCCCGTCGCCTGCGGCGCAGAGGGCCGCAACGGCGCCCGTCGCTGGGCTCCCCCCTCCACGACGCCTCGGACCCGGAGCTCCGGGCCGAGCGCTATGAAACGCCGACTTGGCTGGACCACCTGCCAGTGTACGATCGCATGGCCGTCGCAATCGTGAGGTCGAGGACGAACTCCTGGCATTCCACGATTGCGAAAGGCCGCCAGCGACGCGATTCTTCTCTCCCTAGCCCGCGCGCGCGGGCTTCTGAGCAGGATCGCCCGGTGGAGAGACTCCCCTCAAACAATCCCGAGATCTCTAGCCTGTGCGCCAGGAAAGACGCGCTCGATCGCGGCCTGATCGAGTCCGTACATGCGCTGGAACAGGCCTGCGAGGAGCGCACGGTGATCGGTCAGGACCGGATAATCTCGGTTCTGAAACAGGCTGCTGGCTTCCACCCGGACTTGATCCCCCAGCACCCGCCCGCCAGCAATACCGCCGCCGAGCACCCAGTAGGCGCTGCCGTGGCCGTGGTCGGTTCCCTTGTCCCCGTTCTCGCGGAAGGTGCGGCCGAACTCGGATACGACCACCACCACGGTGTCGCTCCATGCTGGGCCGATCTCTTCAGCGAGGCCGGCGAGGCCCCGGCCGAGTTCGGCGAGGCGGTCGGGGAGGTACCCGGTCGCGCCGCCCTGATTGACGTGGGTGTCCCACCCGCCGACGTCGACGAACCCGAGATTGAACTGATCATGCATCAGACGGCCGATGCGTCTGGCCGAGAGCTCGAAACCCTTTGCCGTCACCGCGCCGCGGTTCGCGGCCGGCTCCTCGGCGATTGAGCGGTAAACCTCGTCACGGATACGGAACCCTTCCGAGACGGCCGCAGCGAGTGGGCCACCTTCATACATGCTCATGATGAGCTTCGCCTGGCGGTCGTCGACGCCCGGTTTGCCGACCGAGCCAAGGCCTGCATTTGGCACAGGAGCATTACCGCCTCGAAAGGTGAGTGGCAGCTGGTCCGTGAAAGCGATCGGCCTGACGCGCGTCAGTTCGCCCGCAAGCCGCGCCATGAAACCTGATCGGTAATCGCGCGACCCCTGGCCAACCTGGCCAAGCTCGATCGTGTCCTGGGTCTCGAAATGGCTCCGGGTAATGTCGTTCGTCGGCCCGGCAAAGGGCACGAACACGGCCTGCCGCTTCACCCAGAACGGGTAGATGGTATCTCGCAGAGCCGGGTGCAGGCCCCAGTCTGCGTCGAGCAGCAATGCGGATCGTGGATCGTTCGGGTCTGGCCGGGGGATCGCGAGGGTAGGTCGGGATCGATAGTAGAAATCGCTTGCGACCGGAACCACGACATTCGCGGCGTCATAGGCGCCACGCAGGAAAACAACTAGAAGGCGCGCGTCGGTTTTGGGTGCGGCCCACACGCGGCCGCCGACCGTTTGCGGTGCGAGCGCGGCCAAAGCTTTGAGGAGGTCACGGCGGCGCATGATCGTCGCTCGTCCTAATGGTGCATGAATTCGGGCGAGGCCAGGAACAGGGTGTTCCAATCCTGCGGCGAGATTGCCTGGTCGAGCGCCGCGAGCGTCGAGGGGCTCAAGCTCTTGCGCAGCCCGTCGAAGTACAGCGCGTTTTGTAGGAGCGGGAAGACGGGGCGATCCGCGGCCCCGGGTTCCGGCTTGAAGAGCCTGGCCGAGCCGGATCCGATCTGACGCGCGATTTCAAAGCGCAGCGCCATCTGGCCGGGGCCGTTCCAGGCCGACGCGGAGAGAGAATAGCCGTCCGGGGTCGGGTGGTTGTACAGGCCCTCGGCCAAGCGGTTCAGCCAGCCCTGGATTGGCGCGGTGTTGAGGATAATCTTGTCATCATAAGCCAGGCGGACCGCCGAGAGGACATATTCAAGGGGGTCCTTCATCTTCTGGCCCAGAGAGGCCGCGAACTGGGGCGATTGAAACATGATAGCGAGGACGCTCGGGATGTCGCCGTCCGTCTTTTGGAACGCTTCCGCCATACGCTGCACCAGCGTCTCGGACGGCCCGTCCTCGACGAAATAGGTGGCGAGCTTGAGGGCGATGCGCCGGGCGGTCGCCGGGTGCCGGCAAAGAACGTCAAGCACCTGCTCCACCTCGGCTAAGCCGCGGCCTGCGACGGGGCGTCCGAGGAAAGCCTTGTCGCCGTAATCGTGACGGTTCGGGTTGAACTCGAACAGCCCGTCCCGCACGAGCTGGTGTTGGAGTTCGGGCTTGAGCTTCGGGTTTTCGGGCCGGGGGTCGATGCCGATGCCGGTGAGGATCCGCGCGAGCTCCTCTACGTCTTTCTGCGTGTAGCCCGAGCCGACTCCCATGGTGTGCAGCTCCATGATCTCGCGGGCATAATTCTCGTTCACGCGACCGGCCGCGTTTTCAGCATTGTCGAGGTAACGCAGCATGGCCGGATGTCGAAGCGTCGCCCCTAGAAGGTCGCGGAAGCGCCCCAGGGCATGCGGACGAATGGCGCGCTCCTCGTAGTCGCCGACCATCGCACGCACGTTCGCCTTGTGTTGGTGAACGTTGAAGTGATTGTACCAGAACCAGACCATCCGTTCCCGGAGCTGTGCGGGCGAGTAGAGTGCCCGCAGGATCGCCCGGGTCGCAGCCTGGCGGGCGAGATCGGTTAAAGCCCGCTGGTAGGCCTGCTGGGCCAATTTCTTCTGTTCAGGGTCGGCGATCTGGTTCGCCGTCTTGTTTTGAGCGTCGAGTTCATTTACGACCTCGATCAGCGGCTTACGCGCGACCGCCAGGGCATCGACCTGAGCCGCTGCTTCTCTGGGCAGCTGATCCTCTGACGTCGGATACAACTGCCGTTGCAGCCAACGTTCGGTCCCGAGGGCCCGCAGTGTCGCCGCCCTCGTTGCGCTGGCGCCCCACGTGATCCGGTTGAGCAGCGCCAAAGCGTCTGGGCTCGACTGCGTTGCAATTCCCTCGCTCGCAGTGAGGGAAGTCGCTCCAAATGCGAGCGAAAGCCCCGCAGCAACGAGGCCGCGAACGAATGAGCGCTGCAGCACAGCTATGCCGAATCCCAAGGCCCCGTCTGCAAGCTGGCAGGCGATTACGGCGGTACGAAGCCGGCCGTGGCCCTTCCCGCCGACCAATTGGGCCAGGGTTGAGCCTCGCCGGCCCCGCCCATCCTGTATATCGTCTCGAGGTCGGACCGTGCCCCGACGCAGGATGATGGTCGCTGGGCCACGCGTCCGTCTCGTCGCCGGGTCACGGGGAGGCGGCGAGTTGCTCAGCGATCCCGAGACCGGAAGCCCGCGCCTTTTCCCGCGCGCTCTCGTAGCCGGCGCTGGCGTGGCGAAGCACGCCGATCCCGGTGTCGTTGTCCATCACGAGAGCGAGCCGTCCGGCCGCGTCCTCGCTCCCGGTCGCAATCGTGGTGACGCCCGCCGACTGCGCCCAATTTCCCATCCCGTGCACCGCAACGAGATCGGCCCCCGAGGCACAGTTCAGAAGGGCGTTGAGGATGGGCCAGTCCGAGATCGCGTCGGATCCGTCGGCCATGTTTTCGGTTTCTCGGTGAGGCAGCGCGGCCGAACCGGAATCGAGGTGGTCGCGCGTGAAAGCGATCGGGCCCTTCAGCGCTCCCTCGGCAACGAGGCCGTTCACGGCCAAAGCGAGCTTTCGGCGCTCGCCGAAGCCGAGCCAGCCGATCCTGGCCGGTAACCCGGTGAACCGGACGTGCTCGCGCGCGGTCCGGATCCAGCTCGCGATCCGGTGATCCGGTGGGAAAAGGTCGAGGATCAGCTCGTCGATATCATGTATGTCGCTGGGCTCGCCGGACGCCGCGATCCACCGGAACGGCCCGACGCCTTCGCAGAACAGTGGTCGAATGAAGAGTTCGACAAAGGATCGGATAGCGAAGACTCCCTCCGCGCCGGCCTGGCTCGCGAACTTGCGCAGGTTGTTGCCGTATTCGAAAACAGTCGCGCCCCGCTCTTCGAGCGCCAGCATCGCGGCTACATGCTTGACCAGCGTCTCGTCCGAGCGCCGCTTTAGGGCAGAGGGATCGGACCGACGCAGGGCCGCCGCCTGTGCGGGAGAGAGGCCGGACGGCACATAGCCGTTCGCCGGGTCGGCAATGGTTTGGTCGGTTACGATGTCGGGCGTGACGCCGCGCGCCACAAACTCGCACAGGACGTCGGACACGTTTCCGACGAGTCCGATCGACGCGCCCCGCCGGGCGGCTCGTGCCGTGTCGCAAAGTGCGAGCGCCTCGTCGAGATCGTGCACGAGACGCTGACAATATCCGGTCTCGACCCGACGCCGGATGCGCGCCTCGTCGACCTCGACGACCAACGTCGCGGCGCCGGCGAGCTGCCCGGCGAGGGGCTGTGCCCCGCTCATCCCGCCGCAGCCTCCCGTGACGATCATCCGGCCCGCGAGCGTGCCCCCGAACCGCAGGCGCGCCGCGCTCATGAAGGTCTCGTAGGTTCCCTGCAGGATTCCTTGGCTGCCAATGTACTGCCAGGCGGCTGCCGTCATGCCGGGCATGATCGTGAGGCCCTTGCGCTCGAGGGCGAGGTAGTCGTCGTCGCCCGCCCACCCGCCGACCACGTTGCCGTTCGCCATCAGAACGAGCGGCGCCGTGCCCTGCGAACGAAAGAGCCCGACCGGGCGGCCGGATTGCATGACCAGCGTCTGGCCCTCGCGCAAGCGTTTCAGCGCGGCGACGGCCTGGTCAAAGCTCGCCCAATCGCGCGCGGCTTTCGCCCAGGACATGTACACGACGAGGTCAGCCGGGTTCTCGGCGTTCTCGAGGTTGTTCTCGAGCAGCCGGAGGATCGTCTCCTGTCGCCATCCCGCGCAGCGGAGCGTCGACCCGCGCTTGGCGACGACGCTGCGGGGGTGGTCCGACGCCTCGCCGCGTGTCGCCTGGCCGGGCGCGGGCCGCTCGTCGGGAGGCGTGGTCGGACCGGCCGGAAGCGCGTCCGGGGGGGTGCCGTGCTCGACGCTCACCGCATGTGCTCCGGAACGAGGGGCTCGTAGCCTGCGATCGCTTCGAAGCGAGTGATCCATCGCCCCACCGCGGGCCATTCAGCGAGGCCGAAGCCGCCTTCGGGGGAGAGGCAGATGTAGGGGTAGAGCGCGAAATCGGCGACGCTGAGATCGTCGCCGGTCAGCCATGGGGTCTCCCGAAGAGCCTCCTCGACCGGCCTCATGGCGGTTCGGGCGAGGGCCCGGTAATGCGCGATCACCGCGGCCTGCGCGTCCGCCTGCCCGGTCATCGCATAGAAGCGCGAGTAGGCGAGGAATCTCATCAGGTCGCTCTGCTCGTAGAAGAGCCAGGCCGTCACGGCGGCGCGCTCGACCGGGTCGTGCGGGAGCAGACGCGAGCCCTCGGCGAGATGGAGCAGGATCGCGCCGGATTCGGCCAGAGTCCGGCCGTCGGCCAGCTCGAGGACGGGGATGCGTCGGAAGCGGTTGCGCCGCGCGAAATCGTCCCGCTTGTGGGCGCCGTCCGCGAGCGCGAGCGTGACCCGCTCGAACGGCTCGCCGAGATGCCTGAGGAGAAGGCGCACCTTCCAGGCATTGCCGGACAGCCGACTATCGTAGAGCTTCATCATCGAACGCGTCCCGGGCCGGCCGTCTCCGGCCCGCACGAGAGGTGAGAAAAGAGCTCGATCCCGAGCGCCTCCTCGACCTCGCGGAAGACCGCCGGATCGAGCGCGCCCTTGCCCAGCGGAAACCCGGAGCGGTGCGCGGCCACGATCGCGACCGGCGTGCCGGGCGGCAATTGCACTATGGCGATCGGATCTCCCGTCGCCGGATCGAGCGATCCGATCATGTCGGGGAAGGTCGCGACGCGACGGCCGTCGCGGTCTGCGGCGAGATCGTGGCGCTCCAGGGAGCGCGCGACGCCGCTGCCGCCGGCCGAAAGCAGAAGGTCGCCGATCATGGCCGGCGCTACGTCGTCGCGCGTGAGCTTGCGCTTCATGCAGCGCCTCTTCCGTGCCGCGTCACGGCTTGGCCAGAGGCCGGCGCGCAACGGGAGGCGGCGATCCGAGCTTCGACGACATCTCGTCCGCTTCCCGCACCAGCCACGCGCCGGTCCGGGCAATTCGGTCCGTGTCGACCCGGTAGCTCGGCGACGTCACGCTGAGCGCCGCCACGATGCGCGCCTCCGCGCCGAAGACCGGCGCAGCCACGGCGGTGACGTCGGGCTCGAGTGTTGCGCGGGTGACGACGAAGCCCGCCCCGTTCACCCGGCCCAAGATGGCGTCGCCGACCGCGGTTCCCTTGACCGGGACGGACCGGCCGATCCAGCTGTCATGCCGGACCGAATGGCGGCTCAGAACCTGCCGAATGTACAGCACCTCCCGATCGTCTCGCGGGATCGCCAGGTTCGCGGTCTCTCCCGTCAGCTCGGCCAAGCGCTCAAGATGGACCTCGCACAAGCCATAAAGGTCCATGCCGTGGAGCGCGCCGACGCCGATCCGGAGCAGGTCGCCGCCCGGCATGTAGCGGCCGTCGGTGAGACGCCGGACGAAACCCGCCTCTTCCAACGTCCCAAACAGCCGCGACACGGTGCTAAGCGGGAGCTCGACGGCGCGCGCCGCCTCCGAAAGCGAGATCGTCTTCCGGTCGGCTCCGAAGCAGCCGAGAAGGTCGAAAGCCCGACGCACGGAACGCACCGTCGAGCGGTCGGGGCCGGCCGGCTCGGGGGGTAGCGCCACGCCCACGATATCCCGGGTCCGGGATCGCGCGCCGAGCGTGGCTGACATGCGATCGCGAGCTTTCACCATACAGAACCAGCTACCGCGGCATGGAAATCGCTGTCAACGCCGGGCTACCGCCTCGGCCAGCAGCGCACGCTCTGCGGCGTTTGACACCGCCTCCTGTCACGTGGGAGGCTCTGCCACGTCGCGGCAGAGCATGCAGCTGCGCTTGTGGAGACTCGGCGATGACCGTTCGATCCGGCGTGATCGCGTTGCTCGGAGCGGTTGCCCTCGTCGCCGCGACCGCACGCGCATCCGCCGACGTCAAGGTCGGATTCCACGCCCCCGTGACCGGCTTCGCCGCCGCCGACGGTAAATCCGCCGAAATCGCCGCCAAGCTCGCCGTCGAGGACATCAACGCCTCCGGGGGTCTCGCGGGCGAGCCCGTGACGCTGGTCGTCTACGACGACCAGGCGCAGCCCGCGCAGACGATCTCGGTCGCGAACAAGCTCATCCATCAGGATGGGGTTACGTTCGCGGTCTCGGGAAGCTATTCGGAGCCGACCCGCGCGGCCGCGACGCTCTTCCAGGAATCGTCGATCCCCTACATCGCGGCCTATGCCAGCCACCCGGCGATCACCGCTGCCGGCTCCTACGTGTTCCGCAGCTTCGTGCTCGGGCCGCCCCAGGGCGCAGCGGCCGCTCGCTTCATCGGCGGCGTGGTGAAAGCCAAGAGGGTCGTGGCGATCGCGGTGGACAACGATTATGGCCAGACGGCCATCGCCGGCCTGAAGGACGAGGCGACCAAGGCGGGACTGGACCTCGTGTCCGTCGCCACCTTCGGAATGAAGGACCGGCAGTTCGGACCGATCGTGGCCGGCGTGAAACGGGACAAGCCGGATGCGATCTACGTGGCCGGCTACTTCTTCCACGCCGCTCCGCTCGCGAGCCAACTCCGCGCGGCCGGCGTGACGGCCACCATCGTCGGCATGCAGGGCCTCGACTCGCAGGAGTTGATGTCGATCGCCGGTCCGGCCGCGAACGGCATCTACGTCGTGAACGGCCTGAACCGAGACAACCCGGAGCCAAAGTTTAAGTCATTCATGGACAGGCTTGCGGCGCGAGGCGGCGGAGATTCGCAGAGCGTCGCAACCGCCGTCTACTCCGCCTTCCTGCTTCTCCAGAACGCCGTGAACCGGGCAGGATCCCTCGACAGGGCCATGGTGGTTGCCGCTCTCGCAACCACCAGAAACTTCCCCCATTTCAGCGGCATGCTCGAGAGCTTCGACGACCGGCGCGAAGCGCGGATGAAAATCCCGGTAAACCTCGTCAAGGACGGTGTCTTCACGTTTGTCGGCAACGCCGACTAAAATCGGCGACGCGTCCGCGGTCGCGATCTGACACGGCGTGTACTACGTCGACCTCGCTGTCCAGGGCGTCGTCGAGGGCAGCATGTATGCTCTGATGGCGCTCGGCCTGACGCTGATCTACGGCTTCCTCCGCATCCTGCACGTCGCCCACGCGACCGTCTTCACGCTCGGGGCCTATCTCGGAGTGGTCGTGTCGAACGCGACCGGATCGCTCATCCTCGGGGCCGTGGCGGCGCTCGCCGGGGGCTCGCTCGCCGGGATCGCCTGCCTCCGCCTCGTCTACGCACCGATCCTCGACCAGCCGCCGCTCGTGCCGCTGATCGCGTCGGTCGGACTCCTGATCATGATGGAGGACGTGTTCCGGCTGGTTTTTGGCAATGTCGGGATATCGTTCGTCGCCAATCCGTTTTCGGCCCTGAGCATCTCGCTGGGGCCACTCACGGTCGGCGTCCTCCAGATCGCCATGGTGGTCGCCGCGACTGCCACGTTCTCCGCTTTCGCCGTGTTCACGACGTTCACGCGGGCGGGCGTGACCTGGAGGGCGGCGCTCGCCAACCCCCGCATGGCGGAGAGCTTCGGGGTCGACGTCGCGCGGGTCCGGTACGTCAACTTCGCGTTCGGGTCGGCGCTCGCCGGTGCCGCCGGCATGCTCATCGCGCTGAACAACAACTTCGCCGAGCCAGGCATGGGCACGGTCGTCAGCTACAAGGCGCTGGCTGTCATCGTGCTGGGCGGGCTAGGCAGCATGGGCGGCGCGCTGGTCGGCAGCGTGCTGCTAGGCCTTGCCGAGTCTTACGGGACCGTGTTCCTCGAAGGCGTCCTGGACCGTGATGCGATTGCGGCCCTCTGCCTGATCGCTGTCTTGGTGCTCCGCCCCAAGGGCCTCGGGGCGGGGGCCGGGTCATGAGCGGGTACCTACTCAGCCTCGTTCCGCTGGTCGGCGTGAACGTGGTCCTGGCGGTCGGCCTCAACGTCGTTGTCGGGTTCTGCGGGCAGATCAGTCTCGGTCAGGCAGCGTTTTACGGGCTCGGCGCCTACGTAGCGGGCCTTCTGGCGCTGGCCGGCCTGCCCGTCCTCGGAACGCTTCCGCTCGCCGCCCTGGCGGCCGGGACGGCGGGCCTCGCGGTCGGTCTCGTGTCGCTGCGGGTCAGGGAAGACTTCCTCGCCGTCACCACGATCGCGGTCGGTTTCCTGTTTCTCGGAACCATTCGGAAGAGCCCGCTCTTCGGCGGCGAGATCGGCTTGTCCGGCATCCCGGCGACGGGCCTCGGCCCGGAGGGCCTGGCCGTGCTGGTCGTGGCGCTGGCGGCGGCCGTGATCGCTCTCAGCCTCTACATGAAGGCGAGTTGGCTAGGCTTCGCGTTCGCGGCCGTCGCCGAGGACGAGGAAGCGGCCCGCACGATCGCCATCCCGGTCTCCTCCTACAAGCTCGCGGCCTTCTTCGTCGGCAGCACGATGTCCGGGCTCGCGGGTGCGCTGTACTGCGCCTACGCGCGGTTCATCACGCCGGACACGTTCGGCTTCGTCGTCTCCGTCTCGATCCTGGCGATGACCGTCATCGGCGGCCTCGGCTCGACATGGGGGGCCGTTGCAGGAGCGTCGCTTCTCACGCTCCTGCCCGAGATGCTGCGCTTCGCGGGCGAGTACCGGCAGCTCGTCTTCGGAGCGCTGATCGTTCTCGTGATCCGGTTCGCGCCTGGCGGCCTCGCCGGCGCCCTGGCGGATCTCGTCGCGCGCCGGCGGAAGAGCGGAGCCGCATGACGGTTCTCCTGGAGGCTCGCGATCTCGCGATCACGTTCGGGGGCATCAAGGCCATCGCCGGCGTGAGCCTGTCCGTCCGTCGCGGCGACCTTCTCGGCCTGATCGGGCCGAACGGCGCGGGTAAGACGACGTTCCTGCGACTCCTGACCGGCATCCTTCACCCGCAGGGCGGAAGCGTGTCGCTCGGGGGCCGCGACGTCACGCGTCTCCCTGTCGATCGGAGAGGCCGAGCGGGGCTCGCGATGACGCATCAGATCGTGCGGCCGTTCCGCCGCATGAGCGCGGCCGACAACGTCGCGCTCGCGGCCGGTCACGCCATCACTGGGTCTCCGTTTCGGGCGCTGATCCACCTCGGCCGGGCGCGAGCCAGGCGTCGTGCGCTCGAGCTCCTCGACCGTGTCGGCCTGGCGGACGTGGCCGACCGGCTCGCGGGAACGCTCGCCCTCGGCCAGCTCAAGAGGCTGGAGATGGCGCGGGCTCTCGCGATCGACCCCAGCATCGTCCTTCTCGACGAGCCGCTCGCCGGCCTCAACCAGGTGGAGGCGACTCGTCTCGGCGACACGATCTCCTGGCTCAACCGGCAGGGTCTGACGATCGTTCTCGTCGAGCACAGGCTCGCTGAGGTCATGCGCATCTGCGGCCGGCTCGCGGTGCTGGATGGAGGCCGCCTGCTCGCGGACGGACCTCCCGGCGAGGTGATGGCGCGCCCTAAGGTTCGCACAACCTATCTCGGAGCGCCCTGAGATGCTCGAGCTCGAGAACCTCACCTGCGGCTACGGCGCGGTGCTCGCGGCATCGAACGTCGACCTCGCGGTCGAGGCCGGGCAGATCGTCGCGTTGGTCGGACCGAACGGGGCCGGCAAGACCTCGACGCTGATGGCCGCGATGGGGCACGTCCGGATCGTGTCCGGCGTGGTCCGCCTAGCCGGACGCGACCTGACGCGAGCGACGCCGCGCCAACGACCCCGCGACGGGATGGCGATCGTGCCCGAGGGCCGGCAGGTCTTCGGCGAGCTGACGGTCAACGAAAACCTGACCGTCGGCGGCACAGTGCTTCCGGTGGGGCGGGCCGAGGCGGAGCGCGAGCGCGTCTTCGCCCTCTTCCCACGGCTCGCCGAGCGGCGACGCCAGCCCGCCGGCTCGATGTCCGGCGGCGAGCAGCAGATGCTGGCGATCGGCCGCGCCCTCATGACAGCCCCGAAGGTCCTCCTCGTTGACGAACTGTCGCTCGGCCTCATGCCGAAGATGGTGGACCTGTGCCTCGAGACCATGCGTTCCTGGGATTAGGAGAGGCGGCGTGAGTGGGCAGGAGAGGTCCGGACCTCGAGGCGTCTCTGCGAGGTGAGGCCCCCTACCGTAGCGGTCCAGGAAACAGCAAGGCGTGATCCTCCTGTCGCTTCGGCTCCGGGCCGACGGGATCGCGATCCTCCTTGTCGAGCAGAACACCGACCGGGCTCTCGACATCGCCGACTCGGTCGTCGTGATGAGCTCCGGGCGAGTGGTCGCCTCCGGCACGCCGGCCTCGATCCAGCGGGACGAGGCCTTCTTCCGGACGCATCAGCCGGGCAACTCGCTTCTTGCCGGCCGGCGCGGCCGTGCGTGCGGTGCACGATCAGCGGCTCCTCCAGGAGGTGGGCAACGGTCAAGCGACGCGTACGGGTCCTGGAAGATCATCTGCATCTGCCGCCGGAGAGGCCGCATGGTCGCCCGGCCGAGATGCGAGATGTCCCTGCCGCAGAGCTCGATATGGCCGGCAACAGGTTCGTAGAGCCGCACCGGGGTCTTGCCGAGGGTCGACTTGCCGCAGCCGGATTCCCCGACGAGGCCCAGCGTCTCGCCCTCGGCCACATCGAGCGCGACGCCGTCCAGGGCGCGGACCGTCCCGGCCGGCCGCGAGATGAAGCCTGCGTCGCCGGTCTTCCAAGACCCACGGCTCCAGCTGGAAGGGCATCGTCCGGTATGTGCGGGGAAGGCAGCGCGTCGGGCTGCGTCCCGAGCAGGGGGCGCGGCTGCCGCACGAGTTCTCCGGCGGCCAGCGCCAGCGCATCGGCATCGCGCGCCCTCGCCCTGTCGCCGAAGCTGATCGTCTGCGACGAGCCAGTCTCGGCCCTCGACGTCTCGGTGAGGCTCAGGTGATCAATCTCTTGGCCGATCTGCGCAACGAGCTCGGCCTGTCCTACCTGTTCATCTCCCACGACCTCTCGGTCGTCCGGGACGTCGCCGACCGGATCGCCGTCACGTATCTCGGCCGCCTCGTCCGAGCGCGTCGGCCACGAAGGGGCTTACCTCACGAGGTGGTCCCGTCTGGAGCTGAATCTCACATCACCGCCCCGATCTGCCACGGCACGAACTCGGCGTCTCCATAGCCCAGATCTTCGCTCTTCGTATGCTCGCCGGACGCCACCGCCAGGACCTTGGCGAAGATCTCGCGGCCCTTCTCCTCGATCGAGACTCCTTCGAGGATCGTGCCGCAATCAATGTCCATGTCGTCCTCCATCTTCAGGTAGATGTCGGAATTTGTCGCGAGCTTGATCGAGGGGGCGGGCTTGGCCCCGAAGGCGGAGCCGCGGCCCGTCGTGAAGCAGATGAGGTTCGCGCCGCCCGCCACCTGGCCGGTCGCCGCGACCGGGTCGTAGCCGGGCGTGTCCATGTAGACGAAGCCCCGCTCGGTCACGAGCTCGGCGTATTCGTAGACGGCGCGGAGCGTCGAGCGGCCGCCTTTGGCGGCGGCACCGAGCGACTTCTCGAGGATGGTCGTGAGCCCGCCCGCCTTGTTGCCGGGCGAGGGGTTGTTGTTCATCTCGCCGCCGTTCTTGGCGCAGTACTCCTCCCACCAGCGGATGCGGGAGACGAGCTTCTCGCCGACCGCGACGCAGGCGGCGCGGCGGGTCAGGAGGTGCTCCGCCCCGTAGATCTCCGGCGTCTCCGACAGGATCGATGTGCCGCCGTGCTGGATCAGGAGGTCGGAGGCGGCGCCCAAAGCCGGGTTCGCGGTAAGCGCCGAGTAGCCGTCCGAGCCGCCGCATTGCAGCGCGAGCACGAGCTCGGAGGCCGGCCGCGTCTCGCGCCGCGCCGCGGCCGCGATCGGCAGCATGTCGCGGATCGCGGCCGAGATTGCTTCCACGGTCTTCTTGGTGCCGCCGGTCTCCTGGATGGTCATCGTCCGGAAGGTGTCGGTCTCGGAGAGCCCGTAGTCCTTCTTCATGCGGCCGATCTGGAACACCTCGCAGCCGAGGCCGACCATCACGATGCCGGCGAAGTTCGGGTGGCCGGCATAGCCCCATTGAGTGCGGCGCAAGACCTCGAAACCCTCGCCATAGGCCGCGTGCCCGCAGCCGGTGCCGTGAACGATGGCCACGATGCCGTCGATACCGGGATACTCCGCCAGCACGCCCGAGCGCTCGAGCGCGGCGGCCGCGAAGCGCGCGACGGAGGCCGAGCAGTTCACGGAGGTGAGGATGCCGAGATAGTTCCGCGTCCCGGTGCGGCCCGAGGCGCGACGGTAGCCCTCGAACGTTGCCCGCTCCCTTTCCGGGAGGAGATCGTCGTCCCGCGCCTCCTCGGCGAAGCGGTAGTCGCGCGTGAAATCGTGCAGGCCGACATTGTGCTCGTGCACCCAATCGCCCGGCGCGATGTAGCTGGTGCCAAAGCCGATGATCTGGCCGAACTTCACGATCGGCTCGCCCTCGCCGACCGGTCGGATCGCCATCTTATGGCCTTTCGGGATCCGGGCCCGGGCCGTGACAGCATGGGCGGTGTCACCCTGCCGCACCGCGTCGACCGCGATGACGACGTTATCGGTCTCGCCCATGTGGACGACGCGAGGCGCGGTCATGTTCTCGTCCTTGCTTGCGGTCATCTAGGAGCTGAATATGACGGAGAGCAAGCCGAGCCATGACTTGCGAGCGCGTGAGACCGGAGCCTGCACCCGAGGCTTCCGATCCCTTGCGGGGAGGGCGGGCTCGGCAAGGCGAGCCGGGTGGGGCCATGCACGAGGGCGACCTGGGACCGCGTTCTAGTGGCGTCAGCGCTGGTCGGCGATCGAGAGCTAACACTCCGCGCGTGCGCGGATGCGGAGCCGCTGGTGATCTTTGGACGACCGCGAGATCACTTGTATCTATGCAGCGACGCGACTTGAGGAGGCTTTACCCGCAGCGTCCTAAGGCGCGGGCCACTCTCCACCCCAGCGCTGTCTTTCCAAGGGGAAGTGGAGCGGGCGATCGGGATCGAACCGACGACATTCAGCTTGGGAAGCTGACGTTCTACCACTGAACTACGCCCGCACATCCTTAAGCTACCAGGCCGCCCCGGCGGCTGTCCATGCCGTGCGGATGCTCGCTCAGACAGGAGAGTGGTCTCGGCGTCTTGGTCTCGACGCGGGCGAGTCGACCGGTCGAGTCGCTCGAGCAGAGCCCGCAATCGTGGCGGCAGCGGGGCCTGCAGGGTGTCGTGGTAGATTAGAGCGAGTCCGCTCCCCAGCCGACCGCGCAGCAGCGCGTCGCATGAATATTTGTTCGAACCAGTACGCACGCCCATGTTCCTTTTGGGAGGCGTTGGATTGTAACGACGACGTGACCTGCGGGTTCATCTCGTTAGTCAAATTTTAGCGATCCCGCTCCTTCGGCTCGGCGCAGAGCACGAACGTTTCTCGGATCGTTGATAAGATCACCTTCGGCGTCAGTCGCGGATCATCCGCGATGACGCAATGGGCCAGCAAGGCCCACCGGCTCAAAGGGCCGAAAGGAGCCGGCTCTTCACTCACAGGGATAGCGGTTGCCGTCTCGGGCGACGTAAGTTCCAGAGGCCGGATCGTAAGAACGGTAGCGGCTCGCGCAGTAGCTCACCTGGTTCGGATCCCGGCCATACACGTTGCCGACCGGCGCACCAGGGCCATAACCCGCCGGCCCGTACCCCCCTGGGCCGTAGACGCCAGGGCCGTAGACGCCAGGGCCATACGCCGGAGCTGCCTGTGAGCTCGCAATCGCGCCCCCGATGATGGCGCCCGCCGCCAACCCGCCGATCACTCCGGCCGCGATGCCGGCGCCACCTCCACCGCGACGCCGATAGCCGCCACTATAGCGTCGGCCGTACCTGTACTGCGAGTACCCTTCTCCAGGATAGGCTCCGACCCGAGCCTGAGAGAGCGACTCGTTCGAAGCGCCTGCGGGCAACGCCGATGCCGGACTGCCTGCCAAGAGGGAGGATCCGAAGACTGCAGCCAGCAGAATCGTACGAATGGGAGTGTTCATGATGTTTTTCCGGGGAGATCACCGCAGGCAAGGGGGGGGGGCGGCGGACCGACGGCGTGCGGGCGCGTTTTTGGGGGGCGGTGGCTGAAGGAACGCTGAACGGTCCCGACCCGTTCCGACCTATTCCGCTGGCACGGCGGAGAGAGCCGGCAAGCCACGGCGCTCCACGACCGCCGGACGGCCGGTTCGCAGCCGCTCGAAGGTCAGATACACGACCGGCGTGATGAAGAGGGTCAGGAGCTGCGACACGAGCAGGCCTCCAACCACGGCGTAGCCGAGAGGCTGGCGCAGTTCGGCGCCGGCCCCCACCCCGACCGCGATCGGCAATGCGGCGAGCACGGCCGCGCAGGTGGTCATCATGATCGGCCTGAAGCGCAGGATCGCGGCCTCGAGGATGGCGTCCTTGGCGGGCGCGCCCTCCTTGCGGCGCTCGATCGCGAAATCGACCATCATGATCGCGTTCTTCTTGACGATGCCGATCAGCATCACGATCCCGATCATGGCGATGACCGAAAGGTCCATCCCGGCAAGCTTCAAGGTCAGCAAGGCCCCGATCCCGGCCGAGGGCAGGCCGGACAGGATGGTCAGGGGGTGAACGAAGCTCTCATAGAGCACGCCCAAGATGATGTAGATCACGAGCACGGCCGCGAAGAGCAGGAGCCCCTGGTTCGCGAGCGCCTGCTGGAACAGCTGGGCCGTCCCCTGGAAGCTGGTCTGCACGCTCGCCGGCAGGCCGATCTCCTGGCTCGCCGCCTCGATCCCGGCGACGGCCTGAGAGAGCGAGACGCCCGGCACGAGGTTGAACGAGATCGTGACGGAGGGCAGCTGAGCCAGGTGGTTCACGGCGAGGGCGGTCGGGAGCTCCTTCAGGGTCGCGACCGCGTCCAGCGGGATCATGGCGCCGGACGGGGTCCTGATGGCAAGCTTGCGCAGCACCTCGCGCGTGTCGGCGTATTTCTGATCGGCCTCGAGGATCACCTGGTAGGTGTCTTCGGGAGCGTAGATGGTCGAGACCTGACGGACGCCGAACGCGGAGTAGAAGGCGTCCCGCACCTGATCGACCGTGATGCCGAGCCGGGCCGCGAAGTCGCGGTTGATGTCGATATAGGCCTGGCGGGCTCGCATCTGCAGGTCGGAATTGACGTCGATGATGCCCGGGACCTGGGTCATCCTCTCCTGCAGCTGCGGCGCGAACTTGCGCAGCCCGTCGAGGTCCGTCGATTGCAGCGTGTACTGGTACTGGGCGCGCGATTGCAGCGCCCCGACATTGATGGACACGACCGGCTGCATGTAGATGTTGATGCCCGGCACGGTCGCGGCCGAGCGGCGCAGCCGCTGGATCACGCCGACGACGTCGGTCTTCCGCTCCGGCTTGTCCCGCAACGTGATGAACATGCGGCCCGAGTTCTGCGTCGCGGCCGGGCCGCCGCCTCCGACCGTCGACATGACGGTCACCACGTCCGGATCGCGCCGCACGACCTCGGCCAGCGCGTTCTGGCGCGCCACCATGGCGTCGAACGAGGCATCGTCCGGACCCACGGTCGCGGAGGTGATGAGCCCGTTATCTTCCGTAGGGAAAAACCCCTTCGGAATGTCACGGTAGAGAAGCCCCGTGACCACGAAGGTGCCGAGCGTGATCATCAGCATCACGGGCGGCACAGCCACCACCTTGCGGAGGCTCCATTCGTAGCCACGGGTGAGCGCGCCGAAGCCCGCCTCGAACCCTCGCAGCACGAAGTTGTGTCGCGCCGCGTGGTTCACCGGTTTCAGCATCCGGGCGCACAGCATCGGCGTGAGCGTCAGCGACACGAGTCCGGAGATCAGGATCGACATCGAGATGACGAGGCCGAATTCCGAGAACATCCGTCCGACGACGCCGCCCATGAACAGGACGGGGATGAACACGGCCACGAGCGAGATCGTCATCGACACGATGGTGAACCCGACCTCGCGCGAGCCCCGGAGGGCAGCCGGGAAAGGCGCCTCCCCGTTCTCGATATGCCGCATGATGTTCTCGAGCATCACGATGGCGTCGTCGACCACGAAGCCGACGGAGAGCGTCAACGCCAGGAGCGAGATGTTGTCGATCGAGTGACCGAACAGGTACATGCCCGCGAAGGTGCCGACGAGCGAGATCGGCAGCGCGATGGCGGGGATCAGCGTCGCCCGCATCGAGCGCAGGAAGAGGTAGATCACCCCGATCACGAGCAGCATCGAGAGCGCGAGCGTGAATTCGACGTCCTCGACGGCGTTCCGGATCGAGAGCGAGCGATCGTTCAGCACCTGGATGTCGACCCCGGCCGGCAACTCCGCCCGGATGGCCGACAAGAGGCCCTTGGCGCGGTCGACCACCTCGACAGTGTTGGCGTCGGGCTGGCGCTGGACGGCGAGCAGGATCGCGCGCCGCCCGTTCAGCCAGCTCGCCACCTTCTCGTTCTCAACCCCGTCCACGGCGGTCGCGACATCCCCGACCCGGACCGGGGCGCCGTCCTTCCAGGCCACCACGACCGGCATGTATTGCGCCGCCCGAAGGATCGGGCCGGTGGCGTCGAGAATGGAGCTCTGGCTTCCCTGATCGACCGCGCCGACCGGCTTTGAGGAATTCGCCGATGCGAGCGCCTGCTGCATGTCGGCCAGGCTGAGCCCGCGGGCCTGGAGCTGGTTGAGGTCGGCCCGCACCCTCACGGCGTATTTCTGGGTGCCGAAAATCAGCACCTGCGCGACGCCCGGCAGGGTCGACAGGCGCGGGATGATCGAGGATTGCGCGAAGCGGTCGACGTCGGACAGCCGGGCCTGTTCGGTGTTGAGCGCCAGGAACAGGATCGGCTGGTCTGCCGGGTTCACCTTCCGGAAGCTCGGCGGAGTCGTCATCTCTGTCGGTAGCCGCCGTTGCGCGGTCGAGATCGCCGATTGAACGTCGAGCGCCGCCCCGTCAATCGACCGGTTGAGATCGAACTGTAGGACGATCGAGGTCTGACCGAGGACGGAGGTCGACGTCATCGTCGACACGCCCGCGATGGTCGAGAACTGCCGCTCGAGGATCGACGCCACGGAGGCCGCCATGGTCTCGGGGCTCGCGCCGGGAAGGACACCCGACACCTGGATGGTAGGAAACTCGACGCGCGGCACGGCCGCGACCGGCAGCTGCCGATAGCCGAACAGGCCCGCGGCCACGAAGGCGACCATCACCAGGATGGTCATCACCGGGCGACGGATGCAGATTTCCGACAGCATCGTTTAGGCTCCGTCAGCTGCGCCGAGGGGTCTCAGGCTTGGGGTCGCCGCCTGTCGCCACGCCGTCCCGCTGGCGGGCCGGCTGGATCTGGACGGGTGCGCCGTCGACCAGCCTCAGCTGCCCGTCGACCACGACCTCCTCGCCGCCGGAGAGCCCCTGCGAGATGACGCTGTCGCCGCCGGCCGTGCGCGCGACCGTGACGGGTCTCAGGCCCGCCTTGCGGTCCTCGCGCACCACGAAGACATAGGAGCCCTGCTGGCCGATCTGCACCGCCGCGGACGGCACCGCGATCGCGTCGGCCTGCACGCCGAGCGTCGCCTGCACGGCCACGAAGGCCCCGGGCCAGAGCCGCTCGTCCGCATTCGCCATCTCGGCCTTCGCGAGGACCGTCCCGGTCGCGAGGTCGACGGTGTTCTCGACGAAGGAGACCGTGCCCGGGACCATGAACGTGCCGACCCGGGCCGCGATGCCGACCCGACCGGCCGCGAGCGCCGTGCGGAGGTCGCCGAACAGGGATTGCGGGACCGCGAAGGAGACGAAGATCGGGTTGATCTGGTTCACGGTCGCGATCGCCTGCGCGTCAGCCATCCGGACGCTCGTTCCGATCTTCAGGGCGATGGACCCGATCCGACCGGAGATGGGCGACCGGATCTCGGTGTAGGTCAGCAGCGTCGCAAGGTTGTCGCGGTTCGCGCGGTCGGCCGCGAGCTGCGCCTGCTGCACCTTGAGCAGGGTCGCGGCCGTGTCGCGCTGGACCTCCGTACCGATCTTCTTGGCCAGGAGTTCTTCGAACCGGGCGAGGTCGCGCCGCGCCTGCTCGACCTGGGCCTGATCCTTCAGAATGGTCGCATCGGCCTGGGCGAGCTGAGCCCGGATCGCGCGATCGTCGAGCCGGGCGAGCAGATCGCCTTCCTTGACCAGCGCGCCTTCGCGCACTTCGATCGAGACGATTTGACTGTCGATGCGGGGCTTGATCGCGATGGAGGCCATCGACTGAACCGTGCCGACGGCGTCGATGGTGACCGGCACGCTGCGCCGCTCGGCCCGAGCTACGACGACCGGGACGGCGGCCGGAGCCGGGCGGGGCGAGGCCGACCCCGCCGTGGCCGGGCGGCCAGGCAGGTAGGGCGCGAGGATCGGGGCGCGCTCGGCGGCGATCCGCAAGGCGTCGTCGCGCTTCCACCAGACGAGGCCGAGAAGCGCCGCGAGCGCAACGATGAGGATGGGCCGGGTCATGACGGCGTCGCCTCGCGCGACGGGGACTGGCTGATCCCGTGTCTGCCGGGTTCGTTCAGATCGGGCCGATGGGGTCCGGAGCGGTGGGCCTCGGGTCTGGCGGAGGACTGCGTCGGCCCGGCGCCCCCGATACCGCTCAGCGCGAGGTCGGTGATCTCCTGGGCGATGGCGTCGTCGTCGGCCACGATCGCTGACGTGCCGCTCCAGATCATGCCCACGATCAGATACGCGCTTCTCATCGGGTCGACCGATCGGACCTCGCCATGCCGCGTCCCGGCCTCGATCGCCTCGGCCAGGAACCGGGCGATCCGGGTCTTGCGCTCGCGGAAGATGCGACGCTTCGACTGATCGAGAGCTGCCGCTTCCTCGCCGAGGAAGCGCAGGGAGACGAGATGGTCCCGGAACGTCGGCACGAGCGTCGCGACGAGGCCGTGCAGCTGGTCCCTAACCCCATGCTCGCGCACGAGCACGGCCTCCAGCCGCCGCTCGAGCTCGTCGAGAGCCTCGACGAACACGGCCGCGAAAAGCGCATCCTTGCTCGGGAAGTAGCGGTAGAGCGTCGGCTTGCCGACACCGGCCTCGTGGGCGATCTCGTCCATCGACGCCTGCTGGAACGTGCGATGCGAGAAGACTTTGGCGGCGGCGCCCAGGAGCCGAAGGCGCCGCTCACCCCGCCAGCCGTCCAGAGCGATCGCGTCCATCCTTCGTCGGCCGTCCAATCCGTCAGGAGATGTAAAGATCTAGATAGAACTTCAGAGTTCTATTGTCGAATCGGATGGGAGCTAGCATCTAGCGAGATGCAAGCTCCGCGCCGCGTTGCCGCAGCACGCGTTCAAAGGGCGTCGCGGGACGCCGGGACGGGGCCGAAGACCGGGCGGGGTCTGAGATGGCGCCGGGGCTCGCGGACGAGGACCGGCCGGTGCAGTTGGCGGGCCGCCTCGACCACGTGGAGCCCGGCGAACGGAAGGGAGAGCTTGCCGCCGCAGCGCTCCCACATGCCCGCGCCCTGGAGGACGAAACGGCTCGCGAGCGGGGGGACGTAGAGCGCCTCGGCCCAGCGTTCCGGCGCGAGAGAGGTGTCGCGCAGGAGACGCCGCAGCTGCTTGCGGCTGAAAGGCTGGCCCTGGCCGAACGGCGTCGTGTCCATGCGGGCCCAGAGGCCGCGCCGGTTCGGGCAGACGAGGATGACGCGACCCGAGGGCGAAAGGACGCGGCAGATCTCGTGCAAGAGCTCGGCCGGGTTCTCGACCGTCTCCAGCGCATGCACGACCAGCACGCGGTCGACGGCGCCGTCCGGGAGCGGCATCATCTGCAGATCGGCAAGAGCGGAGGCCGAGGGTTGCCCGAGAGGCCAATGCAGCACGCCCTGGGCGGCCGGCATGAACGCCACCACCCGCTCGCATCCGGGAGCCAGCGCCGGCAGGTAGGGCGTCGCAAAGCCGAGGCCGAGCAGCCTCAAGCCGCGCATGTTGGACCAGGTCTGGCCCAGCACGCGACCGACGAGCCGGCACGCGACAGCGCCGAGCGGGCTGTCGTAGAACGTGCGCAGATCGGTGACGTCGACGCTCATCTCCCCTCCGCCTCGCGCGCCCGGATCGGCGCCGGGATCGCAGGGTGGCTTCACGCCGCGTGCATTTCCCAGGACCGACCCCGGCATGGTAGCGACCGTCCGTTCACGCCGAGTTTAGGTCATGCCCGCCGAGATCCACGTCTTCCGTTGCCTCCAGGATAACATCGGGGCCCTGATCCACGATCCGCAGACCGGTGCCTGCGCGGCGATCGACGCGCCCGAGGAAGGTCCGATCGTCAAGGCTCTCGAGACGACCGGGTGGCAGCTCACGGACATCCTGGTCACCCATCGCCATGCCGACCACGTGCAGGGCATCCCGGCCCTGAAGCGCCGTTTCGGCTGCCGCGTCGTGGCGCCCCAGAAAGCGGAAGCCGAGGTGCCGGGGGTCGACGCCCTCGTGCGAGAGGGCGACACGGTGAAGGTCGGCGAGCTCTCGGGACATGTCTGGGAAACGCCGGGCCATTGCCGCGACCACGTCTCCTTCTGGTTCGCGGCCGACCGGGCGCTGTTCGCGGGCGACACGCTGTTCACGCTCGGCTGCGGCCGGGTGATGGAATCATCCTTTGCCGAGATGTGGAATTCGCTGCAGCGGCTCGCCGCGCTGCCGGCCGAGGCTCGGGTCTATTCCGGCCACGACTACGTTATGTCGAACGCGAAATTCGCCCTCGCGGCCGATCCCGAGAACGAGGCCTTGAAGCAGAGGGTCGCCGAGGCGCAGGAACTCGGCCGCGAGGGGCGCTTCCTGATCCCCTCGACGATCGGGCAGGAGGCGGCCACGAACCCCTTCCTGCGCGCCGGCGAGCCCGCGCTCGCGACGTCGGTCGGCCTGAAAGGCGCCGCGCCCGGGGCGGTGTTTCAGGCGTTGCGGGAATGGAAGAACAGGTTCTGACCTGATGTCCCCGCTCGGGGCAGCCGCGGTGAAGCGATGGCTCGACCTCCGGCCGCACCCCGAGGGCGGCCATTACCGGGAAACGTTTCGAGCCGCTCGCCCCGATGGGGCAGGGCGGCCCGTGTCGAGCGCCATCTACTACCTGCTCGACGCGGGCGAGACGTCCGAATGGCACCGGGTCGACGGGGACGAGATCTGGCACTTCTACGCGGGCGCTCCGCTCGTCATCACGATCTCGCGTGACGGCCACGACGCCTCGGCGCATCATCTCGGGCCGGACCTCGCCGGGGGTCAGAATCCCCAGCTCGTCGTGCCGGCCGGTCATTGGCAGAGCGCGACCAGCCTCGGAGCCTGGACGCTCGTCGGCTGCACGGTCGCGCCCGCCTTCGACTTCGCAGGGTTCGAGCTCGCGCCGCCCGGCTGGCGGCCGACGCCGCGGCAGCCGCCGTGACGTCGTGACGGCCACCGATCCGGACCTCACCCTCGCGCTCGAGAGCCGGCTCGTGAACGCCTGGCCGGCCTTCGAGGTCGAGCTGGCGGAGGGCTGGCTCATGCGGTTCGCGGAAGGCTATTCGAAGCGCGCCAACGCCGCGACCGCGTTTCTGCCCGTAGCCCGCCTGGATCCGCCGCTCGTCGGCGCCATGCTGGCGAGCTTCGCCGCGAGAGGGATCGCGCCCTGCTTCAGACTCACGGGCCTCGAGCACCGATCCGCGGACGCCATGCTGGCCGAGCACGGCCTCGTCCCCTACGATCCGTCCGTCGCCATGGTGGCGCCCCTCGGCGACGGCCTCGTCCTCGATCCGTCGATCCGGCTTGATCCCGCCGCGAAGCCGGCCTGGATCGCGGCCGCGGCTGACGCAAACGGGGGCGCGAAGTCGAATCGCGACATCCTCGGCCGCATCGTTCGGCGCATCCGCCAACCGGTCGCCTTTGCGACGCTCGACCTCGACGGTCACGATGTCGCTTGGGGATTCGCGGTGGCGGAGCGCGGCTTCGTCGGGCTCTACGACATCGTGGTCGCGCCGGACCTGCGGGGGCTCGGTCTCGGCCGGCGGCTTGTTCTCGGGCTCCTGGCCTGGGGCCGCGAGGCGGGAGCCGACCGGGCCTACCTGCAGGTGCGGCAGGCGAACACGCTCGCGGACGCCCTCTACCGGTCTCTCGGCTTCACGGTGGCGTACCGCTACACGCACCGTGTCCTTCGAGACCACGGGAGCGAGGTCGCGACGAGCGCGCCGGACGCGATGAGCGCGCAGGCGAGCGCCAGCGACACCGACGCCTCGGCATGATCGGCCATGACGAGCACCAGCGTCGACGCGACCGGGATCCCGTAGGAGCCGACGCCAAGGAGCCGGATGTCGCCCCGTTTCACGCGGATGTCGCATAGATAGAACGCGGCCCCGACCGGCCCGACGCCGCTCGCGGCCATGGCCAGCCACTGGGCCGTGCTCGGCTGGACGGTGGTCTCGAAGGCAAGATGGCACACTGCGCCCAGAACCGCCGTCGCGAGGCAGAATCCCGTGACAGAATCCGTGGAGACGTGCTCCGCCCGGCGTGACAGCACCGAGTAGCCGGCCCACACGAACGCGGCCGCGAGGGCGCAGAGATAGCCGGAGACGTGCTCCGGTCGGAGTTGCATCCCGCCTCGCCCGGCCGCGAGGACCAGCACGCCCGCGAAGCCGAGAAGCCCGCCCGCCACGTGCACGGCCCTCAGCCGCTCGCCGGGCAACGCCGCCGAAAACAGCACGATGAGCAGGGGCCAGAGATAGCTGACGAGCCCGGCCTCGGCGGGCGGGGCGAGCTTCAGCGCCGCGAAATAGAGGGCATGGTAGCCGAACAGCCCGGCGATCCCGAGAGCCCAGATGCGGGCCGGCTGCCGCAAGGCTCGCGCCGCGCCCGGACGGGCGATCCAGGTCGACATGCCGACGAGGGAGCCCGCCGCGAAGGTGGTCGCAAGGACCTGAAAGGGGGGGACCGACCCGGTCGCTACGGTCAGGATCGCGAGCAGGGACCAGAGCGCGGCGGCCCCGAATCCGAAGGTCGTCGCGAGGCCCCTCGACATGGAGACAGCCGACCTTCGCTAGGCAGGCCTGGCCGGATCCCGGCGGGAGGCCCGCAAGGCGAGGAACAAGGCGGCTGCGGCCGGCACCCCGAAGATCACCGCATGGGCGGCGGTCTCGGCCCCGACCGAGAATCCCGCCTGGGCCACCCCGAGATAGAAATCCACCACGGAGACCCCGAGCCACAGGACCACGAAGAACCCCGCCCCGCGCGCCACCGTCCGGCTCGACCCGTCGCGGCCGAAGAGGTTCACCGCCCCGTAGATGAGGGCCAGGACGACGAGCCCGACCGCTATCATGATCACGACGTGCATCGCCTGCCCTTCTCGACGTGTTCCGGGTAACGCGCGCGAACTCCGGCCGCGCGGTCCACTCGCCACCGGCGACGCGCGAGCGCCTGCTTCGGCTGCGACGCGGGATCGTTCGCCGAACACGCGAGGCTTTCCGCCCCCGGTCAAGTGCTGGACCGCCCTCCGGGACGCCCGGAGAGCCGGGGCGTGCCGGCTACATTTCCCGAGCGGCCGACGATCGTGTTAGGAGAAGTACTGACCCCCGTTGATCGAGAGCGTCGAGCCCGTGATGAAGCCCGCATCCTCGCCGGCCAGGAACACGACCGCGCGGGCGATCTCCTCGGCCTCGCCAAGCCGCCCGACCGGGATCAGCGGCAGAATCTTCGTCTTCATGACGTCGGCCGGCACCGCCTTCACCATCTCGGTCGCGATGTAGCCCGGCGCGATCACGTTCACGGTGACGCCCTTGTTCGCGTTCTCCTGAGCGAGCGCCCGCGCGAAGCCGATCACGCCCGCCTTCGCGGCCGAATAGTTCGTCTGCCCCATCTGGCCCTTCTGGCCGTTGATGGACGAGATCAGGACGATGCGGCCGAAGCCGCGCGCCCGCATGCCGTCGATGACCGGCCGCGTGACCGTGAAGGCGGAATCGAGGTTGGTGCGGATGACCTGGGACCATTGGTCGAACGTCATGCGGTGGAACATGCCGTCCCGGGTGATGCCGGCATTGTTGACCAGCACGTCCACGGGGCCGACCTCCGCCTCGACGGCCTTGACCCCGTCCTCGCAGGCTTTCGCGTCGGACACGTCGAACTTGAAGACCGGGATGCCGGTCGCACTCTTGAAGGCGTTGGCGGCCTCGTCGTTGCCGCCGTAATTGGCCGCGACGGTGAAGCCCGCCGCCTTCAATCCCTGGGAGATGGCTTCCCCGATCCCCCGCGTTCCGCCAGTGACCAAAGCAACTCGCGCCATCTCGGCTTCCTCCCAGCTTCGTTCTTATGCGCCGCCAGCGTTCGGCGGCGATCCGGGATCAAGAACGCGCCGCGGCGTCCGGTCAAGCGCCTCCCTCGACGATCGCCGATGCGACCAGCCCAGCCGAACGCGTCATCCCGGATCGCTCAGCGCTCCACGCACATGGCGACGCCCATGCCGCCCCCGATGCAGAGTGTGGCCAGGCCCTTCTTGGCGTTCCGCTTCCCCATCTCGTGCAGCAGCGTCACGAACACGCGCGCACCCGACGCGCCAATCGGATGGCCGATGGCGATCGCGCCGCCGTTGACGTTCACGATCTCAGGGTTCCAGCCCATGTCCTTGTTGACAGCGCAGGCCTGCGCCGCGAAGGCCTCGTTCGCCTCCACGAGATCGAGATCGGACACCTTCCAGCCGGCCTTCTCGAGCGCTCGGCGGGAGGATGGGATCGGGCCCGTCCCCATGATGGCCGGGTCGACGCCCGCGGTCGCCCAGGACACGATGCGGGCCAGCGGGGTCAGGCCGCGCTTCTCGGCCTCCTTGGCGGTCATCAGCACGACGGCCGCGCCGCCGTCATTGATGCCGGACGCGTTCCCGGCCGTGACCGTGCCGTCCTTCGAGAATGCGGGCCGGAGCTTCGTCATGGAATCGAGCGTCGCGCCGGCCCGGATGTACTCGTCCTGATCGACCGAGACATCGCCCTTGCGGCTCTTCACGACGACGGGGACGATCTCGTCCTTGAACCTCCCGGCCTTCTGCGCGGCCTCAGCCTTGTTCTGGGAACCGACCGCGAACCGGTCCTGCTCGTCCCGGGAGAGCTGCCACTTCTCCGCGACGTTCTCGGCCGTATTGCCCATGTGGTAGCCGTGGAATGCGTCGAGAAGGCCGTCCTTCAGCAACGTGTCGACGAGCTTCAGGTCGCCCATCTTGGTGCCGGCCCGCATATGGGCCGCGTGCGGCGACATCGACATCGATTCCTGGCCCCCGGCCACGATGATGTCCGCGTCCCCGTTCGCGATCTGCTGCATGCCGATGGCGACCGTGCGCAGGCCCGAGCCGCAAAGCTGGTTCAGGGCCCAGGCCGTCTTCTCCTGGGGGATCCCGGCCGCCATGGCGGCCTGGCGGGCCGGGTTCTGGCCCTGCCCGGCGGTCAGGATCTGGCCGAGGATCACCTCGTCGACCTCCCCCGGTTCGACCCCGGCGCGCTCCAGCGCGGCCCTGATGGCCACCGCGCCGAGCTCGTGCGCCGGCGTGTTGGCGAAAGCGCCGTTGAAAGACCCAACCGCGGTACGGGCCGCTCCCACGACGACGATATCGGCTGCAGCCATGTCGGATGTCCTCCCCGGCCGGCCGCTCGCTTCGTCGGCCGCGCGTCAAGGGGTGGATCGACCCCGGCCGGCACGATGTCAAGCGCTGCGAGAACGGCGCCAGAAGCGGACGCGTCCTAGCTGTTTCTCCCAGTCGCGTGGCGGCTCGCCTGAACCTCGCTTTGAACTTCGGCCTCCACCGGCCTAGACCCAATTCGCCGGTCGCGAGCCGCGGAAGCGAGATCCATCATGCGCTGGACGGCGAAGCCTCTCGGATTGTGGGTTCTGCTCGCGCTCGCGCCGGTCGCCGCGACCGCCCAAAGCCTCCCGCCGGGATTCCCGTCCGCCGCGCTGGCGCCCATCCCGTCCGGAGCCGCGCGCCTCCTGCCGACCCTGGCGGCGCGCGGCATGGTGTCGAGCCAGGAGGCGAGGGCGACCCGGATCGGGGCCGACATCCTGAAAGGGGGAGGGAACGCGGTCGACGCGGCCGTCGCGACCGGCTTCGCGCTCGCGGTCACGCTGCCCCAGGCCGGCAATCTCGGGGGCGGCGGCTTCATGCTGATCCACCTCGCCCCAAGAGGCCCGGACAGGCGGGGCGAGACGGTCGCGATCGACTACCGCGAGACCGCGCCTGCCGCCGCGACCCGCGACATGTTCCTCGGGCCGGGAGGAGAGCCTGATCCCGCCAAATCGCGCGATTCCGGCCTGTCGGTCGGGGTGCCGGGAACGGTCGCGGGCCTTGCCTTGGCGCTCGAGCGCTACGGCTCCGGCCGGTTCACGCTGGCCGATCTGGTCCGGCCCGCGCGGGCCCTCGCGCGCGAGGGCTTCCCGGTCGGGGACGACCTCGCGGATTCGCTCGCGGGCTCCAGCCGTCTCGCACGCCACCCGGCCACGCGGGCGGTGTTCTTCCCGGCCGGCCGGCCGATCGGGCGGGGCGAGCGCCTGGCCCAGCCCGACCTCGCCGAGACGCTCGGCGCGATCGCGGTCGGCGGAGTCCGGGCTTTCTACGAAGGTCCGGTGGCGGAGCAGCTCGCGGCGGCGGTGCGGGCCGCGGGCGGCATCATGACCGCCGCCGACCTCGCGGCGTACCGGCCGGTCGTGCGGGTTCCGGTTCGGGGCACGTATCGGGGCTACGAGATCGTCTCCATGCCGCCCCCGAGCTCGGGCGGGGTGCACCTGATCGAGATCCTGAACATCCTCGAAGGGTTTGACCTCCGCAGCACCGGGGCCGGAAGCGCGGCGGGCTATCACCTGATGGCCGAAGCAATGAAGCCTGCCTATGCCGACCGGGCCGCGTGGCTCGGCGATCCGGACCGGGTCAGGGTTCCGGTCGCGGGGCTCGTCTCGAAGCGCTATGCGGGCCAGCTCCGGGCCGCCATCGATCCCCAGCGCGCCCGGCCCCCCGAGGGCGTCGCGGCCGGGGACCCGGGCCCCTTCGAGTCGGACCAGACCACCCATTTCTCCGTCGTCGACCGCGACGGCAACGCGGTCGCGAACACCTACACGCTGAACTTCTCCTATGGGCTCGGGCTCGTGGCGGACGGGACCGGCGTGCTGCTGAACAACGAGATGGACGATTTCGCCGCCAAGGTTGGGGCGCTGAACGCCTACGGGCTTGTCGGCGGCGATGCGAATTCGGTTGCGCCGGGCGCCCGGCCGCTCTCGTCCATGACCCCGACCTTTGTGTTCCGGGACGGCCGCCTCGTCCTCGTGACCGGGAGCCCGGGCGGCAGCCGGATCATCACCACGGTCCTGCAGGTGATCCTGGGAATCGTTGATTTCGGGCTCAACCTCGCCGAGGCCGTCGCGGCTCCGCGCATCCACCATCAATGGCGTCCGGACGCGCTGCTCGTCGAAACCGGATTGTCGCCCGACACGTTGACGCTGCTCCGGGCGCGCGGCCACAAGGTCGTGGTCGGCGCAACGTCGGGCTCGGCGAATTCCATCCTGGTCACGCCAAACGGCCTCGCGGGCGCGGCCGATCCCCGGCAGCGCGGGACGGCGGCCGAGGGCGAGTAGGGAGAACGACGATGTCGGGTCAGGTCTCGAAGCTGAGGTCGCTTTTCGCCGCGATGCTGGTTGGGCTCACGGTCGCGGGTTGCGGCATCAACAATGTGCCGACCCTGCAGGAGCGCGCCAAGGCCTCCTGGGGCGAGGTGCAGAACCAGTATCAGCGTCGGGCCGACCTGATCCCGAACCTCGTCGAGACGGTGAAGGGCTACGCCCAGCAGGAGCGCGAGGTGCTGACGCGTGTGACGGAGGCTCGCGCCAAGGCGAGCCAGGTCCGGGTCGACGCGTCCACGATCACCGATCCGGCCAAGTTCAAGGAATTCCAGGACGCGCAGAACCAGCTCTCGGGCGCCCTCGGGCGGCTTCTCGCCACCGTGGAAGCCTATCCGGACCTGAAGTCGAACCAGAACTTCCTGGCGCTGCAATCGCAGCTGGAAGGGACGGAGAACCGCATCGCGGTCGCGCGGCGCGACTATATCGGCACGGTCCAGAGCTACAACACGGAGATCCGCACGATCCCGGGTCGCTGGATCGCGGCCATCTTCTACCCCGACGCCAAGCCGATGGAGGTGTTCGCCGCGACCGCGGGCTCGGACCGGCCCCCTCCGGTGAAGTTCTGAGACGACGCGCCGTCGCGCCGTGCGTGCTTCGAGACGCGCCGTAGGCACTCCTGAGCATGATGCGATCTGTGGTTTCGTGGGCTTCCTCGACTGCGTCCTGCTGAGGAGAGCTGCGCGGCAGCTCGTCTCGAAGCACGCACACACAGTGGTGCTTCCCCTGCTCGTCGCGCTGTGCGTCCCGGCCTTCGCCCAAAGCTTCCCGCCGCTCACCGGTCGGGTCGTCGATGCCGCGAACATCCTCAAGCCGGACGAGCGCGCGGCGCTCGAGGCCAAGCTGAAGGCGCACGAGGACAAGAGCACGGACCAGGTCGTGGTCGCGACCGTGCCGTCGCTCGGCGGCGCGGCGGTGGAGGATTACGCCAACCGGCTGTACCGGGAGTGGAAGCTCGGCGTTAAGGAGAAGAACAACGGCGCGCTCCTGCTCGTGGCGCCTGCCGAGCGCAAGGTCCGCATCGAGGTCGGGTACGGGCTCGAGGGCGCGCTCACCGACGCGCTGACGGGCGTGATCATCCGGACCGCGATCGCGCCGCGGTTCAAGACGGGCGACTTCGCGGGCGGGATCGGGGCCGGGATCGACGCAATCCTGTCCATCCTGACGGGAGACGCCGAAGAGTGGCAACGCCGCCGCGAGATCCGGTCCGACGAGGCCGGCCGGATCGATTGGTTCACGATGATCGTGATCCTGTTCTTCCTCCTCGTGCTCCTGCGCGCGATCTTCCAGGAAGTCCGCGGGGGCTCCCGCCCTCATCGTCGGCGATCGGGAGGATGGGTCGTTCTGCCGGGGCCCGGCTCCGGCTCGAGCTGGAGCGGCGGCTGGTCTTCGGGCGGCTCCTCCTTCGGAGGCGGCTTCTCGGGCGGTGGAGGCTCGTCCGGCGGCGGCGGCGCGTCGGGGAGCTGGTGAGGTGCTGAGCGGGCCGGAGAGGGACCGGGTCGAGGCGGCGGTGCGGGAGGCCGAGCGCGCCACCTCGGGCGAGATCGTCGTCGTGCTGGCCCGCCAGGCGGCGAGCTACCGGTCGGTCCCGCTCCTGTACGGGCTCGTCGGCGCGATCCTCGCCCCGCCGCTCCTGATCGGGCTGACCGGCCTCTCGGCGGCCCGCATCTTCGTGGCGCAGTTCGGGATCGCGCTCCTGCTCGTGGCGCTCTCCTCCGCCTTCCCGCTGCGCCTCGTGCCGGCCAGCGTGAAAAGAGCCCGGGCCCGGGAGGCAGCCTCGCGCGAGTTCGTCGGCCGCGGCATGGCCGATACGCGCGGCCGCACCGGAGTGCTGCTCTACGTGGCGGCGGCCGAGCGCTATGCCGAGGTGGTGGGCGACGTCACGATCTCGGGCCGGGTCTCGGAGGCCGAGTGGCAGGGCGTCATCGATGCGCTCGTGACCGCCATGGCGGCGGGCCGAACCGCGGACGCGCTCGTGGCGGCGGTGGGGCGCATCGGCGAGATCCTGGCCCGGCACGTGCCCCCCGGGGCCGACGACCGGGACGAGCTGCCGAACCGGATCGTGCTCGTCTGAGCGTTCACGCGACGGGTGTCGCCGGAACCCTCCAGCGGCGGTGCATCCAGAGCCATTGCTCCGGATGCTCACGAACCCAGCCCTCGACGACCCGCGTCATGGCCTGCACGGCTCCCGGAACGTCGACGAGGCCCTCCGCGTCTCGCGGCAGCTCGAGGGGCGGCGTCAGCTCCAGGCGGAAGCGGTGCCCCGGCAGGCGGATCACGCGGACCCCGTGCACCGGAACGTCGAAGTGGCGGGCGAGCTTGGCCACAAGCGGATTGGCGAGAGCCGGCCGCCCCATGAACTCGACCCGGATCCCGCGGGTGAAGTGCTGGTCGATGAGCTGGCCGAGATGGCCGCCGCGCTCGAGCACGCCCGCGACCGCGAAGGCGGCCCCGCTTCCGGTCGAGGCCGCGAGACCTCCCATCGTGCCGGACCGGACCTCTCCCACGACGCGCGCGATCGCGGGATCGTTCGGCGGCCGGAAGATCGCCGTCGTGTCGAGCCCGAACCGGGCCGCGCAGATCGCCGGCAGCTCCCAATTTCCGAGATGGGCCGAGAACACGATCCCGGGCCGGCCATCGTCCCGCAAGGCAAGGAAATGATCCGCCCCCGCGATCTCGATCCGGCCCGGCGCGGCGGCGTCCGGGTCGTAATCGAAGATCGCCGCGAGATGGGCGTATTCCGCGCCCGTCCGGCCGAGATTGGTCCAGGCGCCCCGCACGATCGCGCGGACGGCCGCCTCGTCCAGCTCGGGATAGGCCGCCCGGACGTTGGCAAGGGCGATGCGGTGCTGCGGCAGGAGGCGGCCGATTGCGCGGGCCACGAAGGCGCCGAGATCGCTCGACCGCTCCGGCCCGACCGTGCGGGCCAGCGCGAACAGGCCCCGCACGAAGCTGATCATGGCGAGCCCGCCGAGGCGCGCCGCGATCCGGGCGAGGGCGGACCCGGCTCGCCTCATCGGGAGCCCGCGGGCGGATAGGCGTGGTGACGCCCGCGCCAATCCTCGACCGCGTGGCCGCCTTCGACCTCGGCGAGGTAGGACGGCCCGACCGGGGCCTTGCCGTGGCCGCCCGGGATGTCCAGCACGTAGGTCGGCTGACACAGCCCCGAGACGCGGCCCTGCAGGTCGCGCACCAGGAGCCGCCCCTCATCGAGCGTCGTCCGGAAATGCGATGTGCCCGGCGCGAGGTCGCCGTGGTGCAGGTAATAGGGTTTAACGCGGTTCTCGACGAAGCAGCGCATGAGGGCTTCGAGGACCCCAGGATGGTCGTTGACACCGGCAAGCAGCACCGACTGGCTGAGGAGCGGGATGCCGGCATCCGCGAGCCGCGACAGCGCCGCGCGGGCGGCCGGCGTGAGCTCGACCGGGTGGTTGGCGTGGATCACCACCCATGTGGCCTTGCCGGGGAGCTTCAACGCCGCGACGAGCGCGTCCGTGATCCGCCCCGGATCGACGACCGGGACGCGCGTATGCACCCGGACGACCTTCACGTGCGGGACGGCGCCGAGCGCGTCCGTGATGCCGCGGAGGCGACGCGGCGAAAGGATCAAGGGATCGCCGCCCGTAAGGATCACCTCCCAGACCTTCTCCCGGGCGCGGATGTAGTCGAGCGCGCGCACAAGCGCCTTCGCCGACAGCGCGCGCTCCTTGCCGGGGCCGACCGTTTCCCGCCGGAAGCAGAAGCGGCAATACACGGCGCAGACGTGAACGGGCTTCAACAGGACACGGTCGGGGTAGCGGTGCACGATCCCCTCGACAGGCGCGTTCGCGTCGTCGCCGATGGGATCCGACAGTTCCTCGGTCCTGCGGTCGAGCTCGGCCGCGGACGGCACGAACTGGCGCGCGATCGGATCGTCGCCGTCGCTCGGGTCGATCAGCTCCGCCATCGCGGGCGTGATCGCGACCGCGTAGCGCTCCGCCACGCGCGCAAGCTCCGGCAGCCGATCGGGGAGGATGAGGCCGGCCGAGACGAGGTCGTCGGCTGACCGGAGGGTGGGCAGGGGGGCGTCCATGACGTCGTTCCGGGGCGGGCCGAAGGTTCGAACCCCGGAACCGACGACCTGCCGTGATCTCGCCACGTTGGGAGACGGAGGCGCTTGTGCGTGGGTTCCCGGCTCGGCGCAAGCGCGCCACCCGATTACGCGACCGGCGTCCAGATCACGTCCGAGACGCGCTCTGCGCCCGCGGCCAGCATGACCAGCCGGTCGAGCCCGAGCGCGACCCCGGACGCCTCCGGCATGTCGGCGAGGGCGAGGAGGAAGTCCTCGTCGACCGGGTAGCGCTCGCCATAGAGACGCGCTTTCTCGTCCATCTCGGATGCGAAGCGGCGGCGCTGCTCGACCGGGTCGGTCAACTCTCCGAAGCCGTTCGCGAGCTCGATTCCGCAGAGGTAGAGCTCGAAGCGCTCGGCCACGCGCGCATCATTGGCCGCCGGGCGGGCGAGCGCGGCCTCCGCGACCGGGTAGCGGTCGAGGATCGTCGGCCGGCAAAGGCCGAGCCGCGGTTCCACCTTCTCGACGAGCACGCGCGAGAACAGGTCCGACCAGATGTCGTCTTCCGCGATGCGAATGCCGGCGGCGCGGCAGGCGGAGGCCAGCGCGTCGCGATCGGGCTGCCCGTCGGCCGCCACCGTCGCAAGGAGGTCGATCGTGGCATATCGCGCGAAAGCCTCCGCGACCGTGATGCGCTCCGGCTCCGCTGCGGCCTCGCAGGATCCGCCCCGGAACGTGAAGACGGGCCGGCCTGCAACCCCGGACGCGAGACGGACGAGGTCGATGGTGTCGCGGATGACGGCGTCGTAGCCCTCACGGGCGCGGTACCATTCCAGCATCGTGAATTCGGGATGGTGCAACGCGCCGCGCTCGCGATTGCGGAAGGCGTGCGGAAGTCCGAACAGGCGTGGCTCGCCGGCCGCCAGGAGCTTCTTCAGAGCGAATTCCGGAGAGGTGTGCAGGTAGAAGGGCCGTCGCCCTCCGTCGCCCTCGACGGCTTCGGTTGCGAAGGCGTGCAGATGGGCCTCGTTGCCGGGCGAGATCTGCAAAGCCGCCGGATCGACTTCGACGAAGCCCCGCTCCGCGAACCAGTCCCGGATGGCGGCCACGATCCGGTTGCGAAGGAGGAGGCGGGGGCGGCGATCGGCATGGATGTCGGCGCGCCACCACTCACTCATTGTCGACCGGCACGAGGCCGTGCCTCAGCATCAGTCCGCGCAAAGCGGCCGGATTGGGCGGCCCGGCCGCGACCAGCGCAGCGAGCGCGCGGAAATAGCCCGGGCCGAGAACGCCCGGGGTCAGGATGCTGAGGCATCGCGCGCGCGCCCCGCTCCGGTTGTCGAAGCCGTGCACGATTCCGCGCGGGATAAAAAGGTGATCGCTCGGCCCGATCTCGACGGGCTTGCCGTCAACCGTGAAGGTGATCGTGCCCTCGAGGCCGTAGGCCGTCTCCTCCCAATCGCGGTGGTAATGCGCCGCGGGCATCTGTCCCTCAGGGGGGCAGATCATCTCGAACATGTCTAGGCTTCCGCCCGTCTCCTCCTTGCTCCGGAGGAAGTGGAGCTCCAGCGGGCCGATCCGGATGATCTCGGGCATGAAGGTCTCTCAGGGTCCGGGGCGAGAATCGCGCGGCTGGCGGTCGCCTGCGATATCGGCTAGTCGCGACCGATCGAGTTCTGAGCGGCCGGGCGAAGCCCGCCGCCGGTGAGGATAGCCAACGTGAAGGTCATCGCGTCCACCCTCCGCAAGGGCAACGTCGTCGAGGTCGACAATAAGCTGTATGTGATCGTCACGGCCGAGAACATCCACCCGGGCAAGGGGACGCCCGTGACCCAGCTCGACATGCGGCGAATCTCGGACGGCGTGAAGGTGTCCGAGCGCTACCGCACGACCGAGCAGGTGGAGCGCGCCTTCGTGGAGGATCGCCCCCACACGTACCTGTACCAGGACAGCGACGGCTTCCACTTCATGAACCCGGAAACCTTCGACCAGCTCGCGGTCCCGAAGGAGATCATCGGCGATGGGTCGGTCTATCTCCAGGAGGGAATGGCCTGCATGCTGTCCGTCTACAACGGCTTCCCGATCGCGATCGAGCTGCCCGCGCGGGTGACGTTCGAGATCACGGACACGGAGCCGACCATGAAGGGTCAGACGGCGTCGTCCTCCTACAAGCCCGCGACGCTGTCGAACGGCGCCCGCACCATGGTGCCGCCGCATATCGGGACCGGAACCAGGGTGGTGATCCAGACCGCGGACGGGTCCTACGTCGAGCGCGCCAAGGATTGAGCGCCGCACCCTCGCGCCTCAATCCCCTCGTCGCAGGAGTCGCAGCCCCGCCCATTCCCGAGGCGCGGGCCTGGGCGGAGCTTTATGACGGCCGTCGCGGCCCGGTGATCGACCTCACCCAGGCGGTGCCGGGCTACCCGCCGCATCCCGACCTCGTCACGCGCCTGGCCGAAGCCGCCCGGGAGCCCGAGAGCTACGCCTACGGCCACATCACCGGCGACCTCGCTCTCCGGGAAGCCTACGGCGCGGAGGTCTCGCGCCTGTATGCCGGCCAGGTCGGCCCCGGCGAGGTCGCAATCACGACCGGCACCAACATGGCATCCTTCGCGGTCACGCTCATGCTCGCCCAGGCCGGCGACGCCGTGATGCTGCCCGTGCCGTGGTACTTCAACCATCAGATGAACGCCGCGATGCTGGGGATCGAGGTCGTCCCGCTGCCGTGCCGGCCGGAGGGCGGCTTCGTTCCCGACCCGCTCGAGGCCGAGAGCCTCCTGCACGGGCGCGTGCGGGCGATCCTCCTCGTGACGCCGAACAACCCGACTGGGGCCGTCTATCCCCCGGCCGTCATCGCGGCTTTCGCGGCGCTGTGCCGCCGCCGAAAGCTCGTGCTCGTGCTGGACGAGACCTATCGGGATTTCGGGCCTGCCGGCGCGGTCCCGCACGATCTTTTCGCGGGCGCCTGGCAGGACCATGTTGTCCAGCTCTACAGCTTCTCGAAGAGCTATTGCGTCCCCGGCTTCCGGGCCGGGGCCGTCGTGGTAGGCTCGGGCTGCATGCCCGACCTGACCAAGATCCTGGATTGTCTCCAGATCTGCGCTCCCCGCACCGGGCAGGCCGGGCTCGCCTGGGCGATCGACGAGCTTCGCGGCTGGCGGGAGGACAACCGCGGCCTGATGGCCGGACGCGCGGACGCGTGCCGAGACGCCTTCGCGGGCCTTCCCGGCTGGCGGGTCGATGCGCAAGGCGCGTATTTCGCGTATCTCCGGCACCCCTATGACGGGGTGTCGTCCTGGCGTGTCGCCGAGGCTCTGGCGGCCCGGGAGGGGGTCGTGACGCTACCGGGCGAGGCGTTCGGCCCGGGCCAAGCGAACCATCTCCGGCTCGCCTTCGCCAATGTGGCCGCCGACCGGATCGGCGAAGTCGCGGCGAGGTTGAGAAGGTTTGCCCTTTAACCGACGCTCTCCACGCCCCACTCGTCCATCGCTTCCGCGGTCGTGCGGTTCAGGCGGACGGCCATGTCGTCGACCGACGTCACCGAGTCGACGTGGATGTAATGGTGCTCGCCGCCCGCCGCCGGGTCGGTCTTGGTGAGCTTGATGCGCTGGCCCTCCAGGTGGTCGACCGTGCCGACATGCTGGCGTCCGAGCCCAGCACCTCCATGTGCTACTTGATCTTCGCAACATCCGCCATCGCTCGTCTCCGTGAGGAATAGGCCCGCCAGGGACCCTGAAAATGCTCCTCAACGGAGGCCCTGTGGGCGATCGTTCCGGCCGCCCACAGGACCGTGATCTGGCGGCTTACTGGGTCAGCGGGCAACCGCTGTCTTTTGCGTTCGGGAAGGCCTGATCGCCCTTTATGGTCGCGAGCTGCTTGTAATAATCCCACGCCCCCTTCGACTCGGACGGCTTCTTCACCTCGAAGAGGTAGACGTCATGCACCATGCGGCCGTTCGTCTGCACCTTGCCGCCCTTGGCGAAGAAGTCGTCAACCGGCATCTCGTGCAGCTTCTTCGTCACCGCGTCGGCGTCGACCGTGCCGGCCGCCTGGACGGCCTTCAGGTATTGCAGCAGGGACGAATAGGTGCCGGCCTGGATCATGTTCGGCATGCGGCCGGTTTTCTCCATGAAGCGCTTGCCGAAGGCCCGGGACTGGTCGTCCATGTCCCAGTAGAAAGCCTTCGGTCAGCACGAGGCCTTGCGCGGCCTGGAGCCCGATCCCGTGCACTTCTGAGAGCGTGAACAGAAGCGCGGCGAGGCGCTGCCCGCCCGCCACGATGCCGAATTCGGCCGCCTGCTTGATCGAGTTGTTGGTGTCGGCCCCGGCATTGGCGAGGCCGATGATCTTCGCCTTGGAGGCCTGGGCTTGAAGCAGGAACGACGAGTAATCCGAAGCCGCCAGCGGGTGGCGCACCTGGCCCAGCACCTTGCCGCCCTTCGAGGTCACGTACTTGGCCGTGTCCTGCTCGAGCGAGTAGCCGAAGGCGTAGTCAGCGGTGATGAAGAACCAGCTGTCCCCGCCATTCTCGACGAGCGAGCCGCCAGTTCCGACCGCGAGCGCGCGCGTGTCGAAAGCCCAATGGAAGCCATAGGGCGTGCAGGCCTTGCCGGTCAGGTCCGAGGTCGCCGCCCCGCTCACCATCGTGATCTTCTTCTTGTCTTTCGACAGCTGCTGGATCGCGAGCGCGACCGAGGAGGTCGTGAGCTCCATGATCGCGTCGACGCCGTCGACGTCGTACCATTGCCGGGCGATGTTCGAGGCGACGTCCGGCTTGTTCTGGTGGTCCGCTGAGACGAGATCGATCGGCTGCCCCAGCACCTTGCCGCCGAAATCGGCGATCGCCATCCGGGCCGCCTCGGCCGACCACTTGCCGCCGTAATCCGCGTACACGCCCGACTGGTCGTTCAGGATGCCGATCTTCACCGGCTTCGTGGCCTGCTGGGCGGCAGCCAGGGTCGGGGCGAACGCGAGCGCCGCCGCGCCGACCCAGTGTGCGAATGACCTCATCGAGCGCCCTCCAGGCTGGTCTGTTTGAGCCGACAGACCCGCCGCAAGCCGCCCTGTCAAGAGCTGCGAAGACGGGCTGGACCCGCACCAGGATGGCCCAAATCTCCATGTTCCTTAGCCGGGCTCCCGGCCTCCTTCGCTACCGTTGCAGGATGGCAGGCGCGAGAGCGCGACGCGTCTCCCACCCGAACCGCTCCAGCTCCGGGCTGTCGTGGTCTTCGTCCGGGTAGCCAAGGCAGATATAGCCGATGAAGGTCCAGTCGGGCGTAACATCCAGAAGGGCGTTCATCCGGGCGAGATCGAGGATCGACACCCATCCAAGCCCGATGCCCTCGGCTCGGGCTGCGAGCCTGTGCAGCGCCATCACGGCTGAGTAGTCGATGGAGAGCGGCATGGTGGCTCGGCCGAGCCCGTGGCCTTGGGCGGTCGCCCGGTCGGCGAACACCGCGAACTGGATCGGCGCGTCGTCGAGGCCCGAGAGCTTCAGGCGGGCGTAGAGCGCCGCCCGCTCGCCCGATTGACCGGCGAGAGCCGCGGCGTTGCAGGCCTCGAAGCCTGCGCGAACGGCCTGGCGGCGTTCCCCGCTCTCGACGACAACGAAGCGCCACGGTTGGCTGAGCCCGACCGAGGGGGCGAGGTTCGCGAGGCCGAACAGACGATCGAGCACTCCGTCCGGAAGCCGCGCTCGCCTGAAGCGGCGGACGTCACGGCGCCAGCGGAACAGCTCCGCCAACTCGGCCCGGAACTCGGCTCCGAACTGGGGAGCAGCCTTCACGGGACCTGGCCCTGCCCTTCACGACTCTTCGGGCGCGACGGCGTCGACCGCCTCCACCCGTCACGATGCCGGATCCTCATAGCGATCAGAATCCGATGCCCAAGGCCGGCGTCACCGGCGACACATGCGCCCTCCGCTCAGCCCTTCATCAACCCCGCCGCCTTCAGCGCGCCCGTGATGATCGACCCGATATCGTTCCCTCCGGGACCGAGACGCAGGACCGCGCCCGGCGCCGGGCGGCGGGGCGGGGCTCCTGCCGTTGCGGGCGGCATCACGACCGTTCCGTCAGGAGACGCATAGGCGACCTCTCCGTTGGGGACGGGGACCGCCGTAGCACGGGCGGAGGCCTGTCGGGCCGGCCCGTTCGCGAGGCCCCAGAATTTGGCCAGGTGGTAGCTCGACGAGATGCCCACCTCGAGCAGGAAGGCTCCCGGCGTCCCGCACATTCCTTCCGCCTCGCCGGCCCGGAGTGGGGCGCCATGGCCCATGCCGGCGATCGTGAACGACTCGATGACGTCATGTCCGGCCGCGTCGCGCCAGACCTCGCGCGCGTGGCCGTCGACGACATCGCGCCCGCTCGGCCGCGCCGGCAGGCCATGCACATCGGTCCATTGCTTCACGAGCTCGCCGGCATTGACCGGCTTTACGACGGCGTCGGCGCCGCCGTGCCAGATCGAGAGGCGCGGCCACGGCCCGCGATGCGGCGAGGCCGCCCGGACGAGGTCGCCCCACTCGGCGGCAGGGCGGCCGCCGGCCTGGAACATGGCCTGCAGCGCCTGCTGGACGTTTGCGGCCGATCCATAGGGCAGCCCGGCCACGATCCCGCCCGCCGCGAATACGTCAGGGTAGGTGGCGAGCATCACGGCCGCCATGGCGCCTCCGGCCGAGAGGCCGGTCACAAAGATGCGGCTCCGGTCGACGCCGTGGTCGACAACTGCGCGCTCCACCATTTGCCGAATCGAGAGGGCCTCGCCCTCTCCCCGGGCCGTGTCGCCGGGCAAGAACCAGTTGAAGCAGCTCTTCTGGTTGTTGGCCGCCGATTGCTGCGGGCAGACGAGAACGAACCCGTAGCGCTCGGCCAGCGTCGACCAGCCGGCTCCTGCCTCGTAGGCCGCTGCCGTCTGCGTGCAGCCGTGCAGGACGACGACCAGGGCCGGCGCGGGTGGAAGCTCGTCCGGCACGTAGGTGAACATCTGCAGCTGGCCGGGGTTCGAGCCGAACTTTGCGACCGGCTGAAGCCGGCTCTCAACCGTCGGGCCGAGCCCCTGCGGGGCCTTGGCCGTGGCCAAGAGCTCGCTCCAGCGTCCGCGCAGGCGGGTCAGATCGAGCGTCGTCGCGCCAAGGCCGGCCATATCGTGTCCCTCGTCAGCGGAGCCGGACGGCTCATGCTGCACTGCACAAGATGGCGACGGCGGTATGGTTCCGACAAGATGCCGGAAGGCTGTCGCGCTCCCCCGTGTATTCCGCTCTGCAGAGCTGCTACGCTCCACCGAGGCGGCTCGCCAAGAAGCCGATTGGAGGATTGTGCATGCGACGCTTGATCGCCGCCCTCGTGTGTCTCGGATCGCTCGCGGCCGCGCCCGCCCGGGCCGAGGTGGCGGAGGTCACGCTCGGCCAGCAATTCGGGCTCAGTTTCCTGCCCATGATGTACATGGAAGACGCAGGACTGGTCGAGAAGCACGCGGTCGCGCTCGGTCTGCCGAAGCCGAAGGTCGTCTGGGCGAAGCTCGCCGGGCCCTCGAACCTGAACGAAGGCCTGATCTCGGGCGCGATCCAGTTCACCGCGCTCGGAACGCCGTCGATCGGGCTTCTGTGGGACAAGACGCGCGGCGACGTGAAGGGACTGGTCGCGATCTGCTCCTACCCGCTGTACCTCAACACCCGCACCCCAAATGTGAAGTCGCTCAAGGACTTCACCGAGAAGGACAAGATCGCGATCCCGTCCGTAAAGGTGTCGACCCAGGCCATCATGCTGCAGATGCAGGCTGAGAAGGAATGGGGGGTGGGCCAGCAATTCCAGATCGATTCGCAGACGGTGTCCCTCGGCCACCCGGACGCCATGGCGGCACTGCTCAGCAACACGGAGGTCACGGCGCATTTCGCGTCCTCCCCGTTTCACGAACAGGAGAAGAAGGACCCGCGCATCCGCACGGTAATGACCTCCTACGAGATCCTGGGCGGCCGGGCGACGGCCGCCACGCTCATCACCAGCGAGCGTTTCAAGACCGCGAACCCGAAAACGGTGCAGGCCGTGCTCGAGGCGACCCGGGAATCCATCGACTACCTGAACGCCGACAAGCGAAGGGCGGCCGAGCTTTACCTCAGGCTCGCTGGCGGCAGGAACAAGGTCGAGGAGCTCGAGGCCATCATCTCCCACCCGGATTGGGCCTATACGCTGACTCCCGAGAAGATCGGCAAGACCGTCCAGTTCATGCACAAGCTCGGCACCGTGAAGACGCCTGTGAACGACTGGAAGCAGTTGTTCTTCCCGGAAGCGCACGGATTGCCGGGAGATTGAGTCTTGCTGTCATTCCGGGCGCGCTGCAGCACACAGTGATGCCGCGCAGACCCGGAACCCACGGCTCATGATTGCGGACGCTTCCGACTCGTGGAGCTGCCATAGGTTCCGGGTTCGGACCTCCGGTCCGCCCCGGAATGACAGGCTGAGGGAGAAGGCACCATGATCCGGATCGGCTGCGGGGCCGGGTTTTCGGCCGATCGCCTCGGGCCAGCCTGCGACCTCGTGGCGCGAGGCCGGCTCGACGTGATCATCTTCGAATGCGTGGGCGAGCGAACGCTGGCCTTCGGCCACCGCGACCGGCTCGCCGATCCCTCGCGCGGCTACAACGCCCTCCTCGAGCGCCGGATGAGGGCGATCCTGCCGCTCTGCCGCCAGCACGGCACGCGCCTCGTCACCAATATGGGGGCCGCGAACCCCCGGGCGGCCGCGGAAGCGACCGTGAGGATCGCGCGCGAGCTCGGCCTTGGGGGGCTGAAGATCGCCTATATTGTGGGCGACGACGTCACTGATACCGTCTCGCCCGACACGCCGCTCTGGGAGGGCGGCACGATCGCGGATGTCGGGCTGAAGCTCGTCGGCGCGAACGCCTATATCGGGTCGGACGCGCTCCTGCCGGCGCTGCAAGCAGGCGCGGACGTGGTGATCGCCGGGCGCGTCGCCGACCCAGCCCTCGTGGTCGCGCCGCTTCGGCACCGTTACGGCTGGGCGGAGGACGATTGGGCGCGGCTCGGGGCCGGCACGGTCGCGGGTCACCTCCTCGAATGCGGAATGCAGATCACGGGCGGCTATTTCGCCGACCCGGGCCGGAAGGATGTGCCCCGCCTCGCCGAATGCGGTTTCCCGATCGCGGAGATAGACGAGAACGGCGGCACCGTCATCACCAAGCTCTTGGAGGCCGGCGGCTGCGTGACCGGCCGCACCGTCAAGGAGCAGCTCCTCTACGAGGTGCACGACCCCACGCGCTACATCACCCCGGACGTGACCGCCGATTTCAGCCAGGTCGGGGTCGAGGAGGTCGGGCCGGACCGCGTCGCGCTGTCGGGCGGAACCGGGGCGCCGCGCCCGGCCGAGCTGAAGGTCACGGTCGGGTTCGACGGCGGCTTCCTGGCTGAGGCCGGCATCAGCTATGCCGGCCCGAACGCGGTGGCCCGCGCCTGCCTCGCGCGCGAGGTCATGGCCGACAGGATGGCCGAGCTGATCGGCAACGAGGCGCCCGTCCGGCTCGACCTCATCGGGGTGTCCTCGCTCCACGGCACCGCGACCGAGTACCCGTCCGACGCCCAGGACGTCCGGCTGCGCGCGGCCTTGCGGTCGACCGACCGCGACAAGGCCGAGATGCTGCTCTGGGAGGTCGAGTCGCTGCTCTGCTGCGGGCCTGCCGGGGGCGGCGGCTTCCGGGGCGCGATCACGCCCTCCGTCGTGACCTATTCGGCCTCGATCGCGCGCGAGAAGGTGCCGACCTCGTTCGAGATGGCCGCCGCGTGAGGCGCCGCCTCTACGACATCGCCCACGCCCGCGCGGGCGACAAGGGCGACACCTCGAGCGTTGCCGTGTTCGCCTACGATCCGGCCGACTATCCGGCCCTCAAGGCGGGGCTCACACCCGAGCGGGTCAAAGCCGCCTTCCCCGAGCTCCTGCGGGGCGAGGTCGTCCGCTACGACCTCGACCACCTCCATGGCGTCAACCTCGTCATGCAGTCGGCGCTCGAGGGCGGCGTGAACTCGTCGCTCAATCTCGATTCGCATGGCAAGTCGTGGAGCTTCCTCATTCTCGCGCTGGAGATCGACGCAGCCTGAGACGCGGCCGTCGTCCCTCGGAACGGCAGGTCCTACTCCACGACCTCGAAACTCGTGTTCAAGCTCGCCAGGGACGAGGCGCCGACGCTGGCCACGAAGCGGCCGGGCTCGACGGTGTAGGACCCGTCCTCCCGGTGAAACCCGAGGTCGTGCGCCGGCACGCGCAGCGTGATGACGCGGCTCTCGCCCGGCCCGAGCGCGACCTTCTCGAAGGCTTTCAGCCGCCGAAGCGGGCGGCTGACGCTGGAGACTAGCTGCCGCACATAGAGCTGCACGATCTCGCGGCCGGGACGCGAGCCGGTATTGGTGAGACGGACGCGCAGTTCGAGGCTCCCATCCCGAGGAAGGCGAGGTGTCACGACCTCCGGATCGGAGATCTTGAAATCGGTGTAGGTGAGCCCGAACCCGAACGGGAACAGAGGTGTCAGCTCCTCATCGACGTAGCGTAGGGTGTAGCGGTTCTCCGCGTCAGGCGTACGGCCCGTGGGCAGCCTGTCGTAATTGACCGGCACCTGCCCGACCGTGCGGGGCCAGGAGATCGGCAGCTTCCCGGACGGCGCCACATCCCCGAACAGGATGTCGGCAAGGGCATTGCCGCCCTCTGTGCCCGGAAACCAGCCCATCAGGAGGCCGGCCAGGCGGTCCACGACCGGCCCGAGCTCGATCGGCCGGCTGGCGATCAGGACAAGCACGACCGGCTTGCCAGTCTCGACTAAGCGCCGCAGCAGCTCGGCCTGCCGGTAGGGAAGGGTCAGGTAGGCGCGCGAGCCGCCCTCGCCGGTCATCCCTTCCGGCTCGCCGAGAACGGCCACGATTGCGTCCGCGTTCCGGGCGGTTTCGATCGCTGCCCCGAAGCCCCCTTCGTCCGCGCATTCGGCCGCGCAACCTGCCGAGAAGGCGACGCTCGCGCCCGCGCGCTCGGCCCGCCGACGCATGGCGTCAAGCACGCTCAGGCCGTCCTCCTCGTCCACCAGGGCTCCGTGCGGCCCGATCAGGGCTTTCGGCGATTGCGCCATCCCACCAATCACGGCGATGCGGCGGGATGGCGGCTCGGTCAGGCCGGCTCCTAACGGAAGCACGCCCGTGTTGCGCAGGAGCACGATCGTGTCCTGCGCGATGCGGCGCGCCGCGGCCCGGGTCTCGGCGGTGGGGGGCGGCACGGCGTCGTTGGCGGCAGAAAGACTTGGGCGTTCGAAGAGGCCCATCCGGATCTTGGCCCTGAGCACGCGTCGCGCGGCCTCGGTCACCGCGGCCTCGCTCAGGTGGCCGTCCCGCACGGCAGCCCCGAGATGCTTCCGGTAGAGGAGCGCCGACATGTCCATGTCGACGCCTGCGGTCAGCGCGTTGACGGCGGCCTCGGCCGGGCCGGCTGCAGCGCCGTGATCCATCAGCTGGCTGACCGCGTCCCAATCGGACACGACGAAGCCGTCGAAGCGCCAGCGCTCGCGCAGGATGGTCGTGAGAAGGGCCGGGTTGGCGGTCGCCGGGACGCCGTTCAGCGTATGGAAGGCGCTCATGACGCTCTCGGCGCCGGCCTCGATCCCGGCCCGGAATGGCGGCAGGTAATTGTCGAAGAGGTCGCGGTTCGAGATCTCGGCCGCATCGTAGTCGCGCCCGCCTTGCGCCGCCCCGTAGCCTGCGAAATGCTTCAGCGTGGTCGCGAGCCCGCCCGCCCGGAACCCCTCGACGCGGGCGCGGGTGAACAGGCGGCCGAGCAGCGGGTCTTCGCCGAAACCTTCGATCATGCGGCCCCACCGAGGGTCCCGGGCGAGGTCGGCCATCGGGGCGAAGGTCCAGTTAAAGCCGAGAGCGACCGCCTCCCGGGCCGCGACCTCGGAGGACAGCCGCGCCAATGTCGGGTCGAAGCTCGCCGCTTCCGCGAGCCCGAGCGGGAACATGGTCCGCAGGCCCCGGAGGACATCGAGGCCGACGAGGAGCGGGATCCCGAGCCGCGAGGAGCGTGCGGCCGCCTGGACTTGGGCGATGCTGCGTGGGCCGGTGAAGGCCAGCACACCGCCGACATGTCCCTCGGTCACCTCGCGCATGTCGAAACTCGGGTTGTTGGGCGCGAGGTTCAGCTGCCCGACCTTCTCGTCGAGCGTCATCCGGGCGAGAAGTTCCTCCACCCGGCGCTCGACGACGGCGCCGTCCGTGGATTGCCACGCCCGGGCTTCGACGCTGGGCGGAAAAGCCGGGAGCCAAGCCAGGACCGAAGCCAGGATCCAAGACACGACGGGGACACGGTCAGCGATGCGCATGCCGCCATAGACGGGCCCGCCCTTCATCGGGCAAGATGCTTGATGGGCAAGACGCTTGATGGGCAAGACGCTTGCGGCAGACGCGCGCGACGCGAAGCTGTCTACGCTATGCCAGTGGCAGGTCTGGAGGAGCACTCTTGATGACGATGATCCGACGCGTGCTGCTGTCCGCCGCCGCGACTGTCGCGGCGGCGGGGCCGGCCTGGGCGCACCACGGCATGGACGACGCGACGCCCCAGACCCTCGCGCAGGGGTTCCTGTCCGGCCTCGCGCATCCGGTGATCGGGCCGGACCACCTCGCCTTCGTGATCGGAATCGGCATCCTGGCCGCCTTCGCGTCGGGTGGGTGGATCCTGCCGGCCGTGTTCCTGGGTATGGGCGCGATCGGCACTGCGATTCATCTCACGGGGATCAGCCTTCCGGCGAGCAAAATCCTGGTCGGGCTGACCGTGCTGCTCATGGCCGGCGCGGTTCTGATGCGGCGACAGGCCCCGCCCGCGCTGCTCGTCGCGCTGTGCGGGCTCGGAGGGCTGGCGCACGGCTACGCGCTGGCCGAGAGCATCGTCGGGGCCGAGCCGACTCCGCTATCCTCCTACCTGGCCGGCCTGGTCGTGATCCAGCTCGCCATCAGCCTCGCGGTCCGCGAAGGGGTCGTCAGGATGGTCGGCTGGAGGCCTCTCGTGGCGGATCGGGCGCTGGTCGCCGCCTCCGGTCTCATGCTGGTGGCCGGCTCAATGGCTCTGATCCTGCCCTCGTGACGGTTCAGCCGGCGAGCCGGCGCTAGAACACGCCGGAGCGGGTTGCCGCGAGCGCCTCGGCCCGGGTCCGGTCGGCGGCCGGAATCGTCTCCAAAATCTTGTCCAGCCAAGGATCGGCCAGGCCTTGCGCCGAGGCCAGGAGATGCCACGCAGCCGCTTCGACGAGGTTTTTCGGCACCCCCCGCCCGGTCACATAAAGGCGCGCGAGACGGTTTTGCGCGATGGCGTTGCGCTGCGCGGCTGCGTGCCGGAAGTGTCGCGCCGCGAATGACTCGTTCCTGGGAACGCCGTCGCCGTTGAACTGCGCGATGGCGAACTCGACTTCGCCCGCGACCGAGCCGTTTCGGGCGGCCCGGAGATAGAGCCGAGCCGCTTCGGCGGGGTCGTGCGCGACCCCGCCCTGGCCGCGCGAATGCATCACGCCGAGCGCATGCTGGGCGTCTCCGATCTCGGCCTCGGCCGCGATGACAAGGAGCCTCGCGGCTCGCGCGATCTCCTCGGCCGAGCCGCCTCCAAGCAGCACGAGCGCCAGATTGTAGGCCGCCGTAGGCTGGCGCAGCGCCGCCGCTTTTTCGAGCCAGGCGCGCCCGCTCGCGGGATCGCGCGCCATGCCGCGACCGTCGATCGCCATCAAGCCGAGCGTCGCCATGGCGTGCGGCTCGCCGCGCCCGGCGGCCAGCCGATACCAGGCGGCCGCCTCCACGGAGTTCTGCCGGACCGCCAGGCCCTGATTGTAGAGTTCGCCGATCAGCGTCATGGCGGCCGTGTCGGCCGGGTCCTTGTCGAGCCGAGCGGTCGCTTCCCGGTAGGCTGTCAGGTAGTGGCCGCGCTGGTAGGCCCCGTAGGCGAGGTCCAGAGGAGGCGCAGTCCGCGCAGGCACGGCCGTTGGGGAGGGATCCGGGCGAAGCAGGGATTCGGGCGCCGCCGCGGCCGCGCACCCAGCGCAGAGCACGATCACGCTCGCCAGGAGGGCTGCTCTCACGAGGCGCCCTCGCGAATTGTCGCCAACACTCTCGCTGCCGCGAGCAGTCCGGCACCCGGCCCGTCCGGGTGGGACCAGACGGCATCTCCGAGCGCGATGAATTCGGCCCCGGTCGCGACCAGGTCTGGCAGGTCGGTCAGCGCCGGCGCGTAGACGGCGCACGGCGTTTGGAAGATCTCGGTCCACCAGGACGCGCGTTCGACCAAAAGGTCGAGCGGGGGCACCGTGCCGTCCCGGCGCGGCTCGCCGAACAGGACGTAGTCGACCCCGAGCTCTCCCGCCACCATGGCGTCGTGCTTCGAGCGAAGGCCGCCGGCCCCGATATCGCGCCCCTCCTTGAGACGCTGGCAAAGGTCCTCTAGACGCGCGGGATCGTCGGAATGCGCCCCGTCGGCGCCACCCCGGGTCGCCACGGTCGCGAGGTCGACCGGGCTGCCCGGATCCGCCACCACCACGGCCGCGTCATACGCTTGCGCGACGGGCGCGATCGCCTTCACGCGGTTGATCAGCGTCCGTTCGTCGACCGGCGCGAGCCGGAGCAGGACGGCCGTAACGGTCGCGGCCGCGCAAGCCTCCTCAAGCGCCGGCCGGAAGCCTACGACGTCGTCGAGCACGGGGGTGATCAGGTAGAGGCTCGGGGGCGGGCGGGTCATGGGTGCGGCGCGGCTCGATGCGGGCAAGCGCGTGGGTCATCACGCTCGATTGCGGCGGAATTGGCTTGGGCGTCAAAGCTGCGGGAGACGAACGGCTCCGCCTCGATACGGCAGGCGCGCCGATCGCCCCTCAGGAGAGTTTCAGCCGATTTGCTTCGCGATGCCAGGCTTGAGGTCGAGTCGCTCCGCCGTGACCGGGGATAGCGGCCCACCGGTGATGCCGACCTCGGAATTGGGAGGAACCACGTTCTGCACAGCCGCCTCGGCCTGCTCCGCCGTTGCAGCGACGACGGCGTAAATTGCCGGCGCGAGCCCGTTCTCCTCGGTCGCCGGGGTCCTGGCGAGTACTACGTGAGCCTCGGGCGGCCGGTCGTTGCTGTCCACTGCGCTCACCGTGATTCGGTCCTGGCCAGCGTACGCTACTCCGCCGCGGCCCGGGTCGCGACCTCGATCTTCGGGTCGAGCTCGCCCTTGGCGTAGCGGCCGGCCATTGCGGAAAGCGGCAGCGGCCTGATCTTCGAGGCCTGGCCGGCGGTGTTGAACTCCTGCAGGCGCTGCCGGCACAGCTTGGTCATCGCGGCCATGGCGGGCTTCAGGTACTTGCGGGGGTCGAACTCCCCCGGCGTCTCGGACAGCACCTTTCGGATCTGGCCGGTCATCGCCATGCGGTTGTCGGTGTCGATGTTGATCTTGCGCACGCCGTGCTTGATGCCGCGCTGGATCTCCTCGACCGGCACGCCCCAGGTCGGCTTCATCTCGCCGCCGTAGCGATTGATGACGTCCTGAAGCTCCTGCGGGACCGACGACGAGCCGTGCATCACGAGATGGGTGTTCGGCAGCCGCCGGTGGATCTCCTCGATCACGTTCATGGCCAGGACGGCGCCATCCGGCTTGCGGGCGAACTTGTAGGCGCCGTGGCTCGTGCCCATCGCGACCGCGAGCGCGTCGACCTTCGTCTCGGCCACGAACTTCACCGCCTCGTCCGGGTCGGTCAGGAGCTGGTCGTGCGAGAGCTTGCCCTCCGCGCCGTGCCCGTCCTCGGCCTCGCCGGTGCCGCTCTCCAGCGAACCCAGCACGCCGAGCTCGCCTTCGACCGAGATGCCGCCGAGATGGGCCATGTCGGTCACCGTCTTCGTGACCCGCAGGTTGTAGTCCCAATCGCCGGGCGTCTTGCCGTCGGCCTTTAGCGAGCCGTCCATCATCACGGAGGTGAAGCCGGCCTGGATCGCAGTCATGCAGGTGGCGGGCTCGTTGCCGTGATCGAGATGCACGCAGACCGGGATGTGCGGATAGATCTCCGTCAGGGCGTCCATCATGTGCTTCAGCATGATGTCGTTCGCGTATTGCCGGGCGCCCCGGGAGGCCTGGATGATGACGGGCGCGTCGACCGCGTCCGCCGCCTCCATGATGGCCAGCGCCTGCTCCATGTTGTTGATGTTAAAGGCCGGCACGCCGTAGCCGTGCTCGGCGGCGTGGTCGAGAAGCTGCCTGAGCGTGATACGGGCCATGGTGACTTGTCTCCTCCGTTTCCTATCTGGGCCGGCTCGTTCAGCTAGGCTGCCCTTGCAACTCGTCCACTCGCTCTTTGAGTCTCCGGACCCGCTATTCGAGCACGCCCGGCGGTCGCCCGCATCATGAAAAGTGTTCCGGCGTTGCTCCGCCGCTCCTTGCGTAGCCCGCCCTCGACCTTCTCGAAATGCCCGACCATGTCGGCCCGAAGCTCGTCGATCGTCGTTCGGACATCGGCGACACTCGCCTGAATGCCTTTCAGGATTTCCAGGGTCACGTCATGAACGTTGTCGGCCACGAAAATCTCCGCGTGCGACGTGCATGATAGCAGCACTCACCCCTTTGTCTTCAACGCCTCAACCCCTGGCAGCGCCTTGCCCTCCAGCCACTCGAGAAACGCCCCGCCGGCCGTGGACACGTAGGTGAATTCCCCCGCCACCCCCGCATGATTGAGGGCCGCGACCGTGTCGCCGCCGCCCGCGACCGAGACGAGCTTGCCGGCCTTGGTGCGGGCCGCCGCGTGGCGTGACGCCGCGACCGTGCCCTGGTCGAAGGGCGCGATCTCGAAGGCGCCGAGCGGGCCGTTCCAGACGAGGGTGCGGGCGTCGTCGATGGCCGAGTTGATGCGGTCGACCGATTGCGCGCCGAGGTCGAGGATCATGCCGCCAGACGGGATCGCGTCGATGCCGTAGGTGTGGTGAGGCGCGCCGGCCTTGAACTCGTTCGCGACCACGCCGTCGACCGGCAGGATCACTGCGCAGCCGGTCTCCTTGGCGCGGTCGAGGATGCGCTGCGCGATCGGCGCGAGGTCGCGCTCGCACAAGGAACGGCCGATCCCGATATCGATCGCGTTCAGGAACGTGTTCGCCATGCCGCCGCCGATCACAAGCGCGTCGACCCTGGCAACGAGGTTCTCGAGCAGCTCGATCTTGGTCGACACCTTGGCGCCGCCCACGATCGCCACGATCGGCCGCTCGGGCGAGTCGAGGCCCTTCGCGAGCGCGTCGAGCTCGGCCTGCATGGCCCGGCCGGCGTAGGAGGGCAGGAGATGCGCCACCCCCTCCGTCGACGCGTGCGCCCGATGCGCGGCCGAGAAGGCGTCGTTGACGTAGAGGTCGCCGAGGGAGGCGAGGCGCTTCGCGAAGGCGGGATCGTTCTTCTCCTCCTCCGGATGGAAGCGCGTGTTCTCGAGCAGGAGCACGCCGCCGTCCCGGCAGGCCGCGATCGCCCGCTCGGCGGGCTCCCCGATGCAATCGGACGCAAACGCGACGGGCCGGCCCAACTGCTCCGCCACGGCCTCGGCGATCGGGCGCAGCGAGTCCTTGTCGCTCGGGCCCTTCGGGCGGCCGAAATGCGCGAGCAGGACCACCCTCCCGCCCTTGTCCGCGATTTCGCGGATCGTTGGCAGGACACGGTCGATCCGGGTCGGGTCCGTGACGCGGCCGCCCTCGACCGGCACGTTCAGGTCGACGCGGACAAGGACGCGCCGCCCCCGGACATCGGCGTCATCGAGGGTGCGAAAGCTGCTCATCGGATCGAACGCCTGGCCGAGGCGCCGCGGCGGGCGTCTCAGGATCGGGATGTCCGGCTCTCGTAACCGAAGGCCCGGCCGCTTTCCAGACCGGTCAGGCGACGGCGCGGACCGGCACGGCCGTCTCGTCATTCGCCGCAACGAACAAGTCGGGCTCGCTCCAGCGGCCAGCGTCGAGGTCGGCGATGCGGGCGTCGAGCTCGCGGATGACGTGACGCGAGAAGGGCTACAGGTGCAGGTACACCACCATGTTCATCAGGAGGACCTGCAGCCCGCGCGGATTGGTGCGGACGCAATCGATGAAGGCCGGCCAGAAATGGCGCGCGAGTTCCGGCCGATGGAACGTCATGCGGTAGAAGGTCCGCCCAAGCAGCTTCAGGTCCCTCCGGACGCCCTTCCAGGTCACCTTCACCGGGCCGAAGCTCGGCCGGTCCAGAACCCGGGCGAGCTTGCGGACGCGGCCGAAGAAAGCCGCCGGCTGGTAGGCGTCGACCAGCACGTCCCGGTAATCGGCCATGACCTCGCGGCGCGCCCGCAACGTCGTAAAGTTCAGCCCCGCCGTGCATTGATCGCCCGCATCAGCCGGGATGCTGTCGAAACCGGCATGGAGCCGGTTCTCCCGTGCCAGCCGCCGCGTCAGCTGCGTGTTCGGGAGGGCCACGAGAAGCCCGATCATGGCGATCGGAATGTTGGTGGCCCGGATGCACTCGGTCAGCGCGGCGCTGATGCTGGCCCGCTCCGTGTCGAAGCCGACGATGAACCCGCCGGTCACCATGATGCCGGCGACGTTGATCCGGGCCACGCTGTCCGCGATGCTGCGCCTCGTGTTCTGCTTCTTGCGCATCTCGACGAGCGTCTTCTCGTCCGGGCTCTCGATGCCGACGAAGATGGCGAAGAAGTTCGCTTCGCGCATCATCTGCAGAAGGTCGCGATCGTCGGCGAGGTTCAACGACGCCTCGGTCGAGAACATGAAGGGGTAGCCGTTCCGCTCCTGCCAGGCCTTCAGCGTCGGCAGGAACTGCTTCACGGCCTTCTTGTTGCCGATCAGGTTGTCGTCGACGAAGTCGACGTGACCGCGGAAGCCCAGCTCCAGCAGCCGGTCGAGTTCTGCCAGCATCTGGTCGTTCGTCTTGGTGCGCGGCACCCGACCGTAAAGCTCGATGATGTCGCAGAATTCGCAGGTGAACGGGCAGCCGCGCGAGAATTGCACCCCGATGAACAGGTAATGCTTGAACTCGAGGAGGTCGAAGCGGGGGATCGGGCTCTTGCTCACGTCCACCTGGAATTTCGGACCCTCGAAGGTTCCGCCCCGCTCGCCGCGCTCCCAAGCCTGCACGAATTGATCGATGATGCCTTCCGCCTCACCCAACACGCGGAAATCGGCGGCCGCGTAGATGTGCGGGCTGGAGCTGACATCCGGGCCACCGATGCAGACGGGCTTGCCGCGGGCTTGGCACATCGCGATCAGGCCGAGCGTGTCGACCTGTTGCGGCAGCATGCCGCCTGTCAACACGAGGTCGGCCCAGTCGAGGTCCACGTCCGTCAGCTCGACGGCGTTTCGG
>JAABUN010001059.1_pt1 | contig 65373 bp, 34 predicted proteins | sample 5559311 | NCBI WGS metagenome assembly JAABUN01 (sample SAMN10711877, study PRJNA513370) | rock metagenome | isolation source: Antarctica rocks | place: Antarctica: Victoria Land, Siegfried Peak sud
TCTTAAACAAATCTTAAACAAACCTTGACAAAACTTAAACAAACCTTAAACAAACCGTTAACAAAAACTTAACAAAAACTTAACAAAAAATGCAAAGCATTTTTTGTCAGGTCTCAAGGTTGAAACAAAAAAAGCTTGACACTGACAAAAAATGTTTCACATTTTTTGTCAGTGTTTCAAATCTTATTTTTGTTAAGCTTTTTTTGTTTCAGCTTTTGAAACACTGACAAAAAAAGCTTTGCTTTTTTTGTTTCAAATGTTTCACATTTTTTGTCAGTGTTTACATTTTTTGTCAGTGTTTCGGTTTTTGTTTGATATATCTTTTTGTTAATAGTGTAGATTCTTATAATTTTTCTAAAAACAATATGGGGGTATTAATGTGAAATCTGTTACTAAATCAAAAAGAATTCCAGTAGAATCCATTCGAATAGGATTAGCATCTCCAGAACAAATTAAACAATGGGCTAATCGAACATTGCCTAATGGTAATATTGTTGGACGAATAACAAATTCACAAACAGTTAATTATAAAACACTTCGTCCTGTAAAAGGTGGATTGTTTTGCGAACGAATTTTCGGACCAATTAAAGATTTTGAATGTGCTTGTGGACGAAAAAAAAATAAAAAAACACAAAAATTTTGTCCTGATTGTGATGTAGAATACACTTCTTCTAGAATTCGTAGACACCGTTTAGGCTATATTCAATTAATTTCACCTGTAACTCATATTTGGTATTTAAAAGGTCGAGTAAGTTATATTTCAATTTTATTGGGTCTGCGTAGAAAACGAGTTGAGGCAGTTACATATTGTACAGAAAGGTTAGAACTTTCAGAAATAAAAAAGTATAAATTCTCATTTACACCTACTGTAAAAGGCTCTTTTAAAAAATTGCCTACCTATTCTTTTTACTTAAGCGAAACTGGTGTTAAAACACCTTTGCTTCGTACGACAAAAACCCCGTTTGAAACAAAAAATGGTTTGTCAGGGTCAGTGTTTGAACAATTTTTAAATCTTATTGATAACCTAGAATCTAATAAAATAGGAATAGACAGAATATCTCAAACATTTTCACAACAATGTATATTGCCCATTTCACAAGAATTTCCTTGGCAGTCTGAAAAAGATCGTAATTATTTTTTAGGCTATATGACTTGTTTACCTAAAGATGGAGACATTCCAATCCCAACTTACTCTAATTTGGTAGAAAATGTAGAAATAAATATATCTGATTTTAACTTAACTGGTATAGAAACTGTTCGAAAAGTGCTTGCTAATACCGGTGCTTTAGCTATTAATAAACGGTTAATTCAGTTAGATTTAGTAGTTTTAGATAAAATTTTAAAAGACGAACTTATAGAACTCAAAGGGGAAATCATTGAGTTAGAGAATCAAGATTTTCTTATATTACCAGATTTACGTCGATTACAAAAATTGTTTGCTCAGCGTTCAAAAATAATACGTCGTTTAAAATTAGTAAGAGATTTTCTTCGCAGTAAAGCTCGACCTGAATGGATGACCTTGTCTATTATTCCAGTTCTTCCACCCGATTTAAGGCCAATCATACAATTAGATGGAGACCAAGTAGCAGTTTCTGATCTTAATAAACTTTATCAAAAAATCTTTTTTAGAAATAAGCGATTTCACCGAACTAATATAGAAAATGCTCCATATGCCCAACGTCTACTTCAAGAGGCAGTGGATGCCTTAATTGAAAATGGGAAGGGAGGTTCTGATCCTATACGTGCTTCTAATGATCGACCGTTAAAATCATTATCAGATATACTTAAAGGAAAAAAGGGCCGATTTCGACAAAATTTGTTAGGAAAACGAGTTGATTATTCTGGTCGTTCGGTTATTGTAGTTGGTCCAACTCTTAAACTTCATGAGTGTGGTTTACCAAAAGAGATGGCGGTAGAATTATTTCAACCATTTTTAATTCGACAATTGATGGCGAAAAAAATAGTTCCAACAATTGTAACAGCAAAAAATTTAATTCATAATCAAGATCCCATATTATGGGAAGTTCTTCAACAAGTTATGCAAAGCCATCCGATTCTTTTAAACAGGGCTCCCACACTTCATCGTCTTGGAATTCAAGCTTTTCAACCTAAATTAGTAAACGGTCGAGCTATTCTTTTACACCCATTAGTTTGTCCTGCTTTTAATGCAGATTTTGATGGCGATCAAATGGCTGTTCATGTACCTTTATCTTTTGAAGCTCGAGCAGAATCGTGGAAATTAATGTGGTCACGAAATAACTTATTATCACCTGCGACCGGTCAACCTATTCTTGTTCCGAGTCAGGATATGGTTTTAGGTTGCTATTATTTAACTACTTTTAATTCAAAGCCTCAATTAACTTCTTTGGTTGCTTCTAATAGAAAGCAAAATATAAATGATCTTAAAGCTGAAAGCAAAAACAATTTTGTTTTACAAAAAAAATCTAAAAAAAGAGGATGTCACTACTTTAGTGATTTTAACGATATATTAAAGGCTTATTATCAAAACAAAATCGATCTTCACGCATCGGTGTGGGTTAGAAAGAATGGCTCATTAGAGACTGAAAAAACTTTAGAATCACCTTTAGAAATTAGAGTAAATTCTTTTGGTCAATATAATCAAATTTTTTCAACTTATCAATATGATTATGATATGAATGGTCAAAAAGTTAAACAATATGTTCGTACTACTCCTGGTCGAGTTTTATTGAATCAAATTATTTTCGCTTAATTTTTAACATTTGAAACACTGACACCCTAACCTGACAAAAAAAGCTTAACAAAAATACACTTCTTATTTTTGTCTCAAGCTTTTTTTGTTTCAAACGAAGTTTTTGTCTTTGCTATGTAAAACATTTTTTGTCAATGTTTCAGCTTTTTTTGTTAGGCTTTTTGAAACAAAAATATTATTTAAAACAAAAAATGCTTAACTAAAAAAGCTTCGCTTTTTTTGTCAGGCATTTTTTGTTTTAAATAATATTTTTGTTTTTGTCAGGTCAGAATTTTTGTTTTAGGTTTGTTAAAAATTTTAAAAAGCAAAAACTAAAAAGTCTACTAATAAAAAAAAAATAAAAATCCAAATGATATTAGAACAATTATAAAGGGTATAAAGTTCAACAACTTTAAAACCTATAAAATACAAATTTTTTAAGGAGTTTTTTTATGAAACCGTATTCAAACAAATCTGATACAAACTTTAAATCAGTAAAGGTTTGTAAAGGCGTTGAAGAAGACGCTTCTTTATTCTTTAATTATTCTTTTGATAAGAGCCGATTAAAAGCTTTGATTTTGTGGTCTTTAACAAATAATGGAGAGAAAGTTACTTTAGACTTAGTAGAAAAGTTAAAAAATCTCGGTTTTAAATATGCAACCCAAGCAGGTATCTCTCTTAGTATTGACGATTTAAAAATACCTCCAAATAAAAAAGGGTTAATTTCACAAGCTGAATTAAATATACAGTTAGCAGAAATTGAGTATCAACAAGGAAACTTAACAGCTGTAGAACAATTTCAACAACTTATTGATACGTGGCATCGAACAAGTGAAAATTTAAAACAAAGCGTAGTTAGACATTTTCGTTCCACAGATGTTTTAAATCCTGTTTTTATGATGGCTTTTTCAGGTGCTCGAGGCAATATTTCTCAAGTTCGTCAATTAGTTGGTATGCGTGGATTAATGTCAGATCCTCAAGGACAAATTATTGATTTTCCTATTCGCAGTAATTTTAGAGAAGGTTTAACTCTTACTGAATATCTTATTTCTTGTTATGGTGCTCGTAAAGGAGTAGTTGATACTGCTTTAAGAACTGCAAATTCTGGTTACTTAACTCGTCGGTTAGTAGATGTGTCACAACATGTTGTTATTTGGTTGTTTAATTGTAAAACACGCCGAGGTATTTTTCTTACCGACATGAAAGAAGGTAGAAAAACGATTTTATCTTTAAAAGATCGCTTAGTTGGTAGAGTTTTAGCAGAAGATATTAATCCAATTGCACTTCGAAATCAACAAATTTCAAAAGGTTTAGCCTCTAAAATTGTCAATTTAAAAGATAAGGTATTAGTTCGTTCTCCCCTTACCTGTGAAGCAAAAAACTCAGTTTGTCAGCTATGTTATGGTTGGAGTTTATCCCAAGGAATTCTTGTTCCCTTAGGTGAAGCAGTTGGTATACTTGCAGCGCAATCTATTGGAGAACCAGGTACTCAATTAACAATGCGAACATTTCATACAGGGGGCGTTTTTTCAGGTGATATTATGGATGAAATTCGAGCTCCATATGAAGGAATAATCGATTTTTTAGAACCATTGCAAGGAAAACTTATCCGTACTTCTCATGGAAAGATAGCTTTTCTTACAAAGGTTAATGGTATACTTATAATTAAACGTTTTCGTTCAGAAAAAAATGCTTCTTTACAAAGTTTAGAAGATATCAAAATTAATATACCAGCCTCAACAGTTTTATTTGTTCGACAGGGAGAAACAGTTTTTGAAAAACAATTGATTGCTGAAAATTCTTCAATGTCTAATCAAATTAACGAAAGAATTAAGGCAAAACATAATCTGTCTTCCGAATTGGAAGGTCAAGTTTTTTTTGATGATCTTCTTTTAGCAATTAAAACTACTAAAGAAGGAGAAGTTACTAAAACTGCTCTTAAATTGGGATCTTTTTGGATTTTATCTGGAAAAATTTATAAATCAACAGTTCCATTAACTTTTTTCTCGAAAATTGGTGATTTAGTTGATAGAACAGCTGTTTTAAATCAATTAACTTCGATATTTTTATGGAACGGTTTTGTTTCTAAAGTTGATCCATCCTTGCTAACATCGCAGAACAAAAGTACTACTTTTGTTAAGGCTCACAAATCTTATAAAAATATTTTTCATCAAAAAGCTCTTTCTATTTCGTTTGCTTCAAAAAAACAGAAAGAGCTTAATCAAAAAAATTTTAAAAATCAGAATTTTATAAAATATAATTTAGATTTTGAAGATCAACCATTGATTAGAGATTTTTTTGGAACTAATAAAGTTTCTCAAGAAATTAAAAATAAAGATTTTGACATTTTTTTAAATCAACCTATTCTTCGATTTGTTTTTAAAAATATTCAATTCTCTAATATTGGTTATTTTTTTTCTTTCTACAAAACAAATTTGAATGAGCTTACAAATCCTGACAAACCAGTAACAAAAACAAAATTTGAAACACTGACAAAAAATGCAAACCATTTTTTGTCAGGGTCAGTGTCGTTATGGGGCATACAAATCGAAGATTTGTACGGCCTGACATCGCAGAACAAAAATAGTATTTTTGTTAAGGCGATGTTAAAAGAAGCAAAGGTTTGTTCAAGATTTACATGCCCTCAGACTTTTGGGATTACAAAAGATGGTAAAGAATTATTTTCAAACACTGACAAAAAAAGCGAAGCTTTTTTTGTTTCAAAGGAAGTTTTTGTAGGTGATCAATTTTTTCTTTCAAATTCATTAAAACAAAATTTTAAAACCCTTTTCGAAATGAAAAGTTTTTTATATTTTCAATCGTTTCTTAAAAAATATAAAACTCAGACTGGTGGGTTTATTAATTTAGATGCTTTTTATTTAAATGATGATCTTACTCAAGGTCAGATTTTATGGGTTCCTGAAGAAAATTATCAAATAAGTGTTTTAAATTCTAAAAAACTTATAAAACTGAAGGCTCCAAATAACTATAAACCTAATAAGAGTTTTAGAATAAAACAACACAAATATTTACAAACTTCTTTTAACATCGCTGAAAGCGATGTCAAGCCTTACAAATCGAAGATTTATATGCCCCATAACCTGAAAAAAGGTAGAGATTTCTTAGGGTTTGCGTCGACTGATATCAAAAAAATAAATAATTATTTCTGTATTTTTTCCTCTGGAAAAGAGAAGGGAAATCCTACTCTAAGTAATATTACTAACGAATTACCTCTTGCTTATAAATTTAATTCACAAGGAAAAAGTATTCCTTTCTTTTCAAAAATTAGTGGGTATTCAACTACTTTAATATTTAAAAAAGAAAGCCAGGTTTTTCCTAACAAATTGAATAATTTTGTAGCTAAAGAATTGTCAAACAACTCTGAAATTATTTATAGTAATGTGAAATCTGCAGATAGAAAGCAAAAAATAAAAGAAAATTATAAGAGGTTTCTTAAAAATCCAAGTATTTATACAAATCTCAAACAAATCCTGACAAACCCTGACAAACCTGAAACACTGACGAAAAATGCAAAGCATTTCTTGTTACCGGTTTGTTTAAAATTTGTTTCAGATGGGTTTTTGTTTGAAAACTCTATTTTGATTAAAGACTTGTCAAAACAGAAAAAGGTAGGAGTTGTGAAAAAAACAATAAAGCCTCTTTCTTTGCTTGTTTTTGATGTCATAAGTGATTTTTATAATTACATTCCAACATTAGTTATTGATCCTCATTTTATAAAACCTTTTTATTCTTTTAACATCGCTGAAAGCGCTGTCAGATATACAAATCTGAAACAAATTTTAAACAAACCGGTAACAAAAACGAAGTTTTTGTTACCGGTTTGTCAGGGTTTGTCGAGATTTGTAAGGACCGATAATAAAAAAATTAAGAAAAAAGTATTAAAAAATAATTATAGAAAAGCTTCTAAATATTTATTTTCTAATATTAATTCTAATTCTTTTAAAGAAAAAAAAGCTTCGCTTTTTGAAACAAAAAATGTTTCACATTTTTTGTCAGTATCAGACTCTTCCTTAAAAGTACATCAAACTGATTGTCAAATTGGAGTAAAGAAAGGTTGGGTTTATTTTCCAAAAGAAGAAACAAAGATTATAAAAAACAATCAATCTTTTGTGCCAGCAGCACAATCTTTAGTTGATAATCTTTGTTTTGATCAATTACCTGTCTTTTTAGAATACATTACAAATAAACAAAAGAATTTGAAATTGGTTGCTTCTTATGTCAAAAATGAAAAATCATTGTTTAACATTCTTTCTTATAAAGAACAACGAAAACAAAAAAACTCGAATTATAGTTCTGAAAAAAATTCTACTGCTTTTTGTTTTTACGGAGTAAAAACAATAACAAAGGAAAACGCAACTAAAGAAACTTATATACCTTCTAACATCACTGAAGATGGTATCAAGCAAAACTTCAAAGACGGTTCTTCTTTTTTAAATAAAAAAGTAAGTCAAAAGAAACAAGCTTTAAAATTAAAACTGGGTTTTTCACCTTTTACTTTACCTAAGGAGAGCTTTATTAAATCTAAAAAGAGTAATTCTAATCTTTTATTTTTACTTCGTGCGATCTTTTCAAAACGACCTTCAATTGACAATTCTTTAACAATTCAATCAACAGTAAAGGATCGTTTCAACTTATACAAAAATTGCCTAGTTGATGCTTTTGAATTTTATTTTTTACTTGTAAGTAACCAAAATTTGTGTAGAGCGAAATTATTTCAAAATCAGAACGTTGAAACAAAAAATGTAAACAAAAAAAGCTTAACAAAAACGAAGTTTTTGTCTCAAGCTTTTTTTGTCAAGCATTTTTTGTCAAGGTCAGGGTCAGTTATTTTGATTCGTAAAGTTAACGAATATTCCTTATTAACTGAAAACGAGTATAAAAAAGAAATCTATCAAATCAATACAGTTAATTTTACTTCAAATATACGGACCGATCAATTGGAAAGGTCAGATACTTTTAAATCGAAAGCGGTGGATTATCAGGAGATTTCTACTCTTGTTAAGACTTCTAAAAGATTTAATAAACAAGAAATAACAAATATTTTTGCAATTTACCCCGGAATTGATTTACAAATTAACAAGATAGTACCTTTTCAAAAAAACAGAAAAACCTTTTGTTTTAAACCGATTCATTTTGTTGAACTTTTTCTTTCTTTTCAAATACCAACAACCTTTCCTTTGAGATTAGCAAAACTTCAAATGCTTTTTAAAAACAAAAGACGCCAATCATTTTTTATGGACCATACAAATCTTCGATTTGCTGACAAAAATGATAAAGAAGTACCATATAATAGCCCTTTAACATTACCTGTAGACTCACATTCTATGAGCAGTACTTTTTTCAGTACATCTAATCAATTCTTACAAAAAAAAGGACAAACTAAAATAAAAACGAAGTCAGAATTTTTAGACAAATTGTCTTCAATATCGTTAAGCGGTTCTTTTAATTTTTGTTTTATAGGAAAACTGGATTTTTCTAAAATTCTGACTATTAGTTCTACAAATAATAGTAAACCTTTTTTAAATTGTTTTAAAGATAAAGAAGGTTCTGACAAAAACTTAACAAAAATACCAAACGTAGGGTCTCACCCATTTGAGACAAAAAATGCAAAAGCATTTTTTGTCAGATCTCAAGTTTTTGTTAAAGATTTGTCTACTTTTGATTCAAGAAAGAATAAAATAACAAAAGTTGATAATGTTAAGTTCAAACAAACAATCACTAAAATTTTATCAGACAAAGAGAATTGGGTTTCAGCAAAAAATCCTATAACTTTAACATCTTTTTTTAGTCCATATAAAGGAGAGGTTGTAGGGACTAAACCGGATTCAAGTTGTTTAGTTTTAACAGATTTAGATCAAATCAGTTATAAAATTGAAGAAGCAAAACCAAAACCTTATGTTGGCCAATTAATACGTTATGGAGAAGTACTGTCAAAAAATGTAGGTCTTACAGAGTCAGGTCAAGTTATTGAAGTTGAAAAAAATAAGATAAAGTTACGTCGTGCACAACCTATTTTGTGCTCATCACGCGGGGTTTTTCATGTAGATCATGGTGACTTTATTGAAAAAAATTCACCTCTTTTAACTTTATTTTATCAAAGATTAAAAAGTGGAGATATTGTTCAAGGGATTCCAAAAATCGAACAACTTTTTGAAGCACGCCAAACAAAAGATGGTGAAATACTTCCTAATAATTTATCAGATAAACTTGATCGATTTTTTAATAATTACAAACAACAATTCAACCAAAAAGAAGCTGTACGAAAAAGTTTACAAAGAATTCAACAAATCCTTGTTAAAAACATTCAACAAGTATATCTTTCTCAAGGTGTTACAATTGCTGATAAACATCTTGAAATTGTTGTAAAACAAATGACTTCAAAAGTTAGAATTATTGAAGGCGGTAAAACAGGTTTTTTACGAGGTGAACTAATTGATTTAGTTCGTATAGAAAATGTTAATCTTGGAATAGAAAATATAAATTATGGGCTGGATTATCAAAAAGCAGAGTATGAACCAATCATTTTAGGTATCACTAAAGCTTCTTTGGAGGCTGAAAGCTTTATTTCTGCTGCAAGTTTTCAAGAAACTACGAGAATTCTAAGTCGAGCTGCAATTGAAGGTAAAACTGATTTTTTACGTGGTTTAAAAGAACGAGTTATTTTAGGTGACTTGATTCCTGCAGGAACAGGATTCTCACTTTCTTATTTTTTCAATCCTTTTAATTCTTTTTTTAAAACCATTAAAGCAAAAAAAAGTGTTGCCGGTGAAAAAGCCCTTAATCCTTCTGTGAATTATGGGGTGGATTTTTTGTCTACCGAAAGTATTTTAAAGAAAGAATAATTTTTTTTTATATGTAATTTTTGAAACTAAAAACTGACAAAAAAAGCCTGACCTGACAAAAAATGCTTTCCATTTTTTGTCAGGTCAGGCTTTTTTTGTCAGTTTTTAGTTTCCATTTTTGTCTCAAGTTTTTGTAGGTCCCTTTAGGGGCCCCTTTGGTAAGAAAGAAAATCACTTAGAATTTTTAATTTTTGATATCTAAAATCTTTTGTTAGTTACCATCTAAATATGATGTGTAACAAAAAGTTTTGACAAGATAAGAAATTATGTAAAAAAATTTATATTATTTTTTTTTTTCAAAAGAGTTACTATAAAAGAATATTCTAAGAAATGCCTTCTTAACTCAGTAGGTAGAGTATTTGCATGGTAAGCAAAAAGTCGCCGGTTCAAATCCGGCAGGAGGCTTTTTCATAAGTACTTTTTTTTATATTAAAATCATTATTAAAATAAAATTTATAATATTTGTACTTTTTATAGTATAAAACTATAATCAATTACTGTTAATAAGATGCTTCTTATTTGCCCAAGTATTTATTTAAAATTAAGTTTTTTATTATAGATATAGAAGCAGTGCAATACAATTTAAAAAGCCGAATCTTGCTATTAAAAATTATTATAAATGTACTATTAATAAAAAAATTCTTAATAAATGTTTTAGTATCTAATTGCGTTTCTTTAGTTTTTTAATAGTAACAAATATAAATTTAACTATGAATATAATCAGTAAAAACTGAAAAAGCGTTCTCAAAAAGAATTTAAAAAAACACTACTAATACAAAAAGTTGTAACAAAAACCTAAAAAAAATAACGACCTTACATTTTGAAACAAAAAATGGAAACCATTTGAAACAAAAAATGGAAACCATTTGAAACAAAAAAAGCTCAAACACTGACACCCTAACAAAAACGAAGTTTTTGTCATTGCTATGTAAAACATTTTTTGTTTCAAAAGCCTGACCTTTACAAAAAATGGTTTCCATTTTTTGTAAAGGTCAGGCTTTTTTTGTCAACCATTTTTTGTAAAGGTCAGTATTTCAGAATAATATTTCTGGTTTACAAGAGATATTTTATGAAAGCATGTATGATAATGTAGGTCGATAGATTATATTATTAAAAAAAATGGATATAGAGAATTCTACATAAAAAAAGAGAAGAATATCTACAAAATATTTTCTCAACAAGGTAGATATTGTGTCGTGTCCCCCCTTGTGTCCCTTCAAAAATGTATTTCTTTTATAGGAGTAGGATATACTTTTATATTTTCTGTAACTGTATTTTACTAGTAGTAGTAATAATTAATAAATAAATTTTACTGCTACAACAAAACATGTGTTTCATAGTATAATTAAAAGGGGTGAGTTAGACTACAACTTTAAAAATGATATATGTTTTTTTTGTATTAATACAACTATTACTTTGTACTGTCGTATAACAGAAAAGGGTATTTCTTACATACTTTTGATACAGTTTCGGTAGTCACCTTAAAAAAAAGAAGAGTTGACTTTCAACAAATAGTATCTTTTTATATCTTTTTATAAAACATATGTTTTCTCTTTTTATCAATAAAATCTATGTTGTTGAAATATATACCTTTGTTTATTTTTTCTTTTATAGGATAAATAAAAAAATATATTTGCGAAGCATTATTACTAATAATAGTTAATTGTTATTATTAACAAGTTATGTAGGAATGTAATGTTATGAAGGATAAAAGATCAACCTGAAATTTACGAAGTAAAGTAGAAACATAGAAATATTACTTCGTAAATTCGATCTTTGTTATTAATAAGTGTTTATAAATAACAAAGATCGAATTGTTTTGTTTTTACTTTTTAAAGAAAAAAAAACCATTTGAAACATTGACAAAAAATGCTTCGCATTTTTTGTTTTAAATATTATTTTTGTTTTTGTCAGGTCAAGGTTAGGTCAGTGTTTCTAAATAAAAAAGACCAAATTATTTTGTTTCTACTTTTTAAAAAGGTCGACGTCTTTATTGTCCTAAACTTGGTCAGAAAGAAGGGTTGAATCGCCTTTTTGTCTAAAACATAATAAAATTGGCTTTAAAGTTCTCATAAATAAAGACCAATCGGCTGAAAAAATATAAATGATATAAAATCTTAAAAGATCGGTCATTACAGCAGGTTTTGTAAACTATTAAAAAAACAAAATTCTAAAAACCAAATAATTTTGATATAAAAAATAAGTAAAGTTCTAAAAAAAACAGAAAAGTTTATGAATACTCATATTAGAAAAAATATACTTTTAACCCTAAGCCATATGGAAACCGTGTTCATCACACTCAACAAATATATAAAGTGTTGAGTATATGCAGATCTCTATTTAACTGCGAAAGTCTAGTTTACGGTAAAGAGTTACATAAAGAAAAAGGTTCTCATTACCACGTAGGTATTTTAAAAGAAATATCGTCATACGGCGTAAAAGCTCTTACAAGAGTCATTTCCAGAATTCGAAGGTTCTCAATTAAATGTATCATCTCAATTTATTTATTTGCTGGAATACAATCTATGAATACGAGATGATTCATATCCACTTTGGCAACAATTATCCAGTTCTTGTAGAAAGAATTTTTTCGACGCTTAAATCGGGTTTTATCACGCGATACTTTTCAGACTCAACTAGATATTTTTATTTCTTCAACAAATATATAAAACAAAGTTTCGGTACCAATTCCTAATTCTTACGGGAAGCGCGTTGGAAGTCCTCGACCAACTCCCTTTTTTTTAGAACTCGTACCTGAATATAGTAGAGTTGCTAAAAGATAGGTACTTCTTCACGGTGCTTCTTTATATATTTGTTCAGTTCATTGGATATTCAATTGGCTACAGACAAAAAAGATAATAAAGAAGTGCCAAATATCCGGTAAATATTAAACGAACTTGAATATATGTTTCTGTTTCCAATACCTAAAGAAACTAAAGGTTTGACATTACAAATGATGGTCCAGTGAAAGAGGGAAACAATAGGCCGAGTACTGATAAACATATAGCTTATGCTGGTGTGATGTCATGTGTTACTCGGGATTATATTATATAGCCTAATTACTCAATACTATAATACTAGTAGAATAAAATACGTAGATGATATTCGAAGTTTCTTTGCTTCTCTTCCACGTAGAAAAACAAGAGAGAAAAACCTAAACAACTAATCTTGCTTTTCTTTAAAACGAGATCGAACTCCAAAGTAAAAGGTTGTTTTTTTGTGTGAAAATATTTGATTTGATTGTGACCTTTACTTGTTATCATATTTCTTTATCGATAAAGCTATCATAAAAAAGAAATAAAAATAAAAAAGAAATAAAACCCTGATTAAACCTGAAAACATAAATATAAAACTACTTTCTTGACATAAACTGAATACTCAGCTACACCACTGTGACTCAGGTCACTACGGTGCATGGTATCTCAGGCAACATAGATTACGATAAGGATATGACAAAAACCTGGACGTAAGGCATTTTTTGTCAGTCTTTTAAATATTATTTTTAGAAAATATAAAATACAAATATAAGAGAGGCGTACTGGATTGACAGAATACTAGTATTCAGGATATTGTAATAATCAGGAAAACAATTTATTTTATCTTCTTTGATAAACTTTTTTATAATACTTTAATTTTTAGAAAAAAAAAAAAATGAACTTTTTAGACAATCAAAAAAATTATGCTATTCCCAACACCTTGTATAGCGAAAATCAGAGATTAAGGTGGACGGGGAGTTACACTCAAGCAATTGAATTACTTCGTATTATTCCTCACTTCAAAAGCAGTGAATCATTATTTGAATTTTTTGATATTGATGAGTTCCCATTAGCAATCATAAAAAATTGGAATCTGGAGGAAATATCAAAATCTGCTCTTTTCTTTTACTTGGAAAATTTATTTAGCGACAAAAAAAGGATTCAAGCTAATTTGATGTCTGCTTATGCGTGGCAAGTTATCAGTGGTCTTATTATTAATTCCGAAATAAGTACTAGTATATTAGATTTTATTAAAGAACTTGATCTAGTTAAAATTTCTCAAAATAAAATAATCATTTCTGGAAGTTGTCAAAGCATTGAACGAATTTATAATTTTGAAAAAAGAATATTTAACGAAATTGGATTGCAAAATCTTTTATCTTTTTTAAAAATTGATTTAGATTCACGGAATTTCTTGATTGAACAAGCTTTTGAAAAGAAAAACTTAAAAAATATTGCTGCTTTTTTATTTTCTTACGAAGCACGTTTAGACAAAACATTTGTCTTAACTCAAACTTTAAGAAATTATAAAGATCAGAATTTTGATAAAAATTTAAAGAAGACTGACTCGGAGATCGAAAAAGTGTTAACTGATATTTTGCAGGTCCAAATGGCAGAATTAGAAACATTTGATATTTTCGATTTGTTCGAATCTGACGAAGCAGCAAAATCAAAAAAAGATTTTATTTTTTTTTATTCTTTTTATCAAGAATTGTTCGAGAATTTAATTAGTAAAGAAAAAACTAACACTAGACCTATCTTTGAACTTTTTGAAGAATTTTTGCTTAATTCTGAACAAAAAATTATTCTTTTAAAAAATATATCCTTTACAGATCTTTCAAAAATAATTAATAAATTTTTTTTTGCAAAAAAAAACCAAATTAATAAAATTTTTGAAAAAAATCAACAATTTTTTTCTTATTATTTACTACAAACTGGTTTAGGAGCAATCTTGCTTGGTATAATTGTTGTTGGAATTACAATTGTAAAAGCACCTGGCGTAGTAAGACGAATTAATGAAAGTCGTCCAGCAAGTCCACCTTTTGCAATGATGTCCTATAATTGTTATTACTCAAGAAAACAAATAGTACCGAAATTGCCTCAAATTACGGAAACAAGTACATCTTTTATTCAACCATCACAAACTTCGTCTGTTTTACAAGTAAACAAAAGTCTGAGTACGCCAAGACCTGTACAAACACGTTCAACTTCTTTAGTAACAGCAAAAGCGCAACAACCCGTTGCTTTAACACAAGTTAAACAAAATTGTTCGAAGGTTGAACAAGTATTACAACGAACTTTTAATAATACGCCAACTACAGTTCAAGTAAATGTTGGTTACGAATTCGATAAAACAACAGGCTTGTGGGTATCCACAAATAAAGCAAATATTTTAAATACAGTTGGTACATACGCAGACAATGAGAAGGTAAAAACCGCATTTGTGAAAATTGCTGGTGAGAATGGTTTACAGGTTCAAAAAGTACCGCAGGACAGGGAACATGTGACTGTAGGTCCAATTCTTCGTAGTTACGGAATTCCGCGAGAAGGTGGCGCTACTTTTTTAATGTTAAGACCTCACCATGTAGTACACACTAATGTAATGGATGTAAGTTTACCTCTTCAATTTGGTTATGATCCCCAAAAAGGAAATGCAATTGATTGGCATGAGCATTTAGCGGATGTTTATGACAGCAATCTGGTAGAACTTTATGATTCTAACCCTACCAGTAAATACCTTTTGAAAGACAATACAAAAGCTGTAGAGACACTGGCTGTCTATGGAATAGATATGGACGATGTTAGAAATGCTGCACGAACTGTCCACAATATTGATATTAATAGATTAAATGAATTGGATATTCCACACCAGCTTTTATTACCAACTAGCCATATTAATATGCTTTGTCAGAAAGGAAAACAAGATTTTGATCTTTTTACTCAAAAATCTTCACCTGGCTGCAGTATCAATTATTCTGCCAACAAAGCTTCACAATTTTTAGAAGTTGGATTGGAAGAAGCGATTAATATAAACAGATTCTATCATTCTTTAGAGCCGTATTTTGTACAAGGAACAACGGAAAGAGCTACGATCCAAAGTTCTCATAGACAGTTTAAAAATGCAGTAAACGAATCCATTGCTTTTACCATTGATAGGGGTGGGTCTATTAATCAAAATCTTGTACAAGAATTTGAAACAAGATTCCCTTCAGGTCGTTTATATGATTTAGATCAAGCAGAAAATGTGGCGCGGACCGAATTTGCTTTGGAAAATGTTAAAAGAGGTATCCCATCTTGTCTTTGGAGCACAAATTCTCCTACAAATTTTGATTAATAGATTTTTATTAAAACTTTTAGATCGTTTTTATTTCTTTTTTTGTAGACTAAATGATTTAATAGTTATCTTAAAAAAATAATTTAATTATTTTTATTTTTTAAGGTAATGGAATAACTTTCTAATTTTATTCCATTACCTTAAAAAATAAATTTGTTGTATAAATAAAATAATTTTCTTTATACAACATATATTCTAAAAAAACTTGGTTAATCAACCCTTTCACTTTTATAGTTAATTTAAATACCTCATCGATTCACTTAATTAATAAAATAGTTTTTAATAAGCTTAACCAACTACTATCGAAAAAGAAGTTTTGAATCTCCAAAAACGACTCATTAACTTTTTAGATTGAAAATGGTTTTTGATTGTTGTTTTACTTTTTTGAAAGAAAAGATAGAAGTGTGTTAGCATTTTTTTTAGAAAAAAAAATCTTGATAGAAAGGACAATTTTTTTCATACTTTATAGAAGAGAATTTATTTGTAATTATAACATTACATCTTTTAATTTTGCCATCAAATTATACTTGTTTTTTTGATTGTTTGATTTCTAACTTCTAATTTATTTGGATTAAAAATTGTAGAGACTTTCCAATAAAAATACTATGATACGGGTTTAGAGTATAAAGTAAAAAAAGGTTTTCGTCTTCTAAAAAAAGTTTCTTATAGAAGTATACAAATTTATATCAATGAACTTACTAATATAATAATAATTTGCTTTTATTGTAAGTTTTGAAGCAGACATATTTCGTTGAATTATAAATTCTAGATTAAATAAAAAAAGTTTTCGTTTTATCGAATAAAAAACAATTTTTAATTGTATTAAAACTTTTACTTATATTTTGGGAAAAAATAACATTAAGTCTATTTGAGCATAACACAAATTTTTTAATGACTACCTTCATGATTTCCCTTCGGGAAATCATGATTGGTTTTTTTAGAGTCAACAGAATGCTTTAAAGACTTCTTCTGATACTGAAATACAATCTCTGTCAAAAAACAAATAACCTAGTGTGTGCATAACAATATGTATACGCATACCTTACAACATACACAATGACTTAGAGGTGTTTAAGTAGTGGTGTCTTATGTGTAGAGGTATACCTTACAATATATACACTCATTGATTTGGTGTTGTTTTTGTTTGTTCTTTGAAGTTTTTGTTTGGCAGTTTTTGTTTGGCAGTTTTTGTTTTACTATATAAAACAAAAAAATTCTAAAAAAAACAACAAATAACACCAACTCATGGACATAATGGTATTATATATGTAGATGCATACTTTATAACATTCACGCAAGAGTATTTACCATCTTATACAATATGTATACACATAGAGATCTACACTAGAATAAACTGATAGATGGATTTATTGCACTTTTAATAAGTAATGCTATATTAGAAAGAACCTAAATAAGGTTGTAAAGAATCGACAAGAAGTCTATCCGCTTGTTTTACTCACGGGTAAAAGAGAGGTAAAAAGCATATTAAAAGGGTGTCTATCAGGAACAAAAATACTAATTACAAAAAATGCAGTTATGACAAAAAAAAGTTTTCCAAAGGTTTTCCTTATCTTTTCTGAAAGAAAAGATACAAAAACTGACAAAAACCTTTGCTTCTTTGAAGCCCTTGCCCCATAACGACAAGAATAATATTTGAAAGACTGACAAAAAATGGAAAGTATTTTTTGTCAGTCTTTCAGTTTTTGTTAGAAAACTTATAAAAAGCTTGCTTTTTTTAACATCGCTGAAAGCGATGTCAAGCCCCTGCCCCATAACAATAAAAATAAAAATAGTGTTTTTGTCATAACTGTATTTTTTGTTTCGAATAATATTTTTGTTTTAAATACTTTTTTTAGAAAATATAAAATACAAATATAAGAGAGGCGAACTGGGTCGACAAAATATTAGTATTCAGGATGTTGTAAGTAAGTATATTTTCTAAAGGTTTTCCTAACAAAAATAGTATTTTTGTTTAAGATTTTCTGTATCTTTTCTATAAGAAAAGATACAAAGAAAAGATAAAGAAAAGATACAAAAACTGGTGTCCCTTCAAAAACTTTACAAAAACGAAGTTTTTGTATCAAGTTTGAAACAAAAAATGCTTTTTTTGTTTACATTTTTTGTCAGTCTTTATAGCTTTTTTTGTCATAACTTTTTTTTTATAAAAAAAAGTTGAAAATCTATTGTATTTTGTGGTGTAATATAATTAACAAAACCTTTTTTTGTTTCAAATCTTAGTATCTCTTTTTTATCAGTATCGTGCTTTTAAAATCTTAAACAAAAAGATAACAAAAACCTTTATGATGTTTTTAAATTTTCTTTGTTTTGACCGATAAAGACAAGAAAGATTACGTAATTGTTTATATAGTAATTTTAATCTTATTCAAACTTTTCACAAAACTGATAAAAGTCAACAACTTTCTACATTAACAAGTACAAACTAAAAATTTTTATATATTCTACTTTTTTTTAACTAACATTAGGAGACACTGAATAATTATGGAAAGATTTAATAAAGTCTGTATCTCTAACGAAGATTATAAAAAATACAAAAGAAATGGTGTAAAAGCATGGCCTAACGAAGCAATTTTTTTAGATTTAGATTTGGCTTTTTCAACTATATTTGATTATAGCAATGTTTCAGATTTTTTAAAAGAACGGGATTTTTCTGAAAAATTAAAAAAAAAGGTTCAGAACTGGACTTTTCAAGATTTAGTTCTTTCTCTTCTTATTTTTAAATTTGAAGGAAAAATTTTAAACTTTCTGGACTGGTCTTTTTTAACTTGTCTTTTGCTAGATTCAAAAGTAAGCAAAGATGTGCTTTTACTTATACATCAAAATAATTTTTATGAAATTTTAGAAAGAAATGAAGTTATAAAGGGATGCTGCTTTGCTCTCAAAAACTATAGTTTTTTTTATAATAATGAAAAATCTTTACGAAATCTTCTTAATTTTTTAAAAATAGATTATTTTAATTCTAACACTTTAATTTTTCAATCTTTAAAAGAAAAAAACTGCAAATCAATATTATATTTTTTAGAAGAAAAATTTAATCAAAAACTTATTTAAAAAAAATGTAATTCAAAAGCTATTCTTTTTTGGACAATGATTTCAAAAGAGAAAAAGTTAGAACCAATTCTTTTAACTATCTTTCAATTTTCTCTAATTTTAATTGCTGTTCGAAGTAAAATATTTCTTCAACCTTATAAAAAATCTTTATTACCACATACTAATACTAAAACAGCAATAACTTACATCTCTCAAACTTATAAATAAAAAAAAATGGGTCAAACACCTTTCGCCAGTTTGACAGAAATTTGGCAATTAGCCGTTGCAGATTCTAGTAAAGCACAAATTATTCAACCGCCAATTAACGTTGCTGGTTCCACACCTGGACCCGGTAAAGTTATTTTACCACAATCAATGATATCTACACCGAGACATTCTGTCCATAAACCCGTCGTAAGATCAGGAGTGTCAAAAAATACACTTTCGATAACTAGGACCACAGCTCTTTTTTCTTTCAGAAGGTTCTGTTCGTAAAAATTTAAATTTGGGACGTGGCCTTCAAACATCACTTATCGCTAATCATATCCATTGGGATGCAATTTATAAATTGCAACAAGAAACCACTTTAACAGATGCTGAAATAGAGGACTCTTTTGTAAAAGCAGAAACTGAAGAAGTGGCAAATGTTTATGCTGATTGCATAAATGAAATTTCTCTAGGTGGAGATTCGCAATTTGTACCAGAATTTTTCGATTTAACCAAAACCGAAAAAATGGAAAAAATTGTGTCATGGATAGGTGAAAAAGATTTTGTCTATGTCGAAAAAAAGACTAATCGCCAAGGTCAAGTAGAAAAGTTTTGTACTGTTTCAACTCTCAAAGACTTCAGCAAAATTGCAATTCAATATAACCCTACTACTGAAAAAGTTGTTTTGACTTCAACGGTTACAACTTCTGATCTATTTGAGTCTGTAAAAAAACAATTAAGACACGACTACAAGCTTTTTGTGATATAGATCCCTCGTTAGATGTAAATCTTGGTCAAAACATTGGAACTACGATGGAAGGCAATGATTTTGAACATGTCGGTAATAGTTTACTTCATGGGTCAATGGATTGTGTTTTGGTAAAGTATGTTAATGGTGATGGAGTAGCGGTTACACGGGAGATACATAACGTTTTTACGCAAATGCGGCCGCATTATGATCAAATGGCTACAGAAGAAAATTCTGGATCTATTAATTTTCTTTCCAAAGGTGATACAATTGTTTCTAGACTAGAACACCAAAAAAAAGTTGATTTAAAAATTATAGATAATGATGTGCCAGAAATAGCCTTTCAAAATGCAGGTATTACTAAAGAAAATTTAAAAGAGTCGTATACTTTAGCACACGATAATCAGTTAAAACGCATACAAGACGAATGCAATTCTCTCGGTTTAACTTTGGAAGAAAAATTAGCCCAGTTCAAAGTTAATAATGTTTTATTATCACATCAGGATCAGTGTAAAACGCTTTTAATCGCTTGTCAAGAACTAAAAGAAAACAGAAATTTAATACCGGATATCGAAAAAATGAAAAGATTTATTGTTCCACATTTGGAATCTCAACAGCTTGCTTTTGAATATTGTAAAGGAATTAAAGCCTTTATTCCAACTTTGAACAATTCGAAGGGGGGTCCACTGGCTATGCAATTGATAGACAAAGGTATAACACAAAGTCGTGTTTCTGCAACTTTATTGCTTAGCACTTTACACGACCTCAATATTTCTTTATTTGATTTACAAGGTATTAATACAAATTTATCTCTTTTTGATCGTAGTGTCATTTTCAACGATCTTTTCGACCAGGGATCTTCATCATTAGAGACTTTCGACCAGAGATATTCACCATTAGACACTATAGAAACTGCTGCTACTGGGTTGCACGTGGATCAAATTCATCCTAAAAGGTTTTACACTATAGCTCCAACTTCTTACAAATTTGAGTTGTAATACTAAGTTCAAATTTGAGTTGTAATACTAAGTTAAAGGGTAATGAAATAAAATTAGAAAGTTATTTCATTACCTTAAAAAAAAGTAATTTAATTATTTTTTTGAGATAACTATTAAATCATTTAGTCTATAAAAAATGAAATAAAAATGATCTAAAAGTTTTAATAAAAATCTAAAAATTAAAATTTGCAGGATAATTGGTATGCCAAAGGCAAAAATTTACGCCTCTTTTAATATTTTCCAAATTAAATGGGGTCCGTGCTACATTTTATGCTTGATCCAAGCAATACAAACGACCAGAATATAATTTTGTTTCAAAATGTTGTTGAAGATTTTGATCAACATAGCCATCTCTATCAATGGTAAAAATGATTGACTCTCTTACCAAATTTATAAACTATCTATGTGCACTTCCTATTAAAGCTTTTTGGGTTGTACCTTGTAGAAAAGAAGATTTTAAAGAATAATAAAATTTGTTTGTATTTATAGGTTTTTCCAACCCACCTTGTGACGCTTGATTGGCAGAATAATTGATACTGTAGTAAAGTGTAGATTTCTGAGTAAAAAAACCAAAATCTTGTCTTGCTTTATCACAAAGCATATTAATATGGCTAGTAAGGAACAAAAGATGGAGTGGCCAAATTTAAAAATGTGTTTATATTAATCGTACTGACACAAAGAAAAAGAGCAGCAGCTCTCACATTATTCATGTCTATTCCATAGAAAGCCAGTAGAAAGCCAGTGTCCCTAAAGGTTTTATGTTATTTTTTAGAAGATGTTTATTAACTGTATTGGCGTCATAAACTTTTACAAAATTGTCATCATAAACAGTTAACAAGTGTTCGTGCTAGTCCATTGTATTACCTTTTCGGGAATCATAACCAAATTGAAGGAGCTAATAACCTTCCATAACTTATGTGTGTGTATTATGATGAACTCTTAACATGAAAAAGTACTGCCAATATCTCGCGGAATTCCATTATTACTGTACACAAAGTATCTTTTCTTTGTATCTTTTCTTGCAGATTTTCTTTATCTTTTGTTTGAATTCGTAAAAAAACAATCCTGTTGTTTGAATTTTTTTGTTTTATTTGTAAGCCCATTAAGTTTTGTAAAATGTGTAATAATTTTGATAAAACCTAGAAAGTAATAAATTTTTAATAAAAAAATATAATTTCTAATAATATTAAGTTATATTAAAAGAAGCAAAAAGGTAAAAATAAGAAAATAACCTAAAATATTAGGTAAATAATTTAAAAGCTTTTTAAATATAAGTTATAAATTTTATCAATTAAAAAAAAAAAGTTATTAAAAAAAAATGATATCATAAATTTATATATGCTGATAAAATGATAAAAAACATATAATATAATAAATCCGAAACAAAATTGAAACAAATCTTTAACAAAAAGTGCTGTATCCCTTCGCTTAACCTGACAAAAAATGTAAACCATTTTTTGTCAGGTAAGGTCTCTCTTTTTGTTTAGATTTATGTTTCAAAATTTATTTCATATTCATTTTTTAGTAATAACGGGTAGAGTGTATGATCGTAAAAGTGTTAAAATTTCTTGTGACAGATGGCTCCACAAACTGAAACCAAAGCAGGTGCTGGCTTCAAAGCAGGTGTAAAAGATTACCGTTTAACGTATTACACTCCAGATTATCAAGTTAAAGAAACTGATATTCTTGCAGCTTTCCGTATGTCTCCTCAAGCCGGTGTTCCTCCAGAAGAAGCTGGAGCAGCAGTTGCAGCAGAATCTTCAACTGGTACTTGGACAACTGTATGGACTGATGGTTTAACTAGTCTTGACCGTTACAAAGGCCGTTGTTATGATATTGAGCCAGTTCCTGGTGAAGATAATCAATTTATTGCATATGTAGCGTACCCTTTAGATCTTTTTGAAGAAGGTTCAGTAACAAACTTATTCACTTCTATTGTTGGTAACGTTTTTGGATTCAAAGCTCTTCGTGCATTACGTTTAGAAGATCTTCGTATTCCTCCAGCATATGTTAAAACATTCCAAGGACCTCCTCACGGAATTCAAGTAGAACGTGATAAATTAAACAAATATGGTCGTTCTCTTTTAGGTTGTACTATTAAACCTAAATTAGGTCTTTCTGCAAAAAACTACGGTCGTGCTGTTTATGAGTGTTTACGTGGTGGTTTAGATTTTACTAAAGATGATGAAAACGTAAACTCTCAACCTTTTATGCGTTGGAGAGACCGTTTCGCATTCGTTGCGGAAGCAATTTACAAATCTCAAGCAGAAACAGGTGAAATTAAAGGACATTATCTAAACGCTACTGCTGGTACTGTTGAAGAAATGTTAAAACGTGCTGAATGTGCAAGAGATTTTGGTATGCCTATTATTATGCATGACTACTTAACTGGTGGTTTTACTGCAAATACAACTTTAGCACATTACTCTCGTGATAATGGTTTATTACTACATATTCACCGAGCTATGCACGCTGTTATTGACCGTCAACGTAATCACGGTATCCATTTCCGTGTATTAGCTAAAACTCTTCGTATGTCAGGTGGTGACCATCTTCACTCTGGTACTGTTGTAGGTAAATTAGAAGGTGAACGTGAAGTAACTTTAGGTTTCGTAGATTTAATGCGTGATGATTACATTGAAAAAGATCGTAGTCGTGGTATTTACTTTACTCAAGACTGGGTTTCTCTTCCAGGAACAATGCCAGTAGCTTCTGGTGGTATTCATGTATGGCACATGCCAGCGTTAGTTGAAATTTTCGGGGATGACGCTTGTCTTCAGTTCGGTGGTGGTACACTTGGACACCCTTGGGGTAATGCTCCAGGTGCTGTTGCAAACCGTGTTGCTTTAGAAGCTTGTGTTCAAGCACGTAACGAAGGTCGTGACCTTGCTCGTGAAGGTGGTGACGTTATTCGTGCAGCTTGTAAATGGAGTCCTGAATTAGCGTCTGCTTGTGAAGTTTGGAAAGAAATCAAATTTGAATTTGATACTATTGATAAATTATAATTTCCACTACTGTTGTTCCTTCTAATAACAAATAGTGTTTGATTTGAAAGTTTAACTTTTTGGTAAAAAAAAGCAAATAAAAACTTGACACTGACTTGACAAAAAAAGCTTAATAAAAAAAGCTTCGCTTTTTTTGTCAGGCTTTTTTTGTTTCAAATATCTAACAATTTTTTAATAAAAGTTTATTAAAAAATTGTTAGATATTTTTTAATACACAATTTATTAGTAAATCAATAAAAGTCTCTCTTTTTTTTCAATTTATATTGAAAAACGAAAAAATAAATCAATGTATGGAAAAACCTATTTCGCCTAGTAGCAGTAGAACGCCTTCTAATAGTAGAGAACACCGTCCACCCAAAGTGTAGTTTTTAATAGACTGTAAACAAAAGTACCTTTACGGAAACGTTTTTCTTTTCACAAAAGAATATTATACTTCAAGTCTTAGGAACTCTAAAGGAAATTTTTCAGGAAGGTTTGCCAGCTTTACAAATTTTTTTACGATAAAAAGGAAAAAACGAAAAGAGATTTTTGGAAGTCGAAGCAGTTGTTAATAAACAAAATCAGATTACACTATCAACAAAATCTATTATTGGAGAAGTTGATTTTAGACTACTAGTAAGTACAATAAAAACTTACAAAGATCAATATTTTGCTAAGCCTACTAATAAAAATGATCCTTATTACAGTCAAAAACTTTTAGCTTATAACAATCATAAACCGTTAGATACTGTGACAAGCTTAGAGTTATGAAATTTTATTAAGAATTATAATTCTTTGCCGTTGAACAACAGTATACCTTTTTCTTTTATGAAATATTCCGAATTGGAAACAAGGGTTTTACCAAAAGATCGGTCCTTTGTGGAAACAAAACCATTTTTTTTTTTGCTAAACAGCTTTCGCTCTATTGGTCAATCAATTCTCCAATTCGCAAAGAATACTTCTTAAGTCTTTTTTTTTAATTGGCAAATTGTGAAGTTTGGCTAGGACAGGTTTATGAAAACAAAACGTATTTAAATATCGATGCATATCAATTACACGGGGACTATTTAAGAGTAACCCATTTATTCCTATTTTGAGTTATAATTATTAAATTTACAATTCCGACATTTTGAATTATAAACTAGTGTCCCAATTTAATTATAATAGTTCCAAAAGCACATATAATAAAAACGCTTTTGGGATCACGGGGTATATTCATAATGAACCCTTGACAACAATAAATATGGACACTATGCGAAATATTATTCCTAACACTCGTCATTGGGGCGGTGGTCTTGTAACATTGAACGCTTATTTAACAAATTTTGGAAATAAAAGTTTGACTCTTTCAAATAATTACGTTGTATAACCTTCTCAAGTTTTACCAATAATTATTAAATCTACAGATTCTCTTTATATGCAAACAGTTTTTTATGATATTATAAATACCCGTGCATTAAACCCAAACGCTCTATTGAGAGCAGATTCGGTCAAAACTCTAACCGAATATCCTGTCTAGAAAAAGCAACTGGCTTCAGATTTTGGTCTTATATCTGGAAAAATAGATAAAAATCTTAAAAATTTTTTAAGTCAAATTTAGATATTTTTCATAGTTAATTCTATTTATAACTGCATCATAAATAATTTTCTCTTTATGATATAATTATAAATAGAATTCTTAATGTACAAAAAAACTTTAAAATTTTAAAGGAGATTTTAACATGTTTGAAGATTGGATTTGGAGAAAAACATCTACTTTACCTTCAACTTTTCCTAACAATTCGATGGTTTTGCTAACCAAAGATTATACTAATCCTGGAAATCCTGAAGGTTGTAGCCAATTTTTAAAAGAAGGTAAGCAGTTTATCTTACTTCAAAGCGGTCTTTACAAACATGATGACCAAAATAATCAATTAGTGGATAATGTCGAATGGTGTGAACTGGCAGTTGATTCAATAGGTTCGGAGGAGTCTCCAAGTCAGTTTGTAAAAGCAAAAGATCTAGAGTTTATCCGAGAGATGGACGCTGACTTTGACGTTGTGGTTTTCCCAGAGAGAAATCCTGATTGGGCAAAGTAAATTATTAATTATTTAAAGTTTCTAAATTTATTAAATATTTAAACTTTATAAAGATAAAACGAAATAATTTTTTATTTATCTTTATAAAGTTTAAATATTTAATAAATTTAGAAACTTTATAAAGATAAATAAAAAATTATTTCGTTTTATCTAAGTTTACTGCCCACCAAATAAAATTTGTTCCTTTAATTAAAAATTTTTTGAGTTTTTCATTAGAAAAAGTTTTAATTACTTTGTCAAATCGTGTTGAATTTTTTTTATCATTGAAATCATTCAAACAAACAAATGAAGTAATAAACTTGAATTATGAATCATATTCAAAAAATTCATTTAAAAAAATTTTAACTACTAATAAGTGTTGAGCATCATCTATAAAACCTATAATTTTACCAACCATGATCTCTAACAAAAACTACGTTTTTGTCAGAAGGGAGATAATTGTTTTCCGAAGGAAAACCATGAATGGTTGAATCCTATGGTCCACATCGGGTAGCAACCGAGTTGCTACTATTTTTTCATCTAATTCTAAACCACGGCGGACCAAACAGATTTTTACAAGAAAATCTGTTGTTTTCTTTTTTTTCTAATTTTTTAATACTGAAGAAAAGAATCTTATACCAACAAGAGCTGAAACAGCAACAAAACCCAAAAACATTGGACGTGGTTCAAGTTTTTTAGGAGGTAATTGTGAGGAAATTGGTTACGACTGGATACATTTGAACAGATTCAAGAGGCTCTTGAATTGGTATTTTTTTTGAAAAGTTTTTCCCAGGAATGCATTAAATAAAAAATCGTATTTTACAGTTAAAAAAATGCAAAACATTTGAAACAAAAAATGGAAACAAAAAAAGAGAATCTTTTTTTGTTTCCATTTTTTGTAAGGTTTTTAGAACCTTTTCTCATAAAAAATTTTATTTATATTTTATATAAAAAAAGGTCTTGACAAATATTTATTTTTTTTATTATTTCATTTAAAATCCAAGCGTTTTTTTAATTAAAAGATTATTTAACTTAGTTGTATTTATAATTTGAGTTGCACTAGAAAGAATAAGAAGTTGTTTTTTGAAAATTAAAATATTATTTAAGCTTACAAATAAAAGAGAAGAATAGTTGTATACCCCACAAAAATGAGCATACAACTCTTGACAAACCTCAAACAAACCTTTTCAGTTAAAATCTGAAGTATTTTAACTGCAAAGGTTTGTTTGAGGTTTGTCAAGAGTTGTGAGTCCCTTCTTTTCTACATCGAAAAGAAACTTACTAAAATCGCCTTTACTTTTTTTTCCATTTCTTTTTTTTTTCGATGTAATAATACCGTTTTCAGGATATATTAAAAGTTTTTCTATTTGTTATCACTTACACATAAGATAATTAATATTCTTTTTTTATGAAAAAGATTCGTTGTGATTGTAAAAAAACACATCCTGTTTTTGGAAAAAAAATCAATTTAGATATTTGACATTTAGCTTTCTTTTGATTAATAAGGTCGACCAAAACATCTTTTTGGAGAACAGATTTTGTTTTAGGATTTCTTTTTTTCTGCAAATTTGACATAAAAGCCGATGTTTTATAAATTTGCAATGAGTTTTGGAACTGTGTTTTATCAAAAGTAAGAAGTTTAATCTTTTTTTTATTTTTTTTTTTTTGTTCTTTCTTAGTAGACAAAGCGTCCTCTTGTCTTATCACACCTTTAGATGTAGAAACTTGTTCTAAAAGTTTTTCAATATCAAAAAATTTTAAGCTTTTTTTCATAATCTTCTCTAAAAATTGTTTCATGATCTTCCTTCTAAGAGCTATTGGTAACACAGCAAGGAACGATGTTTCTAATTCGACTATAGTTTCTTTTTTATATTGAATTTCTTTTACTATGCGAGCTGTTATGAAATTCATATACTCTTGTTCACTATTTATAATTTCTATAAATTGAAAGATAGTAGTATCAATTTGAGGATTAAAAAAAAATCTTAATGTTGGTAAGATTTGTTTTCGAATTCTATTACGTTGATATTTTAATTTTTGATTACTCTGATCAGGAAATAAAGGAACTTTCCAAGAATTACAAATTTTTTTTAAATCAAAACGAGATATTGATAAAAAAGGGCGCACTAAGGTATATTCATGTTTATAAAATCGAGATAAGAACTTCTTTGGGGCCCCTGCCCCATAATCTCTTCGAAAAAAAAAAAAAGGCTTACAAATCCTGCCAAAACTCAACAAACCCTGACAAACCTGAAACACTGACAAAAAATGGTCAACAAAAAAAGCTTCGCTTTTTTTGTCATCATTTTTTGTCAGTGTTACCGGTTTATTTAAGGTTTGTTTGAGGTTTGTTTGAGAAGAAACAAAAATAGTGTTTTTGTTTTTATTTTTGTTAAGTTTTTGTTTGGGCCTTATTTTTGTTAAAAAAGTCTCAATTTTAACATTATTTTTTTGCTTTTCTTCTTTTCTAATTGTGTTAGTATAAACAAAAGTGTTCATTAAATTTATTGCAAAGATATGGTGTTGTGTACTGAGGAAGTTTTTTTGCTTTTCTTTTAGAATTATCTTTTTTTTTTTTTCAAAACTTTGAGACATTTTTTTTTCAAATAAGGAATTATGGACATCGCTTTCACCGATGTTAAGAGTCGTTCTTGTTGAAAAATTACCTTTAAAGTGAACTCCAACTTTATAAGTTAAAAATTTTTTTATAACATTTGTTATACTATTTTTATTTATAAGTTTGGAGCTTTTTCTTTTAAAGAAAACGTCTTTTCTAGATTTTCCCAGATCAATCTGTGATATTATTGGTTTTAATAACTGTGTTTCTACTGAAGTGTTTTTTGTTATTTTGTAACAAATTTTATTGAAATTTTTTATATTTTCTGACAAACTAAAGAGAAAAAGTTCAAACAAAAACGAACAAACAAATCTTAAACAAACCTGAAACAATGTTTTTGTTTCAGGTTTGTCAGGATTTGTTTGCTCGTTTTTGTTTGAGATTTGGTTTAATTGCGTTTTACTTAATTTAAAAAAACATTCTTTTACAACAATTTTTGTCCAATTTAAAGAACTAACACCTTTTGTGCTGGATCCTCTAAAAAGATTAAACAAACCGGTTTCGACACGATCACTTTTTGAATGACCTAGAACAATAATACTAAAAAAATAGAATCCCGTCATTCTTTGAAAAGTTAAAGAACGCCAATTTCTAGCTTTTTGTTCAGTAAAAATCTTTTGTAAAGTTACTGCTAAATATATAGGAATATTGAGCAAATATGCTAATTTAAATAGATGTGACATTGTATAAAAAGAATCTTTTTGCCATAAATGATTACAATAAATAATGCTTAAGTTCCAATTCCATTGGTTCTTTAATTGAAGAAAAATAAAAAACAAACTTATTGAATCTTGACCACCGGAGATTGCTAAAACCATTGATTGATTAGGTTTTAGTAATTTTTTTTTATTTATAAGATGGTGTAAAAAATTAACTAATTCGATAGTTTTTTTAGTTTTTTGTTTCATAAAAATTAAATAATATTTGAAACACTGACCTGACAAAGAAAAGCTCAACAAAAATACACTTCTTATTTTTGTCTCAAGCTTTTTTTGTAAAATATTTTTTGTAAAGGTCAGGTATTTTTTGTCAGTGTCTTATTGTTTGAATTTTTTTGTTTGAATTTTTACTACAAAAAATTCAAACAAAAAAAGCTATTCTTATTAAAGATTTGTTAAAAGTTTGTTCAGATAAGGCACAAAAAAAAAGATACGGCAATTATTTTGTTACATATTTATAAGATTTTTTAAATATTGATATTTTTTTTTTTCGATCTTGATTAAATATTATATACAACTTTGCCAGGAACCAGACTTGAACTGGTGACACGAGGATTTTCAGTCCTCTGCTCTACCAACTGAGCTATCCCGGCTTTTTTAAATAAAAAAATAGATTATTAAATATAGAATATCACAATTCTTTTCATTCTGACAATACTTTTTTTCTCATTTTTTTAATTAAATTACTTTGATCATTTGCTTTTACATCGCTAAATACAAATTCTATGAAGCGATGTTTTGATGATATCTATTTTTTTATTTTTTAATTGTCAAAATTTGTTAAAAATTCTTATCTTTTCTTTTAACTTTTTTTCACTTTTTTTCACTTTGCAAAGCAAAGTGAATCAAAGCAACGTGAATCAAAGAAAAGTGAATCAAAGCAAAGTGAATCAAAGCAAAGATAACAAGCAGTAAAAACTTTATAAAGTTTATAAAAATAAAGTTTTTGTTATTCTATAAGTTGTCAGATTTTAAAAATTAAATCTGCAAAGTCATTATAGTCTTTTTTATTATGATCAATTTTTTTCGTTTATTAATGGCAATTTTTGTAATTGCTATTATTGTTCCACAAACTCCTACCGAAAATATATTATTACGAGTACTAAATGAAACTAGACTTTTTGCCAATTATGGCGAAACTCGAAATTTTTTAAATCGTTTAATTTGGATCTTAATAGCAGTTTTTTTAATTATTACTTTTTTTGCAGATTTGTCATATAGATAATGTATAAACCTTTCACAAAATAGAGACAAAAACAATACCTGACAAAAAAAGCTTAACAAAAATACACTTCTTATTTTCGTCTCAAGCTTTTTTTGTTTCAAATAATCTTTTTGTTAGAATCCTGACACCGCCTTGACCTGACAAAAAAAGCTTAACAAAAATACACTTCTTATTTTTGTCTCAAGCTTTTTTTGTTTCAAATAGTATTTTTGTTCATCGGTGTTAAAAGAAAGACCTAAAAGAAAAAGATAAAAAATAAAGTGACTAGTGAAATTGTTTTAAATTTGTAAAAAGTGATATTCAGTTTTATAAATATTATTAATAAGCTGAGACGGTAGGATTCGAACCTACGAATAACGGAGTCAAAATCCATTGCCTTACCACTTGGCCACGTCTCAAAAATTTATTGATATATAGTATAATAATATGATTTTTCTATATTTTGTCAACTTGAATTTTTTAATTTAGATTTTTGATATTATCATGGTTACTATTATTTTACTACCTGTATCCGTAAACAAACCGCTCACAAAAACATTGTGAGCGGTTTGTTTACGGATACAGGTAGTAAAATAATAGAAGCCCAACAATTATTTCTATTTCTTTTTTAACAAGAACTTAATAAAAAAGTTAAATAACAATCAAAAAGATAAGGGGTCTCTTTAGGGACCTACAAAAACTGCGTTTAAAACAAAAAATGCTTGACAAAAAAAGCGAAGCTTTTTTTGTCAAGCATTTTTTGTCAGGTTAGCAAATCATGGTTGCGCGAAGGTTTTCCGAAGGTTTTCCGGAGGAAAACTTACCTTTTCGAAGAAAAGGTTAGAAAACTTACAAAAACTACGTTTGAAACAAAAAAAGCTTAACAAAAATACACTTCTTATTTTTGTCTCAAGCTTTTTTTGTCAGTGTTAGAAAACAATTCTCTCCCGAAGAAAGATCATGTGAAAAATAGATATTTCATTGCTTCTGTTGTTATTAAAGATTTGAAAGTAAAAATTCAGTTTTTTATCAATTTGTTAAAAATCTTTGCTTCCATAACTTTTTTAAAGAAAGAGTAACATAGTAAAAGTTATAAGGGTAAAGAGAAGGCTAGTGGATATTAAAAAGTAATAGCAGATTTTTTTATTAAAAAAATAAGAAAATTTACAGAAATAAGCAATTCATATCATTATTTGCGTTACTATTCATATTACTACTTATTTGCTTTTTCTTCTTTATTATTCTTATCAAAAATAAAAAATCTAAATAATCAAAAAGATACAGAAAAAATAAAGGGCGAGGAGGGAATCGAACCCTCGACTCCGCGCTTCGGAAACGCGTGCTCTTATCCACTGAGCTACAAGCCCTGTATTAAAAAGTCACCTTCTTTTTACTAAAAGATTTTAAGAATACAAAAAACCTAGACCTTTTTTTTTGTCCATAGTTGTCAACAATTGTTTTCTAACAAAAACCGAAACCTGACCTGACAAAAACCTGACAAAAAATGCTTAACTAAAAAAGCTTGAGACAAAAATAAGAAGTGTATTTTTGTTAAGCTTTTTTTGTCAGGCATTTTTTGTTTTAAATATTATTTTTGTTTACATTTTTTGTTTCAAATACTATTTTTGATTGCTGTTTTAATTTTTTTATTTTACTACTTAAAACAAAAACTTAAAGGGAAAAACTTAAAACAAAAACTTAAAACAAAAAGGAGATGAAATTCTGACCAAAATCTAACAAAAATAAATTTTTTGCCTAAAATATTGTTTCAACTTGTGTTTCAAGTTTTTATCTGGTTTTAGTAAAGATGTGATATTTTAAAAAGAAAAAGTAAAAAACAAAAACTTATAGAGTATTGCCCTTGTCATAAAATTTAACAAAAACAAGGTTTTTGTGTTGCTTGCACAACTTTTTATTTTATCTAAGATTTTATTTTTGTAAAAAATAAAACGCAAAATAAAACGTAAGGCCCTTCTTTTAACATCGCAGAACAAAAATAATATTTTTGTTCTGCGATGTCAAGCTTCTAACAAAAATAAAAACAAGGATATCATTTGAAACAAAAAAAGCTTCGCTTTTTTTGTTTCAAATGATATCCTTGTCATAACTGCATTTTTTGTCAGATTTTTATTTATATTTTTGTTTCAGGTTTTGTTTCAGGTTTGTCAGGATTTTAAAAGCATCAAAAATAGTAGTATTCTTTTTTTTGTTTCAGTATTTTTGTTAAGTGAAGGATTCAAATTTTTTTAATAAAAACAATCTAGAATTTTTTAACGTCCGGTCATCTTTAGCCAATTTTGAGCTTCAATATAATTTGTTGGGGCTAATCGAATAGCTTCTTTCCAATAATCAGCAGCTTTATCAAAAAGCATTTTTGATATTTCTGATTGACCGTTTTCAATTGCTTGCTCACCACGGTAATGATAAATTACTGCAATATTATTTAAAGCTTGTGGTAGTGAAGGATTTCTTTCTAAAGCTTGATAATAATATTCGAGTGCGCGTCCATGTTCTCCATTACTTGTATGAATTAACCCTATATTATAAAGAATATAACTTCGATCATAAGCGTCTATTTCTAAACGCATAGCTTCATAATAATTTTGAAGGGCTTCTGCATACTCTCCTTCAGATTGCGCTGACATTCCATCTCTATAATAAGTAAAAGCTTGTTTTTCTCTATTTGAAGTTGGCAATACTTTTAATAGAATATCTGCTACAACGGTAAATGTTTTATCTATAAAATTATCATTTCTTTGAGATCGTGGCATAATAAAATTGAATTTATAAACAAAAAGGATTTAATCTATACTTTGGACAAACTAATGACAAAACATAAATTTTCTCCATAATCTCTAACAAAAACTACGTTTGAAACAAAAAAAGCTTGAGACAAAAATAAGAAGTGTATTTTTGTTAAGCTTTTTTTGTTTCAAACGTAGTTTTTGTAAGTTTTCTAACCTTTTCTTCGAAAAGGTAAGTTTTCCTCCGGAAAACCTTCGGAAAACCTTTGGGAAACCATGATTTGCTAACCTGACAAAAAATGTAAACAAAAAAAGCTTCGCTTTTTTTGTCAAGCATTTTTTGTTTTAAACGCAGTTTTTGTAGGTCCCTTTAGGGACCCCTTATCTTTTTGATTGTTGTTTGAATTTTTTTGTTTGAATTAGTAAAACAAAAACTTAAAACAAAAACAAAAGAAGCACTTTTTGATTGTTGTTTTACGAAGTAAAACAAAAGAAGCACTTATCTTTATCTTATCTTTATCTTTTCTTTGTATCTTTTTTGCAAGAAAAGATAAAGATAAGGGGTCCCTAAAGGGACCTACAAAAACTTGAGACCTGACCTGACAAAAACAAAAATATTATTTTTGTTTTTGTTTCAAAATGCTTTCCATTTTTTGTCATTGTTTCAAATATCTTTTTTGTTAAGTTTTTGTTAGAAAAGATACATAAATGATTGTTGCGCTTCTTTTTTTATAAAAAAATAATAAAAAGATTCACAAATTCGCTTTATTTAACAAAGTTGAAACCAACCATACCAACAATTTGCTAAAAAAACTTTTGAAACACTGACAAAAAATGCCTGACACTCTAACAAAAACAAAGTTTAAAACAAAAAATGCTTGAGACAAAAAAAGAGAATCTTTTTTTGTCAAGCATTTTTTGTCAGGTTAAGCATTTTTTGTCAGGTCAAAATTTTTTGTTATGGTAAATTTTCAAAAAATCTTCAATAAAAATCTGATAGGAATAATAGTTTTATTTCAATTTTTATCTCCAATTTGTCTAGATTTGTTCTAGATTCTTAAGAGTTTGTTCAGAGATAACCCTTAAAGTTACCTTATCATATGAAAAAAAGTAACAAACTATTGATTTGTAAAGATAAAAAAAATTTGTATTGACTTGACAAAAAAAGCTTAACAAAAATACACTTCTTATTTTTGTTAAGCTTTTTTTGTCAGTATTTCAAAATATTTGAAATAAACGATTGTTGCTATTGTTTAAGATAGTAAAACAATAGCAACAATTGTTTATTCAGGTTTCTTATAAGTTTGTTAACCAAATATAATAGGGTCAAGCCCTGGTAATCCTGGAAAGTTAGATGTCCTTTTTGTGATTGTTTTTGTTTTCGGCTTGTTAAAGATTTTTATAAAACTTGTGCAGATTTATGATACTTGACAATTGTTTTCTACAGATAAAAACTAATCAAGATCTTTCTGTCCTGGGTTTCTACCTGGGTCATTTGATAAAAAACCAAAAATAAAAAGAGAAACGAAAAAAGTTACTACAGTATATACAAAAATTTTTAATGTTAACATAATTTTTTACCTTTTGAAATTGTTTATAGGCTACCTTTACGTGTATTATACCATATATTAATTTTTTTAAAATTTCTTATTTGAAAATAAATAAAAATTGTTGAGTTTTTATAAGCTGAAGCCTACTATCGGAGTCGAACCGATAACTTTCGGTTTACAAAACCGATACTCTGCCAATTGAGTTAAGCAGGCTTTTTTATAATTCAATTTTATAAAAAAAAAACAAAAAAATCAACTAGATAAATCAAAAGGCAAACAAATCTTAAACAAACCTGAAACAATGTTTTTGTTTCAGGTTTGTCAGGATTTATTTGCTTTACAAAAATTATATTTTTATATGGTCTTTTTGTATTTATTTTTTTTTGTATATTGCTAGAAAAAACTTTTAACCTCTAATTTTTTCGTTTGTTTGAAATAAATCTTTGTAGAAATAGTAAAGAAAGAATTTTTTATCAAATTTATGTTCTATTTAAAGCTTTGCTTTTCCTTGCTTCCTACATAAAAGTTCATCTTATAATAGGAAGTAACAAAATAACCAAAGTTTTATTTGGAATATAAGCTTGATTAGCAAAATTTAAAATAATTTTCTAACAAAAACGAAGTTTTATGTAGGGCAAACTTGACAAAAATTGAAATAAAAATACTGACGAAAATTGAAAGCTGACCTTTACAAAAAATGTTTTACATTTTTTGTTTCAAAATACTTGACAAAAAAGGTTTGAAACAAAAACCTGACAAAAAATGCCTAACAAAAAATGTAAAGCATTTTTTGTTTCAAATGCTTTGCTTTTTTGTAAGGATTGTTGTTTTACGAAGTAAAACAAAAGAAGCACTTTTCTTTATCTTTTCTGCAAGAAAAGATAAAGAAAAGATAAAGAAAAGATACAAAGAAAAGATAAAATTTTCCAAAAGAAAACTTGCAAAAACTTGAGACCTGACAAAAAAAGCTTGACAAAAAAAGCGAAGCTTTTTTTGTCAAGCTTTTTTTGTCAGGTCTCAAGTTTTTGTCATAATAGCATTTTTGGTCAGTATTTTTGTTTCATCTTCTTATCTTTTATTTGTAAGTCCACTTCTTTTCTTAGCTTGGAAAAAACTCATTAGATGAAAATTATAGATTTGTAATTGACAAAAAAAAATAGAACATAAATATGTTGAAATGAATAGAAAATTTAAAAATTAATAGTATAAAAAGTAACGTACAAATTTTAAACAAAATTTGTTTTTATATATCATATTATTTGAAACTATATAAAAATAAGAACACAATCATAGAAAATTGTTTTCGTAAGACCATAAATATCACACAAATGTTCTTATTTTTTGTAAAAAGAATATTTTTGACAAAAAATTACTATTCTTAAATATACTAAAAAAATAATTATCTAAAAGTGTTAGATTAATTTAACTTTTAATAAACCTAAATAAATTACTAAAGTAAGAATAAAAATAGTTGTAAGCGACACTATATAACTGATTATTGTTAACATAAATTAGTTTTTTAAATTAATAGAAAATATGAAACATAAAAGAGACAAAAACTGATAAAAATCTGAGGTTTTCCAAAGGAAAACTTACCTTTTCGAAGAAAAGGTTAGAAAATTGCAGTTAAAATATTAAACAAACCGTTAACAAAAACTGAAACACTGACAAAAAATGGTTTCCATTTTTTGTTTCAAATGCAGTTATGACAAAAAAGGTTTTCCAAACTTTTTCCTAACAAAAATAGTATTTTTGTTTCAATTTTTGTCAGTATTTTTGTTTCTATTTTTGTCGGCTTTTTGTTTCAGTTTTTGTTAACGGTTTGTCAGGATTTTAAAAGCACAGTAAAGCTCGTACAAAAACTTGAAACAAAAACAGTCATTGCTACGGGTCAAAAATACTATTTTATTCGGTTTCTGTTTGAGACTTTTTTTTCAGTTTTCGCCAAACCATTTTTGTAAATAATATTTTTTACTCCTAAAAGACCGTAATGTTAGTATTATAACAAAAGAAATATATTGCATCTTTAACAAAATAATTTTTTTTGGTCAATACAAACATAAGGTTGGAACTTTCTTTTATTTGTTTTTGTTATGAAGTAAATATAAATATTATAAAATTAATAATGATTAAGTTTATTTTGTTTCTTGTAAGAGTATCTTAAGTTTGAATTTTAATTCGAAACAGTAAAACTTATGTAAATAAAAATATAAAAAGTTTTTAAGTTTCAAACCTGACAAAAAAAGCTTCGCTTTTTTTGTCAGGTTTGAAACTTAAAACTTTTAAAAACTATAAAGAACTAGTTACGCGATCACCGCGACGATATTGCAAATATGCGGTAACAAAAAGACCCGCTAATGTTACAGGAATTAAACCTAAAACAATTCCAGATAAAAGTGGTTCAACCATATTTAAAAAAGTATTGAAAAATAAAAAATATAGACACCCTTTTTAAATATTACCTTCTTAACATAACATACATCACTTGACAAAAACTTTAGACCTTACAAAAAATGCCTGACCTTGACAAAAAATGATGACAAAAAAAGCTTCGCTTTTTTTGTTAGGCATTTTTTGTCAGTCTTTCAAATATAATTTAAAACAAAAAAAGCTTGAGACATTGACAAAAAATGTGAAACATTTTTTGTTTCAAAAGCTTCGCTTTTTTTGTTAAGCTTTTTTTGTCAGGTTAAGTTTTTGTTACAAGGTTATGTATGTTATGTTAATAAAGTAATCTTAGTAATGTCTGCGATATTAGAAGGCAATGTCAGAATTTGATTTGAATACAAGTTGCACCTATTATTATTCTTATAACTTCAAGACATTTTCAAAAATAAAACATAAAAGTAAAGAAAACTATTATCATTCTTTGTTTTTTTTTTTTTGATAAACGTAGAAGAAATAGAGATTTAAAACAAAATTATATTCAAATAAAACAAAGAATTACCAAATAAAAATTAAGTACTTGAATTTGTTTTTCAACGAGAAAATTACGAAAATCAAGCAGAATATTTGTTTATATCTTTTTTAATAAAAAAATTTAGATAATATATCTATAAAAATAATTTATATAAATTACAAAAAAGTCTCTAAATAAATTTTTTCTTACAAAAAAAATTTGGAACAAAAATTGAAACAAAAATAGAGACAAATGTGCTTTTAAAATCTTAAGGATTTTAACTGCAATAACAAAAACAAAAATAATATTTAAAACACTGACAAAAAATGTAAAACATTTTTTGTCAGTGTTTACATTTTTTGTCAGGTTTTTGTCAGGTCAATGTTTCAGGTTTTTGTTTGGAAACTACTATTTTTGTTTTTTTCAGAATTTTTTTAAAAATTCATTTCTGCTAATTGAACTTTTTCAAATTGTTTTTTCTTTAACACTAGAAAAACTTGTGCTAAAACAACAAAAAGGAAAAAAACAATTAATCCTTGAATACGCGCCGGATTTTGTAAAACAACTTCAGTATCTTTTTGACCAAAACCTCCAACATTTGGATTATTTGTTAATGGTTGATCAGCTTGTACAGATTGATTGACTTTAACAAGTAATTCTACACCAGCAGGAATTTTATCAACGATTTGTTCACCAGTTGATGTTTCAATTGTGATATTCGAACTACCTTTCTTTTCACCAGGCTCAATTTGAGTAATTTTACCGCCTTTTGAAGCATTATAAATAGTATTGTTACTTTTTGAACCATCAGGATAAATTTGTCCACGACCTCTATTTCCACCTACAAAAATAGGATACTTTAAATAAGAAATATTTTTATTTTGAGAAGGATCTGGAGAAAGAATTGGAAAAACTAATTCACTGTATTTTTTACCAGGCACAGGTCCTACTACAATAATATTTTTCTTATCGGGAGTATAAGGTTGGAAATATAAATTTCCAACTTTATTTTTCATTTCTTCTGGAATTCGATCTTGTGGAGCTAATTCAAAACCATCTGGTAAAATTAATACAGCACCAACATTTAAAGCGCCCTTTTTTCCATTACCCAAAACCTGTTTTACTTGTTGATCGTACGGAATTTTCACAACTGCTTCAAAAACAGTGTCAGGTAATACAGCTTGAGGAACTTCAATTTCAACATTTTTTTGTGCTAAATGACAATTTGCACAAACAATACGTCCATTTGCTTCTCGAGGATTAGCATAATTTTGTTGAGCAAAAATTGGATAAGCATTTGCTTTTGAGCTTAAAGTCAAATTAAAAACAAATGAAACCATTAAACAAATACTTAAAGTTTGGAATAAGCTAATAAATTTTTTAGAGAGTTGTTGCATAGATAACAAGTTTGTTTAACATTTTAAATTATCTTCTCAATTTTATGTTATCTTTAAATTCTGTATAAAGAAAGAAAATTTTTTTATTTTTTTTTATTTTCTGAGATAAAGATTACATTATTAAAGATAATTTAGTTTTTGAAGCTAAACTGAGTGCTCTTATGATTAGAAGAACAAATATAATGTTTCTTTTTGAGATAATCATAATCAACCTTTTCGTTATATAACTTTTGATGTCCCAAAAATTCTCAAAGATTTGTAAAATTTTAAATAAATCTTTAAAAATAATAAAATTAAAATTAAAAACACTGACCTTACAAAAAAAGCGAAGCTTTTTTTGTAAGGTCAGTGTTTTTAATTTTACAAAATTCTTTGGTTTCTTATTTTTTATTTCAGTATTTTTGTTTCAATTTTTGTCTCAAGTTCTTGTAGGGTTTAACCTCTTTGGAAAACCAGATATTTTTTTTTTATTTTTTAATATAAATTAATAAAAGTAGATATATAAAATGGTAATATTGCAAAAAGTAGTAAATTAATGGTATATTATTGTAGATTCGAGGCTAGGGCTTGTAGCTCAGTGGACTAGAGCACGTGGCTACGAACCACGGTGTCGGGGGTTCGAATCCCTCCTTGCTCGTTTCCCTCAAAACTTATTTAAAATAAGGTTATGACTTTTTTATCAATTTAAGAAAATTGAATTTTAATATTTCTAAATTTTATGTAATAAAATTTAGAAAACCTTGTTCTATATTTAAGTAGAAACAGTAATTTACACAAAGACTGTTTATGTTTAAATTTTTTTTTATCATCGTACTTTTTATAAATCTTTCACAATTCCTACCTGACAAAAAAAGCTTAACAAAAAATGTTTTACATTTTTTGTCAGTGTTTCAAAGTTTGTTTTTGTTAGAACTTTAGACAATTTTAGATAAATCTCGACAAGTCGGTGATGAAAAATTTAAGAACCCTTTGCTTTTCTTCAACTATTTAACAAAAACTGAAAATTGAATTAAACCAAAGACAAAATCTGACAAAATCACGGAACAAAAATAACGTTTTTGACAAAGTGCTGTATCTCTGCGCTGAACAAGAATGGAAACAAAATTTTAAACATGTCAGGTTTCAGGTTTGTCAAGATGAAACAAAAATATCATTTGAAACAAAAAAAGCTTCGCTTTTTTTGTCAGGTCAGTATTTTTGTCATAATTGCATTTTTTGTCATAACTGCATTTTTTGTCAGTATTATTGTCAGGTCAGTCAAGATGTACGGCCCTTAATCATAAATAATATTTTTGTCTCCGATTTGTCAGGATTTTTAGGCGTTTTTTTTTTTTGTATTTTTGTTAAAAATTTCTTATAAATTTGTTAACCAAAATCAATATTAGAGGACAATTTATTCCTTCTAATACCGACAAATAAAATGATATTTGAAACACTGACTTGACAAAAAAAGCTTAAAACCTGACCTGACAAAAACCTGACAAAAAATGCCTGACAAAAAATGCAAAGCTTTTAAAACAAAAACCTGACAAAAAAAGTGAAACTTTTTTTGTCAGGTTTTTGTTTCAAAATGCTTTGTATTTTTTGTCAAGGTCAGACATTTTTTGTCAGGTTTGAAGTTTTTGTTTCGCCTTTTATAACTTTTTTTGTCTTTGATTTGTGAAAGAGTTGTTAAAATTTTGTAAATAGTACAGACTGTGTTAAAAAGATGAGATTATTAAAGCTAATGGAGCTTTAAAGACAAGGAATTTATAACAAAAAACTATTATCTTATTATGACTACTTTTTCAAATCAACAAGAAGGGCAGCAATACATCGACCCTTCAGAAACACCTAGTGATGTTTCACAAAGTGAAACAACTAACATTCAAAACTCAAGAACAATTGTTGTAACTTCAGGAAAAGGTGGAGTTGGTAAAACTACAGCAACTGCTAATTTAGGAATGTCCATTGCGCGACTTGGCTATCGAGTAGCATTAATTGATGCAGATATTGGATTACGTAATTTAGATTTATTATTAGGTCTAGAAAATCGAATTCTTTATACAGCAATGGACATTTTAGATGGTCAATGTAGATTAGACCAAGCACTTATTCGAGATAAGCGGTGGAAAAACTTATCATTACTTTCTATTTCTAAAAATCGACAAAGATACAACGTAACTCGAAAAAATATGGAAAATTTGGTAAAATCTATTGCTTCATTAGGTTATCAGTTTGTTTTAGTCGATTGTCCAGCTGGAATTGATGTAGGTTTTATAAATGCAATATCACCAGCCCAAGAAGCTTTGATCGTTACAACGCCCGAAATTACTGCAATACGGGATGCAGACCGAGTAGCAGGTCTTTTAGAAGCTAATGGAATTTATAATGTAAAACTTTTAGTGAATCGTGTTCGCCCAGATATGATTCAGAGAAATGATATGATGTCTGTTCGTGATGTTCAAGAAATGTTAGGAATTCCATTATTAGGAGCAATACCTGAAGATAATCATGTAATAATATCAACTAATCGTGGTGAACCTCTGGTTTTAAAGAAAAAACTAACACTATCTGGAATTGCTTTTGAAAATGCTGCACGACGTTTAATTGGGAAACAAGATTATTTTATTGATTTAACGACACCTTATAAAGGTGTTTTTCAAAAAGTACAAGAGCTTTTCTTTGGATAAACTCCAAAACAAACAAAGAAAATAATGACAAAAATATCAAACAAAACCCTGATAAAAATAGTATTTTTATCAGGGTTTTGTAAAAATAAGATCTCTTTATATGACAAAGACTTCAAACGAAAAAACCTTTTTTGTAAGGCAAATAAACCTTTAACTAAACCATTTTTTGTCAGGTCTCAACTTCTTGCAGGGTTTCACCCATTTTTATTAACACTTTTATCAGGTCAACATGTAACAAGAGAAGCGGTAACAAATATAGGATTTGTTCGTGATAGCCAAATAATGAAAGGGTTGACGATAGACCTTGACATCAAAAAGAAACCAAAAGCGGTGTTAGTACAGCGGTGTAAGAAAGAGGCTCTCAAAAATTTCTTGAAGTTAAATAGTTTAAATATCTGGAAAAAATAAAAATAGTAAAGGAACAAAACAAACAAAAACTTTTAATATCGCTTTACTAAAAACACTGCCCTGACTTGACAAAAACCTGACAAAAAATGCTTGACCTGACAAAAAATGTGAAACATTTTTTGTCAGGTCAAGCATTTTTTGTTTTAAATAATATTTTTGTTTCAAAATGGTTTCAAAAGCTTCTCTTTTTTTGTCAGGTCAGCTTTCCATTTCTGTTTTATCAGTATTTTTGTTGAATAATTAAAATTGGGCGAACGACGGGAATCGAACCCGCGAATAATGGAGTCACAATCCATTGCCTTACCACTTGGCTACGCCCGCCATACTTTATAGTATACTAATTATTATATAAAATTGTCTACTCAAAGGTATTAGATTTTTTACAAATTACCTTCTTTCTTATATTCAATATTTCTAATACGTACATAATTATTTTGTTCAGAAGGTTACATAAGTTTTTTTATTAAGAAAGTTTTTTATTTGTTTGTATCTTTTCTTTATCTTTTCTGAAAGAAAAGATACAAAAAGATAAAGAAAAGGTTTTTTGATAAATATTTTTATAAAATCTATTTTGCTTCCCACTTTTGCTGCTTTTATAATGTTTTTATAAGAAACATTAAAATAGTGCAAGCAAGAGTAGAAAGCAATAGTTTTGCTTAGATGCAAAAAAAGCTTTTACGTGCAAAAACTTATCTTAACGCGTGCAAAAAAATATCTTTATTTCTTCTAAATATGAAAAAATTTTGTTTTAGTTGGACTAAAACAACCAGCTTAAAAGATACGACGCTTGTTACAAATTAATATAAAAGTATGATTTATAAACTTATAAAGACGACCCTAGACCGACGTAAGATCCATAGAAAAAGATACTAAGCAAACCAAGTGCTGCAGTACCTATAACTGTACCCACAAGCCATAAAGGGATACGTCCAGTAGTTCCAGTGTTAGACATTGCTTTATTTTCCTAAATTTTTTCGTTTCAATAATTTTTGTTTAAAAACAAGACCCTACAAACCGTACAAATTTTTAACAACCGAAGGTTTTCCGGAGGAAAACTTACCTTTTCGAAGAAAAGGTTAGAAAACTTACAAAAACTACGTTTAAAACAAAAAATGCCTGACAAAAAAAGCGAAGCTTTTTTAGTTAAGCATTTTTTGTCAGGTTTGGGTTAAACCTGACAAATTTTTTGTCTTCGGTTTTTAAAATCTGTTAAAACTTTGTCTGAGATTTGTTCAGATATGTAAGGGGTTGTGTCACTTTGTTTTACTAAGTAGAACTTAGGGCCTTGCTTTATCAGGTTGATATGATAAGAGGTACTTTTATTTTTTGGACTCCATAAATTACAAGAAAGGGAATACAAGTAGTTTTAATTAAAAATGTAACTTGAAAACAGAACAGCTAAAACGAAAATTAAAAGTAATCCCCAATATAAACTAGTACGATTTAATTCAACGGATTGTTTGTTGGGATTGGGTTTAGCCATAATTATTACCTAAATTTTTCTTTCTAACGCTGAATAAATTGCATTGCTGTAATTGAACCTAAAAAGAACACTGTAGGAACAGCTAAAGCATGAACTGCAAGCCAGCGAACAGTAAAAATAGGATAAGTATAAGAAGATTTTTTTGTAGTCATGTTTTTAAAATTATTTTGAACTTGAGTAGATATATAAAAACTTTTGTTTGCGTAACAAAAATACAAACCTGACCTGACAAAAAAAGCTTAACAAAAATCTTATTTTTGTTAAGCTTTTTTTGTCAGGTCAGGTTTGTATTTTTGTTAGAAGCCTGACATCACTTTCAGCGATGTTAAAAGAAAGTTTTATTGTTTAAGAACTAACTCATATTAGTTTCTATTTTTACATAGTTTTATGTATGTAAGAAAAGATAACTACGTTACACTTTTACAAATACTTTTGCAAACCTTACAAATATAAGGTCACAAAATTCTGACAAAAATTCAACAAAAATACTGACTTTTACAAAAAATGCTTGACAAAAAAAGCTTCGCTTTTTTTGTTTACATTTTTTGTTTCAAAAAGCAGTTAAAATCTTGAAAAACCATTAACCTGACAAAAAAAGCTTGAGACCTAACAAAAATAATATTTTTGTTTCAAACTTCGTTTTTGTTAAGCTTTTTTTGTTTCAGACCTTATTTTTGTTTCAGGCTTGTTTAAGATTTTAAAAGCACGATACTGATTTGACAAAAAAAGCTATAGACCTTACAAAAAATGCAAAGCATCTAAAACAAAAAAAGCTTCGCTTTTTTTGTCAGGTCAGTGTTTCAAGCTTTTTAAAACAAAAAATGTAAAACATTTTTTGTCAAGGTCAGGTTTTTATTTTTGTTTCAATTTTTGTTTCAATCTTTTTAGAATAGTGTGTTATGCTGTTAAAATCAAGTATTTTGAAGCTTATGGTTTGTATTAGGTATAACAAAGCTTTTCTAAAATTTAAAAAATGTAACAACGATGTCTTCAAAAAGCACTATATACTAATTCTAATTTACTTCAGAAAGTTGCTTCACTTGATCTAATGCATTAAAACGATCAGTGATAAGTGGAGTTTCTTGACGGTCTTCTGTGAAATACTCATTAGGTCGAGGACTGCCGAATACATCGTAAGCTAGCCCTGTGCTCACAAAAAGCCATCCTGCAATAAATAAAGAGGGAATAGTGATACTATGAATTACCCAGTAACGAATACTAGTTAAAATATCAGAAAAAGGTCGTTCTCCTGTAGCGCCAGACATTAAAAAACTCCTTTTATTTGTTTTTTTTTTATGAAAATGGTCTTTTTAACTTTTTTATTATCTCACATTATTAAATTTAATCTGTATCTTTACGATAAAGATCGAAAAAAAACGAGAAATAAACTAATTTTTCATATTTAAAAAGAGTTAAAAATGATATTTATTTTATTTTTTAGCTTTGCACTTCTTAGTTTTTCATATATAAACAGTAAGATAAAGTGGTTACCTTTTATTAAACCAATCAATACTTTTATTTGAAACTTTCAGTTTGTTAAAAAGTAGAAGAAGGCAGACCTTTTATTGTAAGGTTTTTACTAAGTAAAACTTAAGACTTTATCCCCAAAGCAAATCAAAATAAAAAAGTGAAAAACATGAAAGCTATTGTTTTACTACGTAAAGTAATTAGCAACAATTATTTCCCGAAGGGAAATCATGATCTCTAACAAAAACTACGTTTTTGTTAGAAGGGAGATAATTTTTTTCTAACAAAAACTACGTTTTTGTAAGTTTTCTAACCTTTTCTTCGAAAAGGTAAGTTTTCCTCCGGAAAACCTTCGGAAAACCATGAATTTTTCGCCTTTTTTCGAAGACTCTTCGAGTAAATTTTTTTTGATGTTTTGATGTTATGTATTTTAAAATTTTTGAATCTCTTTTTATATAGTATATCGTGACCTTAAGCAAGAATCAACTTTTACAAATAGTGTCCAGTTTTAAATTTTTTTTTGTAAGGTTAGGTTCTTTGAAGTTTATTTATAAAGTTTTATTAAAAACTTTACAAATATTAAAAACCAAAACAATAACTTTTAACAAAAATTTTTGATTACGGCCATACACCTTGACTGACCCAACCTGACAAAAAAAGGTTCGCTTTTTTTATTTCAACGGTTTTTTCAAACGAAGTTTTTGTTAAAAATTTGTCAGGGTGAAACAAAAAAAAGTTGAAACAAAAATCTTATTTGAAACACTGACAAAAACAAATTTTTGTTTTTGTTTCAAATGCCTAACAAAAAAAGCTTGAGACAAAAATAAGAAGTGTATTTGAAACAAAAAAAGCTGAAACAAAAAAAGCTGAAACAAAAAAAGCTGAAACAAAAAAAGCTTCGCTTTTTTTGTCAGGCTTTTTTTGTCAGGCTTTTTTTGTCAGGCTTTTTTTGTCAGGCTTTTTTTGTCAGGCTTTTTTTGTCAGGTTAAGCTTTTTTTGTCATCATTTTTTGTCAGGTCAGGCTTTTTAAAACAAAAACAAAAATATTATTTTTGTTTCAAATGTTTTACATTTTTTGTTAAGGTCAAGTTGAGGTTTGTCAGAATTTGTGAGAAAAAAACCAAAGGCGATGTTAGTAAGTTTCTTTTCGGTCTAAAAAGAAGCAAAATATTTTTGTTTCCGTTTTTGTTAGGTTTTAAATTCATAAAAATATTTAAAAATATTTAAATAAAATATTTAATTTTAATATATTACCGAAAATATCATTTAATAATATTATATTATTTTTAATTGAAAAAGAACACATAAATTTTGAACCCTCTAAACAAATCTTTTTACTAGAATTTAGGGAATAATAAATTCTTAACTTTAATCTATATTTCAATTCAAATATTTGTAAATAAAATCGACCTTTATGAAAAATTTTATTATTTTGTTTTTTCAGTTATATTATTTTTTTTCTATAATATATTATGATTCTCAACTATTTCGGAATAATTTATTAATAAAATTAAAATTCTTCACCTTGAGATAGACTCAAGGTGAAAAAGAAATGAATTACAAATATTGACAATTTTGAAGAAGCAAAAAAAAAAAGAATACAAAAATTGAAACAAGAATTGAAACAAAAGTATTAATATCTAAACAAAAACCTTTGCTTCTTCGGGCCCCTGCCCCATAACGACAAAAATTGAAACAAAAAAGGGATACTATCATTTGAAATACTTACAAAAAATGTAAACAAAAAAAGCGAAGCTTTTTTTGTTTACATTTTTTGTAAGTATTTCAAATCTTATTTTTGTTAAGCTTTTTTTGTCAGGTCAATATTTTTGTTTCAGTTTTTGTAAGTTTTTGTTGGAAAACCTTATCTTTTTGTCAATATTTGAAACAAAAAAAGCTTAGCTTTTTTTGTCAGGTCAGTATTTTATCAAATTTTTCCCCATTTTTGTTAAGAGTTTTTGTCATAATTTCTTAGATAAATTATAGAAAACTTTATAGCAAATTTACTTTATACAACAAAAGAATTTAAAACTCCTACTGCAAAAACTAGAAGAATCCATAAACCTAGACCTGAAAAAACAGTACGTTTATTTTCAGTCCAACCTTCAGGAGAAGCGAAAACAACAGGAACTCCTACTACTAAAAGAAAAGATAATGCAACTAAAGCAAGAAGAGTAAATTGAAAAATAAGAGTCATAATTTATATATCTAAAGGATTTTTAATTTAATTGTTAGTCTTTTTTTATATCAAAAAGTTTTTATAAAAAAAGGCTCTGATATTTATTTTAAAAAGGAATAAACTAAATAAATAGAATATTTTTCCATGATTGGGCAAAGCCCAATAATTATTTCCCGAAGGGAAATCATTATTTCCCTTCGGGAAATAATTGTTGCGCGAAGCGCAACCATGAATGCTATTGTTTTACGTAGTAAAATAATCAGCAACCATGGTGGTGCAAAACACCACAATTGTTTTCTAACAAAAACGTAGTTTTTGTAAGTTTTCCTTCGGAAAACCTTATCTTTTCTTTCAGAAAAGATACAAACAAAAGATAAAGAAAAGATACAAAGAAAAGATAAGCAAAACTTAGTATCCCTTATTAAAACTGAAACAAAAAAGGGATACTACTGATAAAAAGGAGAGTCTCGTGCTTTTCAAATCTGAAGGATCAAACAAAAATTGAAATTTGACCTGACAAAAAAAGCTTGAGACAAAAATAAGAAGTGTATTTTTGTTGAGCTTTTGAAACAAAAATAATATTTTTGTTTCAAATGTTTTACATTTTTTGTCAGTGTTTCAAATCTTATTTTTGTCAGGTTTTTGTTTCAGGTTTTTGTTTGGATACTAATTTTTTTGTTTCAATTTTTGTTGAAGCTTGCTTGTGCAGCCTTTTATTTTACTTATAAAAGTTTTGTTAAAACAAATGATTGTTCTTTTTATTATACATGAAAAAATTCTATTAAATTTTTATTTTTTAGAATATACAATATTGATAAAAACAGAGTCTTATTTATTTGTTATATTCCTATTAATTAAAAAGCTTTGCCTTATAGAAAAATATTAAGCGGGTAGCCGGATTCGAACCGGCGAGAAGAACTTGGAAGGATCTCATGTTACCACTACATCATACCCGCTTACTTAATAGTAAATCATATTTTTCATTATAAGGTCAAGTGCACTTTATAAAAAACTTTTAAAAATTTTTAAACTTTCTAACTGACAAACCCTGTTAAATTGAAAACAAAAATCTGATAAAAATTCTTAACAAAAAATCTGAAACAAAAAAAACTTGAGACAAAAAAAGCTTGAGACAAAAATAAGAAGTGTATTTTTGTTGAGCTTTTTTTGTTAAGCTTTTTTGTCAGGCTTCTTTTGTTTGAATTAGTCGAACAACAACTAAAAATACCATTTGAAAGACTGACAAAAAATGCTTTGCATTTTTTGTCAGGTTTCAATTTTTGCTTTTTCCAATATAATTTTAATAAAATCTCTAGTTAAAATAATTTACTACCTTGCAAACCCACGTGCATGACAAGCCATTAAATTTACGTAAGATACGAGCTCTTCCTTTAAACGACACGATCTTTCTACCTTTGATTTTGGTCCCACTTCTTTTATAGGAACTACTAGCTGTAAAGTAAAACTTTTTGGTTCTTTATAAATAGGAAATAAAAACATATACTCTAAATTTTCCAATATTCCGCGGTAATCTATACTTTCCTTATTTTCTTTTTTTTTTCAGGGATCTGGTGCATATTCGATGCATTAAATTCTAATGATGCACCATACACCAAGACTTATTTTCAATAATTATTTCATGACTCTGGGATCACTTCAAAAGCGAAAGGCTGTATTTGGAGTATTCCCCGAATGCCTTCCATAAAGAGTAGGAATTTTAATAGTTACTTTCAACTTACTTGAAGGTATGTAAATAGCAAGTTGGGTCCAAGATGTGTCTTTTAATAAACGACTATTCGATCTTCTAATTATTTCTTCTTGTAATATTTGGGATAGAGAACCTAAAGTTGTTTTTACAGAACTTTCTTCTACACGAAAAAATAGTTCTAAAACACGTTTAGTAGAAGCCGGTTGATTATAAAATATATGAACTCTTATAATGGTCTCTTAAGAAAAAGACACTGAAATTTGATTATAACGGTCCATTTATTCCTCCCCTATAAAGTATATACCAACAAAGCCTCGACCCTCTCTACCTCGAACCCGAAACGGTTTATTATAGACACCCATCACGGGCTCGATTTCTTTAAAGAAAAGTTCTTTTGAAACTCCAGCCCTTGATGGGGTTGCTTCCAAATAATAATTGTATAAATCTAAAGTTTTTAAGAAGTTCCCCGATTTTTGAACAATGTTGCTTTTAACCCATTGTGCTAGATATAGTCTTTTAGCCTTTGGATTATCTAAATCTAAATCTTACAAATTATCTAAATATTGTTCATTTAATATTGTTCGATGAGCGAATTCTGTTAAATTATCACTTTTCCAGCCGCAATTTTAGAGATATTTCAACTTAGATGATCTTTAAAAAGCAATGTTAAAACAAATAAAAGAAGAAATACTAAAATAAACAGTATCGTCAAAAAGTAATTTTTTGTGTTATTATTGAATTGTTTACTATCAGCTTTTTTAGCAAAAAACTTTAATGTAAAATCTGTATAAAACATATACTCTTTTGCATTAACTTTTTTATTATATTAGTATTTTAAAAATTAAAAATGTAGATGGTTGTTAAAAAAAACATATGTTTTTTTTAACAACAATTGTTGCGCTTCTTTTATTTTACGTAGTAAAATAATCAGCAACCATTGAATGGCTTCCTTAAGTGTGAAGCTCCTTTACGAATTAAAGAAAATTGATGCTACTTTATTTGCTTTTAAAATATTTAATGAATCTTTAATAAAAATTTGAAAAAAAAATATTTTTGTTAAAAAAATTTAATACGAAAATTACGTAAGAAGATAAAAACCTTGTTTTTGTTGAAGAACTTTATTTAGTAAAATTTAAAAATAAAATATATTACTTATATCATTTATATTAAATATTAAGAAAACACTACCATTACATAGTAATATGCTTAACGTAATTAACAAAAATACGGACCTGACCTTTACCTGACAAAAACAAAAATGTTATTTTTGTTTCAAAATGTTTTACATTTTTTGTTTCAAAAAGCAGTTATGACAAAAATAAGATTTTAAAAGCACGTGAAACAAAAAATGCCTGACCTGACAAAAACAAAAATAATATTTTTGTTTTTGTCAGGTCAGGTTAAAGCGATGTTAAAAGAAGGACCTTGCTTTATACTTTTTTGTTAGGTTTTTATTTTTGTTTTGTTTTAGTTTTATCTTTTATTTGTTTCACATAAATAAAAATCTATGTGAAACAAATAACATTAATTACCTTTCCAAAAAAACTCTTTCGTAAACAAAATTTTGATTAATATTTTTGTATGACAAAAAATCGTTTTAAATTAAAAAAAACAACTAATTTACCATTTTTTGGTACTGTTAAGAAAGGAGATTCATTATTTACTACTATTCCATTCTTAAAAAATTTTTTTAAACCTTCAGTTTTTTTTTCAAATTATCGTATTCGTGCAAAAACTTCAATAACAACTAATTGGAAACAGTTAAACAATATACAATTTCTAATTGCTTTATTTCCATTTGTGTTTAGTTTTTCTTTATTAATTCGATCTCGATACAAAGGACAATTCTTTTCATACCTTGTGAAAGATAATTTACCTGGATTTTGTTTACCACATCAGAATCTTTCTTGGGAGACTTTTCGAGAAATTACTTCTAAAAAAATAGCTTCTCTTTCTGATGACAAATTATATATTTGTAAATCTCCTAACACTGGGACTGACAAATCGGAAGTTATTAACAACTCCTTTGGCTCACAAATCGAAGATTCGTCAGTCGAAATGTTAGAAGATAATGACCAGATGTTAGATTCAACTCTTGACAAACCAGTAACAAAAACGGAGTTTTCGTCTCAGGTTTCTTTAAAATTTAATTCTTTCGTCTCAAGAGAGCAAAGAAAACAAACAAATTTACAAAATCAAGATCTTATAGAGCGTCTTGATATTTACGGTAATTTAATTATACTTGAAATGAAACCTGTTTGGGAGTATAAGCAAAAACAATTTTATACAGGTTTTTTACCCAAAGTAAATAAAATTACTCTAAATAAATTGCCTGTTTTTTTTAATGGAAAACAAAAAGTAGCAGAAAACACGTTTGCCTCTATTTCTAACAAAGAAGAAAGTTTTGGTTCAGCCAAAAAACTACCACAAGAACAAAGTTCTTGTTTGGGCTTCCAAATCGAAGATGAAACAAAAAATGCTTCGCATTTTTTGTCAAGATCAGCCACTTTTTGTCAGTATTTGCCTTTACAGACAAAAAACAATAAGTCAGAAAAATTCTTTGAGTATAAATTTTCTGCACGAAAACCAAATTTTTTATCTTTTTCTAAAAACAAAATTGATTTAAAACCAACACTGATTAATAAAAAACCTAATTTAATTAATGTGTTTACAAAACAACCTTTTCAACAAAAATTATTTGATCTTGACGAATTACCTTTAAAATTGGAGCAAAATTATTCAGAGGCTTTACCCCTAAAAAAACAAGAAAATCAAAAATATTTTCCTATCCCTGGTCCTAATATTTTTGAAGCTTTCCAAAACTTTCCAAATCAGAAGTTCTTATCAGATTTTTCTTCTAATAAGGAAAAAAACATAAGTAACGTGGAAAATTGTATAGCAAACCTTGACAAACCGATAACAAAAACGGAGTTTTCGTCTCAGGTTTCTTTAAACTTTGACTCAACTTTGTTATCAGAGACAAAACAACATACTAATGAAACTTTACTCGCAGCTGGTAAACCTGGACAAACCGATAACACTGACAAAAAAAGCGAAGCTTTTTTTGTTTCAAACGAAGTCTTTGTCTCAGATTTATTAGAGATTTCTCAGTCAGATGTGAAAGAAGAAATCTTTTCTAAAAAAAGTTTTTTAGAAAATGAATTAAAAAAATTTTTTTATAATGAAGGATTTACTCCTTCGGTTAACAAAAATACTATTCTTGTTAAAGCGATCTTAAAAGAAGGGCCTTTTAGAAATCTACAAAAATACACAAATCAATTTACTTATCTAGATCTAACTACTTCCTTTACAAACCGTGGATCTCGTAAATTTGCAAATTTTGTATCAGATTTTTCTAATAAAGAAAAAAACATTAATGATGTGAAAGAGTTTGAATTTTTTGATTATATTCAAAATGTAATTTTAAATTTAGAAAAGGATAATATTAATTTAACTCTACCAGAACAAAGTTCTGTAACTAAATTAAGACTTTTGTCAGGATATTTATATCCTGATATGGAAATAGCAAAAATACGTCTTTTATTTATTCAGAATATATACAAAAATATTATATTTGAAAGATTAAATAAAAAAAGCTTTCCAATAAAAATTGAAATACCTTCCAGTTTTGTTTATGATTTATTGAATGAGAGTAATTCTTTAATGTCGACTTCTACCCAAAACTTAACAAAAAATGATGACAAAAAAAGCGAAGCTTTTTTTGTTGACCATTTTGAAACAAAGAATGGAAATCATTTTTTGTCAAAGCCAGTGTCTCAAGTTTTTGTTTCACTTTTAAAAGAAAAGAAACCAATTTTTAATTTTTTACCAAATCTACAATTAAATTTTCATTATTTACCTGCTAGTCAAACTCTTTTGAATCAAAATCTAACTGAAAATTCAAATGTTGGTGGAATTTATCAAAAAGTTCTTACTATTTACAAAGCTGATAATAATCCAAACAATTTATTATTATTTTTAAAACCTTTGTTATATCTTCAAACACCTTTTCGCGAATCTTGGGAATCTGTAACGGTTCAATCATGGCCACGCTTACAAATCTCCGAATTGTTTGCGGGACAATTATTTCCCTTTGGGAAATCATGGTTTGCTATTACAAAACTATCTTTTGTTTTTATTGCTCTTAAAATTTTCCAAAGTTTATTATCAATTTATGGAAAAGAATTAGCGTTTTTGGGTTTTTTCGATGATAATTTAAAAGAAGAATTTGGATTAACTGATGATAAAAAAGATAAAGGTTATCGTTTAATTAAAAAAGTTAAAAAACGATTTAAAGATGTAGTTGGAATTGACAACATTTTACCAGAATTAGGTGAGATCGTTTGGATTCTTCGAAATTCTGGTCCAACTTTTAAAGTTGGGCATTTTCTTCCTAAAGGTTTTTTATTTGTAGGTCCTCCGGGAACAGGGAAAACTCTTTTAGTACAAGCTATTGCTGGTGAAGCTGAAGTTCCTGTGTTAGTTCAATCAGGGAGTTCGTTAACTAGTTCAGAAGAAAACGAAAAAGGCGCTCAACGATTAAGAAATTTGTTTGAGCAAGCACGAAAGGTTGCCCCGTGTATTGTATTTATTGATGAAATTGATACATTAGGTGAAAGTAGACAAGATGTTATGAGTACTTCTGTTGGAACTGATGATTTAATTCAATCTCTCCATCAATCTAATCGTGGATCAACTGAAACAAGTTCAAATAATTCTATAAATGGTAATAAAGCTGAAAAACAAAGCAGTAACACTGACACTCGCTTAGATTTTTTTGTTTCTGGTGATTTAACTAGAAATGCAAATATTGAAAATACTTCTGTAGGAAAAAAAAATCAAGCAAAACAACAAACAAATCAAGAACAGTTAAATCTCTTAATGCAGTTTTTAATCGAATTGGATGGACTAAAATCCCGTACTGGAGTTATTGTTATTGGTGCAACAAATAGACCTAAAGTTTTAGATCCTGCTTTAACACGACCAGGAAGATTTGATCGTGTTCTTAATTTAGAACTCCCTGGAAGAAAAAAGCGGATTGAAATTTTAAAATTTTATAGTCGAAATCTTGGATTAACATTGTCTTCTTCTAAAAAGATTGAGGAAAAAATAAATGTAAACAAAAAAAGCTCAACAAAAAAAGCGAAGCTTTTTTCGTCTCAAGCTTTTTTTGTCAGTAAAAATCTAGGATTTTTGTTAGAATCTTTAGAATCTAAGATTGGAACCTTGTTGATTAATGAAAACAAACAAACAAATACTTCAATAGATTTTCCTGTCACTATTAATAACAATTTAAAAGAAAAAAAAGATAGAAATAATGTTTTAAAAAATAAGAATCAAGATCTAAATTTTTCTTGGGAATACTTAGCTAATCGGACCTTTGGTTTTAGTACAGCTGCTTTGGCTACAGCAATGAATGAATCGTCTTTAAGAGCAATCCTTCGAGACACTGGACATACAGTTGAAACAATTGACCGAGGTATTGAAGTTATTACAAGTTATAGTACAGAGAAACCAAAAATTGATAATGAAAAGGGTTTTCTTTCGAAAACTACAAAAACTCCGTTTGAAACAAAAAAAGCTTCGCTTTTTTTGTCAGTGTTAGAAAAGGATCCTTTTTTTATTACTAGGTTTGCTTATTATCAAGCTGGAAAAGCTGTATTACATACACTTCTTCCAGAACACCCAGATGCTATGATTTTAAAACTTTGGCCACAACCTAAAAATAGCCGATATAAAGAAAGTAATCTTCCGTTAACTTCAAATAATAATCGTGCAAAATTAGAAACCCGGTTAATTGGATTGTACGCTGGAAAAGCTGCTGAATTGCTAGCTTTATCTTTACATTCTCATATCAAAGAAGAAAATACTAATAAAAAAAAGAGAACTGATAAAATTAAAGCAAAAACTTTAAACAAACTTCAAACAAACCTTGACAAACCGGTAACAAAAACAAAGTTTTTGTCTCAGGTTTGTTTGAAATTTGTCAAGGTTGGTCAGGAGACTAAAAGTACAAATAAACAAACAAAAAAACTTTCTTTTTCTAAGGTAAATAATCTTACAAAACAAAATTTTGAGACAAAAAATGGAAACAAAAAAAATCTTTGGCATTCTAATCTTGGAATGGAAGATCTTTCTGCCGCAAGCCATTTAGCTCACTCTTTAGTAGATAAATGGCATTTTTATTCAAATAAAGTTGCTATACGGAGAGAAAATCAAATATTTACTAATCAAAACCAATTTGAAACTTCAGAGATAGAAGTTTTTGAACTTTTTCAGCAACTAACTGAGGATTTACAAAATAGAATTTCTGCATCAAATATATCAGAGAGTCGTCTTCGTAAGGAAAGAGATAAATATTCTCGCTATAATTTTCAAGAATGGTCAATTCGACCTTGGTGGCAAGATCAAATCACAAAACAAACAGGGTTTTCGTTGGAAAACTCCAAAAACGATGTTTCTGTAAGAAATTTAAATATGTTTTATGATGATTGGTATAGAATTTACCTCCCAGATCCTGAAGAAAGTGAACGTAATGAGGAATGGGTAACGCCTGACGAATATTACCATAATACGCAGAACTTAAAAAACCTTTTACCAAAAAAAAGATACAATCAAACAAAAAACACATTTAAACAAACTTTAAACAAACCGCTAACAAAAAATGCAAACCATTTTTTGTCAGGGTCAGTGTCGTTATGGGGCAGGGGCCCCAAAGAAGCAAAGGTTTATCAGGGTTTGCCAGGTTTTGATATAACTTGGAATGATATATACAAACTAGATAGAGATTATATTTATCATGCGTTAATTTTAACTTCTTTTAACCAAGCTTTTTCCTTACTTGATGAAAATCGTGAACTTTTAGATTATTTGGCAGATTATTTAATGCGTTTTGAAACTCTTCGACAACAGGAAATAAAAGAAATTTTCGATGATTTTGGTTCACCTAATATTGAAAAGAAATCTTTTTTAAAAAAGAAACCAACTGAAACAAAAACAAGGTTTTTGTCATTATTTGTTCCTAACGAAGCTACTTTCGCAACAGATAAACAAAAGGTAAAAATCCTTTTCGATAAAAAATGGGGAAAAAACTCTCGACGAAATTTTTCTCGATTTTTTAGTTTTGATCAACAAGCCCTGACAAAAACAAAATTTTTGTTTCCTCTTTCAAAAAATAAAAATTATCGTCCATTTACTTTTTTTGAAACCATTAATAAATAAAAATTAAAATTAGTATCTTTCTAACAAAAACCTGACTTGACCTGACAAAAAATGTGAAACATTTTTTGTTTTAAAAAGCTTAACAAAAATAAGATTTAAAACACTGACAAAAAATGTAAACAAAAAATGCCTGACAAAAATAAGAAGTGTATTTTTGTTTCAGCTTTTTTGTTTACATTTTTTGTCAGGTCAGGTTTCGGTTTTTGTTTAGATACTACTATTTTTGTTCAGCGATGTTAAAACAACAAGAAGTTGAGACAAAAATGGAAACAAAAATCTCATTTGAAACAAAAAAAGCAAATCTTATTTTTGTCATAACTGCATTTTTGTCTCAACTTTTTGTAGGTCCCTAAAGGGACCTCTTTGGGTAAAAATTTTTTTAATATCAATAAATTTAATAGAGCTTTGTCTTTTTTTATAAAACTTACAAACTTTTAAGAAAGTCAAGACCTGTCCAACAAATCTCTAACAAAACAAGCAAACAAAAAATATTATTTTTTGTTTGCTTGTTTTGTTAGAGATTTGTTAGCCTCCTAGCATCGTCTTGTATTCTTTTTAAGAAATACAATACTAGCTTTTTAACATAAAAAGATAATGTTAGTGATGTCTGCAGTGTTAGAATATTACGTCTAGATATTACTGATCTAAATTATATTAAAGGTTTTCTATAAGAAAACTTAGGCTAACAAAAAATCATATTAAAACTGTTCTTAATTTATGAAAATTGAAACTAGAATAGTATTTTTTATAAATAAATTGAAGGTTTATTTAAAAAGGAAAAATTCTTTTTTTAAAGAAGTTTTTTCTTTTGCTTTATTTACATTATTTTTTGGATTTTTAATTGGAAATCTTTTTGGTACGTTTTTAAATACAATACGTTCTTTTATTCTTTGGGATGGTTTTATTATTTTTATAATATTGGTTATTATGGAATTTTTAAATTTCCTTTTATACAACAAAGCAAAACGTTTTTTTGTAATATTTCAGAGGATTTCGTATTATTCTAATAATCAAATTATTTGGAAAAGTCTTAATTATTTAAAGATAGGAATTATGTTTGGTTTTTTTATTGATGCTTTTAAAGTAGGTAGTTGATCAATACCATTATAATTATTTCCTAACCTGACAAAAAAAGCTTTAAACAAAAAAAAGCTTTAAACAAAAAAGCTTCGCTTTTTTTGTCAGGCTTTTTTTGTTTAAAGCTTTTTTTTGTCAGGCTTTTTTTGTTTCAAATTTTATTTTTGTTAAGCTTTTTTTGTTTCAACTTTGTTTTGTTAAAGGTTTGTCCAGTAGTTGGAAGATTTTAAAATTGATCAAGATTTACAGAAGTGGTTAAAAAAAAAACCAAAAAACTCTTGTTTTAGTTTGAAAAAGTGGAATTGGAAAAACTCAGTTCTCTACCGCTTTTGTCAAACAAAACAATTTTAAAACATTAATGGTTAATCATAGAGAAGGTTTTAGTCGGTTAGATGAAACCTATGATGCCATTAGCATTGATGATACTAACCTACACGAATTTAAAGAAACACAACTCTTAAGCCTTATAGATAATCAAAGCAATAAAAATCTAAAAGTTTTGTCATATTATTTAAATATAAAGCTGTTTATAAAAAACCAGGCATTGTACAGATGATTGCTATGAACAAGAAAGAGTTAATTTCCATGCATAATGGCAGACTGTATTTTTTAAACCCTATTTTAGTTGTTTTACTTCTTATGCTTTTAAAATCTTTGATTTTAACCCAGTTTTACGAAGTAAAACAACTAACAAAACTGCGGACTTTGCCTTTTCGAAGGGTTAAGAGCGCATGCATAGAAAAGATACGAGCCGGGTGATCTTTGTTTTTTTGTTTTTTTTTAATGATTAATCTTTACGATTGCACTACTATTTAGAGTGATTGGAGTCTGGTCGTACCAAAAAAAGCTCTCATTTATATTTGCTCTTCTGAAGACAGTGGTAGATCTATACATTCAATACCCAAATATTCACGTCTTTTTTTTGAACCTATTGCGGGCGAGTTTTATATTGAACGAATTCATAGCTTATTCAAGTTGTTTTGAAAATGTTCTTTGAAATAGGTGTGTTTCAGAAATAGGTGTGTTCCACGAGGCCTATGATCTTTGTAATTTTGATAAAAATTTTATGTGTTTACGTAATTTCCTACATTACTTTTGATACTATTAGACACCCATTGAGCCAAATATAATGTTTTTGATAGAGGCATCTTTAAATTCAGCTCTTCCGCTTCCTATACCGATAGGTGTAAAATTTTTTTTTTAGTAATTTCATTTTTTGGGGGTTCGTACTTGTTTACATAGTTAGTCTTTGATGGTCTTTCAATTACAGCAGGCTCTGAATATTATTTGTATTCTTTTATTTCTAGACTATTTTATTTATTTTTACTTTTAATTTTAAAATAAAAAGTAGTAAGTTGAAAAATAAAAATTACGAACTTTATAATAAAAATAGTTTTAAACAAATAACTTTTTTGATTTTTATTAAATTGTGTTTTAGTAAAAACGATTTTTGCATAAAAATAAAGCTTTTAATATCTATAAAAAGACATTTTTATTTATTTTCTCTTAAAGAAAAAAAACACAGTCAAACAAAAATACGGACCTGACAAAAAAAGCTTAGCTTTTTTTGTTTCAAATAATATTTGAGACACTGATAAAAATGTAAAGTATTTTTTGTCAAGTTTCAATTTTTGTCGTTATGGGGCAGGGGCCCCAAAGAAGCAAAAGTTTTTGTAGTTTTCTAACAAAAACTTAACAAAAATTATATTTTGGTTTCAAGTTTTTGGAAGGGATACTAAGTTTTCTAACCTGACACCCTAACCTGACAAAAAAAGCGAAGCTTTTTTTGTTTCAAACTTCGTTTTTGTCATTGAAACAAAAAAAATACTTTTGTTTCAGTTTTTGGAAAACCCTAAGTTTTATTACAAAATAAAAAAAATTAGTAGTAACGTTAAAACTAAGAATAGTAATAGTAAAATTTTTATTTTCCTTGTAAATAGTTCTGTTAGAAATTAGTTTTTTTTTTATCAAAAATAAAAGACAATTCTTTCATATTTTACTCTAAATTATAAAATTTATTTACATTTATTTATTGATTAACAATAAAATACTTATATCATTCTTTTTGTTTTATATACCGTTTCTCCTTTTCTTTTTTATTTTGTTTCGATGTGTTTTTTTAAATAATTTTAAATTTGAGACAAAAACTTGACAAAAAAAGTGAAACTTTTTTTGTCAAGTTTTTGTCAGGTCAGGTCAGTTTTTTTATTAGATTTTTGTTCAAAATTTATAACAAAATAAGTTTTATTGAAAATTAAAAAGAAGTAATTTTGGAGATTTACGCTATGACTATAGCAATCGGTAAAACTCAAGAAAAAAGTGGTTGGTTTGATTTAGTAGATGATTGGTTACGACGTGACCGTTTTGTTTTTGTAGGATGGTCAGGTTTATTATTATTTCCTACAGCATATTTTGCTTTAGGCGGTTGGTTAACTGGAATTACTTTTGTAACTTCTTGGTATACTCACGGTTTAGCAACATCTTTCCTAGAAGGTTGTAATTTCTTAACAGCTGCGGTTTCAACTCCAGCAAATAGTATGGGTCATTCTTTATTATTTCTTTGGGGACCAGAAGCTCAAGGTGATTTTACTCGTTGGTTTCAATTAGGCGGTCTTTGGGCATTTGTAGCTCTTCATGGAGCTTTTGCTTTAATTGGTTTTATGTTACGTCAATTTGAAATTGCTCGTTCAGTAAAACTTCGTCCTTACAACGCTATTGCGTTTTCAGCACCTATTGCTGTTTTCGTTTCTGTTTTTTTAATTTACCCTTTAGGTCAATCTGGTTGGTTTTTTGCTCCTAGCTTTGGTATTGCTTCAATCTTCCGTTTTATTCTTTTCTTCCAAGGATTTCACAACTGGACTTTAAACCCTTTCCACATGATGGGAGTAGCTGGTGTATTAGGTGCTGCTTTACTTTGTGCGATTCACGGTGCAACTGTTGAAAATACTCTTTTTGAAGATGGTGATGGTGCTAATACTTTCCGTGCATTTAACCCAACTCAAGCAGAAGAAACTTATTCTTTTGTAACAGCTAATCGTTTTTGGTCTCAAATTTTTGGTGTAGCTTTTTCAAACAAACGATGGCTTCACTTCTTCATGTTATTTGTACCAGTAACTGGTTTATGGATGAGTGCACTTGGTGTTGTAGGTTTAGCTTTAAACTTACGAGCTTATGATTTCGTATCTCAAGAGATTCGTGCAGCAGAAGACCCTGAATTCGAAACTTTTTACACAAAAAACATTCTTTTAAACGAAGGTATTCGTGCATGGATGGCTGCTCAAGATCAGCCACATGAAAAACTTGTATTCCCTGAGGAGGTATTACCACGTGGAAACGCTCTTTAATGGTACTTTAAGTGTAGGCGGTCGCGACCAAGAGTCTACAGGATTCGCTTGGTGGGCTGGAAACGCCCGCTTAATTAATCTTTCTGGTAAGTTGCTAGGTGCGCATGTAGCGCACGCTGGCCTTATCGTTTTTTGGGCAGGTGCTATGAATTTATTTGAAGTAGCACACTTTGTTCCAGAAAAACCTATGTATGAACAAGGTCTTATTCTTTTACCTCACCTTGCAACGTTAGGATACGGTGTAGGTCCTGGTGGAGAAATTATTAATACTTTTCCATATTTTGTTTCTGGTGTGCTTCATCTTATTTCTTCTGCTGTTTTAGGTTTTGGTGGTATTTATCACTCTTTAATCGGTCCTGAAACTTTAGAAGAGTCTTTTCCATTCTTTGGATATGTTTGGAAAGACAAAAATAAAATGACTACTATTCTTGGAATTCATTTAATAATTTTAGGAATTGGTGCTTGGCTTTTAGTATGGAAGGCACTTTACTTCGGTGGTGTTTATGATACTTGGGCTCCCGGCGGTGGTGATGTACGTACTATTACTAATCCAACTATTAGTCCAGCAGTTATTTTTGGATATTTATTAAAATCTCCATTTGGTGGAGATGGTTGGATTGTAAGTGTTGACAATATGGAAGACATTATTGGTGGACACATTTGGATTGGAACTTTATTAATTTTTGGTGGAACATGGCACATCCTTACTAAGCCGTGGGCTTGGGCTCGTCGTGCTCTTGTTTGGTCAGGTGAAGCTTATCTATCTTATAGTATTGCTGCTGTTTCTCTAATGGCTTTTGTTTCTTGTAACATGTCTTGGTTTAACAACACAGCTTACCCTAGTGAATTTTATGGACCAACTGGTCCAGAAGCTTCTCAATCACAAGCTTTTACTTTTCTTGTTAGAGACCAACGTCTTGGTGCTAACGTAGCTTCAGCTCAAGGTCCAACTGGTCTGGGTAAATATTTAATGAGATCACCAACTGGTGAAATTATTTTTGGTGGTGAAACTATGCGATTCTGGGATTTCCGTGGGCCTTGGTTAGAACCTCTAAGAGGACCTAATGGTTTAGATTTAAGTAAACTTAAAAATGATATCCAACCTTGGCAAGAAAGACGCGCAGCTGAATACATGACACATGCTCCATTAGGGTCTCTGAACTCTGTTGGTGGTGTAGCTACTGAAATTAACGCAGTAAACTTTGTATCACCACGTAGTTGGTTAGCAACATCTCATTTTTGTTTAGCATTTTTCTTCTTTATTGGTCACTTATGGCATGCAGGAAGAGCTCGTGCAGCAGCAGCTGGTTTTGAAAAAGGTATTAACCGCGATAACGAACCTGTTCTGTCTATGCGACCATTAGATTAGTTAATATTTTTTTTCTAAAAAATACTGACTATTTCTTTCTAAATGGGCTTACAAATAAAAGATAAAAAGATGAAACAAAAACTTAACCTGACCTTTACAAAAAATGTTTTACATTTTTTGTAAAGGTCAGTGTTTCAAATAAGATTTTTGTTTCATCTTCTTATCTTTTATTTGTAAGCCCCTTAACCCTTAAGGAAATCATGTTTCTGTATCTTTTTGTATCTTTTCTTTCAGAAAAGATAAGGAAAATAATGATATCCCGAAGGGATATCATGATAAACACGATGTTTTTGTTTCAACTTTTATTATTGTTTTGCTTCTTTTTTATTGGAATTTTGTTTAGATGTCCTTCAGATATTAGTAGACTAATTCCGAACAAAAATGAAGAATCCATGATTCCTCTTATCTTTTGATTGTATCTTTTCTTTGTATCTTTTCTGCAAGAAAAGATACAAAGAAAAGATACAATCAAAAGATAAGGGGTCCCTAAAGGGCCCTACAAAAACTGCGTTTTTGTCAGAAAAAGATACAGAAATAATTGTTTTCCGAAGGAAAACCATGATAAAATAAAAATAATGTTTATATTTTGAGTCTCTGAATTAAAAGTTCAAAACTCCATTATTATTTTCTATAATGTAAGTAAATAGTTTTGCGTTGTTTCATTGAATTTTTTTCACTTTTTACATTTCAGAATAAGATAAAAATGATGTAATACTTCTTTAAAAAAAAGAAGGTCATTAATATAACTTTTTTTGTGAAGTTAGTTTCTGAACAATTATCTAATAAAATGATTCTTTTCCGAATCTTGACAAAAAATTGAAACAAGAACAAAGCTTTTATACAAGTTCAGCTTTACAAAAACTTTAAACACTGACAAAAACTGAAATCTTACAAAAAATGCTCTGCATTTGAAACAAAAATAATATTTAAAACAAAAATTTAAAACACTGACAAAAAATGTTTGACAAAAAAAGAGAATCTTTTTTTGTTTCCATTTTTTGTTTCAAAAACACTTTTCTTTATCTTTTCTGTCTCTTTTCTTTATCTTTTCTACAAGAAAAGATAAAGAAAAGAGACAGAAAACCTTTAAAAAACCTTTTTTGTCATAACTGCATTTTTGTCTCAACTTCTTGTAGGTTTCTTTAGGGATCCCTTTGAAAACTTTTTTTGTGTTTCAGTTTTTTTTTTTTCAATTTTCAATTTTCAATAAAACAAACAAATAAGTAAGCCTAATTGTGATTATATTTTTTATAGGAAATTCTCTTTTATGAGCAAAGTTTATGATTGGTTCGAAGAACGTTTAGAAATTCAATCGATTGCTGACGATATTTCAAGCAAATATGTGCCACCTCATGTAAACATTTTTTATTGTTTAGGTGGTATTACATTTACTTGTTTCTTAGTACAAGTAGCGACTGGTTTTGCTATGACTTTCTATTACCGTCCAACAGTAGCAGAAGCTTTTGCTTCTGTACAATACCTTATGACAGACGTAAACTTCGGTTGGTTGATTCGTTCAATCCATCGTTGGTCAGCTAGTATGATGGTTTTAACAATGATTTTACATACTTTCAGAGTTTACCTTACAGGTGGTTTTAAAAAGCCTCGTGAATTAACTTGGGTAACTGGAGTTATTATGGCAGTTTGTACTGTTTCTTTTGGTGTAACTGGATATTCTTTGCCTTGGGATCAAGTAGGTTATTGGGCTGTAAAAATTGTAACCGGTGTACCTGATGCTATTCCTGTAGTTGGTTCAACAATTGTAGAGTTATTACGTGGAGGTGTTGGAGTAGGTCAATCAACTTTAACTCGATTTTACAGTCTTCACACTTTCGTTTTACCATTAGCAACAGCTGTTTTTATGCTTATGCATTTCTTAATGATTAGAAAACAAGGAATTTCAGGACCACTTTAAACAAAAAAATAAAAAATTGATAAAATTCCAAGATGAAACACTGACAAAAATTGTTTCATCTTCTTATCTTTTATTTGTAAGTATGACCTGACAAAAAAATCTTATTTTTGTTAGCCATTTGAAACAAAAAAAGCTTGAGACAAAAACTTCGTTTTTGTTAAGCTTTTTTTGTCAGGTTAACTTTTTTTTACTTTAATTCTTGTCACACTTCATACAAACCTTAAGGCACACTTAAATTGCTCCATAACTTTTAATTTTTAAGGTTTCTTGCCTTTGCCTCTTATTTGCATTTAGTAAAAAGTTTTTATCTAAAAAAGTATTGTGAAACAAAAATACAAAAACGATTTGAAACAAAAAAAGCTTGAGACAAAAATAAGAAGTGTATTTTTGTTAAGCTTTTTTTGTCAGGTTAGAGTTTGAAACCAAGAAATTATAAGTGTACTAGAAAAATACACCACTAACAAAAACCTGAAAAAAATGTAAGATTTGAAACAAAAAAAGCCTGACAAAAAAAGCTTTGCTTTTTTTGTTTCAGCTTTTTTTGTCAGGTTAGTGTGTTATTGTTTATTTTTTACCAAGAAAGGTTAAAAAGTAAGATATGGAAAATAGAAGTATTACAAACAAATGACATCTAACAAAAACTTTAACAAAATTGAGACAAACCTTTAAACAAAACCCTATTTTGTTTAAAGGTTTCTCGACTTTTCATCTTTGTTTTTGTAAGCCTTATAAATTTGCTGACAAAAACTTAACCTGACAAAAAAAGCTTAACAAAAATACACTTCTTATTTTTGTCTCAAGCTTTTTTTGTCAGGTTAAGTTTTTGTCAGCAAAGCGATGTTATAATATTGAAACAAAGCTCCACAAAATAATTATTTTGTGGAGCTTTGTTAAAAAAAGGAGATCAATTTTTATGGCTGTAACAAAAAAACCAGACCTATCAGATCCAGTTTTAAAAGCTAAATTAGCTAAAGGAATGGGTCACAATTATTATGGTGAGCCCGCTTGGCCCAATGATTTACTTTACATTTTTCCAGTAGTTATTTTAGGAACTTTTGCAAGTATTATTGGATTAGCTGTTTTAGATCCAGCAGTTATTGGTGAACCTGCAAACCCATTTGCTACACCTTTAGAAATTCTGCCTGAGTGGTATTTCTACCCTGTATTTCAAATTTTACGAACTGTTCCTAATAAATTATTAGGAGTTTTAGCAATGGCAGCCGTACCAGCAGGTTTAATAGTTGTTCCTTTTATTGAAAATATTAATAAATTTCAAAACCCTTTCCGTCGACCTGTTGCAACTGCTGTTTTTTTAATTGGTACAGTAGCTTCTATTTGGTTAGGGATTGGTGCTACATTACCTATTGATATTTCTTTAACTCTTGGACTATTTTAATAATTATTTTTATAGGTTAAAGGTTTTTTACTTTTTATTTTTAAATTAAAGTTCTCAGAGATTAAAAATAAAAACCTGAAAGCCTGACAAAAAAAGCTGAAACAAAAAAAGCCTGACAAAAAAAGCTGAAACAAAAAAAGCCTGACAAAAAAAGCTTTGCTTTTTTTGTTTCAGCTTTTTTTGTCAGGCTTTTTTTGTTTCAAATCTTATTTTTGTTAAGCTTTTTTTGTCAGGCTATGTATGTAATGTTAAATGGCTTACAAATCTTTTATAAAAACAAGTTTTTATAAAAGATTTGT